>ERZ1740070.146-NODE-146-length-50679-cov-6.841972_pt1 | contig 50679 bp, 45 predicted proteins | sample MGYA00581734_ERZ1740070 | MGnify/ENA primary metagenome ERZ1740070 (study PRJEB43018, sample SAMN04849744) | marine metagenome | isolation source: floating plastic debris | place: Pacific Ocean | collected 2008-09-01 | study: EMG produced TPA metagenomics assembly... | reverse complement strand
TCATTCCTCTTCTGGCTTTCCATAGAGCTCCTCAAACGCTTCCTCCATTTTGAGATCCAACGCCCGGTCACTGTACCGAGCAAAAATTTGGTCAGAGCGAATGCGGACAGCCCGTTTCGCCAATAAGGGATTCATGCCAGCGGCTACGAGTGATGTAGCAAAAGTATGTCTCATCCGGTGGGGATGAATGTCGTCTAGCTCGCTCGCTTCCGCTAAATTCTTGACCAGCTCATAGATGCCGCTATACCTTAATCTTTGTTCCCGACTGTTATTAGACAAACTGACAAACAGCGGAGTCTCTTGACTGGTAATAAACCCATTACGGACTAACCAGCCCAGATAACTATCTAATGCCGCGATCGCATTCGGCTTTAGTGGTACCAGGCCATTACTGCCCCACTTAGCCTCACGCACCCTCAACCGTCGCCCATCATAGTCGCTAATATCCAGACCACACACTTCCCTGGCCCGTAATCCATGACTGAGTACCTGAAGGATTGCCCGGTCGCGCACCTCGGAATTCCCTCGGTAGGCTAACGCCTCAAATAGTTTATCAACCTGAGCTTCCGCTAAATCACGAGGGGCCTTCGCAGGCTCTTTCAAAAACTCAATGGTGAGGGTGGGATTACGGGTGATATAGTCCTTGACGGTGAGCCACTTGAAGAAACTCTTCAAGGTGGCCAATGCCTGATTAATCGTGGTTGGAGCCAGCATTCCCCCCCGCTTACTGGGGCAGTTCTTGAGATGCTGCTTGTAACGCTCAATGTCTCGGTGGGTGATATCGTGCCAGGGCTTTTTCTGAGTCCAGGTGTAGAAGAGCTGAATCTGCCGTTCGTAGACTTTGTGGGTGTTGGCGGATAGCTCACGGACGCGCAAAAACTCCACCATCCGCTGCCAGCTCAGATCCTCCGCTACTCGCATTGGTGCCTTAACCGCTTGCCCAAACTCAACAAAGATAGGCTCAGGGATATCGCGAGCCATGTAGAACTCCCCTCATTCCAATTAAAGTGCAGGGCGAAAGGCTCAATCTTTCGTTCTCTCTACCCCATGGCGTGAATTCTACCCTAAATAAGCTCATTTATATTGGTTACACAAAAAATTACACTAAAAACTGGCTCATTAAGGTACGCTACGGTAGACCTTGAGTTTAGGCTGTTTCAAAAATCACGCGGTTTAGTAAGGACACATGCCACGGTGTATTAATCAAAAGTGTGTCGCCTGCGCGTCAATGAGCGTAGGCCAGGCCAGACAGCAGCACGGTCCTGATGGCGATGGCTGCTGGGATGAAAAACGCTGTCATCGCAAAAGATCGCACTACCGGAATCGCCGGGACTCTAATGAAAAGCGACGGGCTATCTACCAGCAGAAGGTCACGATTGCCAAAGCCGACGATGGGGTAGAGACGGTTGCCCTGGCCGTGCCAGAAAATTCGATACCCTACGCTAATTTGTACCTGTGGAAAGATAAGCGTAAAGATGCCCCGGTTCATGCCATTGGCGCAACGGTCATTCACGATGGAAAGAAGGTTTTGGAAGTGCAGCCGATTCACTGTGCTGGGTATCGGCGGCGTCAACTAGAGCGCTATGTCTCTCAAAAGATGCTGCCCTATCTCACTAAACGCTATGGAATCACCCACTTTTCTAATGAAATCCGGTTGGAACCAATTGAGTGTCCGCTTCCTGAATGCCCCTTGAAAGGATGTTTCGCTCATCATGGGGGAGCCGGTGGTTAGTGTTCGCCAGCTGCATCTGGACCTGGGGGATGCGTTTGAGGATGCGGCAGATGTGCCTGAAGAGGCAAATATTTTAGCGCTTTGGCAACAGTTTGAAGGAGTAATGGCTGATCTGCCTCGGCGAGAACAGCTGCGTCTAGGGGGTGAAGTTCTGGCACAACTTGCTGGAATCTGCGAGGCAAAATCTGAAATACTGTGGGATGACTGGCAGGACTCCCATAATACGGATGGCCCTGTGTTGGATGGTGACTGGCTTAAAGGTATGACCCGGCAAACTCAGGAGCTAGACTTTTCAGAGCTTGTGCAGCATTCAGGTCACACCAAACATGTACCACATGAGGCGACAGCCGAAGATGACTCTGTCGCGGGGGAAGTAGACAAAGGTGCAGTCCTAACTATGGTCGATGTGCTAGCAGAGGAGTCGGCTATGGAGCAGGCGATAGCCGTAGCTCATTCGGAGGATGTATCGGCTTGGGTGACAGCGATCGTTAGCAGACGGGTGTCAGCACCACAAAGACTTATAGAACTACAAAAGCAGCTACATATGCCGCTTGTAGAGGTATGGATGGCAGCCCTGCTGGGAGACTTTCAGTTAGAGCAGCGCGGGGAATTTTACGATGCTGACGAAATCTGGCTGCGTTAGAGAGATTGGCTAGACAAAAGTTGGACTGAGTTATCCCCAAAAGGGACGTGCTAGCTGCTTGGTAAGCCGAGTTTGTCATTCATTCTTGCTGCTATGGGGGCTAATTGACAAAAAGCTTACTGTAATGGGGGTTCAGCGATTATATGGCGGCTCATGACAGCTTTGCCAGTTTAATCCCATGTATGCTGGATCAGCAAAATATAATCTGCTTACCTAGTAGGCCTTTTGCCTGTGGTATTTCGGTGATTGACCGTGATCGCACGCCATCAGAAGGGTGGATAAAGTCCCCTGCACTTCTAATGGCGTACCGTATCGTTAGGCCGCCGCAGGCATCCTCAAATCTTCCAGGTAATGCACGCCTTGGGGTATCAATCGGTGGAAACAATGGCTCATGTAGTTGCGGCGGCCAATCACCACAATGCGCTGTCCCCTACCCTGGCAGGATTCAATCAAGCATCGAAAATCCCTATCTCCCGTCACCAGGACAATGATGTCAGGTTTTAAGGTACTGCACAGCTGCTGGCAGTGATGAATAAGCATTTTGTCGAGCCTATTCTTACCATTACCTGCAATATCAATGCAAAGCCAGCCATCAGCCTGCAACTTTTGTGCCTTGGCTTGTTTGAGCTGCCGCCAATTATGGTAAGCCGATAGTTGGGAGATGTGTCCCAGTGTCTTGGCACAGGCAATGATCGATTGGCTTTGCTCAAGCAGATTAATATTTTGCCCATCGGCAAATACCACCACTGTCGGTAGCGTTGGTTGTTTATTTTGAGACATGATTTGTCCTTAGTGACATCATGCTCAGCAATTGCTTACTAAAAAAAGGCGCGCACGACAATAATCCGCAGTATGGTTCTTAATGAATGAACCGTGCTGCTATTGGATAGCCATAGCTAGATCTACATAGCAACCGAAGAGATGCCCTGTCTGCTGCTGCAGTTGGGGCATTTTTGTGGTTGCCTGCATAGCACGCACCTGCGATCGCTATGTGGGTCTAGGTATGAAATGGGCGTTGCGACTCAACTAAGCGGCTGAGCTTGCACCTAGTATAGCTGCCCATTTTTTGAGTCGCCAGTGGCTCTTGCTGCTTTTAGATGCTATGGCCAGAGTTACGGCAGATGAAGCTGGTTTCTTGTTGAGTGTGGTCACTACGCTTATGCTTAGGGGCATCTGCTGCGATTCGTATCTGTCCTATGAGCTTTCCGCCGCCAGCCTTGCCCTCCCTAACCGTTAATCGTGTATTCATGGAAGCGCTGCTTCAAGCGGATGCGCCATGCTGCGGTTTGGGATTGGTTGAGATAGAAGCTCGGCAGTGTGGCTTTCTTGCACTGCGCCCTGGCGAGCCTATCCCGCCCGACGCTACAGCGCGTGGGTTTAAGCTAGGCCATAGCCTCTACGGGAGTAACACCTATGAGGTGGTTCATTTTGCCTTTGAGTTTTACGGCTTTCAGCAATACCATGTGCTGATCAATCCGAATAATCCTGTGGTGCAAACAGTCTTACAGACCATGCTTGATGGCGGAGACTACTTTTTCTTTGCGATTGACGAGCGTCTCGGGAGTGTGACCGCCTTTCGGACAGACCTTGGCTACAATGTCCTGCTCAACCTCAAAAATGATTGGGAACGCCTGCAACACTCCACAACAACAGAATTACAATATCGGCAGACGGTAACAAGTTTTGTGGATGATCCTGAGTATCCACCGGGCACCTTACTCAATTGGGTCTGTCGGGACGACTCGTCTTATCTGGATCTCAGCACAAACAGGCTAGCGTTAACGCCCGCATCTTCTTAGAGACCTTCCTCTATATGCTAATCAGCCAGTTGCACATGCTGAACCGTAAGTGGCAAAAATACATCTTGAACAGAGCGCGAATTTCATATTAATTTCCCTCAAATTGCAGATATGCAAGGAGAGAGCATCTGATGACCGTAGCGGCACCAAGCCCAGTTCAACATCCAGACTTAGCGATGTATCCAGAAGGCACGAGGATCGTGTCTTTAGCGCATGTGCGTTTAGGTGAAAAAACAGCTCGCAAGAATTTGGCGATCAAAGGTCTCAAAGACCAGATTGACGTCAACGGAATTCTTGAGCCATTAACCGTCTGTGCTCTTGGTCAATGTTCTCAAGGCCACAAGACCTATGAAGTCATTCATGGCAGTCGCCGCTGGATGGCTGCCCGGCAGCTGGGCCTAACCTCTCTACCAGTCTGCACCATTAAACCAGTGGGCGACATTAAAAAGCTGCGCGTGCAGTTGATCAACAACAGCTCTCACCGTCAGCTCTCGCTAATTGATGAAGCTCAAGCCATCATGGATGTGCTGAAAGGACGGCTACAGCTGCCGCAGCATGAAGTGACCCCTCTCCTCTCCCAACTGGGCCACACCGAAAGAAATACTGGGATTAAGGTTCAATCCCAGCAACGCGCCATTATTGAAGAGGTGTTGTCTGAGGCAGGCCGCACACTAGCAAACTATCGTGGCAACATGCTGAAACTCCTGTCGTACCCTGGTGATGTTCGACACGCTTTCAGTGCCGGTCATATAGGGCGCGCCAAGACGGAAGTGCTTGGCCAAATTAAAGATAATGCTCAGCGGAAGTATTTCTTGCAGCAGACTATTGAACAGAAGCTGACCAAAGGCCAGCTTCTGGCAAGGATGGGCGCGAGTGGTGACCCTGCCCTAGCCCTTAGTGATAAAGAGCTAGATGAGCTGCATAAAAATGTTGAGTTCCTGATAGCACAAATTCGCGGTAGCGACCTGTGGAGCAACTTTAAAGCACTGGCTGAATTTCATAAGCAGATCAAGAAATGGGCACGATATGCCGCAACCGATATGCACGGACTTCAAAGCGCTCAATGAACGCCTGGCCCTACCCGGCCACCGAGGAGCGCAGCGTCGCCAACCAAAACAACTATTTCCTATTCCTAAAGCTAAGGATGCACAAGAGAGCGCCCAGTATGTGCTTCAAACTTTGCGAGCTAAATCAGCAGCGATGACTGCTGACCAGCGGCGCAGCTATATGTTCGGTACTTTACGGCACATCTCTCCCTTCACCTTGGAGCAGATGATCGTGCAGTGTTTTGAAGATATGGGTTACCAGACTATCGCTCCACAGTTTGAGAAGGATGGCGGTATTGATGGCGCTGTTGTTGATCATGATGGCGCAAAAATTTTGCTACAAACCAAACGCTACAGTGGTGGCGAAGCCCGCTATCTGGTTAAGCACTTGCGTGATTTTATTGCTGTTGTGGCGCAGCATAAAGCGCAACAACAAGCCGTGGGCGGGTTTTTCCTGCACACAGGGAAAACAGGTCTTGATGCTCACGGCGTGGTCGCGGCTACACGCGGTCTTGTGACCCTGTTTAGTGGTGACACGCTCCTGGATCTTCTGCTCAGGCCCACCGACTAATACCGGTCTCTCCCCTATCCTATCTGTTGAGCATACAACTTCCTGACTTCCTTTCTATGCCTGACTTTGGCAGTGAACGCTCACTGCTCTTTCCTCTTCTTTAATCCTGGTTTTGACATCCTTATTTACCCATGTTAGATAGGCTTCATGCTGGGGGGGTAACCAGTTGGGGCTAGTCAGCTGGCGGCGGGCGTAGTGTGCTGGAGCCCTTAGGGGATACACAGCTTTAGCCATAATCCATATAGCAAGCCATGCATGGTGGCTCCACATAAATGTGGCCATGCAGCCTTGGCAAGGTGGGAGCCTCTCCCCCCATTGCATCCCCCCTAAAGACGCGCTATGGCCTATTTGCGTTTAAACAGGCATAGGCCGCGCTGGGAGTGAAGAGATGACAGAAGCAACAGTAAAGCCTGACTGGCGAAAAGTACGCCGCTTCAGAGACAAAGAATATAATTTGCGCTTATCAGCTGAGGAGCATGAACAACTGTTTGCTTTAGCTGATCAAAAAGGCACTACCGTCGGTGCATTCATTCGCCAAGAATTGCTTGGTTCCGATATTCCAAAAAACTGTTATCGCATCCCGCAAAACAGTCCTAAGCCAGAGCTTGCCAAATTGTTAGCGCACTTAGGCAAGGTAGGTTCAAACTTAAATCAGATTGCACGAGTCTATAACAGTCGCAATACCCCGAGCCCAGCTGCACTCCATGCAACACTCACGCAGTTGCAATTGGCAGCACGGGACGTTCGCAATGCCCTTAAACCCACTGTAAACACCGGTGATCGTTAAAGCCTCCGCTCTACAGCGGCGTTCACACCGCTATCTAATAAACCACCTCGGCAATGCCACAGAGAACGAGCAGGTTAGCCTTAGCCGTAGTCGCGGTTTATTTGCTAATTCGTTAGCTGAAGCCATCCAAGACATTACGCTGATGACCATGGGTGCCAGATGCAGCAAACCGCTACTGCATACCTCAATCAGTCCATCCGTACCATTAAGTGAGCGTCAATGGGCGGCAGCCTGGTCGCTGTATGAGCAGGAATTTGACCTGTCTAACCACGTTTATGTTGAGGTAACCCATAGCAAAGCGGGCCGCAGCCACAGGCACCGCGTCTACAGCCGTATCCGGGATGATGAGACTGCTATTGATATTCGCTTCAACTATCTGCGCCAAGAAAAAGTAGCACGGATGGTGGAGTACGGCTTAAATCGGTCCATGACACTGGGTCGATTTAACCGCGCAGTCATCAGGCGTCTTGAGCAAGACGGTCAGGGCGCTATTGCCGCCTGGATGCGCGAGCAGGGTGCCCACCTGCGCGAACGCCCTACGGCTTTTCAGACTAGCCATGATTCCCAGCAGCAGCAGCGAACCAAAGTCTCTATTCAAAAGGTGCGAAAAGACCTGCAAGCTGTCTGGTATGAGGCGACCTGCGGGCAAGACTTTTTACGGCTGTTGTTGGAGCGTGGATACATCCTTACTAGGGGTGATAGGCGTGATTTTGTGGTGTGTGATCGCACTGGAAATGTTCACAGTCCACGACGGCGATTAAGCGTAAAGGCAAGGGTGCTACGGGATTTTTTAGCTGACCTTGTGCAGGAGCACTTGCCAACAGTAGGCCAAGTGCAACAAGCTTTGCGTGAAGTGCGCGGCCATGAGCCTGTAATGGAAGAGAGCAGGGTGAATGCTTTATTGCCAGAACAACAGGCGTTGATTGCGCAATTTTTAGTTGCGAGCAATCTAGTCAGGACATCCTGACTAGATATTATTCACTTCACCAAGCAGTGCATTAAGTTCTTGTAATAATGCCTCTGCGCGCTTTAATTTCAGTGTGTCACCTGAAATCTTTTTCCAGACTTTTTTAGTCGTTAGCTTTTTGACCGCCTGCTTGAGTTCTATTGAAACCGGGTTACTTACTACTGTGTTAGATGGCTTTTTAGAAGAACTACTTAGGGTCTTTTTTGTAGTCGGGACATCCTGACTAGCCTCGGTTTTCTGGCGCAATTCTTGAACAATTGATTTTATGTCACTGACGGTAAGGTCTTCCTTCTCTATTTGTTCAATAATTTCAGCTTGCTGTTGCTTTGTTAGTTTCAGCAGCAATCGTAATTTTGAATAGGTTATTTTTCGCTGTAGCGCCTCCAATAGTGGTCCATCAAACTTTTGGAGTTCCATTAATGTAGTGAGCAGGCTTGCTGGTGTTGTGCGTGTCTTCTCACCCTTGTAGCGGATAATGACTTGCTGCATGGCGTTATAGCTAGTCAGAACGTCCTGACTAAGCTCTTTTTCGCGATCATTGCGGATTTTATTGATGACAGCTTTAGCTTTATCGGCTGTCAACTTCACTTCATCAGACATCATCTGTAAAAGGCATTGATGTTCTTCCAGCGCATTCAAATCGTTGCGAACAAGATTTTCATCAGCTTGAATACGACGGACATCTAATTCTGATAAGTCAGCTGGTTTAATATCAGCGGGAATATCGGCCTTTTTAAGCTGAAGCATCGCCTTGATGCGTGTTTCGCCCGTGATCAGACGATAGCGATACTGTGCACCATACTCTTCTTGTTCTTGATGATTGAGTTCTTTGACAGTAATAGCCCCCAGAAAGCCTTTCGCTTCAATAGCCTGTGCTAACTTTTCAATCTCAGCAGCATCAAAATGCTTACGAAATTGGGGGACTATGTAGATTTGGTCGATTGAAATCTCTGTTGCTTGTGTATTGGCAGCTTCAAGACCCTTTGTAAAAATATTAACAGCATCAACGGCTGCATCGTTCTCCATATCTGTATCAGGTAGTTTGCTTTTACGTCCCATTACAGAGCCTCCAAGTGGTCACATATTTTATCAAAAAGTGCTAAAACATCGCTATCAGGGTTGATTTCTTTTAGCGGACTGGCATGACCCCAGGCGTGTTTAAAGTCTGTTCGCCTTGGGATAGGTGGAAAGACCGTCATATGTTCGCCAAAAATCTTCTGGATTTTAGCAAGATAATGCTTACAGGCTGTTTCACGCTTGTCATAAATATTAGGCACTACCCCTACCGGCCTGATGTCAGCGTTGCCCATTTTTAAAACCAGGCTGATTGTTGCCAGTAAATCAGTAAGTCCCTGTGTCCCTTTTTCAGCTGTTTCAACAGGCACAATAAAATGCGTTGAGGCAATCAAGGCATTGACAGATTTGAAATCTAAGCTGGGCGGGCAATCAATAAGTATCCAGTCGTAGTTCTTGTGCAGTGGTTGCAAACGCTCGCGCAATTTAAGGGCTGGCTTATCAAAATTTGCCAATTCAAAATCAAGGGTATAAAGCTTGCTGTTCGCTGGAATCCAGTCCATATCATGAACGCCTTTAATCATAGGTATCTGATTTTTGCGATCAATCAGCGCGTCAAAGATACTTCGCTCGAGTCTGCTAGGTGTTTTAACACCGGCCTGTCGAGTTAACGATGCTTGCCCATCCATGTCTACCAATAGCACTCGAGCACCACGTTGCGATAAGTGGTAGCCCAAATTCATTGTTAGTACCGTTTTTCCCTGGCCACCAGCTTGGTTGAAAAAACTAATTATTTTAGTCATTCAGTGTCCTTAATATTGCACACTAATTACAGTTTTTTACAGCGAAAGCATACTACTAAAATTTCATTTCGGCTAAGAAATTTCTTAACGTGGCTAGCACTACTTCTTAGTGAGTATCACTTTTTATAGGTAGGCCGTATCTTTAAATGCCTCTATATAGCCGTATGAAGTGCCTCAGGCCATGATAAAGGCTGTTCTATCTGGGGTAGTACTTAAGACCTACTTAACCATAGCCCATAGGATTATTTACGGCATTTGCTTTTGAAGAGTAATACCGTTAGCTTCTGCATTGATCTACTTAATGAGAGGTCATTAGGTAGCAGCTAACACATTTCACTGCTAGTATTCTTTCTTACCTATTTACCTTCTTTCCTTTATATATAAGAACGGGCTAGGGGGTTGTATGCTCTTTAATTCTTTTTTTACCTTTACAAACTGCGGTCTTCAGCGGTTTCATCTCCGAGCGCTGATACCCACTCAATTTTTTTTTCGAGTCCTGATACCTGCCTTTTGTGGATAACATCAATTTATTTCGAGCGCCCATACCCACCTCATTTTCATCTCCGAGCGCCCATACCTACCTTTTTCGTGTTCTCTGAGCGCCCATATCTACCTAAATCTGCAAAAAAGTGTTTCTCCGAGCGCTGATACCTACCTTAAAAAACATCTCCGAGCGCCCATACCTACCTTCTCCGAGCGCTGATACCCACTCAATTTTTTTTTCGAGTCCTGATACCTGCCTTTTGTGGATAACATCAATTTATTTCGAGCGCCCATACCTATATTTTGTGGACATCTGATTCTTTCTTTGAGTCCTGAGACCTACTTTTTGGGGATAAATATTGCAACTTGGAGTGCTAATACCTACGTGTTAGCCATTTGCAATCGTGTGGCTTCAGTTCTGACAGTATTAAAACGATGATTGGCATTACGCATACCCGCGCTGAAATTTAGCGTAGGGTAAAGAGTGTACTCAACATTGACAATTTCTTTGCCTTTCTTTCTGACATCCCGTTCAACCTTTGCAATGATGTCGTGTTTTTGAAACTCTTCTAATACTCTGTCAATTTCACGAATATCGGCTGTAAGCACTTCGTTATTCAGTAAATAGCTGTCGTTTTTGATGCGCTTAGCGGTAATTTTATACGAGGTTAGTACATGGGCTTGAATAAAGTGATGCGATAAGCGCAAAAACCACCATTGAGATAAGTGACGCTTCAAGCGCATGTAGGTGTCGTAATCAAACTGCCGGTAAGAAAGCTCGTTAATACTGTCGGTGATCAGGGGGTTAAATTGCGCATAGCACATGCAATCTGGATTTGCTTCCCACTCCTCACGAGAAGGAATGATAAGCACCGGTAAAATTGGTGCTGAAACGATGACTTTTTTTGAGCCATATAGGTTCACTTCTAAACCGGTTTTATTGCAAATCTTCAGTTGTTTCCGCAGATCCGGTGTATTTCGACCATGGTTATATTCTTTCAATTCTCGGCGTAACTGGTTTTGTGTAAACATCACGCCAGCTATGTCATTTAAGTAACAGCCATGCTCAGGTTTTGTTGCCAAGCGACGTAAAGCGTCAATGGGAGACCGTTCAGCGCGGGTAGGGTAATATTCTTTGTCGTTCCCGTTTTTATCTTGAATACGCGCCGGTGTCATACGTAATGTGTATTTTTGGGTTTTATCACTACCAGCTTCCTTGTATTCAAACTGGCGCTCTACACTTTTCAGAAAACAACCATCTGGAGTGCGCAGACGGTTCATCTCTTGGTTTGTTGTGAAATACATTGGCAGCGCATCATATAAAGCGATGGTATTTGAATAGACGCTAGCATTATCCAAAAAAGATTGAAACAACCCTAATTGTCGCGGTTGCGATGAGGTGAGGCTAACAGTACGGCCATCGATGGTTTCTCCCTTAATAACTTTAGGTTCTTGTAGCTGAAGTTGTGCCATTGGCAGCGCCCCCTTGTTTGACAGTGAGTTAATGGCATCTACCCTGACAATGCAATTAAAAAACAGCGCACAAAAACCATGGCATTCCAGGGTGTTGCATACTCTGAAATCAAGAGTGTTTCAAATCAGTATGTTACTCAACAACACTCACCTGTTTTCTCAAAAACATTAGAAGGTTAGGAGCCGCAGTGCGGCAAGTTTAGCCAGACAAAAGCCAAAAAAGCTTTTGAGATCGCATAGTTGCTAAGGGCGCTGCCCTCGCGCCCTACAAGGCAACCCTGCGGGCTACGCACCCGGCTCCTTCCCATCTTCTTCCCAACCTTTGCCAAGCCTCACTATCGTTCAGTAGGCGACGGTAGGTCATGCAGACGGGTCCCTTCCAGGCGTTTCGACCTTTCCGATTGCTACCCGCTCTCAGGCGAGGCCAGGGTTTGTATGCATTTCGCATAAAACCCAAAATTAAAGGAACAGACTAATGAGTCTAAAACAAAGTGATTTGAAAAATTTCTACGGCACAGAGCAGCATTACTACCTGCCGCTATTTCCGCAGTTTCACTACACCGATGGTGTACGGCATGTGATGCTTGAGGGCGCGGCTGTATGGCTTGTGACTGATATTTTTGCTTTTCAGCAAAAACCAGCAATCAAGAAATATCGCCAGCGAAACTATTTTCAGTCATGGACATTGAAGACAGAGCCAGGGGAGGGAATGCGCCAAGGCGTATTGACGTGTGAGGATGGAGATTACAACGAGTTGTTTCGGCATGAATACACTCAAACAGACTTCCCGCTCCAGGAAATTGAACTGTGGCTAGAACATAATGTGCTGTTGCTGCCTAGCGAACACTAATCAAAACGCCCACTAGAGATGAAGTCTAGTGGGCACCCATTTGAAAAACCTCAAAAAGAAAGACTATTAAAATGACTAACCAACCAACAACTCAAGAAGAAAACAACAAAGATATTCGTATTATGTCTGGCTATGCGTATCTGGAAATAAGCCCAGTTACAGAGGCATTTCCTGACAAAGATGATGACAGGGGGGCAATCGGCGTATGTAGAGAAGAGTCGCAGAAAGCACACTTCTGGTCAGTATATGGTTGCGGCGATCCCGGTGATGTAGACTGTCTTGCTGATTTTGTGCTAGAAGCTGATGCCCATGCCGTTGCCGATGGCCTAATGCAGACTTTCCCACATCTGAAACTGCTGGGCGATTATCCACTCGTTACACGAACCTGCATTGAAAGGGACGTTGATATGCTTCAAGGGCTGCATTTTGCTATCGAACGATTAGAAATCAACAATATCGAAGAGAGTGAAAACTTTGCGATCCACTTTCTAGAAAGCATTATTGCCCAAGTAAGCGGGCATGAGACAGATGCCACACAATTTTCTGAAAAGTTTCATATCTTAGATAAAAGTCAGGGAATAGCTAGTATTTGGCTCATTGAAGATATTCAAGAAGTTAGGCCGCATCTTAATGAGGTGCAAGCACTACAAGTTTTACAAAAAGCTGAAGACAATCATGATGCTAACGAAGGCCTCAATTGGACTGTCTTGGAGGGGTGGGCAGATGAACTCTTCCCCCAAAAGAATTAGCAAGGGCAGGGGGCGCTTAGCCCCCGCCCGTACTCTGCTTAAGCACTAAGCCATATCTATATAGACCGAGATTATAAGATGACCAAGCCCAGTATTCTAAAAACAGAAATATATCCCAAACTCTATGCCATCGCACCACAGGTGTTTCCTGAATTTAATTTCAGACCAACCCAAGGGGCTTGGGTGGCCAGAGCTAAACGAGATATAGACGACAGCCCGACCGATGCGCCGGGGAAAGTCTACCTTTACCAAGACAGACCACAGCGATTTTGGAGCCACAAGCAAGGTGAGGGGATTTTAATATGGCACTATCTCAGCGCACGCGAGAATCTGAAGGGTAAAGCCCTGCTCAAATACATGGCCGACCTAGCTGGAGTGACACTAGCAGAATCCGGCCAGCAGCGGCCACCCCCAAAGAAAGGTATTCCCCAACCATTGCTTGAAACAGCCTTACCGTGGGTGATTGAGCAACTATGGCAGTCTGAGGATGCCGCGCCGGTGCGCAACTATTTGACCGAGCAGCGCGTCTATACAGAAGCTGAATGCCGCGCCATGGGCTTAGGTTTTATCAGCGATCGCCCAGCATTAGCTGCCTATCTCAAAAACGCTGGCCACAGGGATAAACAAATAGAATTTTTCCTCCGTCTAAAGAAGCCGGATAGTGCGGTGCCGTTTACCAGTACGCACCGTCTCATCATTCCAGTATGGGGTGAGAGCCGTCAGTTAATAGGCTATTGCCTCCGCGCTACAGCACCAGAGGCCAAGCCAAAATATTTGAATACCTACGGTCTGAAGAAGGGCAGGGCGCTGTTTTCCTATGCCCCTGGCCAGACTCAGCTAGTGATCGTGGAAGGCATCTTGGACGCGGCGATCGCCCAGGTCAGAAGTTTTGATAATGTCGTCGCACTCAATGGCACAAGCCTCAGCCTACAGCAGCTTGAAGCCCTCCAAACGCAAGGTATTGAGGCTATTACCCTCTGTTTGGACAACGATCGCGCCGGAGCCGCCGCGCGAAAGAGAATTTTCAAAATCTTGCTTGAAAACCAGCTACCGCTGCGGGTGTATGTGGCCAGCCTCCCCGAGGGGATAAAAGACCCGGATGCATTAATGAAACACAGCGGCGCGGCAGCGTTTCAAGCCATATTAGATAATGCCATGGGCTTTGGTCAATATCTTGGTGCGACCTTAGCCAAGCAATATAGGGGTGAGATCACCCCATCACCCCGCAAGCGGGATGCTTTGATTCAACGCTGTTTTGAGGTTGACAGCAGATTGTTGTACCACCCCGACCGCCTTGATTTCAGGGAGGCGCTCTTACCAGCTTTGCAGCGTTTTAACTTATCGCTAGTTGACTACGAGCAGACAGTGGCAGGACTGTTAAAAGTCCAACAAAACAGTCTATAGGCTTTTTAATCCGAAAAAATAATCTGTGTGCGTTTTTCTGTTGACCAAACCATTACAAAGGTGTATTTATTTGTAATGGTAGTTAAATATGTAACCATTGCCGAGACTCAATATTTTGAGAAGAAAATCAGTACTCTTCTTGACGAAGACGCGCTGACGTCCCTGAAAATAATGCTTGCCACTAACCCAGAAGCGGGTGACGTGATTAGAGCATCTAATGGGTTACGAAAGATTCGCTTTGCAACGAGTAATAAAGGAAAAAGTGGTGGAATAAGAGTCATTTATTATTTCTACAACGAAAGTATACCGCTCTTTTTGCTTGATGCGTTTGCCAAAAGTCAAAAAGAAAACCTGAGCAAAAGCGAATTAAATGATTATGCCAAGTTAGTAGATATGTTGAAGAACTATGGAGAAAATAATGAGTGATAAAGATACAAACGGCTTGAAGCAATCATTAGAGGATGCCGTTGCCTTTATGCAGGGTGACCATTCTCGCGCTAGAGTTACTAAGGTGCCAACCCTAGACGTTAAAGCCTTACGGGAAGAGCAGCTTCAGATGACCCAAGAACAATTTGCCCATCTGATCGGCTCAACAATTCCAACCGTAGCTTCATGGGAGCGAAAGAGCGAAAGCCGTTGTCCAACAGGCCCGGTGCAAAAATTTCTCTTTTTGCTCCAGCAAAAGCCAGAACTGGTTCAAGACTTACGGGAACTAGCCTTCTAGCATAGCTAATGCAAATCAAGTTTGTTCTTGCTGCGTTTGTGCTGCAAGAACGCCCGTAGTATTGCATCATTTCGGATTGGTAGCCAGCCCCCAGACCTCTAAACCGCGCCAAAAATCTGCGTCCAATCGAACGAAAATATTGTTCGCGGATTATCAGCAAACAGTAGCTGGTTTGGTCAAAACACAATAAAAAAGCCTACAAGCATTATTTTCTTGAAATATAAATGCCTATAGACTACAAAAAAACAACAATTAGAAAGTCATATTTGTTGAAATCTACTGCCATCACCACAGCGCGCCGTCATCTAGATGCTGTTCTTGCTAAATGGCAACCTGCAGTTCTACAGCAACGCCCAGCAAAGGGCTGGATTCGGGCGATTCGTGATGCCTTAGGGATGACAACTGCTGTTCTTGCAGCGCGGCTAAATAGAGCGCCAGCAACCCTTGTTCAGTTTGAGCATAACGAGGTAGCAGGCAACATTACCCTAAACAGTCTGCAAACTGTGGCCGAAGCCATGGATTGCAAGCTTGTCTATACTTTGGTGCCTAACACCTCACTGGAAGACTTTGTAACCGCAGTTGCTAAAGAGTAAGCGGCAACGCAGCTGGCGGCAACAACCCACTCCATGTTGCTTGAAAACCAATCGCTTAGTGCGGCTGATCAACGGCGTATGTTGGATGACTTTGTTACCACGTTAAAGCAAAATCCAAAACGGCTGTGGGATTAACACCCTATGTTTACACCAACCGACCCTGCCGCAACCCCGCTTACCACAGAAGAAACCCTAGACCTTATCCCAACCCACATCACTAATAAAGCCGCACTCAATGCAGCAGAACAGCAGAATATTTTATTAGCAGAGCGCTGGGTAATCAAAGGCAATCGTGGTGTGGTGAACGAGATGTTTTCTAGGAAATTGCATCATAAAATGTTTGGCCAAGTGTGGCGCTGGGCAGGAGAGTACCGCAATAAAGCCCTCAATATTGGCAGCAACGCCCTTGAGATCACACCCAGCACAATCCAACTTATGGATGATGTGCACTTTTGGCTCAACCAACAAACCTACAGCCGCGATGAAATTGCCGTGCGGTTTCACCACCGACTAACGCAGATTCATGCTTTTCCCAATGGTAATGGTCGCCATGCACGATTAATGGCTGACCTATTGCTTCTAAAACACCGCCAGCCACGGTTTACATGGGGGCGACTCAGTTTGGTGAATCCATCCCAAACACGCAAGCACTATATCAAGAGCCTGCAACAGGCAGACCGAGAGTATAACTATGACCTTTTACTAAAATTTGCCCGCTCATAGACGTGACGGCACTGCTACTTATCCGCTGGTGCCGTCACGTCTATGTCTTGTTCAGTGTCAATCTGGCCTGCTGCTTGTGCCAGCATCCCGGCGCTGCCGTCTGCAGGATTATCACTATTCCCACTGGCCGTAACCTGTCTTGCCATAGCCGCGATCGTAACAGCGGTATAGGGGGCAGATGGCGGCTTTTTTTCAGAAAGTTCTTTATACATGCCTGCCCAAGATACCTTAAAGAAAGACTTTGTCAAAATCTTAAAACAACTCTCCCCACATCGCCACAAGTGGGAGATTTTTAGCGATTGGCTGGAAATTGCCGCCATTTGTATGCATCAACTGCCCTACCAAAACGGCGAATTAGAGCGCGATGCCGCCTACGAAACCTATGAAGCCAAGTATATGGAGGCCATTAAACGCTACAGCCGCGCAGAACTAAGTGAAATGGCAAAACTGCTTGGCCTTACCATCAAAGCCCACAGCCTCGACTTTCGGGATTTTTTAGGTGAAATTGCCGGTGATGAGGGCTTGCTCAACGAAGAGGGCGGCCAATTTTTTACGCCATACAGCGTCTGCCGGATGATGGCACAAATGACTGTCGGGAATATAGACGCGCAGTTACAAAAAAATGGCACCCCGCTCTTAGTGTCAGAGCCTGCTGTAGGCGGCGGCGCGCTGGTCATTGCCTGCGCTGAAGAAGTGCTTGGCCAAAAAATTGACCCACGCAGCCACATCCAGTTTGACTGTGTGGACGTGAGCCGTACCTGTTTCAATATGGCCTACATCCAATTGTCAGCCCTCGGATTACAGGCGATGGTGCGGCATGGCAACACCTTGTCGCTGGAGCTGTGGGAGCATCGCCCCACCACCCAGCGGCGTCTATATGACAACTGGCTGCAAGAGCGCCGCCACAGCCAGTGCTGGGAGACAGTGCGCGACCTTATCGTTAACCCCGGTAGCGTTATTAATGATAATCAAGCCGATGCGACGCCACCACCAGCGGCAGAGGATGCATCAGCATCAATGGAGCCCGCCGAAAATCTAGCAGACGGTGCGCAATTTTCTCTTTTTGATGAGAATACTTTTATGCCTGCTAGTGCAGACAATGCCGCCGCCAAGAAGCGAACCGTCGTGCAACTGCCGCCGCCAGAGCATCGCCAGCTTGGTTTTTTTGATAGTCAAAATCAGCCGGAGCCATAGGCGTGATAGCGTTATAGTTAAGCACTATATGCGTTGGATAATTTTTTGTATTCCGCAGACGAGGGGATATGTTCTGCTACCAAACCGTCCTCTTCATACCAAAAGCCCCCTGTTATTCCGCTGAACAACAAGGGGCTTTTCCGGTGCCTATTGTACGTTATTCCTGTTTTTCTTTTTCGTCCTCTCGGACGATGACGAAGTTAAACACCTCCGAAAAAAAGAATGGCCGCAAATCAAGCGGCATTAGAAAATCAACTGAATAAAATCCGGCTTTCTGAAACCATATCACTGCGATCTCAGCCCACTTATCCCGAGTGTTCTCGTTCTTGGCTTTTGTCACTAGATATAAGCGCATCACAGGCTTGGCTGACTTTGACTTAACTTGAGGCTTAGACTTAGAGGTCATGACACTAAAAAGATAAAATGCCACTTTTTATACAGCCTTGGATTTGTGCCGTCTGTGTGGTGCGTCACAGTAGCAGCGAGGTTTTGCTGTCCTCTCTAAAGGAATTGAACAGGATAGAGTTATGTTCTTCACACACAATTGCTTTTGAGTGAACATATACTCAGATGAAGGCAGCGAGCGCAACAGTATTTCGCCAAGCAATTTTTTTTACACCTGTGCACTAAGAGTGCCGAGAAAACGCACAGCAACAAAAGTCGTCATTACACTTCTTGCTTTCAAGAATGTTGAGCATCTATACGATAAGCAATAGCAAACAAAGCCGCGAATATCTGATTAACCTAGCCCAGGAAGATTATTACCTAGATGGCGGAGAACCGCCCGGCCAGTGGTATGGAACAGCTGCTACCCATTTCGGGTTAGCAGGGCAGGTTGAGCGTGATTCGTTCATGCGGTTGCTGCAGGGGTATAGCCCTGATGGTCATAACAAACTGGTCCGCAATGCCGGAGATGCAAAACGCACCATTGGCTTTGACTGCACGTTTTCAGCGCCAAAATCAGTGTCGGTGCTATGGAGCCAGGCAGATATAGGGTTGAGGGAGGATGTGCAGGCGATACATGCCCAGGCTGTGGAAAAATCCTTGGATTGGTTGGAAAGTCAAATGACCACTCGGCGCGGGGCAGGGGGAAAGCATCATCTACCCGCCAAAATGCTCTTGGCCCGATTTAATCATGGCACTACCCGTGAAGGAGACCCGCAGCTGCATACTCATTGTGTCGCCTTTAATATTGCTGTGGCCGAAGATGACAAAACCAGCACACTGGATGGCCGACAGCTGTATATCAACAAGATGACAGCTGGGGCATTGTATCGCGCTGAACTCGCCAAGCAACTTCAGCAGCAATTAGGGTTGAATCTTCGCCTGACCCAAAACAGAAGTGGGCGCACTGATGGTTTTGAAATCGCCGGAATTTCAGAGGATATCTTACAGGAATTTTCTAAAAGAGCAGCGCAAATTCGGGCGCATATGGCAGAGCACGGCGGCAGTTCAGCCGTGTCAGCGGCGATCGCCGCGCTGGAGACGCGCCGCGTCAAAGAGGATATTCCCCCCCGACGTGAACTATTCACTGCCTGGCAGGCTATTGGCCATACTTTGGGGTACGAGACTCCAGCAACTACATATAACGATGGCAGGCCCCTGTTACAACGACAGCAGGTCATCCGAGAGAAGGCCGTTAAAACCCTGCATGACCATACCAGTACCTTCACCGCCAATCAGTTGCTCTGTAATTTTGCGCTTGCTGCCCCCGGTCAAGGGTTGGGTGTTGATGCGCTCCTTGAACTACGGGACCAGACTTTAGCCTCTAACCGCGTTGTGCTGGCGGGATGGCACAAGGGAGCGCAATACACAACGCCTGAAATGCAAGCGATCGAACAGCGGATATTAGCTTTGGCCAAAGCTGCACAGTACGACCGGAGTCACCCTGTCTCTACTCTCAAGCTCAATGCAGTTATCAAGCAGTATCCAACACTGCGGCCAGACCAGGCACAGGCCTTACACCATATTGTGGATAGCCAAGGTCTGATAAAACTCATGACCGGCTATGCCGGGGTCGGTAAATCCTTTGTGATGCGCCTGGCCAGGCAGGTGTGGCAAATCGAGGGCTACAGCGTTATGGGCCTGGCCCCAAGTGGTAAGGCAGCCGCCTCCCTAGAGGAAGGCTCAGGCATTGCTAGCCAGACCATACACAGCTTTTTGCATGATAAACAGAAGGTCGGCTCCTTATCGAAACGCTCTGTGGTCGTTTGCGATGAAGCGGCCCTGGCCGATACGAAGCTGTTAGATCGGTTATTGCAAACGGTACTTACACAAAAGGCAAAACTTGTGCTGCTGGGCGATGACAAACAACTTTCCCCTGTCGGCCCTGGCGGGTGCTTTAAGGATCTAATGACCTCACTTAATGCGGCTACCCTGACGGAAATCACCCGGCAGACTGCCGATTGGGAAAAGATAGCTATTAAACAATTGGCCGATGGCATGGCTCTTGATGCCCTGAATGCTTACGATGCTGCCAATCAGCTGACGATTGCGCCGACCCGTACAGCCAGTAGGCTCAGTTTAATAGAAGACTGGCAGCAAGCCGGGCTTGCTGCGCCACAAGACCATGTAATATACACTGGCAATAATGCTGCGGCCTGGCAGCTCAATCAGCTGGCCCAGGAAAACCGCCAGGCGGCAGGTTGCTTGGGGGATACTGCACTCACCATAGAGCGGCCAGGCTGGCGGGGGCTTGAGACGCAGCAGGTCTACACCGGCGATCGGGTGGTTTTTCTGAAAAATGATCGGTCAGCGAACGTGGTCAATGGCGATGTTGGCACGATTGAGACGGTAGCAGGGGAAACTCTGCACATTCGTTTAGATCGTAATGGCCAGAGCCGGTTGATTGACACCCAAAAATATCCGCACCTGGCGCTAGGCTACGCGCTGACAACGTATAAGGGACAGGGCGATACTGTGGCAACGGCTTACTGCATCCTTGATGAAGGCATGGTGTATCAGGAGCATGGCTACACCCAGATCTCACGGGGGCGTACCACCCGGATTTATGCGGCAGAGGTTGATGCTGGCGAGAATAGGCAGCAGCTCATAGCCCTTCTACAGCAGTCACGAGCGAAATATACAGCCCATAGCCTCAAACGTCAGCCGCAGCTGACACAATGATTTTCAGATAAAGTTTAGAACAAGTTCCTGTAAGAAAATCATAAAGTTCGCGGATAGTGGGGAACAAATTCTCTATGAGGAAGCAGTAGGTCGTTTTGAGGCTGCTCTTTTTCCTATGGTATCCCGACGAATTTCAGCAGAAAACGCGGCAAGTATTGCTGAAGGATTGGAGGCCTTTTCTGACGATAATGCCCCGCCATTGCTGGCATTTATTACAGCTGCGCCGATGTGCCGTGACCTGGAGCAGCTGCTTACATCTCCAGACAATGCCGCACGCCTCATTGAGATTTTTAAGAAGGCCGGTTTTGATATGACAGCCGACCAGCTAAGGGACGCACTGGCCAAAAAAAATCTGGTCACTTTGGCTGATTTGCTTACAATGCCTGTTGCAAAAGAGAAACAGGCGCTGATTATGGACGGTATATATGCCCTAAAACAAGACGATGCAGAGGCCGCTGCACGGCAACGGCATGAACGAGATGGCTCGTATGCCAATCTAACGGATTTGCTGAAGTTTAATGACCAGATTTTTGGCTGGGTGGGCGTTCATAAAAATAACCTCAATAAGAGCTGGCTAGAGATTGCCATGATGTTTACCCTTCATTCGGGCAAAGACGTTAAAGAAAGCAGTCTGAGTAAAGCCTACAAGGCCGCAGAGGCCTATCGAGCCACCCTACCACCGGAAGATCCAGAAGCCGCCGCTATCCTGGCTGAAGATAATCCGCCTATCCCTACACCCACACTCCAAGAACATTCGCCAGCACCGACGCGACAAGGGTCACTACCAACAACATCTCAATCTGCTATTCAAAAGCTCTTCCATAGAAAGGACAATGCCTAAAAACCCCAGAAGAATCTACCTTATAACCTCAGAAAAGGGCGGCCAGGGAAAGTCAGTCATCTGCAAAGCCTTCGTGGATTATGCTGATCAGCTTCAGCATCCCATCCAAATCTTTGATTGTGATGCTACCAACCCTGATGTTTACGACACACATCCGAACCGGGCTAAGGTAGCCTATTTCAGCGAAGCTGAAGAATATGAGGATTATGCCAATGGCATTTATGAGGCTGCCCAGGACGCAGACGTTATAGTCAATTGCCCAGCAGCGGTTTTTCGTGGCCTGCAAAGCTGGTTTGAGAAGAACAGCATTTTTGCTCTAGCTGAGGAAGAGGGGATCTCCTTTACCGTCATTTTTGTAAGTGATGGTGAGCCGGAAAGCCTGAGTATGCTGCAATTGACCCTACAGTACTTTGGCACCAAGGTGCAGCATATCGTTCTACTTAACGAAGGCGTGCTGCGGGTACGCGATCCTGATAAGCAGTGGGCCACGTTTGAGACGAATGCAGCCTTGCAGGAGAAGCTCAATGCCGTAGGGGCTATTGTGGCGTATTTTCCGAAGATGTTAGGAAATGTGCAAATGAGCGAGATTAAGGATAACAACTTATCCTTTCTGGCAGCCAGCCACGATAAAGAGCGATTCAAAAGTATTCCCCGGATGCGGATTCGTGATTTTGTAAAGGCCGCCTTTGCTGCATTTGCCGAGTTGAACCTCTTCACCCCACACACTAATGAGCAATCCTGACGCTGATGATGTCTTGAGTCGGTTGCTATATGACAAATCGCCCGCAATTCAGGCCCGCCTGAGGAAGTTTGCAACCGAGCGGGACATTGATGTTAAAGACCCGCTATGGCAGGCGTTGATCTTGCTTGAGAGTTTCCCCCTGCATATCGAGCAAAAAACGACAGAACACGCCCTCAGCCTGCAAGAAGTACAGACTAATTTAGATGACTGGCACCACCGGAATTTAGCCACCCTATCCAGTCTAAGCCAGCACCTGGAGACGCTTAAGCAGCTTACCCCAGTGACAGAACGGCAGATAGGCAAAAGTCAGGCCGCGCAAGCGGCCCTGTCTGATCTGCTGCCCGTCTTGGATTCATTGAAAGGGCAAGCCGGGCAAACAACTGAAGTGCTGGCTAGTCTAGAACAGCAGCTGGTGGTTCACCATACAGATGTTAGAAACCTTACCACGGCGCTCAATGCATTCAGCCAGCGCCATGCGGCGCGACTACCGGGGTTTATGGCCCCGCTGCCCCCTTGGAAGCAGGCGCTGTTCTGGGGCGTGCTGTTTGGCGGCTTTTTTCTGGCGGTTTCTATGAGCTTCTTGGTGATTTCGTGGCGTGCTGATCGAGCTACTCTGTTAAATTCCGCTCAAACAACTGAGTTGATTAGAGAGTATTTGCGGGAGGATTATTGCGGGCAGCAGGGGGGTGAGATGCCAGAATTTTGCCTTTAGTAAATAGGCTTGATAATTATTAACCTTCCAGGGACTCTGAGTGTTTTACCTTTATCCTATTCAAACTTTCCAAGGTTTCTTTTGTTAGTTTATGATCAATACCAAATACTTCCTTTCTGATGTCATGGGCTTGTTGTAAGTGATATGCAGCTTCTATGAACAGGTTTTCATCTGAATAAATTTTAGCTAAAGAGGCGTGTATTTGGCTTGTACGGCTGTGTTTGGGGCCAAATGCGGTTGGTGCTAATTCAAGAGCCTTCAAAAATAAATCTTTTGACTCTTCAAAACGATTTTGTCGCCAGTAAAGCCCGGCTAACATATATAAACAAGTTACAGATTCAAGATGCGTATCCCCAAGCAGTCTCTCGTTCATTAGTTTAGCCTGAACAATAGCAGTTTCGGCTTGTTCATATTTTTCTTGATCTCTGTAACAAACACCGAGATTGAGATAGGCGCGTGCAACCTTCGGATGTTCTTCATCATACAGGCGAATTCTTAGATCAAGAGATTTCAAAAATGCCTTTTCTGCTTCTTCATACTTGTTGAGTTTGAGACAAACAGAAGCTAAGTTATTTAATGTAATCGCAATACTTGGATGATCTCTTCCTAATATTGACTCCTTTAAATCAAACGCTTCCCTTAATAAGGGTTCTGAATCTGCATATTGTTCCCAATGAAGTTCTAGTATGCCTAGTTCAGACAAAGATTCTGCATATTCAAAGCTATCCTTTCTGAAAATTTCTGTAGTTATTGTATGCGCTTGCGTAAGTACTTCTTTTGCTTCTTTATATCTAGATTGAAGCAAATAGGTATGCCCAAGATTGCCAAGTGCAGATTTGTAGTCGCGTTTTTTATCTTTAGCCAGTTTGAATATTTCTAAAGACTCTTTTAGTACTGTTTCTGCCTCTACAAGATTGCCTTGACGATTATAATTTACACCTAATGCGTTAAGAACATCAGCGATATTGACATCATTTGTGTCAACACAGTTTTTGAGCATATTATAAGCTTCTATCAAGAGCGATTGAGCATCAGAATGCTCTCCAATTTGACTGGTAGTTCGTCCAAGATAGATAAGACTTTTGGCTATATCTAAATGAATGTTACCAAAGCGGCTTTTTGTAGAACATAGACACCTTCTGCGCCAGTCTAACGCGTCCTCAAACAGACCTTGGCTTTCACTTACATGCCCTAGGACTGTATATATCGAATAAACATGCTCATCTGGTATGCGATCTTCGTAAATTTTACCTAATTCATCGACATGGGGTATGGCTTTAGCAACGGCGGTAAGTGAAGCCTGTGTGTCATCTTCAACAACTGCGTGTACTCTTTCAAATAAAGCATTACTCAGCGCGGCTATAAATTCGTCAACCCATGGTGAAACCTTCAGCTTTCGTTCCATGAAGTATTTGATTAGCTGGTGATATTGATACGAATCATCCTTATTCTTACGAAGAAGGCTAAATTTTACTAGCTGACGGTCCCGTAAGCTAATTAGTGTCCGTTTGCTGTCATCAGGCAAACATTTTTCAACTAGGGACCATTCGATTTTTGTGGCAGCAAACAGGCTTAGTAAGCAAGCTAAGCGCTGCGCTCCTTCAAATTTCTCTAAGTGCGCCCAGCTGATTTCAAAGGCAGCCGCCAAACCTAGAGGTCGATGCGCTGATTTAGTATTAGGGTCGCATAACGCTGCTGCCGCGAGGCGCTTCTCCTGCAACTCATCCAGCATATCTTTTAGTGTCCATCCTCGAACGTCTGCTAGAAAATCACCAACTAAACGAATAGCCTGCGGATGGCATCCAACTTCCTCACAAATTCTACAAGCTATGTCATTGTCTTCGCTGATGCGTTCTTCGCCTATAAGCGACTTAAGCATAGCGTAGGCTGCTTCTGGTGCTAATGGGTCAACATCAAAAGTCGGCACAGTGTTGCTTAATACTTTGCGGCTGGTAATCAGCACCCGAAAACGAGGAGAATTAGGTATAAAGGCGTGAATTTCCTCATAATCATTAACATTATCGAAAATAATTAGAATATCTGCTGCCTTCTGAGCAGATTTAGGCCAATGCTGCCAGCAGTAGTTTACTTGTTGTTCAAGAGAATAGTCTTGACCTAGAGGAGTTATACCAAGCTCTGAGTCGGCGAACAGAAGAATATCACCCACTGCCTTGGCCGATGCTGAGATATCTTCTGGTACTCTAAAACGGGGTTCGACATTCACCCAGCAAATACCACCAGGGTAAGTATTTAAGTATTCTTTTCCATACTGGATAGCCATCTCCGTTTTACCCACCCCGCCCATGCCCAAGAGAGAGGTACAAGTCATATTGAGAGTTGATGTATCTTGAAGGCAGTTGTGTAGCCTCACTAAATCTCGACTACGGCCAACAAACTCTTTTGCATATGGATCAGGAAGATTATTAGGAATATTAAGATCAGCAACTGTCCGCCAATCAACATTGATGGCCTCGCAAATAGCAATAAAAATATCGGCTGTAATAGCAGTATGCTTCCAGAAGCGTTTAAGACTTGCCTCGCTAGTGTAAGCAGCAGCTTGAAGGCGTTCGCCTGATTGATTGTCGAAGCCTAATGCGCTACGTTTATTTTGTGCAATTCTTCTCCCCTTATCAGTTAGCTTGAGTTTTATTTTATTACTATTGTCTGTTGTATCTGGTGTTGGAGCCATGATGCCGCTTACTCACGCTAGTCAAAAGCCACCTAATCTTTACAAGCTGATGCACAGGGAATCCGAATTAATACGGTATATGTATCAAATACTTGACAAACAAGAATTAAAGATCTAAAGCTCGCCGTATGGCCGTGACGGTAACGAGTGATAACCCCCTAATGCAAGAGCACATTAAGGATCCTTTTGTACTTTTTCTCACGCTGGCAAAACCACTCATGAAATTGTTTAACACAGGGCATGAGAGTAAATATTACGACGGTGGTAACGGGGTTGATATTAATGTAGCCAGCAGAGAGCGAAAAAAGATTCTCGGTCCTGTTTATGGTGATTATCTTGATTTTGACCTAGAACGTGACATTTTTATGCATTATGCCAAGCTCTGGAACCAATGTCGCAGTTTAATTGATTTTCATCCAACTTTTGACAGCGCACATCTGCCTGATGAAGAGCATGTTCCTGAAGATTCGGCACTATCTGAGGCTTTATCGAATATCCAGGACATTGTCTGGCATATTATGTCTCTAATTGTAGATGAGCCAGTTTTTTGGCCATTTATTGAATATGCGGATGCTTTGCAGTTAGACCCCAAGGCCAAACCAATAATCCCCAGAGAACAGCAATTGACTATTAGCGCTGCATTTAGAGACGTACTTGCCGATAGGAGCAATATTTGGGGGGGATATGGCGAGGATATTGAGGCGGTAATAGGTTTTTCTGAAGTTTATTTGGCGCAGCGCAGCGGTGGTGCGAGTCGCTAAAACTGCCGCCATCAAAGGGATTTAGCGAATGATCCTTCTGAACCCTGACATATACAGCTATTTGTTTAATACTGGGTATCGAGTAGAGGTTACTTGAACCGAGCATCAGGTTCCAGGTTCCTGAACTGGTGTTGGTTTATATTTCTGCTCGTTTTTGACTGACGCTGTTAACGGCTTTCTCACTATCCAAATATCCAAGTTTCTGCCCCCACCTGCTTGGCAAGCAGTTCCTGGTGGGGCGCAGAGGGGATGGGTGTATGCCGGTTTGGCAAGCCTGTGTCTATGCATACACCCGCATCCTCCTTCTTTCAGGGTCTCTACCGTATTTGTCTATTGAGGTTAGTGTTTCAGTTTTTAGTTTTGGAGCGTATTTCATATGTGGAAGCAATTTTGCTCAGCGTATCTAGGCCTAACACCCAAAGACCGTCGCCGGTTACTGGGGTTTTCCAGTCTATTTTCTGTGGTGGTGAATCATCTGTGGGACATCGGTATTGCTCATGCCCAGAGCTTAGATGTCTTTAGTAGAGGGTATCTGGCCTGTAGTGAAGCCGCCGCCGCCGCCTTTTTTACCGGGGTTTCAACCGCGATTACTACTGTATTTGTTGTCATGCGTCTTGGTCTTGTCACCCTGGTAGGGGTGAGCGGCTTCACAGCGATTCGAGATATTCAGCAAGGCAGTCCATGGCCGAGCGCGGTTCAGTTGCCCTTCATTGTCATTCTTGTGATCAGTGTGGTTGGGCTGCTCGAACAGTTGATTATGACCTGTTGATCCATGACATTCGTTAACAATGCAAAAACCATCTCCCAGCACGCCTCGCATGGTACACAGCACCCTGGGGCAACCTCATTTTCTCTTTAGTTTTGCTTTGCCGCTGCTGGTTTTGGGCTTTATCAACTTTGGAGTCTTAAATCTCGTAGTCCGCTTATCGTATCCAGTTGTTGGCATTTGCTATGCCGTTAGTGTCGTCGCCTGGCTGATTCTGACCAGAGGCGGCAGTACCGCTGCCTTCTTGCGCCGGTTGCGCGGTCATAACAGACCCAGGTGGCATCTACCAATGCACACCTATCACCGTTGGACCCAAGATGCGACTTTCACTTCTCGGCAGACCCCGGACCAAAAACCTAGAAGAGGTCATCCCTCTCAAGAGCCTCATAACATTTTCTGAGGCTGATAGCGGTGCGCTACTACTGGCCGCTAATAACTATGCAAGCCCTGACCTTTGTTTTGTATACGCCGCAGAAGGCTTTCAAGTCGAAGCCTCTATGGATGAATGTGCTATCAAGGTGCAGGCTTTAGAGAAGATTCTGTTTAATCTTCCCTATCCAGGATTTATCACGTTTGATGCCCACCGTCAGCCTGATAGCACGCTAGAGACCTTTTCTAAGGCGGCTAAAGGCATGACGCCCGCGCTGCACTTCTTATCCAATGATAAACGCTCCCGCGCCGCTGAGCTTGGTGCACAGGGCAAGCGTCATCGCCTAAGCGTGTACCTGCGATACACGATCCCGCTCAATCAGGTGTCAGAGACACCCGATGTCTTTGAACGGCTGATATCAATGCTGCAACCCAAAGCGCAAGATCTAAGAGCCTGTCATCAAGACTTGATACTGGCCTTAGAGCAAGTACAACGCTTTGCCCAGCAGGTTATACAGCTAACCGGGCTAAAGCTAACGCCGCTGTCGGCCACATCGTTATGGACGTATGCCGCTCATTGTGCCGGTAATCCTTCACCAAGCCCCCCGTCAGCGCTGCTGCGGGTCACGCAGACCACCGTAGAGGAAGCGCTTAGCCAACATAGCGTAGATGCCCCGCCCGCCCTATTGCTTTCATTGCTCGCCGGCGCTGAGCCTGAAGCGCACAATGCCTGGGTTAAAACGGGGCAGCAAGGGGATAGAGGCTGTGTTGCTGCTCTCTATCCCCAGTTAAAACCTGGTGCTTTTGCCAATACCAAACAGCAATATCAGTATATTTGGTCACTAGCGCTGGCCTTTCCCTCAGGAGCTATTCAAGTCGTTAGTCAATTTTCAAAAGAGAATGCTGCCCTAGAACGGCTAAGTCAGGAGTCTTTAGCCCATAATGCCCAAAGATCTGTAGATAAGGCCGATCGCTTCCGTAGCGTGAATCCAAGCGCCGCTTTGAAATCAGAAACTGCCCTCGATGCCGTAGGGCAAATGGTTAACCAAGGTAAAATTCCGATTAAAAATGCCCTCGTTGTGGTGCTGCATGCTAAAACACCGAAACAGCTTAAAACAACAATTGAACAGTTCCTTAGTCATGTTTTGGCTATTGGTAACGGCATAAAGTTTCGTTGGGAAACCGAAATGTCGTTTGCGGTGTGGCGGCAACTGTTGCCCACCTCGCGCGATCCGTTGCTGCTTAACCACTTCAACTGGCATGGACAGACCTATTTTCAAGATATTGCCCCGGCGTTTATGCCAGTGGTCTATCCAAAAAGCCCAGATAGTGACGGGGTAGAGTTTATCAGCAGTGAAGGCGGTTTGCCGCTGTACCACGATGCCTTTGGTAAGACCGGGCGTGTCCTTGTATTAGCCATCACCCGTTCTGGCAAATCAGCGATGACCGCTCAATACGTTGTTGAAGCGATCACGCATGGGATGCCAGTAACCATGATTGATGCGCCCAAAGCCGATGGCTCAGGCACCTTTAGTGCGCTGGTACCGTTGTTAGGGGGTCAATATATCGACATTTTGACTACGGGGACTAATTTACTGGCAAAACCGCTGTTGCCCGAAGACAAACAACAACGTGAATCCCGGCTAAGTCAATGGTGCAGTAGTCTAATTGCCGTTGTGGCCATGGTTGGCCATGGCCCAGAGCCTGATAGTCCGGCTGCTGCCAAACTTATGCGCGAGGTGGTCACTGAAGTGCTGACCCAATTCCTGGCAGCACCCGATCAGGGCAGCGAACAGCCAACTTTGCAAGACTTCCTAGTCTATTTGCATAGCCGAGATGTAGAGGGGCTTGCTCAGGGAGATACAGCATTTAGCACCACCTTACAGACCCTGAAGCGGACACTAAGAGCGTTCTTACAAACGCCTCTGGGCAAGGCTTTATGTCAAAACAACGCGGATGCCGAGCAGAATCCCCTATTGGTTTTTGCCTTACCGAGTGGGGTAGGGGACACGTCAGAGAAAACCATCATGGCTATGGCTATTTATGCGATCGCCGAACGTCGGGCGTTATCAGCCGCAGCAACATCCCTGTTTGTGATCGATGAAGCCCCGATTCTGTTCGAGACTGAGAGGCTGGCCACCTGCGTTGCTAGGCTTTTTGCGGCTGGGGCCAAGATGGGCGTCAGCACCATGCTGCTGGCTCAGGACCCGGATTCTGTTGCCCGAACAACACACAGTTCGATGATTTTGCAGAATATCGACACGCTGCTAATTGGCCGGATTAATGAGTCGGCCATCCCTAGCTTTGCGCGTATTTTTGGGTATGATCCGGCGTTTATTCGCCGCAATGCCAGTCCATCCTTCTATCCACAGCCGGATGGGCTGTATAGCCAGTGGTTACTGGACACGGTATCCACCAAAGAACGCTGTCAGCTGTTTTGCCGGTTTTATCCAGGCTATGCCTTGCTGGCTCTGGTTGCTAATAACAAGGATGAACAAGCCATACGTGAGGCTGTCCTCCGTCATTACCAGGGCGATATATCTCAGGGTATCTGCTGCTTTGCACGGTTGTTAGTCCAGTCGATGACAACCGGCAGAGCGCTCCAGACTGTCTATCAAGAAAATTTACCCACCTTACCCCCGATTGCCTTATGAAATACAGCAAACGCTCATTTGTTTGTGGTGCGCTCGCCGTTATCTTGCCGTTTGCCTTGAGTCTGCCCAGCCGCGCATTTTTTGATATTACCAACCTCATTGATGACGGCTCAACTTACGTTCGAGACCTATTTAGCCAAGGCTATACCCTCTTTGGTCAGCCGGTTGAGGATGTCTTTAGTGATCTCTACACGGAGCAGACAGGTCTTATCCTTGAAGACCCGTATGCCATGCGCCAGCGGCTTATTGAAGAAGGAGAAGCTTTTATAACATCTTTTTTAGATGAGGCTACGTCTGAGGCAACACCGCCCCTGGTAGACCGCATTGATACGGCTAATGCCACTGAACGGGAAATGGCCAGAATTTATGCCAGTTCAGTGATTGGTGATACAGGCCAAGACATTATCCAGCAAAAACAGCAGGGAACAGCAGCGGCGTTGGATGCGATTACCGACCTGAGCCAGCAGGCCGCCGCTGCCCCGTCCACCCAGGTGGCGATTAAGCTACTGGCGCAACAGAGTGCTGTTACAGCTGGCCTGATAGCCGATTTGCGCCTGGAGCAGATGGATACCCGCGCCGCCCAGCAATATAACACTCTGAATACGGTCTCTCTCTCGGAGACCATTGATTATGAACGTCAGCTAGCCATGCAGGAGCGCCGCCAGCTTGCCGAGCTTATGCAGAGCGTAGCAGAACAGTCCACCCTATTTTAGGCACAATCAATGTATCGTTTGGTTTTAGCAGGATGGCCGCTAGCACAGCTCAGTATCCTGGATGATATTGATACCTTTTTAGGCGGTGGCGGCAACAAGTCCTATCAACAACAAATTCAGGCTACCTTTGATCAACTGTATGACCGGCTATTAGATGGTCCACTGTTTCACAGTATCGTCAGCATCAGCAGTCTCATTGGGGCTACAGCCCTAGGTATCTTTGGCTATCAGCTTTGGAAACGCTCTAAAGACGGCAATCTGGCCGAAGCTTTTGAGGGGGCGCTGTTCAGCATTATTATTGTTGCGCTGCTTGCGAACAATGCTGCGCTATGGCGCGATATTTTGCAGGCTGAGCGGCACATCATCAATACAGTCAACGAGACAATCATCACCCAAACCATAGAAGGTGAGAATGCGCGTACGATGCTACGTGAGGCAAAACTTAAGGAATCGACTCAATTAGCTTATGAGACCCACCTGGCCCAATGCCGGGCCAGCCCACGCAATGAGCAAAAGTCGCGGCGGTCAGATCTTTGCGAAACTGAGGCTAGACAATATGCTGATAGTTTAGAACGAAGCAGGCGTGAAGCGGCATCGGATGATAGGGAAGACTTGTCACTGTTTGGGGTGGTGTTTTTGAACATCATCGCCCTGTTCTTAAATTATCTACAAACCGCTTTTCAGATGATTATAGAGGTGGCGCTAATGCTGGCTAGCCTTTTAAGCCCTTTTGTTTTGGCCGCTTCAGTTATTCCCAGCGATCAGCGACCCCTGTTGGGATGGCAGTCGATTGTTATACGACTAGGGGCAACCAAGCTCAGTTTTAACCTGATTGCCTACCTCGTGGTCTTTATCTACCTCAATTCAGACGGTGCGTTTACAGGACTGCTACTACCCATTGCCCTTGGTGTTCTGGGGCCACTCCTGGCCGTTGCCATCGGCAACAGTGCTGGCACCGGATTTTTGTATGCCGTTGTAACAGTTGGTGGCCTTGGCAGCCTTGGTACAGCGCGGCGTTTAGTTGGCTACACCCTGACACGTTCTCTAAAATCTCGTTAATCATGGCAAAATTTTTGAAATCGCGTAGGCATCTGTTTCATCAGCCTGCAACCTATATTGCGCTTATTGTTGGTGCCGTTCTCATGAGTTTCTTGTTGCAATTGTACATCATGGGGCAGCTCAACCAAATGCAGCACCTGCCGGTGATGGTACAACTGGCATCGGGGCAAAGCCTGGCTGCGATGCCAGTGCCATCGGCGCATGATATTTTCCCCGCTACCGTTAAAAGTTTTACCGAAGAGGTGATGCTACGTCTGTTTAACTGGTCAAATAAGGTGCCACAGCCCGATGGCCAGGCGCTTACGGATCCAGGTATTCCCATTACTACCGAAAGTGGTGAAAGACGGTTGCCTACGACGGTATGGCAAGCTTCTTTTGGCCTAGAGGCAGGATTTGCCGATGCGTTTCGTCAGGAATTGGCAGCCCTGATACCGCCAGAAGTACTAAGCGGCACAGCCCAAAGTGTGTTGCTGGTCTCATATGTTGGAGAGCCTAAAAGAGAGGTACATGGATGGGCTATACGGTTCGTCGGTGAAATCAAGCTCTTTGACAGTCAAATGCGCGAAAAAAACAGTATTCCCCTGGCCCGATTGATTCACATTCGCCCTATCCCGATTGCCATTGCCCCGTTGGGCGAAACACAGGAACAGCAAGCCATCTATCAAGCGCGGCTCAAAGGCTTACAGATTACAGCAATGCAAAAAATTGACAGTAAGGACAGTTAACAGATGACCTTTAATCCTGATGAGTATTTAAGCAGTCTCTACGCTGAGACAACACCGCCATCACCCATGGATGACCCGGCCCTCAATGCCAGAATTGCTGATGCCTATGACGCGAGTACCTGGCCGTGGTATCGCAATATAAAAACGCAATCAATGATAGTAGGTATTTGTGCAATCCCTGCTGTTGTTGTTGCTTTTAACATACTGAATGCCGTTGTAACGCCAAACTCGGCTGAGGATGTGCCGGTATCAAGCCCCCAGCAGGATGAAGATAGCGCTGAAGAACAGCTGGATAAAGAGCGAGCGGCGAATGCCTTGTTTGATCTTGAAAGTGACTCAGCTACCCAAGAAAAAGACACATCCTCTCAGCCCGCGACAAATATCTCCAAAGCCAATCCTGCTGCACAAAAAAGAAGCTCTCGTACCCCCGCTGTCCCAGTGCCGACCGTGCAAAGGACGGCTGTTCCAACCACCGTTCCACCACCGGCTCCAGTCCCCCGTTCTGTACCATTAACCGTGACGCCGCCGCGACCGGTTATCGCACCTGTACAGGCGGCCAGACCAACTTTTACACCGCCCACAGCTGTTAACACCGCCGCGATTGCTCGACCCCCGCTGGCTAGCCCGGCACAAATTGTGACCTATCGGGCCACGCCTGGGACAATCAACAGTACGGCGACCTTGCCCGCAGCATCACAAAATATGGCAAACGAGCGCTATCAGTCCCCTGCCGCTGCTCCAACACAGGCTATGGCCAGGCTGCATCTTCCACAGGTTGTGTTTAGTGACAATGAGACACAATCTATTTCAGCAACCTTAACCGAGCCGTTTTCAACTGGCGCAATAACTGTACCTGCTGGCACCCAATTAACGCTCTCAGCGCGTGTCAGCCCTGCCGGGTATCTCCATGCCACAGTGCATACGGCCACCGCCCCTGATGGTCGTATGCTGGATATAGCTAACTTTGCAGGCGCACGGGTGCTAACAAGCCAGCAAACCCCTTTAATCGCCCAAAAAACAACCTCTTTAGGCGATGACATTGCCGAAACTATTGCTCAAAGTGTGCAGCGGGGTATCGGCGAGGCTTTTAACGAAGCGGATGTCTTAGAAGGGCTTGCACCAGATATTCCCATTATTGGTGAACTTCTTGAAAACACTGTCGAGACCACCCTTAGTCATGCAGAAACCCGCGCTAAAGCTGTAGCAGCAGTAGAGCCAGTCGTTACCTGGCAGTTACCAGCGGCCACCCCGGCCTACTTAGTCAGTGAGGCATACCCAGACCTATCTGAGGTCCCCATGGCTGACCAACACCGCACGTTGCCGGCTGCGCCTGCACCGGCAATACAAGAGACTGAAGCAATCACCTTTGGTCAGCCATTAGTTGCGCTTGCAGCGCCGCCAGCCCCTGTGCCTGCGCCCGTTATCTCAGCTGATAGCCCCCGGTTTGCAGTGCACACGACCGGCAGTGACATGCCGCCAGCCCCGCAACCTAAGGCACCGGCTGCCATGCCGGTGCGCAGTCTACCTGTCACACCCGGTGTGGGGCGCAGCCTGATTACTGTGAATGGGGATCGAATTGTGACGGCTTTTGCCAGTCAATCCCAGCAGGTCGCCATAAATTTTGATGCCCCGCTGTGCGCTGATGGGGCAGGGGGCTGCTCTACAGCCTCAGCGCAGGTGATGCACCTGCTGGTCTCAGAGACAGCGACCTTGCCCATCAGCATTACGGTTATTACCGAAGGCCAGGCCGGGCGGCATCTGCACACGATTATGCTTGAGCCTGCACCAGATGCCTCAGAGATAGCGCCTATCCGCCTAGAAACACCAAGTCATGAAACATCTCACGTTGTTATTTAAAGGCTTTTTCGGTGGCTTATTGTTGTTTGCAGGGTCAGCAGCAGCGCAGGCTATACCGCCGTCAATTGACGCCATGCGATTTGGGGATCTACCAGCGATGGTGCAGGCTGGGGGGATTGCCCTGCCACCAGACTATGGTGGTGAACGGTCTTGGCGGGCAGGGCAATCCCTTGCTGCACTGCTGACCTTAGGGGACATTGAGGCAGCCAATGCCCCCAGCCATCTGTCATTGGCTGCCATTGCTGCCCCCCAGGGGTATGACGCTGAACAATTGGATATTGCTAGCATTCCACTGTTACGAGAACAACGTCTTGTAGATATCGCGGTGGCCCTACCGCAGCTGAAGCAGTACAGGATTGCTGATCTTGGCCCTGTTGATGTGCGCCTGCGCCAGGCAGGCTATGACCTGTCAGGGTATCGTTTAAGCGATGTACTGGCTGTTCCTGAACTCGCTACGCTCACTCTTGACGCATTACCAGCAGGGCAATATCCAGTGGGCAGTGTCCCTGGCCTTGCAACCTTGCCTTTGGGGCAACTATCAGCGTGGGAAAGTGCTTCAATTGCCAGTATCCCTGGCCTAGAGAACTTGCCGTTTGCAGCGTTTCCACGCAGCCCGCACCTGCCTGGTACCTTTGCCCCGGTAGATTTGGTGCTTGGGTCTACTGAAGCGGAAATTAGGAGAACGATCAGCGGCAGCTATACCCAGGGGTTTAATGTACCGTGCCATCGTCCCTGCGCCCATATTGAGCTGGGCGGAGTGCTTGCTGGTCAGCGCTGGATTAGCGGCTTAGACCAGACCGTTCGTGGTGGCCACGGGGTTCTTGGAGCGCTCCATCCTTATGAGCCGACCGGGATTCATCCCTATGGGCCTATGGCCAAAGTTGTGTTGACGACGATGGATGAAGCCAGTGGCACGGCCCAAACTGCCCTGTATCACCGAATTTGTATCAAAACAGCGTTTGTTGATTTAGGTTGTACTGCCTATTTCATTGGCCCAACACCATGGTTTTTGATTCGTGAAGGAGACTGGGTGGCTCTATGACCTATCTGATTATGGCTGGTGGATGCCTGGTGGTGTTGTCGATTTTTGCTGTGGTTGATCAGAGCAGCCGCAATAAAATCGGTACTGCCCGCTATGGCGCACAGCAAGCCCGTAACCAAGCCAGAAAACGTGCCGTACAGCAAATACAATCTAATGACCAATAAAGACATTGCCTTAACGCTCGGCTTGCCCAGAGAGCCAGGGGACAAACGCCCCATTTATTTGACCGATATTCACCGCAGTGCGATCGCAACCGGCGCACCGGGGAGTGGTAAAACCTACTCTTTTATAGACCCTTTGATCCGATCGGCCATTGCCCAGGGGCTGCCAATTTTTATATATGACTTCAAATACCCTGAGCAAACCGCCCGCCATATAGCGTTTGCTAAACGTCAGGGATACCGGGTGGATGTATTGGCGTTAGGACACCCGGAATCACAGACCATTAATCTCCTGGATTTTTTGCGGGATGACAAAGATACTGCACGCGCCCTAGAAATTGCCGACGTTCTCTATAGCAATTTTGTGCGACAAAAAGGTCAAGACCGAGAAGATAGTTTCTTTGCCAATGCCGGAAAGCGCTTAATTCAGGCGGCGCTGGCCCGCGCCAAAGGCACAAAATATCCTGATATGGCCATGGCTCATGCCATTTTATCCTTACCCCTTTTGGGCTTTCGGATTGAAAATGATAAAGGCTGTAACCCTTGGGTGCGCAGTCAGTTTGACCAGTTAGTGAGTGTCAGAGACTCGGAAAAAACAGCCGCAAGCATTGTCGGGACAGCAACATCAGTATTTGGTCGGATGATGATACCGGATATCCTGCCATCACTCATCGAAAAATCAACAATTCCGCTGGATGTACACCCTCGGCAACTGTTGATTTTTGGGATGCATCGGGAGAAACAAAGCACCGTTGCGCCAATTCTAGCAACAGTGCTGCATATGTTGCTTACCCGCCACATTGCCAAAGACAACCCTGGACGCTTACTGGTAGTGCTTGACGAGCTGCCAACTCTGTATCTGCCGGACTTACCGAAGTGGATTAATATTTGCCGTGAATTAGGTGTGGGATTCGTCCTGGCTGTACAAAATCTCGCCCAAATTGATCGAATATACGGCGAGAAAGCACGAACGGAGATTTTTGGCGCGTGCGCAACAAAGGCAATCTATAACCCCCAGGACTATAGGACAGCCCAGATGCTCAGCGATTATATGGGCAAAATGGATGTACTGCACTGGCAACGCAGCTTTAGCCGTGGCAAAAATAGCCATAGCCGTAGCCGAACTCATATCCGACAAACACGCGCCCTGCTGGAGCCATATGAAATATTGAAACTCAAAACCGGTGAGGGAATTCTTATCTCACCTGGGTTTCAAGATGCACGGGAAGCCTATTTGCCACTGAAAATGCGTGTGACGATACCTGAGGCCGATTTGCGCCTCAGTGTAACCAGTCAGCAAGTATGGCGAGAAGTGATTAGGCCGCACCTTCAGACAAACAGCACATTGCCGGAGATCAGGGCCACAGATTTACAGCTTAGACGTGCTCAGGCAGAAGAATTGATGCCGATTATGTAAGATGCGCCATGTGCCGCATTGCAATCTTCATCTACTGAGCTTGATCTAAAGATTTTCAGTTTTTATAGAGTCTCTTGCGTCATACATTATGTCTTCTTCCCCACAAAACCAACCCAACGACCCGGTGACTGCCGATAAGGTTATCGCCGCACTGGAAGGCTACCGCCACTTATTTGCTCCAGAGGACATTGGGAAAGTAAACAATTTTAGTAAACCTGCAACTATCTATATGAGCGGCCAGAATAATGTCTGGCAGCCGTTTTATAGAGATCCAACGCCTCACGCCCCCGGTATCCAGAAGCTAAGCGATGGCCAACTGAAATTGATAAAGTGGGTTACAGCAGAGTCACGGCAAAACCCTGAGCAGGAAAAACCACTGCATGAGAACAACGGCAATCTCAGAATTGATGTAGGGGCGCAGACTGTCTTTACCATGGCTGGTGGCTACGTGCGCTACAACGCTCTGAAGGATATAGATACAGGACAAGAAAACACCCATATCCAGCCCAGTGGTGAATGGCCTAATGCCTCCAATGATAAGAAGAAACAGGCGACAGCTGCCCCTTCTGTTGCAGCAGAGTCGCGAACAGCAGCCGCTGCAATGCCTGAGGCCGCCGCGCCGCCGCGTGCCAATGACCCTACGATAACGGTGGACACCGCCACGTCTCCTGACATGCCGTCATCTCCTGGTAAAGGGTTAACCAGCACAACGCTAAACCGCTATCTTGATCAGTTGGAAACGCAGGTGGTGCAGCCTATAACAACAGAGTATGCCAAAAGTCGCCTCGCCCAGACACGCTGGCAAGCAGCGCAATATGAGCGTTCTTCTAATCAAAACAAACGGATATTAGTCGTAGCGCAGACATTGCTTAAGCATTATGGTGTTGCCGAGGGACACCACCTGACCTATACCGCTGAAAACTATCAGATAGCGGCAGATGCTAGAACAATTCTCATCAGTGATAAAACAGGCACCCCGCTGTTTGAAGCCCACAAAACTATAGGGTCACGCTATAAAGTTGCAACAAACACCATGAGTGCTGATCACGCTTTAGATTTTAATAAAGTCGCTTTTTTGCTAGAAAAAGTTGGTATTCAAGGCCTTTCCGCAGACCCACGCCTCAGAAAACAACAGCTAGATGCCTTAGCGCCTCGCGGGGATAAAGCTATGGCGCAGGATCTGATCACGCATACTTTAGGCAAAACGGCTGAAAGGTTTTTAGCGCAGGCCAAAGTTCAACCAAATGCTGACGGTACACGGGAGTTGCGCGGACAATATTACACCATCAGTCAGAAGGACGACACATTGAAAATTAGTGCAGCTGGCCGTGGTGTCATTCTAAATATTGGACCAAAGGTTAATTCAAACAGCATTACATCGAAAGATATTGCGTACTTTCGTAGCCTGTCTCAGCGCCATCTACCTGGTCGTAGGTTAAGGCAGACATCGCAATTAGAGCGTTAGCGCAAGGAAAGCTGGATGAATAAATAAGGTGAGCCAGACGTGTGATAATCATAAACATCCTAAAGTAGGCGAGAACCCTTGGCCCTATACAGCTCTCTGGCACCTGCTGGATGGGAATATGGCTAATGAGTTCATGCGGATGCAGTGGGAGGCTGATTTAGAATCTCCCTTGCAGGAATGGAATGATGAGGGGCGTGAACAATGGTGGCGCTGGATAGAGGAAGAAGATGGTTTGTGTGAAGTTGATTGCTTGCGCGTGCTGTTATGGTATCGTCTGTGGCAACAACTGAAAGCTACGCAAAAAACCATTCAAACCATGTAGACATTGGCTGTTGTACTTTTGTTCTAGAACTGACCCGAAAAATCCAAAATACTTTGTATTGTGTGGTGCAGCGCTTAACCACAGCAATGAGGGGATTTGGTTTAAGGCAGACACTGCAATTAGGGCATTAAATAGTACTGGACAGAGAGAAGGCATCAAGCTTAGATAGAAAATATTTTAATAAACTTGCTGCAAAAACCGACAAGAAGAAATCAATTAGGGGAGAATCATGCCGCAGGTAAACGCTTTGCCGCCAGGCTTTCTAAAGAATGTTAACGAGATAAAAGTTTTGCTTGATGAAAAATTAAGTATTCATATCTTGAATGGTGAAACCAAAACCATGACCATGCTCCCAGCAGGCTATAAGCCCGATTTAATGCAGATTTATGGTGATGGTGAATTACTTCATGAGTCACGCCCTCAGGACGGCATTATTACAATAAACAGGCTCACAGCAGCCTAATACTCAAGATTTTTGAGCGTTGCTATGCAGTATCAAAAACGACTCACCGATTTTTTTCAACAGCAATTGCTTACTGAAACACCATTTCGCAGCATTACTGATGCTAGAAAAGCTGCCGGCGCGCACCTAGATATAACAATTAGCGCCGGTTCACCTGAAGTAAAAGAAGTGGATGAAGCGATTGAGGCGGCGCTGATAAGAATTGCCAGAGGTATCATTGAGCAGTCTGATAGCCCCATGATGGCCTACGAACAGCTTGTTACCCTCTACAACAGGCAGCCAAAGCTTGGGGTACGCACTTCAACCTCTATACAACAACAGGCTTACTCAACGCCGGTGCCGATTGCCTATCTGGCCAGTATGCTAGCGGGCATTGACAGCACAACGACAGTGTATGAGCCAACAGCAGGCCACGGGGCTTTGCTGCTACGCACCTCTCTCGCTGACCGGACAGTCGTCAACGAACTAAACCCTGATCGCGCAGCTGACCTCCGTCGTCAAGGGTATCAGGTTACAGAAAAGGATGCTGCCACCTACACTGTGCAGCATCAAGTTGATGTGGTGATTGCGAATCCGCCGTTTGGTGTTATTAAGGGCAAGGATGCTCAAACTCTTCATTTTCCGGTCTCTCTGGAGCATGTACCAGACTTTACCACCACGCAAATTGATCAGGCGATTGCACTTAAAGCGTTGGAGGCTATGCGTCCAGATGGCAGTGCAGTGCTGATTATTGGTAGCAAACGCGGTCGGGATGATGCCCAGCGTTCAGAGAAATATAATACTGCCGAATCTCGTCGCTTTTTCTATGGGCTGTATCGCCATTATCAGGTGATAGATCATTTCACCATTGAGGGCAATTTATACCAGCGGCAAGGGGCGGGCTGGCCGCTGGATATGATTGTGATTCATGGATACCAGCATAGTGCAGACTCAAGTGTATGGCCACGCGCGCTGCCTGCCGCCGAGGTTCCCCGCATTTATTCAAGCTTTGAGGCATTAGGAGGGCTACTCAGTGACAACCAACCAACACTATCCTTGGACACCCAGCGAGACCGAAGCCTTGCTGCTAGCGATACAGGTGCCGGAGGGCGTGCAGTCCCTCAACAGCGAGACCGCTTATCTACTGCGGCTGACCGAGCGTTTGGCCTGGCTGATAACGCAGTGGTTGGAAGAGACATCTTTCTCTACAGCGGAAACTCACGCCCTACTTCAGGACGTTCTGACGGTCTTGAATCCACAAGTGGCCGCCCCGATGCTGGCGCAAGAGGTAAGCAATCTAAACGACTGGAGCTGCGCATGGGCGATGACGATAATCCAGAAGAGCGGCGCGATACAGACGCTCTTGACCAAGGAGGCGGTGACGTTTCCTATGAAAACCGAGAGGCCGGACCAGCTACAGCAGGAACTGGCACCGCTGTTTCAGAACAATCCAGTAAGTTACAGCCTGGAGGAATGGCTGGGCGACCTTCTATACCCCTACAACCGCTAGAAAGTGTTCCTGTGACCGAGCAATCTCAACAACAACCGTATATTCCGCGTAGTCAAGGTCGTTCAGTAGATACTGAAGTCCCAACAAATCTGCGGGATCCCATTGATAAGGCGTTACGCAGCCTTGAGAAACAGGTAGGGAGCCTAGATAGCTATGTCTGCGATCGCTTGCAGTACCCGAATGTTGCAACACTGCATCAGTATTTTAGTGCTGAGCAGGTAGATGCGCTGGCCTTGGGTATGCATAACCTGGAGCGCGGCCAAGCCCTTATCTTAGGTGACCAAACCGGGATTGGTAAGGGGCGGGTGGTGGCGGGAATAATGCGCTACGCCTTGCTGACAGACAGAATGCCGGTATTTGTAACCCAAAGTCCCAAGCTGTACGGTGATATTATTCGTGACCTTGATGATATTGGCCAGCATTCTTTTCAGCCGTTTATTACCAACAGTACCTTACCTGCTATGCGGCTGCCGGATGGCCGCAGCTTGCATGTCCCAGATGCCCAGCTGCACCTTCGGGAAATGCAACAGATTCAGGACACGGGTGACTTTGGCGAGTATCAAGGTGTTTTTACAACCTACAGCCAGTTGCAAACTGTTAAAAGACAAGAAACCCCTCGGCGAGACTTTTTGCGTGAGATCGCACCGCAATCCATTCTTATCCTTGATGAATCCCATGAAGCTGGTGGTGCGTCCAATGATCGGCGACCAGGCGCGATGAATCGAGCCGATTTTGTACGGCAGCTGCAATCCTTGGCGCAAGGGGTGTTATATTCCAGCGCCACCTATGCCAAGTCGCCCTATACAATGACGCTTTATCAGCGCACCTCGATGATGGAGGCGCTAAAGAACGATGCGGTGCTCTCAAGTTTGATTGTTCGCGGGGGCGTGCCGCTCCAGCAATCCATAAGCAATATGATTGCTACGGATGGGCAATACATTCGCAGGGAACGCAGTTTTACAGGGATCAGCTTTAATCCTGAAGTCTTACCAGTGGATACTCAGACCGCTGAGAACATCGCGCTGGTGATGCGTAAGATTATGGAATTTGACCGCCTCAAGAAAGAGACGGTGCAAGATATTAGTAAAGACCTGAAGGCTGAAGCTAAGGCGCTATCCGTGGATAATGCTGTAGGGGACGCAGGGGCAACCTCGACAAACTTCACCAGTATTATGCACAACTTGGTGCAGGCCGCGATTCTCTCATTAAAATCTGATGCTGTTGTTGAAAAAGCACTCACGCTACTACGGCAGGAGAATCCTGAAAAGCCGGTGATTAGTCTAGCTAACACCATGGGCAGCTTTATCGGCCAATATGCTAAAGATAATGGCTTGAGTGCTGGCGAACCAATTGATGCAAATTTTGGTGATTTACTGCACCGCTACTTGGTGAGATCGCGGGATGTGATTATCGGTAGTCCTTTTGGCCATAAGGAAACGCGCCGATTAAGTGATGCTGAATTGGGACCGGTGGCTGTTGATGCCTATGAAGCGATTGAAACACTGATTGATAGTCTGGATTTTAGCCATATCCCCGTCAGTCCTATTGACTATATCACCGAGCGCCTGGAAGCCGAAGGTTTTAGGGTGAAAGAGATTACTGGCCGTAAGGATAAGATTGTCAGCGATGCGGCAGGCACTCGCATCTACAAAACCCGCTCTGGGCGGGAGGTGAATGAAGCCGCCAAGGTCAAAGCTACAGCGGCGTTTAACAACGGCCAAGGCGATGTGATGATTCTCAACCGCAGCGGGGCAACGGGCATTTCGCTGCACGCATCGGAACGATTTGAGGATCAGACCCCAAGACATATGATTGTTGCCCAGCCCGAACTGGACATTAATCTTGTTGTGCAAATGTTTGGCCGCATTCATAGAACCGGCCAGGTGGAACTGCCGTGCTATACCTTGCTTATGGCCGATATTCCTGCTGAAAAGCGCCCTGGGGCAGTGTTGATGAAGAAAATGGCTAGCCTTAACGCCAATACCACTGCTGCCCGCAGCAGCGGCATGAGCCTGGAGGCCGTACCTGATATCTTCAACGCTTATGGGGATGAGGTGATTGCCGAAGTCATGGAGCAAAATCCCTTGATTCATGCCCAATTAGATTACCCTTTAAGCACTGACGGTGATACCTTGCAGCGGGATAATGCGGTGGCAAAAGTCACAGGCCGCTTGCCTATCTTGCCGCTGGCTGATCAAGAACGGGTGTGGCAGCTGATTGAATCCGAATACGGAGAAGTGCTGGCCCGCGCCGATGCTCAAGGTGAAAACAAGCTGGAAGCTTCCCAGCTTGACCTGGATGCCAGGCTGGTTGCCAAAATGGAACTAGATCCTGCTGATGGAGACTCACCCTTTACCGGCGCAGTCACCATGCAGCTGATGGATGTCAAAGTGCTCCGTAAGCCCTATTCTGGCCTTGAAGCGGTGAATCTGTGCCGGGATGTGCTGGGGCAGGAGAAGATAAAAACGCTGGATAAGCCAGGGTTTGCAACGCTGTTTGAGGCTGCCCCAGATGTGGCAAGCCACTTGGCAGATGGTCTGGATATGGATTATCAGGCATTTTTTCAACACCTGGAGCGGACAGCGGTTGAAAAAGTTGTTAATCATGTTGACGCTTTGGCGCAGGTTCAGCTGCCGCATTTAAAGAGGCTGTTCAATGATTACCCAGTCGGTACGCCAGTCAAACTGATTGCCCCCGGAAATGGGGAGGTATTTTACGGTCTAGTCAATCGGGTATGGCGGCGGGGCGATTATTCTACCAACCCAGCGGCGGCCAGCAACTGGCGCATGAAAATACTGGTGGCCGATGGGAGTCGCGAACTGACATTGCCGCTAAGCAAACTGAATCAGCAAGGTGAGAGCAGTTTTGCGCTAGTGCTTGAGCCAGACAGCACCATGGTGCTGGAAAGATTTGATATTAAGCGGCAAAAGGCCAGAGAGACGCGACAAATTCTCACCGGAAACATCCTAAGAGCCTTTGAACGCTATGACAAAAGCCGGGTGATTAATTTCACTGATTGCCATGGGCAAATACATACAGGGTTGTTGCTCAAAGCAGAGGATGATGTAGCAAAAACGCTGGCCAATGAGCCGCTGCGTATTCCGACTGTGGCCGCCGCCAAGCGGATTCTTGAGCAAAACCTGACGGACGGCAAGCTGGTCACCCGCGATGGCCACCTACAACTTGCCCCTGGTGATGATGGCTATAGCCTAACTACCCCTGGGGTAAAACAATTTGGCGGCCAGTATTTTTTGAATGCAGGCCTGCTTAAAGCGCTGGAAGGGGACTTTATCTCGGTGTCTGATCGAATGCAGGCCACGTTTACCCCAGACAAACTGGAGACGATACTCACAACTATTATTGAAGATAACCACTGGTCGCTGTGTGCGCTTGATAATCTTGCTGCTGTGCGGGAAGCCTTGGGCATTGAACTACCGGCCATGGAAATGGTCAATGAGCCGTTTCCCGCTAGAGATGTACTGCAAGAACAACCCAGCCCAACGGCACCAGTGCCAGCGGGTGCAGAAAAAGCCGTAGTCCCGCAACCATCTCGCCCAACGCAGCATAGCGGGCCTGAGAAAACCGCCGCCTCAACCCAACAAGGCACCTTATTTGATGTAGAAAGTACGCCGCCGGTGCCGACTTTAGCAGATGCCCCTATCGCTGAACCGCCTGCAGTGCCTGCAATAGAGATTGTGCAAGCAACAGTAGATAAATTAGACCCTACGCTGGGAGATGCCTTCGCCGGTGAGCCTACACCCGTTGAATCCCCCAGTAAAACTCTGGGCAAGCTTAGAGAATGGTACCGTGCGGCCCGCGATCTACAGGCCACTGATCTGAAACTTGACAGCATTAAAATTTTAGGACTGTCAGTACGGCAAGCCGCGCAGCAGCAAGTATTTCAGGCGCTCTCCGGCGATATTACGCAAGAAATGCAGGAAACATTGGATAAATACAAACCTTTTCAGAAGCGGAGTAAGGCCGTTGCGGCGATCGCTACACAGCTTTTACAGAAAATAGGCTCTCGCAATGCTCAAGGCGATATGGTGTTCACAGGCCGCACCTACCATATCAAAAGCGCCGGGACGACGCTCACCATCGAGAAGGCCGGGGTAGAGGGTTTTAAGCCGATTGTTATCAAGAAACATAACAGTATTTCTATGGCAACGGCGCAAACAACAGATTTGCAGGCATTTGAGAAGTTTTCTGGGATGCTCAAGAGTTATAAAGCTAAGGCATCGGGGATGGAGCGGTAGTGGTCTATATATTGATCGTTGATATTACTTATGTATAGCGTTTCCAAGTTTCAGAATTTTAGCCGCCGCATTAGGAGAGAAAACAAGTTGCATTGCAGAAGAGCATATTTTACGTGTTTTTTATGCAACAAAATTTAGACTTTAATGCTCTTAAAGGAGCGAAGCAGATTATTCTTGAATATCTGGCGAAAAATTACACAGATACGCCTTTTCAAACCAAAGATGTAGCCAGAAGTATAAGGGCTTATGATGGCTCTCATCGCACGATTACCAGCTATTCAAAAACTATTCCCATCCTAGCCAGTGACGGGTGGCTTCAAGCAGCGATTCTCAAGGAAGCAAAGCATTATAAGAAGCAAGAATACACCCTGACAAAAGAAGTGGCAGGCTTAATTATTGAGGCTCTTGGCTCAACAGGTAGTGCAGGTACACCTCCTGCTACCATTGATACAGAGCCGACGCATCCATTTAAGGAGACTGATGCTTTACTGATGCATCGGTTCTCTTGGCAGAAGGGAAGCTGAGACACGGGGTTAAATGAGTAACCGTACAGAAACTCCCGCTAAGGCTGAACGACACCTAGGCACTGAACTCATGGCACGAACAATAACTTTAGCTAATGCCAGTTTTATCTTTGGTGAGCTGCGCCGGGCAGCAACTACCCAACTGGTACAGCAATGATAGAACTTCCACTCTTCAGGTATAGTACAAAAAGACTATAAAGGGTTTCTTTAATACATGTAATACATGCTTCACTATATGGGGTCGGAAGACAGTGAAATCGAAACCGAAGAAGCTGTTGGAGCAAGTCCGAGAGATGACGCACCTGCGACACTATGCTTACAACTGATTAGAGAGGGTCATTCCGCTTAATACGATACACTTTGAAAGTTATTAAACCGTCTATAGCAAAGGTTTTTGATAACTTCTAATCCTATCTTGAGGGGCGTGATTATATAAATTCCCCTGCTCTCAAGAGATCAATTTCGACAAAATGACTTTGACTCCTCAAGATAGTCTATCGCTTACTCAAGTAATGCTGATGACCTTTTCCTGATCGCTTATTTTTTTAGGGGCAATAGCTCAACGACAGTGATGCCCCTATGACTATCAATCTCACGAATTTTAGGATAATGCTCGGTGACCGCTTCTATTCAGCAGGATTGTCCGTGAGTACGCCCTCAAGATTGGCTCCGTCTAGATTGGCCGTTTGTAGGTCAACCTGTCTTAGGTCAGCATGGCGGAGCTGAGCCCACTGCAGGTTAGCGTTTCTCAGCTCCGCCTGCTGAAGATTAACGTTACGCATCTGCGTCTGCTGAAGAATGGTGTCGTTAAGCTGGGCTTGCTTGAGGAGAGCCCCGTTAAGCTGCGCCTGATGCAGGTTTGCCTCATTGAGCAGGGCTGCCTGAAGATTCGCTGCGTTTAGGGATGCGCCCTGGAGATTCACCTGATTCAGGGAAGCGCTGTGTAGATTGGCCTGGTCCAAACTTGCCTGCTGAAGATTAGCGTTATCCAGCTTTGCCTGGTGGAGATTGGCACCATTCAGCACAGCCCACTTGAGATTGGCTGCGGACAGCTGTGCAGCTTGAAAGCTGGCTCCAGACAGTTGGGCTTTCCGTAAATTGGCCCCCGTCAGCTGAGCACCCCGAAAATCTGCCCCATTGAGCTGGGCACCCTCAAAATTTGCTTCATCTAGCAGCATCCCCTGAAAGTACGCTGCGTCTAATTGCGTCCCCTGGAGGTTGCAGCGACTCAAATTTAAGGGCTGAGTGTCGCGGTCAGGATTGCGGCGAGCCACCACCGTTAGTGCACTCTGAATATCTATCTCAGGGGGGGCTAATGACTTACGCTTGTCGATGCTGGCCCTGTCTCGCACAAAAGCAGTCAGGATCTCCATAATCACGACATGGGTCTCTGTCGAGGTGCCTGCAATTTTCTCAAGGGTGTAGATTCCCCCCAACCGTACCTCTGGCCTGTCGCTGGACAACATCTCCATGGCTTGAGTGAACTGGGTGGTTAGGCCGCTATCCTCACCAGCTCGAATATCCCGCCACATGCGGTACGCGATCGCCACCAATGCCAGGCTGCTAGCGGTCTGAAAAACGCTAAAAGCCACCTGGTTAGCTCGCATGGATGCCCACGCTCGCTCCTCAGAGGAGGCGTCGGCGTCACGCAGACCATGGAAAATGTTTCCCAAGGGCCACAGCAAGAGCAGAAGTCCAGAAACGCCCAACAAGACTTTTGTGACCCTTGGCAACGCTCTCAAATCCGAAGTCATGGTGCTGGCAATACTCCCTAGATCTTTGCTCAACGGTGTTTATCGGGAAGTGCAGCTCAAACCGCTAAAGTTCCAGGCGATGTCGTGTACGATGTGCTCGATGCTATGGGCTCAGAGGCCTCGGGTGCTGGAGCAATGAATTCCTGAACTGTTGTGGCAATCTCTGGATTGCCCCTTAGCCAACCTAATGGTGCCAGATGCCTTCCCTGGAGTTGTGCAGATTGGAGTAAGCGATCGGCTAGGTTATCCAGCAACCATTGGACCGTTGGTGCCGCAACCCGGGTGTCTTGTTGAAAAGAAATCAAGCTGGTCAAATTAAAGAGATTACTGCTCTGAATTAGACAAAAAGTTTCAGCCTGTGAAGGTTCAACTCTGATGCCAATTCTATTGAGAAAGCGTTTGAGCCCAGAAAATATGGGGTTGCGCAGGAATGGAATCGCGCCCTCGATACCTTCAATAGCGGGAGCCATTAAAACCGACTTTTGATTTTTGATGGACTGCTCTTGCAGGTCAACAGTGGCCAGCAGCATTTCCAAACGCTGCCGTTCCTGGGGCGGAATACAGTCCCCGAACAGATCAGTAATGGGATCTTTGGTGTTAGATGCCTTATCCGCGAGATCAGTCAGCAGCTCAAGCAAGGCGATATATTTGCATCCTAAGCTGTGGCCTAGCCAAAAATATTTGCCCGATGCAGCTTCCTGATCTAAGTCATAGATTTCATATTCATACTGCCTAAACTTTGCTTCCTCAACAAGTGCGCCTTGGAGCACTGACTGATCCTTCAAAAGGCCTATTGCCACAGACCAGTGGCGAAACGTAAATCGATAAGGAATGGCCACTATCGTATAGCCATGGTCGAATAGAGACTTCAAAAGATAGCGGTAAAAGATTTGAGGAAATGTCCCGAAAAAAGCCCCTCCAATACAGTAAATAACACCTACTGGCTTAGGGTGAAGCGCCACCCAGCTGAAACCCAAGGGAGAAAATCGAAATTTTGGTATTGGGTCCATAGTATTTCTCAGTTTTATTGCTTCAAAAAAGCCAATGTTTTGTAGACATGGGCGCAGCTTAGAGAATTTTTGTCAGAAAGCCTGTAGGCCGAAAGGGTCAGCCCACAGGCGTACAGAGACGTTCTGACCTGAGCTACATTTAGTAGCCTAGAAGCGCAGAATGTTTCAATCCTGGTGACTTCTAGAAATCCCTACGGCAAGATGATCAAGCTGCCGCCGCTGGGGGTCGGCAGACTGTAGGCCTGCTGGTCAAAGTCAGGATTTGGCGTAGCCAAATCGTTAGGCACAAAGGTTCCTCTAATTTGAGGAGAGACCAATAGGTTGGCCGCTGGATTGGGTGATAGAGGAGAGAGTAATATGTCAACATAGCCCCGCACTTCCAGATTAGCCACGTCCAGGCTAGCGGGGTTAGGTGCTGACTTAGAAATATCAGGCTGCAAGACAAACAAAGCTGACTTCCCTGCAGGTATGGTGAGTTGCTGGCTTGGCTTGCCAGTGGTGTCATCGATGGACAGATCTCCAAAAACGTTGCCGAGTCCAGTATCGACAATGGTGAAGATCTCGTCATTTTTCAGTCCTGGCGTAGCCGTGAACTGAAGTGAGAGAACAACATCATCGCTACCTGGAGCATCAATGTTTGCAATGGTTAGAAAGTAAGCCTGGATAACGCGACGAGAAACGGCAGAACTGAATGGCTTAGGTGCGATCGGCTGCACCAGGATTTCAAAAGTTGAAATCTGCATAATAAGGCTCCAGAAAGGGTGTTAAGTACTGGTAAAAAATCTTTCAGGCTATGATGGAATGCCTTTTGGCCGGCTAGAGAGCGTAATCTCTGTATCCATCAATGCTGATAGAGCAAGAGAGCTGTCAATATTTAACTTGGCTGATCTGATATGCGTGCGACTCCTCTATATCCTATGGCTAGGTATGACAAACTGCATTACCCTCAGGGGTACCTTCCATGAGAATTGTTGAGTGGCTGGTTAAATTACAGCCAAATAAAAAACATTTTTCAGTTATCATTTGAATCCCTTGCATCTCTAACGGAGATGCTGCCACATCCCTTTCAGGTTAAAGGTATAGTTCCTCCGCAGTAGTACGGATGTTTGGAGCTATGTGATAAAATCTCGTAACTGCGCAAGAACACCTGCTAACCGCACGACGTTCGTCTAGAACGGTGTTGCGGTTCAGCTCAATCGTTATGCTGCAAGGCGATTGGTGGAGACCACACTTGAAGGTTATCTGTCAGCATCCAAAGTTAAGTAATTCGAGATAGTCTGTGGAATACGTTTTCAGGTTGCTTATGGTGTGTCAAAAATGGATACAACTCCTAATCAAAGATTAGAATATCTTTACAAAGAGTATGTACGACTTAATGACAAGGCAGAAAGCTTGATAAGTAGCACTTATGACGATTTCAAGTCACTTGGAGTAGTAGGCGCAGTTATCATTGTCTGGCAACCAATTTCAGAAATCATTCTGCCCACAATTCCAAAACTTGATTCAAGTCTGTTTTTGTTTTTGGGTTTTTTGAGTTTACTTATAATCCTGGGGTTGGTTGCATTATCAAACTTAATTAAACAATCCTATTCTTGGTATTTTGTCTATAACTTGCAAGCATATGAGGTGGAAATCAAAAAAGAATTAAGAGAGGCAGAAGATTCACAAGTTTTCAATTTCAATTTAGGCAAAGGAGAGACAAGATTTATCGTAGCGTCATACCGCTTAGCATTCAGAACATTTGTGCTTTCATTCACTGCTTTCATTACTTTCATACCTTTCGCAATTCTTTGTTATTCAAGCGTTTTTTATGCGGCACTCTATCTTGCGATATCACTTATCGGATTTACAGTTTATTTGCAAATTTTCAAGAGAGTATTAAAGCAATACTCTAGCCACAAGTTTTTGCTGTAAGTATAAATAGAGTAGATAAAGTTTTTCATGGGCACCTCTATTTATTAGGCTTCTGAAAAATGGAGTCTCAAATGAGACTGTTATCCCCCCTTTTTTTAGATGTTGGCGGGTTCCAAACGGACAAAATCTGTTCATGGAGGCTGTTTTAGAGCTGGCTATCCTGTGGCTCAGACTGTGGTTTCAGCCATGTCTTGCTTTAGCCAGAAGACATAGCGCTTGAAATTATAGGTCAAGTTTTTGAGACCGAGCATCGTTTCGGCCCTGGCTAACCCAATGGTGCGAACGACTTTGCC
>ERZ1740070.145-NODE-145-length-50863-cov-7.411746_pt1 | contig 50863 bp, 47 predicted proteins | sample MGYA00581734_ERZ1740070 | MGnify/ENA primary metagenome ERZ1740070 (study PRJEB43018, sample SAMN04849744) | marine metagenome | isolation source: floating plastic debris | place: Pacific Ocean | collected 2008-09-01 | study: EMG produced TPA metagenomics assembly... | reverse complement strand
AGGGGCCGGGCCCCAGAGGCAGGCGATACCAGCTGCGATGCAGGCAAACGGATGTGCGCCAGAGGATGACGCGAGACGGACTGGCGAGGGTGACGCGTTTTGTTCGTGATCCGCATGCAGGGTAAAGATGCGGTCCATGGCACGGGCGAGGATCGGGTTGACCACGTATTCCTCTGCCGGAACAGCAAAGCACATGTGCAGGAAATTGGCTGCGTAATCGAGGTCATTGCGCGGATACACAAACGGTTGCCCGATCGAATACTTGTAGGCCATTGCGGCAATCGTTGGCACTTTGGCAATCAAGCGGTGCGTCGCAATCTCGCGTTCGCGTTCGTTACTGATGTCGGTGCTGTCGTGATAGAACGCCGCCATTGCGCCAACCGCGCCCACCATAATGGCCATCGGATGCGCATCCCGGCGGAAGCCGCGGAAGAAGTTGTGCATCTGCTCGTGGATCATCGTGTGGTTTGTGATCGTGTTTTCGAACTTTTCCAACTCGACGGCTGACGGCAACTCACCGTACAGCAGCAGGTAGCACACTTCGAGGTAGTGCGACTTCGCCGCGAGCTGATCAATCGGATACCCGCGGTGCAGCAATTCACCTTTTACACCGTCGATGAACGTAATGGTGCTGTCGCAAGCTGCGGTCGACGTAAAGCCTGGATCATATGTGAAGACGCCCGCTTGACCGTAGAGTTTGCGGATATCGATCACATCCGGCCCGGCGGTGGGTGAGTAAATCGGCAGATCGTAATCTGTGCCATCAATAGTAAGCGTCGCAGATTTGGAGGTGTCAGACATACGTGGTCCCTTCGTCTCAACGCTCTGAACGGGGGTTCAAAGCTAGCTATTTCTCTGGCCGAACGGGACGCGTTATGACCGCGTTATGTGCCCCCGTCAGCAGATGCGTCACTCAAGCGTGCAATGGTTTCATCGCGCCCCAGAACCAGCATCATGTCAAACACACTGGGCGTCACAGCCCGACCCGCCAGTGCAGCCCGCATCGGGCCCGCCAGCTTGCCGAATTTGGTCCCGTGCTCTTCTGCAAATCGGGATGTGACGGCCTCAAGCGCGTCGCGCGTCCAGCTAGCATTTTGCAGCTGCGGCGTCAACGATCCCAGTATACCACGGGATACCGTATCTAGGTTTTTCGCAGCTTTCTCATCTGGCTCAATTGGGCGGGAATTCAGAACAAATGAAGCTTTTTCAATAAGTTCCGGGAAGGTGCGTGCCCGCTCCTTGAGGCAATACATCGCACGGGACATCCCGTCTTTCTGCGTGTCTGTTAGCGCCGGTTCGCCAGCTGCAGCCAGGTATTCCGTCAATTCATGCAGCAGTGCAGCATCGTCGCCAACAGCGATATGCTGGCCGCTGAGGTTCTCAAGCTTTTTGAAATCAAACCGCGCTGGCGATTTGCCAATGCCGTCCAAGTCGAACCATTCAGTGGCCTGATCATCTGTGAAGAACTCGTCGTCGCCGTGGCTCCACCCAAGCCGTGCGAGGTAATTTCGCATTCCGGCGGCGGGGTAGCCCATCGCTTGATACTCTTCGACACCCAGCGCACCGTGACGCTTGGACAGTTTCTTGCCATCTGGCCCGTGGATCAGCGGGATATGCGCCCAAACCGGCACGTCCCATCCCATGGCTGTGTAGATGCCCATCTGACGCGCAGCGTTGTTGAGGTGGTCATCGCCCCGGATCACATGAGTCACACCCATATCATGGTCATCGACAACAACGGCCAGCATGTAAACGGGTGTGCCGTCCGATCGTAACATGACCATGTCATCCAACTGGTCGTTGCGGATGGTCACATCGCCCTGCACCTGATCATTGATCACCGTGCTGCCGTCTTGCGCTGTACGCAGGCGGACGACAAACGGCGCGTCTGGGTATGTGCTTGGGTCGGCGTCGCGCCAGGGGCTTTGAAACAAGGTAGAGCGGCCTTCTGCGCGCGCGGCCTCGCGAAAGGCTTCGATCTCGTCTTGCGTGGAAAAGCACTTGTAGGCCGCGCCCTTCGCCAACATCGCGTGCGCCACTTCAGCATGCCGGTCTGCGCGATCAAACTGGCTTATCACCTCGCCATCATGATCAAGGCCCAACCAAGCCATACCTTTCAGGATGGCCTCGGTCGCTTCGGGGGTTGAACGCGCGCGATCCGTATCCTCGATCCGCAAAAGAAACTTGCCGCCGCGACCACGCGCGTAAAGCCAGTTGAACAGCGCCGTGCGCGCGCCGCCGATATGCAGATAACCGGTGGGCGACGGGGCAAAACGGGTGACGATCTGGCCAGACATAGGGCGCGTTTACCTTTCATTCACCTTAGGGGAGATATCTTACCGGTCTCTTAACCAGCACCTGGAACGGGGGCAAGCATGGTGCGCATGTGGCGGGTCCTTCCAGACGTCGTGTTGGCGCAGCGCGGCGGCCTGTTTCCCTTTGTGCCAGTGTGCCTTGGGATAGGAATTTGCGTCTATTTCTCGCTTCTGTTCGAGCCATCGCGCAGTGTCATGGTGTGCGTCGGCGGTGGAGGCGCGATTGGACTGTTGCTCTACACGCGTAGCTGGTCTGCGCTTGCGCCATTGATCTGCGCGCTGTCGATGGTGGCTTTGGGCTTTGCGCTTGCAGGCTTTCGAACACACCACGTTGCCGGGCCAGTTTTGGACTGGCGGTACTACGGCCCTGTGACCGGGCGCATTGTGGCGATGGACCGGTCGGCTTCAGATGCGTTACGCATCACACTCGACCAAGTTTGGCTGACGAACATCGATACACAGAAGGTGCCGACGCGCGTGCGTCTGTCGATGCACAGTAAGACCGATGGGATTACGCCTGAACCTGGTATGATCGTGATGACTACCGCGCATCTTGGCCCGCCGGGTGGCGCGGTTGAGCCGGGGGGCTTTGATTTCCGCCGCCATGCGTGGTTTTTGCGATTGGGTGCTGTCGGATACACCCGCGTTCCACTTGTCTTGTGGAAGAAAGCGGATGGCATGCCGACGGTGTTTCGCACGCGCATGGCGATGTCAGAGCGTATTCAGGTGGCGCTGCCGGGCAAAACCGGCGCGTTTGCGGCTGCCATCATCACCGGTGATCGAAGTGCGATTCCGCAAGACGTGCTGCAAGATCTGCGCGACACCAATCTTGCGCATCTGCTGGCCATTTCGGGCCTGCATATGGGGCTGGTGAGCGCCTTTGTCTTTGGCGTTTTGCGACTGGGTCTTCTGCTCACCCCCATCGGTCTGCACTGGCCAATCAAGAAGATCGCAGCAGGTGGCGCGTTGGCTTTGGCAGCGGTCTACCTTGCTTTGTCCGGCGGAAACGTTGCCACAGAACGCGCGTTTGTCATGGTCGCCGTAATGTTGCTTGCCGTCATGTGTGATCGCCGCGCCATTTCCATGCGCGCTGTCGCCTTGGCAGCGTTGATCGTGTTGACGCTACGACCCGAAGCGGTTTTGGGTCCCGGTTTTCAAATGTCATTTGCAGCCACGACGGCTTTGGTCGCGGTCTTTGGGGCTATTCGCGACAGTGCAACCGACCTGCCAAAGCAGCGCTTCTGGCGCGGTGTTGTGTCGGTTGTTTTGTCCTCTGCCGTGGCCGGGGCCGCCACGGCGCCTTATGCGATGGCGCATTTCAACCAGATCGCCCAATACGGATTGCTTGCAAATCTGATCACAGTGCCGCTGATGGGCGTGCTTGTGATACCCGCAGCGGTTCTTGGTGTGGCGTTGATGCCGTTCGGCTTGGAAAGCGTCGGCCTGGCGATCATGGGCGTTGGGCTTGACTGGATTTTGGGCGTGGCGCAGACCATCGCCGATTGGTCTGGTGCTGTCCGGCCCATTGTGACGCCGCAGCCTGCGGTTCTGCCACTGATCACGCTGGGCGCTTTGATCATAGTTGTTTGGACAGGTCGGGCACGGTGGTTGGGCGCGGCACCAGTACTTGCCGCTCTTGTGCTTTGGACACAGGCCGAACGGCCCGACATTCTGGTTGCCGAAGGCGGCGCGTTGGTGGGCGTCATGACGCCGGACGGACGCGCCTTGTCACGGGCCAAGGGCTCTGGCTTTATTGCAGAAGTGTGGTTGGAAAACGACGGTCAGGGGCGGGACCAGGCATTTGCCGCTGAGGTCTGGACGGCAGCCGGGGTTCGAGGTGTTCGCCACATTCACGGGAAACGCGCCGCCGCCAGGTTTACCGGCTGCGCCCCGCAAGAGCTGGTGGTGGCCAGTGCGGATCTGCCGGTGCTACCGGACGCGACGGATTGCACCATCTATCAGCCCGATGACCTGAAACGGACGGGTAGCCTTGCCATCACGCGCATGCCAGACGGCAGCTATGACATTGAAAAAGCGCGCGACCGATCTGGCGCGCGCCTTTGGAATGATAAAGCGGTACGGGCTCTTCAGTAAGTGCGGATCAGGCCAACCAGTCGACCCTGCACCTTTACATCCCCAACCGGGAGGATGCGCGGTTCAAAGGCCGGATTGGCGGCTTCAAGGATGATGCTCTCACCCTTACGTTTGTATACCTTAAGCGTGGCCTCATACCCTTCCACCTGCGCAACGACGATATCGCCATTGTCCGCGGTCGAAGTTTCGCGAATGACCACAACGTCTCCATTGTTGATCCCAGCGTCGATCATAGAGTCGCCTTTGACCTCAAGCGCATAGTGCTTGCCCGCGCCGCTCAACATAGTGCCCGGAACCGTTACTTTTGGCGGGACGTCGTTGATTTCCTGAATAGGCACACCGGCGGCAATACGGCCCATCAGGTCAAGACCAACAGCATCGGTGGTGTCTACCTCTGCCGCGCTTGCGGGTGGTGGCGTGTCTGTCAGGCCTCCATCAATTACTTGCGGGTTAAAACCGCTTTGCTTTGCCGCAAGGCTATCGGGCAGCTTCACGATCTCCAAAGCGCGGGCGCGGTGCGCCAAGCGTCTGATGAAGCCCCGTTCTTCCAGGGCTGTGATCAGGCGGTGGATGCCTGATTTAGAGCGCAAATCCAGTGCTTCTTTCATTTCGTCGAAACTTGGTGGCACCCCATCGCGGGCCACCCGTTTGTTGATAAATTCCAGCAAGTCCAATTGTTTTTTCGTCAGCATTTTATGCCTCCGCTCGCGTGATCCTCACCGTTTGTTCTACGGATGTTCTTGTTTTGTGTCAACAATCACAGGCAGAGTTGTGCAGAAAGGTAAAGATTTAACGAATGGGAATGTACTCGACGGAAATGCCCTTGGCGCGCGCCTCGTCTTTTGAGGGGCGCACGATCAAAGCGTCTGCTTCGTTCAAAATGCTCAGCAGGGAACTGTCTTGCGCCCCAAATGCGACCAGCCCGTCCTCGGTCATCCGCGCCCGCATGTAGTGTTCGCGCGGTCCATTCGGGGGAAGGTCCTCCGCCAATACTGCGCGACGGCGTGGCGTGGCGCCCGTTGGAAGACCAAGCATGGCGCGGATCACGGGGGCGACGAACACATGTCCGCATACCATGGCCGACACGGGATTGCCTGGCAGGCCAATCATCATCGCCTTGCCAAAACGACCCGCCATCAGCGGCTTGCCTGGGCGCATGGCCACTTTGTAGAAGGACTGTGTCATCCCAAGCTTTGGTGCGAGGTTTGCGACGACGTCATGGTCCCCAACCGACGCGCCGCCGATTGTGACAATCAGATCAACGCCCGCGGCCATTTCAAGCGCTGTGCGCAGTGATGCTTCGTTGTCGCGGGCGATGGGCAAAAGCCGTGGCTCTGCGCCCAGATCACGTAGCAGCGCATGCAGTCCCATCGTGTTGGACGCGATGATTTGATCGTCATTCGGCACCTCGCCGGGCATGACAAGTTCATCACCGGTTGAAATCAACGCCACCTTGGGGCGGCGTGCGACCGGCACCTGGGGAATGTTCATTGACGCCATCAATGCGATGTCGTTCGGCCCGAGGATACGACCAGCTGTGACGGCGTCGCCAGCGCGAAAGTCGCCGCCCGATGGACGGATATGTGTATTCTCGCTCAACTCGGCTGTGACAGTGATTTGGTCGCCGCTGCGGCTCACATCCTCTTGTATCACGATCTGAGTTGCACCGTCGGGCACGGGTGCGCCTGTAAAGATGCGTACCGCTTCTCCTTGTCCGACGATGCCGTTGAATCGGTGGCCAGCGGCGGCTTCACCGATCACACGGAAGACGTCCCCGGTTTTGGCGGCGGACACGGCGTAGCCGTCCATCGCGGAGCTGTCGAAAGGGGGTTGATCCCTATTGGCATGCACGTCTTCGGCTAGAACACGACCATTGGCTTCCAGCAGGGACACCGTTTCTGTGCCAAGCAGGTCAGTCAGTTCAAAAAGCTGATCCAGTGCCTCTGCGACAGAGATCATACGGCCTCGTACCGACCGGATTTCCCGCCGTCTTTGAGCACGACGCGAATGCCCGAGATTTCCATCGCCTTATCGACGGCTTTGGACATGTCGTATACGGTTAACGCTGCGGTTGAGACTGCTGTGAGCGCTTCCATCTCAACGCCTGTTTGGCCCGTTGTTTTCACTGTCGCCTCAATCCGCAACCCGGGCAGGTCCGGTTCTTGCGTCAACTCGACAGCGACTTTGGTGATCGGCAGAGGATGGCACAGTGGGATCAATTCAGGCGTTTTCTTTGCACCCATGATCCCGGCAAGTCGGGCGACACCGATCACGTCACCTTTTTTGGCGCGCCCTTCTGTGATGATGGCAAACGTCTCTGCCGCCATCTTGATATACCCCTCAGCGACAGCCACCCGCGATGTGACGGCTTTGTCCGAAACATCGACCATGTGGGCGTCACCCTTGGCATCAAAATGTGTCAGCCCAGTCATGCTGCAACCGGGTCAGCGAGGAGGGTGCGAGTGGCGTTGAGAACGTTGTCCTGCCGCATCAGGCTTTCGCCAATCAGGAAACTGCGCGCACCGCACGCGGCCATGTCTGCAAGATCCCCCGGCGTGAACAAGCCAGATTCCGAAATGAGCAAGCGGTCGGATGGTACGTGTTTCGATAATTCACGTGTTGTCTCAATAGTGGTCTCGAACGTATTGAGATTGCGATTGTTTATGCCGATCAGCGGTGACTTGAGCGCGAGCGCACGATCCAGTTCCGCCCGGTCGTGCACCTCAATCAGCGCATCCATACCCCAGTCAAAGGCGGCGGCTTCCAGTTCTGCTGCTTGCGCGTCCGATACGCTTGCCATGATGATCAGGATGCAATCGGCCCCAAGGCTTCGGGCCTCGGCCACCTGATAGGTGTCGTACATGAAATCCTTGCGCAGCGCAGGCAGCGACGTGGCTTGGCGGGCAGCGACCAAATATTCTTTGGCGCCCTGAAAACTGGGAGTGTCTGTCAAGACAGACAGACAGGTCGCGCCGCCAGCGGCATAGGCTTGGGCCAGCGTCGCAGGGTCAAAATCCGCACGGATCAAACCTTTGGACGGCGAGGCTTTCTTGATTTCGGCAATCAATCCATACCCGGTCGCCTGCGCTGTTCTTAAGGCAGCCCCAAATGGCCGGACAGCCGGTGCGGCCTTGGCTTTGGCCTCTACGTCCGCATAAGGCGCGGCGGCCTTGTCAGCCGCGACTTCTTCAAGCTTGTAAGCTTTGATCTTGTCCAGAATGGTAGGGCTCATGGCGTCGTCCAGTTGATCGGCGATTGGCCTTGATCTCTAAGCCAAGCGTTGACCTTGGAAAAGGGGCGCGATCCGAAAAATCCGCGCCGGGCCGAAAGCGGCGACGGGTGCGCGTTTTCAAGGATGAGATGACCGTGGCCGTGCAAGTGTTTGGCATGGCTGCGGGCATCATTTCCCCACAGGACAAACGCGCGTGGTTTGTCAGACAAAAGGTCCAGCACTTGTGGTACCAGCTTTTGCCACCCGAGTTTGCGGTGCCCGCGCGGTTCCCCCGCCGGAACAGTCAGCACATCGTTGAGCAAAAGCACGCCTTGTGCCGCCCAAAAACGCAGATCGCCGTTTGGCGGCGCGCCCCCGAGATCAGCGCATAACTCTTTGAAGATGTTGTTTAAAGATCGGGGCAGCGGAGTGACGTCTGGGGCGACCGAAAAAGACAATCCGTGGGCGTGCCCCGGCGTTGGGTACGGATCCTGACCTAGGATGACGACTTTCACTTGGTCCGGTGGGCAGGCATCCAGCGCAGAAAACACCTGATCCAGAGGAGGCAGAACCTCGCGTTTTTCGGCGTCAAGCTTGTCCGAGATGCCCGGCAGTGTTTCTGTGGCGAAGGCCAAGTGGTCCCAAGCGGGTGGCATTTTTAGCATGACGGACCGTCCATGCGCTGTCTTCCGTTGACGGAAAACGAACGATGCGTCGACGCATCGTGTGCGCCCAGGCCCATGGTCACGCTGCGGGGCTGACCCGGGCAAGTGCTTCGATCCGGGCTTGGGCGGCACCGCTGTCGATGCTCTCTGCCGCCAATTCCACACCGGATTTCAAATCCTCAGACTTATCGGCCACCACCAGAGCCGCTGCAGCGTTCAGCAAAACCGCATCCCGATAGGCTGACTTTGCGCCATCAAGTAACGCCCGAAACGCGGTTGCATTCTCTGCCGGGGTACCGCCTAGGATGTCGCGGAATTGATGAACTGGGAGCCCGGCATCCTCGGGGTGAACCTCACGCCCGCGGACAACCCCGTTTTCAAGGACGGCAACCTGTGTTGCCTCCGAGATTGAAATCTCATCCGTGCCGTCACCGCCATGAACAAGCCACGCTTTTTCGGCACCCAGTTCCTTCAAGGTCTCGGCCATTGGAAAGATCAGATCTATTGCAAACGCACCGGTTAACTGTCGCTTAACGCCAGCTGGGTTGGTGAGGGGCCCCAGGATGTTGAAGATGGTCTTGGAGCCGAGCTCCTGACGTACGGGCATCACATGTTTCATCGCGGGATGATGCATGGGCGCCATCATGAAGCCGATCCCGGCTTCCTCGAGCGCGCGTTCCACAACGTCCGGGCCGACCATGACGTTGACACCCATTTCGGTCAGCGCATCTGCCGCGCCGGATTTTGAAGACAGGTTGCGGTTGCCGTGTTTGGCTACCGGCACGCCGGCGCCTGCGACCACAAAGGCTGTGGCGGTCGAGATGTTGAGCGTACCCATGCCGTCACCGCCCGTGCCGACGATGTCCATCGCACCTTCGGGCGCTTTGACGGGGGTGCATTTCGCGCGCATCACAGCCGCGGCCGCCGCGTATTCCGAAACCGCTTCGCCCCGCGCACGCAGGGCCATCAAAAGGCCGCCCATCTGTGCTTGCGTGGCTTCGCCGTTGAACAGGATCTCAAACGCTTGTTCGGCTTGAGATCGGCTGAGCGGCCCTTCGGAGGCGGCGTAAATCAGCGGTTTCATGGCATCGCTCATGCCGGCACCTTCATTTCTTGCACAAAATTCTTGAGCAGCGCGTGCCCGTGTTCTGACGCAATGGATTCCGGGTGAAATTGCACACCGTGCATCGGAAGCTCCTTATGGCTCAACCCCATCACGGTCCCATCTTCGAGCCATGCCGTGACCTCAAGGCAGTCTGGCACGCTGTTTTGATCCACCACCAGGGAATGATACCGCGTTGCCTCAAACGGGGTTGGCAGGCCTTTGAACACACCACCGTCGTTGTGGTGCATCATGCCCATCTTGCCGTGCACGATCTCTGAATGACGCACCACCGTGCCACCAAAGGCTTGGCCAAGGGTCTGGTGACCAAGGCAGACCCCCATCAGTGGCGTTTTGGTTTCAGCCGCAGCAAGTGTCAGGGCCAGGCATATGCCTGCCTGATCCGGGTCGCATGGGCCGGGTGAAAGCAGGATGCCCGCCGCGTTCATGCCCATGGCGTCTTGCACGGTGATGGCATCGTTTCGGACGACGTTAACCTCAACCGCAAGCTCGCCCAGATAGTGAACCAGATTGTAAGTAAAGCTGTCGTAGTTATCGATGAGCAGCAGCATAGGCGTTTCTTCTCAGTCAGGGCTGGCGGGGCAGGGGTCAATCGCGGTATACATGCGCTGGCAGACCAAGGCGCGTCAAGGGCGCGCGCGGGTCAACCGGCGCAGACAGATGCCGGGGACGCGCATGAGGACAAGGCGAGGGCGAAGAGCATGGCAAAAGGGTTTTTGTCGGGGGCTGTTTTAGGCACGGCGGTGTCCGTCGTCGGGCTTGGGACGCTTTCGGTTCTTGAGCAAAACGAAGCAGAACAACGCGATGCATTGGCTGAAGCCGTGCGAGAGCTTACCGAACAACCTGTTTCGCAGAACGCGTCAGTGAGCGAGGGCAGCGAGCAGGCAAGTGAAACCGCAGACGTGGATGAGCCTGTCACCGAAGAGGTTGCTGAAGGTGAAACGGAAACGTCTGAAAACCTGACAGAAGACCCCACGCCAGAGATGGCGCCTGCATCATCTGAGCAGGAAGCCGTTGAACTTTCGGCGCAAGGGGAGGCAGATGGCTCCGATGCGCAGATTGATGAAACAGCTGCGCCCGTGGCATCGGAGGCGCAACAGCCAGAGCCTGAAGCCGCTGATGAAACTGCTGAAGCGCCCCAGCCCGAGATGTTTGAACCCGTGGAAACTGTGTCACCCGGCGAAGTCACTCAACCCGCGACAGCCCCCGAAGACGTGACCAGTGTGGCACCCGAGACCACTGCACCGGTTCTGGAAACGCCAGACCCGGATATTCGCAATGATGCAGGAGACGTCGTTGCATCACCGTCACCTGCGCCCCAAGCGGGGGATACCGTTGCGGCTTTGACCGAGCCGGAGACGTCCAATGTACCGGATACGCCGACGCAGATCTCTCCGGCTAGCCCCTCGGTTCCATCTTCAACCCTGCCGACGCCAGAGCCTGAGATTGGCGTAGATGTCGTCACGGAACCAGCGGACGAGCCAATAGAGGCGTCTCCTCCGGTCCAACAGACTGAGGCAGAGAACGAGGCCGACACAGAAACCGCCAGTGTCGAGACGCCGCCACGCCCGCAGGTGCGGCAGCTGGTGCCAGCGACACCAAACCCTGATGTGGCTGACGGCGATGTCGAAACGGCAGCGCTCGCTCGTCCGCAGATCGGGCGTCCTGCGGGATCACTCATCAACCGCGACGGCCAAAGCGCGTCTCGCCTTCCAACGATTGGAAATACATCTGAGGCTCAAGATGCTGCGGATGCAAGCGATACGACGACCTCAGACGCGCCACCACTAGAACGCTTTGCGGCCCCTGTGGACGTAGCTGACTCGAACCTGCCGCGCATGGCCGTTGTTCTACTCGATGACGGGACAGGGCCGCTTGGCCCGGACACGATCGACAATTTTCCGTTCCCTGTGACGTTTGTCCTGGACCCGCTGATGTCCGACGTCAGCGATCGGATGGCTGGGTACCGTTCGAAAGGGTACGAGGTTGCCACATTGGCGGACCTTCCCGAAGGCGTGCAACCCACCGACGTTGAACAAATACTGGCCGGTGCATTGGCTGCGGTTCCGGAATCTGTGGCACTGGTTGAGGCTCCGGGAGGTGGTTTGCAGTTTGAACGCGCGAGCACGGAACAAACCGCAGCATTTGTTGCCGAAAGCGGGCATGGGCTGGTCCTGTTGCCGAACGGTCTCAACACGGCGGAAGCCATCGCACGACGCGAGAATGTGCCCGCGGTCAGCGTGTTGCGCGATTTTGATGGGGACGGGCAAGACGCACGTACCAAGCGCCGCTTTCTTGATGGCGCCGCGTTTCGGGCGCGTCAGGACGGTAATGTTGTCATGCTTGGCCGTTTAACCGCGGATACCGTATCCGCGCTCTTGTTGTGGAGCCTTCAGGACCGGGCATCAAGTGTTACGATGGTCCCGGTCTCGGCCATTCTGAAAGCATCCTTGGACTAAAGCGGGGGCCGGATGCGTCGACGCATCCGTGGTTTTCCGTCGACGGAAAACGCCGCGTGACGTTAGGTTTGCGCCCAAGCTTTGAGATGTGTCGTCAGGTCTCCGTACCCGGTCATTCGGCGCTCGAACGGCAGACCCAACCGCTCTGCTTGCGATTTGGCACGTGCTGTCAGGTCTGGGTCATTGGTCTGGGCTTGGTAGACCAGTTTTTCGTAATGCGCGAAATACATGTCCCGCAGTTCGGGATGCCGGTCGAGGCCCAGTGGTTCCCAAACAAATGCATCAAACTGGCGGACGAGAAAGTCGGTAAGGTAAAATGCTGTGATCTCGTCCCGGGCTGCAAAGGCGTCGTTGCCTTCAAAGAAGCTGTAGCAATGTGGCCCGGCGATCATTTCGACACCCATTTCGGCGCAGGCGTTTTGCAAGAGCCCCCCAGTGCCGCAATCAGCATAGGCCACAAAAATCGTGTCATATGTGTTTTGGTGCTTTGCAACAGCTTCGCGAACAGCTCCTTCGATGCGTTCGGGGTGGTTGTGAAAGATGGCGGGCAGGCATGTCAGATCGACATGGGACCAATTGTTTTGTTCCGTAACCGCGAGGACTTCCCGAGCGATGGCACCGCACGCGATAACGAGCACGCGGCCCTGGCAGCGTGCATCAGCCCCCTGATTTGTCAGGACGGTGTCGTCAGGCAGGCTCGTCATCAGTGGTGGGTACATGCGACATGCCCCAGCGTGTCAGTAATGCAAGGATGACCAGCCCGGGCAAAACCTTGAACAAACCGAACTCTGCGACAGCCAAGACTGTCAGGCCCGACGCGGCGATTACAGCAAATATCATCATCAGGAAACTGGTGACTGGCATCCTGTCCTCCTACTTACTGAAAATATGGGGCAGATTCGCCAATAAGGAAAGGCCCCGCGCAACCGCGAGGCCCAATATACGCTAAATTGTGATAGCTCATCCCGCCGCAAGCTGATTGTGCTTGCGTGCAACAAAGGTTTTGGCGGTCTCAACAGCCACCGCCGCATCACGGCAGTAAGCATCAGCCCCAATGGCTTTGCCGAACTCTTCGTTGAGCGGCGCGCCACCGACCAGCACGATATAGTCGTCGCGCATGCCTTTCTCGACCATCGTGTCGATCACAACCTTCATGTAAGGCATGGTGGTGGTGAGCAGGGCGGACATGCCAAGGATGTCAGGCTGTTCTGCCTCAATCGCGTCGAGATAGTTTTCAACCGGGTTGTTGATCCCCAGATCGACAACCTCAAACCCGGCACCTTCCATCATCATCGATACAAGGTTTTTGCCGATGTCGTGGATGTCACCTTTGACGGTGCCGATCACCATCTTGCCGACCCGCGGTGCACCGGTTTCGGCCAGCAACGGCTTGAGGATTGCCATCCCGCCCTTCATGGCATTTGCCGCAAGAAGCACCTCCGGCACGAACAGGATGCCATCGCGGAAGTCTTTGCCGACAATTGTCATCCCGCCAACAAGCGCTTTGGTCAGAATGTCGTAGGGCTGCCAGTTGCGCTCCAAAAGGATGTTGACAGCCTCTTCGATCTCTTCTTTGAGACCATCATAGAGGTCGTCAAACATCTGTTCGACAAGTTCGTCGTCATCTAGTTCCGACAGAACGATATCGTCTTCTTCGTCAGCCATTTGATTCACTCCATGATCTGGTGATCGCGCCAGATGTAATTACGTTCGAGTATTCGTGCTTTTGCCCTGCGCCAACTTGCAGAAATCCGACATCGGCATGCGCGCAACCGACGAAACGGGATCGTGACATGGCCGTTTTGTTGGCAATCTTGTAAGTGTTCTTATTTTGTTCTACATTCTTGCAATGATGCAAAATGACAGACCAGTCGCTGACCAGGAACGGCGCGGCCGGGGCGCATCCAGCCGTGACAATGGGCGGTTTGAGCGTTTCCGCCGCGTGGATGAAGCCGATAACTGGGACATCCCGGAAGAGGTTAATATGCTTCGAACCGAAGTGTCCGAAGAGCATCCGCGCAGTTTGATCAACTATGTAAATTCTCCCGACTTGTCCTTTGACCGGACCATCAACCCGTATCGCGGGTGCGAACACGGGTGTACCTACTGTTTCGCGCGACCGTCGCATGCATGGCTCGGCTTGTCGCCCGGCCTTGATTTTGAGACCAAGCTTGTGGCCCGTCCCGACGCACCAGGGGTGCTGGCCCGCGAATTGCGGTCCAAGCGATACAGAGTGGCGCCCATCGCTGTGGGCACGAACACTGACCCGTATCAACCGATTGAACGAGACCACGGAATCATGCGCGCGTGCCTTGAGGTGTTGCGCGACTTTCGTCATCCGGTCGCGATTGCCACCAAGGGCACGCTGATCGAACGCGATATCGACATTCTGTCGGATATGGCCGCGCAAAATCTTGTACGGGTGGGGATTACAATCACGACGTTGGATGCCGACTTGAGCCGACGGATGGAGCCGCGTGTGCCCATGCCGCTGCGGCGTTTGGCGACCATTCGCAAACTGACAGAGGCCGGAGTGCCGGTGCGTGTGATGGTGTCGCCGGTGGTGCCGGGACTGACCGATCCCGAAATCGAAGCGATTCTCGAAGCCGCGCGCGATGCGGGTGCTGCGGCTGCGACCTGGGCGATGCTGCGACTGCCGCATGAGGTTGCCCCCTTGTGGGAGGCTTGGCTGGACGAGCATTACCCGAACCGCAAGTTGCGCATCATGTCCAAACTGCGTGAGATGCATGGCGGCAAGCCCTACGACGCACAATGGTTCAAGCGATTGCGCGGGGAAGGGGCATACGCGCAGTTGATCGCGCAACGGTTCACCAAATGCCGCAAAAGGCTTGGCCTTGATCAGGCGCTGCCGGATTTGGATTGCACGGCCTTCGCCCCGCCGCTGCAGGTTGGAGATCAGATGTCGTTGTTTTGAGGGCTGATTACGCATAAAAGTTGCCCGTGTCCGTGTAGGGGCACGCCGGTATGTCGGCAGACTGTCACGCTGGGAAACCCGCACGAGATCAAGCTCTGCGTCGACCACGGCGTTCTCGTTTTGGGGCAGCACTTTGATCGCCGGTGCCATCACTGTCGGAACTGAACGGGCCGATCTCTGCGACGATCTTATCCAAGCTCGGCGCAGTTGATTTCGGCGTTGTTTCAAGGGCCTGCCGCATGGCGCGCAAGTGATCCGGCATCGTGCCGCAGCATCCGCCAATGATCCGCGCACCAGCGTCACGAGCAAGAAGCGCATAGCGTGCCATGAGTTCTGGCGTACCGTCGTAATGGATATGCCCATCGACATATTTGGGAATGCCTGCATTCCCTTTTGCGATGATCGCCCGATCTGTTCCGGTTGCGCCAAAGCCCAGCACTGTTCGCAAAAGGTCGGACGCCCCCGTGCCGCAATTTGCGCCAAACGCGACGGGTGGGTTGGGCAGGCTGTCTACCAGCTCGACCATTGCAGGGGCGGTGACACCCATCATGGTCCGGCCTGCGGTGTCAAAACTCATCGTCCCGCACCACGGCATCTGGGCCAGATCGAAGGCTTCGGCTGCGGCACGGAATTCTTCTGGTGCGCTGATTGTCTCGACCCAAAGCACGTCCGCGCCGCCTGCTTTCAGACCTTCGGCTTGCTCGTGAAACATCTCTACAGCATCCGAGTGTGACAAGGGGCCAACCGGTTGCATGATCTCGCCTGTGGGACCAACCGAACCGGCCACAACGATGGGCCGACCGGCGCGGTCTGCAACCTCTCGTCCAAGTTCCGCGCCGATGCGGGACAATTCAAATGCCCGATGCGCTGCGTTGTGCAGCTTAAGACGAGATGCGTTAGAGCCGAATGTGTTGGTCAGAAACAGATCGCTGCCAGCGTCAACTGCGCCGATATACAGCGCGCGGATTTTGTCGGCATTGGTTTCGTTCCAGAACTCGGGCGGATCACCGCTCTCGAGGCCCATGTTGAACAGGTTGGTGCCGGTCGCGCCGTCTGCCAAAAGCCAGTCGCGCTTTGAAAGAAGGTCTTGTAGCCGTGCCATGTTCAGACATATCCGCAAAAGAAGGGTGTCTTTCCTTCACACGGCACGGCAAATGAGACAAATTCATAATTCTCAACACTATTATGAATTGAGCGCCAAAAGCTTGCGAAAGTGCTTGCCGAGCGGCTTCAGTCCAGCTCGGTCTCCACGCGGGAGGATGCCTCTAAAGTCCGGTGCACGGGGCATTTGTCTGCGATTTCCAAAAGCTTTTGGCGTTGCGCATCGTCCAATTGCCCGCTGACGGTGATCCGGCGGCGAAAGAGATCGATGCTCTGATCAGTTTGCGTCCCGGCGTCTTGCGCGTGCACTTTATCATGGCTGACATCCACAGACACATGGGTCAGTGGCCACCCTTTGCGTCGCGCATACATGCGTAGCGTCATAGATGTGCACGCGCCAAGACCAGCGGCAAGGAAACCGTAAGGGGATGGCCCCCGATTGGTACCACCATATGCCAGCGGTTCATCCGCCAACAGATGGTGCGGTCCGGCCTGGACGTCTTGCAAGAAACCATTCACGTCCGCCTCGGCAACTCGCACAACCCCTTCGGGTGCGCCGATTGGCGGGGCAGGCGGGGTCAGAGCCAGATACCGACCCACCCATGCTGAAATGACTTCAGCGGCGTATTCGGCATCTTCGGCCCGGGTCACAAGGTGATCAGCATCGTCGAGCGTCACAAAGCTCTTGGGGTGTTTTGCCGCCACAAAGATGTTGGTTGCGTTTTCGATGCCCACGACTTCGTCCCGTGGGGCGTGCATCACCAAAAGCGCAGCGCGGAGGTTGGCGATGATGGGTGCAAGTGCCTGCGCTTCAACATCGTCGACAAACGCCTTTCCGATCGTGAAGGGGCGCCCGCCAAGGTTCACTTCCGCTTGCCCCTGCGCGCGAATGTCATCCAAAGCGCCTTCGAAGTTATGTGTCACGTGGCTGGGATCAAACGGTGCACCGATCGTCACAACCGCCTTCACATCCGCCATCTCCGCGGCTGCGCGTAAGACCGCGGCACCGCCAAGCGAATGGCCGATCAGCATAGATGGGCTCATCCCGCGACTGCCCAGATAGTCGGCAGCCGCCTGTAAGTCCTGCACATTCGATGTGAACGTGGTGTTAGAGAATTCTCCTTTGGAATGGCCCAACCCCGTGAAATCAAACCGCAATACCGCAATCCCCATAGCAGACAATCGCGCAGCGATCCGCCGCGCTGCTGGAATGTCCTTGGAACAGGTGAAACAATGCGCAAAAAGGGCGGTGGCCAGGTGTGGCCCGTCCGGCAAGTCAAGCCGCGCCGACAGGGTGTCGCCGGAATGGCCGGGGAATGTGATGCGTTCGGTCGTCATTGTTCAGGTCCTTGGGGCCGGGCAGATCGGCCCTTTTGGTGGTTGCGAGTGAACCTAAGAGTGTGGCGCTTGGCGCTGTTACGCAAGCTATGTGTCGGGAGCGTCACGGGATGGTGAGAGCAGCGCGTTGGACGGTGATCTGTGTTGCACTGGCCTTGACAGCCGCGTTTTTGGGCAGCTTTGCAGGCCGTCTGCATCCGGCGGGGGACAGCCTTGCGGTGTTCCGGTTGCCGATTGCTGGTGTTCTGGCGCTGGTGGTTATTTGGTCGCCATGGCCTGCGCTATTGCGGTGGCTCGTGGCAGTGATCTGTATTGCGGCGATGGCGCAGATCGTCTTGCAAAAATACACGACACATCCGGCGGGGCCGGTGATTGTCTACCAGAAGAACCTTTTGTTCGGGAATGCCCAGGTTGAGGCGCTGCAATCCGATATCTTGGCGGCAAACCCAGACATTGTTGCCTTGCAAGAAGTAACATCGCGCAACGCGGCTTTGGTGCAGAACCTGCGCGCAGATTACCCGCATCAGGCAAGTTGTGCGCTGACGGATTGGGCGCGCGTGGCGATCTTGTCGCGCTGGCCTGTAGAAGGTGAGATTTGCCTTGAAGAGCGGGGCTTGGTCGGTCTGCAGGTCTTGTCACCAGATGGAGTATTCTGGGCCTTCAGCCTGCATGCCTATTGGCCCTGGCCGCATGGCCAAGCGCGGCAGATTGGTGAGGTGCTACCTTTGCTAGGCACTCTGAATGAACCGATTGTGATCGCTGGGGATTTCAACATGGTCCCGTGGTCTTACACACATCGTTGGCTGGCGGGTGTGACACAAACCTCTCGGGCCGGGCCGTTGTTCCCCACCTTTCGCCGCGCTGGCGTGCCGTTACCGATCGATCACGTCTATGCGCCGGGTGGAGGACGCGCGAGCGCGAGGCCCTTGTTCGGGTCAGATCACTTGGGGATTTTGGCCGAGGTCACCGTGTTCGAGTAGGCGTCAGCGTCCCATCAAGGCGTTATCAAACGGATACTTCGTCAGGTTTTCGTAGCCGTCTTCTGTGATCAATACCTGATCTTCCAGCTTGATCGAGAAATCGCCACCTTCGGGACTGACAAGTGCCTCAACACATAGCGTCATTCCGGCCTCAAGCGGGTGGTCAAACGACCCGGGCACAGCTTTGTCGGGATAGGCGACCAAGGGCCATTCGTCACACAAGCCCACACCATGCATCAGACAGCTGTATTTGCCTTTCTGGTATTCGGGTCGCAGAACATGTGTGTTTGCGGTCAATTCGGGGATCATGACGCCGGGTTTGAGCATCTCCATGTTGGTCATGATGTGCTCGACACCATGTTTCATGGCCTCGATCATGTCTGGGCGGGGTTTCTGATCGCCGATCCACCATGTGCGGCTGATATCGACACAAATCCCGTAGCTGCCGATCAAATCGGTATCAAAAGCGAGGATCTCATTGTTTTGCACAATCCGACCGCCGCATTCCTGAAACCAGGGGTTTGTGCGCGGACCTGACGACAACAGCCGGGTTTCGATCCATTCGCCACCGCGCTTGATGTTCTCTGCATGCAAGATGGCCCACACGTCGTCCTCAGACGTACGCCCAAGCGGCACCTGCGTACGGGCGAAATGCTCCATCTCGTGACAAGCCGCTTCGCAGGCATGAGAAGCGCAACGCATCGCCTTAATCTCATCCGGGCCTTTGATGGCGCGGGACTTTTCGGTGACTTCTTCGCCCTCCATGACCTCAAAACCGGCAGCTGTGAGAGCGCGGTATCCGGCGACCATGATTTTGTCGACTGCGATCCTCATCTCGCCCTTGGCGTGCTCATCCATGATCTCTTTGATTTGACCCACAAAGCTGTCAGCCGCGTCGTCGCCTTTGTCCCCAGTGGCAAAGTAAAACATAGATGCGCCAGAGCGTTGTTCGCGGACAAGCGGGTTAAACGTGCTGAGGAATGGCGAATTCTTGTAATCCCACATCACCATGTAACCATCAGCGCAGAGCAGGACCGCGCGAAATGGGTTGTGACTGTTCCAAAGCTGCATGTTGGTGCTGTCGGTGGCGTAGCGGATGTTGAGCGGGTCGAACATCAAAAGCCCGCCATAGCCACGATCTACGATGTGCTGTGTCAACCGTTCCCAGCGAAAGCGACGCATGGCCTGCAGGTCAGGAAGGTCCAACCCCGCTTCAGCCCATTCCGCATAAGCCAGTTGGGTCGGTCCAATTTCGATCCGGTCCTGATTGTTGGGCGTGTTGTCCCCGGTGACCGCGCCTTTTGTGGGGTCAATCTTGCGGGTGTCGCGGAAATGCGTGTTCATGGCGCGTCCTCCGATGCCTGCGGTCAGCCTGACCCGCGTTGTCGCGCCCCTCATGCCCGTTTGCGACAAAGGATTATGTCGATTGCGCCGTTTCGCGCTGCATATTGAGGTGGTATTGAGCGGCATGATCTTTCAGTCTTCTCTGCGGTACGACGTGTTTGCGCCGAAGCCACTACCGGGGATTGCGCCGGTTAAAGGCGCGCACTGGTTCATCGTCGATGGGGCCTACGACGCGCAAATGGCCCATCGCGCTACTTTGATCCGTGAACGTCGAGAGGACGTGATCGCAACCGATACGCCCAGTAAAGCCGCGTGTGATGAGATGCTGGCCCAGGTCTTGGCGAACTTGCCGGATCAGTTCGTTTCGACAGCAGATCAAGTGCGCTGTCCCGATGGACGGGTGGTGGCGATAGATCACGACGATCCATTCGGAACCTTGGGATTGATCCTGCAAGAAGACGTCTGCCTGCTTGAAAAGCGGGGTGACGAGCATGTGCTGACCGGCGCTGTGCTGTGTTTCCCGGCAAGCTGGCGGCTGGCGGAAAAGATCGGTCGTCCGCTGACGCAGATACACACGCCTGTGCCCGAATACACAGACGACATCGCACGCCGGGTGCAACGCTTGTTCGACGGGGTTCGGTCCGGCCATCCGATCTGGCGTTTTAATGCGCTGTGGTATGATGATCCGGAACTGCATCAACCAAGGTCAGAGGGCGTGTTGAGAGATGTGAATGACGTTGAAACGACACCCTACCTGCGCAGCGAGCGGCAAGTGATTTGGCGGTTGCCGGAAAGTGGCGGCGTGCTTTTCACGATCCACACCTTTGTTCTGAGGCGCGCGGATGCTTTGGCACTCAAACGGTCCATAAATCCCAAGGAAAAGGCTTCTGCACATGGCAGTTCTTGAGGACATTCCCTTCTTTGGCGCGCTGATCTTGGCGGCGTTCGGGGTTTTGTTTTGTGCCTTTGGTTGGCAGGCGATTCAAGAGGTGCGCAGCTTTCGCAAACGCGGCACTCGCCACACGGCGACCGTGGTCTCTGTTATGACCGTCAGTCATGGCGAGGGGCGGAAGTCGTACCAGCCGACATTGGCGTTCACTGACAGCGCCGGGAATGACGTACGCAAACCCACAATGGTTGGGTCAAGCAACTACAACTTCGAAGTGGGCAGCCAACATGACGTGCTTGACCTGATCGGTGCGCACGCCGTCGTGCTGGCCGACAAGCGCACGAGCGACACGTTTAGCTACATCCTGTTGGTGGCAGGGCTGCTATGCGTGGCCTTCGGACTTGGCGGCATGGTCTACTGACTGGCGTCAGCTCCCGGCGCGTTGCGCGGAATAGACAATCGCTCGCAGATAGTTTCCGCTGTCATTCCACACCGACAGGACATTGAAATTCCGGGTGCCTTCGCCAAAGGGCTGGCCCGGTTGCCACCCGTTCTGACGCAGCATGTTTGCGGCTGTCGCGAGCGCATCCACAGCGTTGTAGGGGTCGCTGCGCCCGTCGCCATTGCCGTCGACGCGGTAGCGCATCCAGTTGCCTGCAAGAAACTGCATATGGCCTAGTTCGCCTGACGGACCGCCCTTTGTGCTGGGCGACAGGATACCGTTATCCACCATCTGCAGCGCGGCAATCGCGTGTGGCTCAAACCGCGGGTGACGGCGGCAATAGGATGACAGGGTCACAGCGCCATCAACAACGGATGTGCCGCCAAGGTATCCGCCCCAGCTTGTCTCAAGCCCCCAGATGGTGGCGAGGATAGATGCGGGTACGCCGTATGCGCGCTCAATCGACGCAAAGGTGTTTGGGTTGCGTGCAATCCGGTTGCGGGTCTGGCTGATAAAACTGTCGGCCGTGCTGCCAGAGCGTTTCGCCAAAAACCGGGCGGGATCGCTTTGAAGCGTGCCGGTTTGGTTGCCTGGGTTCGACTCAAAACGCCATGTGATGCCGGAAAGCTGCGCATTCTGTAGTGCCGTAAGCCCGCGCTGTCCGACACCTGCCGCTGCCGCCTGTTGTGCAAGCGTTTGCTTGTACTGGCCAAATGCACCTTTGTTGGTGATGCATTGCGCCGCGTGGGCGGGCAGGGCGGCAAAGGCTGAAAGACAAGCAGCGGCAATCAAACGACGCATAACGAAACACTCCAACTCAAAATTTGATGGGACGTTAACAAATGTACTGTTCGGAGCAAGGTCAACACGCGGCCTGTTGACCTTACGTCGTTCCGCTAGGTCAGAAACATCAAGCTGGGCACCAAACCGACATGTGCCATGCTGGCATAGCAGCCAGCGACGCCAAGCGCCAAAGCGCAGGATCTGACGTCTTCACCCCTCACGAGGTTGTGTACAACCAAGGGAATTGCCAAGGGTGCCGCAATCAGGCCCGTGGCAATCGACATCGACCAGGCCGACAGCCGCAAAGGGGCTGTTCTTGCGCGCCGCATATCGATCTCGATTTGCTCGATTTGGTCTGGGTCAAATATAGATTTTGACGTTGGCGGCGGCGCCAGACCCATTTGATCCAGAACCTCGTGCACGGGTTGCAACAGCATGGCCCGCGCGCGCAGGCGGCGTGCCCGTGCTTTGGGCGTGCGTGTGTCGTGTCGCCAAGGTTCCGCAAGCCCAGACACAAAGTCCCTGACTTTTATGGGCTTTTCCTCACCGTCACAGAACAGCGTGCGCGCGTCGTAATCACGAGCCAAGTCTTTGGCTACGGCTACCAAAAGGTCTCTGGCAGCGTCATGGTCCTCGCCGCGTGCTGCTATCAAAAGGATGCTTCCGCTTTCGACCTCATCCAAAGCGACGGTCAGTTGTGCATGTCCCGCGATGATCCAGTCGATGCAGTCGCTTGTGATTGGCTTACGGTCATAGCTGACGCATTGATTTGAAAGCGCCCGAGCCACAAACGGGATCAGCGTCACGCAGACATCATCGCGTGTTTTGGGTAGGATCAGACTGACTGCAGTTACATCTGCGGAACACATACCAAACCTCCTCAATGCTGTGATGAAGGGTTGTTGAAATCAATCTGTTTCCAGAATGTGTTCAAAGTTGGGACGGGTACCGCAGGTATGACAGCGTCGGCGGGATTCTGCTGGTGGTCTTAGAAAGTGACGAGATTTGTAGTGAGAGTATTGTAAATGCGCGATGCGAAGACGCGTCAATCCACTCCCAAGAACCGTTTGTTGGCGTCCATTAACTTGTCGTAGTCCACTTGCGACGCTTGCTTTTCAAGCAGGTCCAGCCGGGCATTGCCCTCTTCGCTTTTCCAAAAGGCTTCTTCAGTCGCGCTCATCGTGCCAGTGCTCATGCGAAACAGGATACCGTCCAATTCGCGACTGGCAGAGCGTTGCTCGTCGCTTCCGTCGCCGTCCATCTCGCGCACGACCTCCACGAACGCCGCGGCGCGGTCGGCCGTGCCTTTGATCTTTTCAGTGACCTCTTTGATTTGAGGAAGATAGACCGTCGCAAAAACAGCACCGGCTGGAAGGATGACCAGGCACGCAATGACTGCAAGCACCATCCCGAAGATGCCGCGTCTGCCTCTCCGCGCCCTTGTTTGTGGCGACGTGTTGGGAGTGTCAGAGGCCTCTGATGCAGAACTTGTGGTGCCATTCTTGGCTTCAAGTCGGGCAAGTCGTGCCTGAAAGTCTTCATTCATACCAACGCCCTTTCCTCAAAGCGCACCTGCAGGATCAAAAAATCAGCACCTTTACGCGGGTTTTTTTCCAGTAAGCGATGGCGTCCAAAAGACGAGACCTAGGCGATTTCACGGCGTCGTTAATTTTGGTCCACAGCTTTGGAAGGCTGATTCAGACCGCGCAAAAGGGCTAGAACACCGTGAAAGTTCAAATGAAGTGGGGCGTTTTTGCGCAGTCATCTTTTGTGGATGGCAATCGTTCTTATCTTCAAACTTAGTTCGGATTTCAGCCAAAGCATCGCGTTTAGACAGCACAGGTAAGCGCGTCCTCAGTCAGCATCTTTGTCAACCAAGATGGCGGCGGAAATCCACAAAAAAGGGGCGCCAGACGGCCTGTATGGTGCCCAAGCAAGGCCATATTGGCGGGGGAGGAAAGGTGTGACCGAAGCGATCGAGGCCTACCTTTTCTACGAGATTGCAGCCCTTTTGGTACTCGCGGCAGGTGCTGGCTTTGTCGGTCTGATGCTACGCCAACCGCTGATTGTCAGCTTTATCGCGGTTGGCATCATCGCCGGGCCATCTGTTCTGAATATTGCGCAGTCAGACGCGCAGATCGATCTCATGGCCGAACTTGGCATCGCTGTGCTCTTGTTCCTTGTCGGGCTCAAACTCGATTTCAACTTGGTACGCACTTTGGGGCCCGTCGCTTTGGTGACCGGGCTTGGGCAGGTCGCCTTTACCACGGTGTTTGGTTTCATGATCGCCTTGGCGCTGGGCCTTGATCCTCGCACCGCGCTTTACGTTGCGATTGCTCTGACGTTCTCGTCGACAATCATCATCGTCAAACTCCTGTCCGACAAGCGAGAGATCGAAGCACTGCATGGGCGGATCGCGCTGGGCTTTTTGATTGTGCAAGATATCGTGGTGGTGATCGCCATGATCTCGCTTTCCGCGATTGGCGTGGGCAGCGCGGCACAGGGCGGTGGGGCACTTGGCGATGTGTTGCAAGTGCTTGGATACGGTCTGGCAATGCTCATCTTTGTGATCGCGTTCATTCGCTATGCCGCGAACCCGCTGGTCGAAAGCCTATCCAGAGCGCCGGAATTGCTGGTGTCGTTCGCTATCGGCTGGGCGGCGCTTCTGGCGGCGGTTGGTCACTATCTTGGCTTTGGCAAAGAGCTTGGAGGATTATTGGCCGGAGTGTCGCTTGCCTCCACCCCGTTTCGCGAAGCAATTGCGGCGCGGCTGTCCAGCCTTCGGGACTTTTTGCTGCTGTTTTTCTTCATTGCGCTTGGTGCATCGCTTGACCTGTCGGTCCTGGGCGCAAGTGTGATGCCCGCGATAGTCCTGTCGCTGTTTGTGTTGATCGGAAACCCGCTGATCGTGCTTGCGATTATGGGGGCCATGGGATATCGAAAGCGCACCGGGTTTCTGGCAGGCCTGACAGTGGCGCAGATCAGTGAGTTTTCGCTGATCTTCATGGCAATGGGCGTCACCATCGGCCATGTGTCGGACGATGCAATGGGTCTGGTCACGCTCGTGGGCCTCGTCACGATTGCCGCGTCTACATACATGATCACCTTTTCACACCAACTCTACGCAGTGTTCGAACCGGTTCTCGGCGTGTTTGAGCGCAAACGCACGGTCGCTGAACCTGATAGTGAAACCGATGCGGCGCGCCCGCATGATGTGATCCTGTTTGGTTTGGGCCGATATGGGCTGGGGATCGCCTCTGCCTTGCAAGACGCGGACAAACGCATTCTGGGTGTAGACTTTAGCCCCAACGCGGTGCGTCATGCCCGCGCGTTAGGATTTGATACGGTTTTTGGTGATGCCACGGATCCAGAGTTTTTGGCGCATCTGCCGCTGTCCAAAGCGAAGTGGCTTGTGCTGGCCGTGCCAGAGCATGATGTGGGCGTGACCCATGATGATCCGCGACAGTCTTTGTTGCGTGCGATGCGTGACCTTGGATTTCAGGGCAAGGTGGCGGTGGCGGCACATCACGATGCGACAGCACAAGCGCTGCACGCGTCTCAGGCCGATCTCGTCCTTTTGCCGTACCGCGATGCAGCCATCGCCGCTGCACGAATGATTATCGAAGAGGTCGAACCAGACACCTCAACCACCGAAGCCCCTGATGGCCAAAAGGATCTTCTGGCATGACGCAAGGCACACTCGTTCCAACCCGTATCCTCGCGGTGCTTGATGACACAGAAGAGCAGAGCGCACTTCTTACTGCGGCTGGCTTGGCAGGTCGGCATGATGCCAAGGTGGAAGCATTCTGTTGCGTTGAGCCGCCGCATGATCTCGCTGTGATTGCACGCCTGTCAGGACGCGAAACCGAGGAAGTGATGCGCGCCCTTGTTGCCGCCAAGCGAGCCGAGGCAAAATCACGTCTGGAAGCGCTTTTGCCCACGCGCGAGGTTTCATTACATGTCGGAGTGGGCAAAACGTTCATTGAGATCATCAGGCATGTGATCCTCCATAGGTGTGACTTTGTCATCAAACGGGCAGAGCCTTTGTCAGGCATCCATGGCTTGCTTTACGCCAGTACGGACCAGCACCTTTTGCGCAAATGCCCGTGTCCGGTGTGGTTGCAAACGTCCGCGCAAGCAAATCTGCCGAAACGAGTGATTGCGGCGGTGGACGTCGACATCGCCGATGCGGCGGAACCCGAAACTCTGTGGGGTTTGAACCAGCGTGTTATTGAGGCGGCGCGCTGCGTTGCGACGGGACCCGGCGCGGAAATACGTGTTCTACACGCATGGGATGCAACGGGCGAGGGCATGGTGTGGGCCTTTGCATCTGACAGCGGATCGCGCGTCGCTGCGGACATGTACGTGAACGAAGTGATGCAGGCGCGGCATAGGGCGATGGATGATCTGCTCGGGTCGATGGATAACGACTCTGATGGCCAGTCCTCTCCAACTATGACCCCACGCCTCGAACGCGGTAGGCCAGAGCAAGTGATAATCGATCAATGTCAGGCGTTCGGCGCTGACTTGGTGGTGATGGGCACCGTGGCGCGCACAGGGCTGAGCGGCTTTTTCATCGGAAACACCGCGGAAAACATCATAAACAGCCTGGAATGCCCGGTGCTAGCCGTCAAGCCAGACGGTTTCGTCAGCCCGCTTGACCCAAGATAATTACCGGTGCCAAGTCACGGACCTTAGATTTCCGACTTGGGCAGTTCTTTCAAGATGTTGGCCTGTTGGAGTGTATGGCTGGGGTAGCCCACATCTTTGAGAGTGTTCAGCGAAAAGTCGGGTTCCTGCTTTTTGAGCTTTTCAACCACGGCGCGGGCCAAATCAAACTCCGATTCCGCGCAATAAAGCGCGCTTAGGAAACGCAGCGGCGGCGCAAAGGTCGGCGCTTTTGCGTGACTGGATTCGCAGAAGTACCGCGCTGCAACAAGGTCCTGTGCGATCATTCCAGCAGAGCTTGCCCAGGAATCCACGAGGAAGCTGTATTTCGTGCCTGCCGCTAGTTTGGCCCCGTACTGAGTCAGCTTATTGCCGCGTTCCTCTTCTCCCAAGAATGAGGCCGCACGGCCAAGGCTGGCCCAGGCAATTGGGTTGCATCGGTTGAGCGAGATCGCCCGCACGGACAGGTCAAACGCCACCTCGTAATTGTAGTGCAACATGTACTCGACATGCGCACACAAGGCGAGGACCATGGAGTTGAGCGGCTCGGCCTCAAGCGCGCGCCGTGCCATGTCGGTGCCTTCCTCAATGACCTGTTCGCGGCAATCGTATTCGCGCTCACCGAGCAGGAAGGTCTTGAGGAACGCGCGCCACGCAAGCGTGCAGCCGGTCGGCCGTTCGTGGAACGACCGTTTGAGCAACATGTCCGCCATGTTGAAGTTCTGCGAACCTAGTTTGAAGATGTGGTCCATGCCCGCGATGGCCATCAACTCGGGCGATACGGCATCTGTCTGCCAATTCACCGGGCGAACAAGTTGGTCTGTCATCGCCTCAATAAAGTCGGCAACAACCCGGACGTTCGATGGGTTATCAAGGTCGAGAAGCGCTTCACCGATCAGACTGCGGCTCCAAATCAGGCTGCCGGTTTCACACTCCAAAAGCTTTAGACGGGCGATACAGCTGTTATGACCTTCGGCGGATTCCGAAATAAGGATCAGGTCACATCCGGCATTGGCAGCCAGATTGCGCACACCGTTGACGTCCGCGTTGCGCCCGCGACCATCAACAACAGTCGCAAGTTCAAGGTCTTCGGTGGATTTTGCGATGCAATCAATCAACGCCTCGCATTGCATTTGCGTGACCGAGGACGTCCCGTTTGCCCCAGATGCCAGAAACAATCGACTGCTCTTAGACGTCGTGTCGCGCGGCGCCCCTACGGCAACCGTCGCAGGAGCTGTCATCTCACTGCGTTTGAGTTTCAGCCAATCTTCGAACCCTTTGGCATGTGGGACGTCAAACCCCTCCAGAAAGCCCTGTCCGGACGTTTGCGATTTCGGCTGCTCGGTGACGTGAAGCATGTTTGGATCAATCGAAACCTCGCTGTGATCCGACTTCAACGCGGTGGCTTGATCTCCCAAACTGCGGCGGATGTCCGCAAGCGCAGAGCGTAGGCTAGACATCGCCTGTGCAGGTTGACGGTCTTGCCAAAGCATGGACTGTAGCCAACTGCGCGATTGGCAATGGCCTGGAGTCGCCGCAAGGATGGCAAGAATAGCCCGTGATTTCAGGAGCTTCGGCCGTAGCGTCTGCCCTGATTCGTCGTAAATACGAAGCGGTCCGAACAAATCTATGTAAATCATCGCCGTACGACCCATCAAAACCTGAAAACATCATTAACTAAGCTGGCTCTTATGTCAAAAGCGCTGAACACCAAGCATGGCGTGAATTGATCGTGGATTCCTGGCCTTTTCCGTTGACCGAAAATTCGTAATCTCACCAATCTTACCAAACCTTTAGGGAGAGATCGGATGCCACTTTCGCAATTCACCTTAAGCAACAGTTCGAACAGCTCGAACAGTTCAAATAGCTCGAACAGTTCCAATAGTTCGAATAGCTCCAATAGTTCAAACAGCTCCAACAGTTCGAACAGCGGGCAGGGTGTTGCTTATGCGCCAAACTTTGCGGATGCGCGAATTTCCGCCAGGGCGCGGGCCATTGGGCATCCGAATGGCATGGGCACAGAACGGACACCAAAGCAGGATGTGTCCAAACACAGCCCACATGTTCGGTTCGAGATTTATGCGCATGATCTGGCACAAGGGCTCGTCGTAAGGCCGGTCGAAAACTCAAGCCCGCAGGCGGTTGAATTGGCCTATATGGACACGTCAGGGGCGTCCACAACCAACACTGTGCTTGCGCAGTTGAAACGGCCTTCCGAGGCGGAGCTTTTGACACCCGAAGAAATGGGTGTGGTCCTGAACCATGCGATGTTGCGCCGCGAAAGACTGTCGGAAATCACCGTTCAAATCTCAGACATCGTCACTGCGTTCGAAATGGTGCTGAATATGACCGGGGAACGGCATAAGCATACGTTCGAATTGATCGACCTCGTGATCCGTTTGTCGTGGCGATATCATTTTCCAATCAAGCACTTGCTGAATGTTCCTCGCCCAGCAGACATGAATGCCCGGGTGCAGCCCATGTTGCCGCATCCAGGGCATCCAAGCTTTCCATCCGGCCATGCAACGGAGGCTTTTGTTGGGGCAACTGTGCTGTTGGAGTTGTTGAAAGAGGCCGAAACGCCGACTGCGTATTTTGATCTGGTAGAACCGCAGATTAAAGCGCACGCAACATCTATTGCTGACAACCGCATCGTCGCCGGTTTGCACTATCCCGCAGACAACGTGGCAGGCGAGACGTTGGGCACGGCACTCGCAATGCACTTTATGGATCGGTTGAAAAACTCCCCGACCGACGCACTCAAGGTGCTGTGGACGAAGTCCATTGAGGAATGGAAGTAATGGTTTGGAAAGAACAACCGTTACAGCGCGACGATGATCCGTACCACGTCTGGGCCTACCAACGGGATCAAGTCACCGATCACGCGGATGATGGCTATTGCCTAGTGGTCGTTTTGGTTAAAGCCGATGGGTCAAAAGCTCTGCTAAAAAGCTTGGAATGGATGAAGGAAATCGCCACTGCAGACGATGGCGAGTTTCTAATGTCACCGTCAGACTTGGAACATCTTGACCGGGTGGTTGCGCGTCGCGAGGCGTTAGGCACGTCAAGCGCCAGCGACACGCAAAACCCGATCACGGATTACGAGCGCTTGTATGTGGTCTACGTGCCCGAAACACTGCTGTTTCCCAAAAAAGGCACAGCGATGGGGGGAGCGTTTTCCAAGCATCTGGATATCCTCTACCGCGGCCGCCCGTTTGGGGCTGCTGGCATTGAGCGGCTAAACTTTGCGCCAGATGCCCAAAAAACTGGCGACGGATCGATGTGCCTCGCGATAATCGATGACAGTTTTGCGTTTTTGAATAATGCCTTCACCACCGCGGAGGGCACTAACTCTTTGTTTGACCGCATTTGGTTTCAAAAGCTTCTGACAGCAGAAGAGCGGAGCACTTCCGAACCGCTAAGCAGCGGCGCGCAGATCAGCGCGACTGATATCAACATGCGCTTGCGTCAATTGTCGTCACAGGCCGAAAGCAAGCTGTATGCGGACCCATTCGTCACGGCGTCCTCTGGTACCTTTTATGTGGTGGATCCGACGACTGAACAGCACCAACCCCTGTCGTTTGAGGCAAGCCACGGAACGTTCGTCGCGGCAACCGCGCTTCGCAGCTTTCAACAACATGCGGGATCACTGGATCGGCTCAGCCTGTTTGGCGTATCGCTGCCGACCGAGGTGTCGCAAGACACATCAGGGTCGTCTCTTGGGTCGTATTTTGTCGCCGCCTTGCGTCAGGTCATGCTTTGGGCCGACGACTTTGTCACGGATGAGGCTGTGTTCACACCACTTGTGATCAACTTCAGCTACGGCTTCACGGCGGGGCCAAAAGACGGGAGTGACCCGCTCAATCTTGTCATTCAGCGCATGATCGATGGCCGCAATGCGGCGGGTCGAACTACGGCCATGGTTGTGCCGATGGGTAACAGCTATCAGGATCGTGGCATGGCAGAGGTGACACTCAAGCCCGGCGAAGCTGTTGATCCAGCGCTTGACCTTAGCTGGGTTTTGCCGCCCGATGACCGAACGTCCAGCTTTCTTGAGATCATTGCGGTCGCTGAGACGGATAAGCCTGTCTCGTTTGATCTTGGCCTTACGGCGCCACATTCCACGGCTACCCAAGAAGTGACGTCGTTCGATGGTCATTTGGTTGGCAAAGCCAAGTTGCTCTATAACGGCGATGAACAGCCCGAGAGCTTGGTGGCAAGCTGCAGTGAATGGGCGCCGCAGGAGACTTCAACTTGGGCACGGCGCGCTTTTGTGGCGCTAGCGCCAACAGCTAACGTTCCGGGACAGCCAAACCCGCAAAAGGCCACGGCGACCGCGGGCCGCTGGAAGTTGAGTTTGAAAAACACGTCAGAAGTCGACATCACACTACAAATCTCGGTCCAGCGCGATGATGTACCAGGCAGCTATCCGTTGTCAGGACGGCAGTCATTTCTCGACGCGGCTGACAGCCATGACGTGACAGGGGAGTTTGACACAAAAGACGAGCTGTTTCCTGAAACTGCGACTCTGACACACAAACGCACAGCATCCGTATTGGCCAGCAACCGCAGCGACGCTGTCTACGCGATTGGTGCAGGGATTGGTGCCTTTGGAGATCAGGAACCGGCAACCGCGGTTGAACCGTCTTGGTACACCTCCGCCGGTCCATTGCGTGGTCAAGTTTGGGGGCCGTACAAAACCGAAGTGGCAGACCGCAGTTGGTACTTTCCCGGGATCTACCGGGCAAGCACGTTTTCAGACGCGCCACTTGCGTTTTCTGGAAGCAGTATCGCCGCGCCTCGATTTGCGGGGGGGTTGGCCGCCAATAATGGCGTCGCATCGCCCAAACCCGTTGCGCCCGAACCGACCACGCTCAGGGGATATCGGTTTGCGTGATGCAGGTCTGATGTGATTGATTGGACGCTTGGTTTGACCTGAACGCTTAGTGATAGTGCGCGCGCGCCTTTAGTGTGGTCGTGCGCCTCATGTCCTGGGGCGCTCTGATAAGCAGTTTGTGCCGGCGCACTAGGTATTGCGCAACCGGCCTAGCCTGTCTTTTTCCTATCGGCGGCAAACCAATCTCAAAGCACTCACAAATCACGATCTTTTCACAGTGCGTGCGCTCGAATTCCTTCTGGTTTTCACCCAGATTGAAAGGGCTTAACCCGCGCTTTGATTAGCGCGGCACAGGCACCCTGTGTAGGCGCAGCGACTGTGAGGGTGGGTATCGGTTGCTGTTTTGGTCTTGCTGGTTGGATGTCTCCTGACTGCCTCAAGCGATGCAGCCAGTGTGCTTTCGATCCCGATGGCCACAAGCGCCACGCAGGTGCGTAACCAGTTCCGGCCGGGCCGCGTGACTATGCGGGCAGCCGCCACGTCAAGGAAAGCATATGATTATCGGCTTTGGCACATTTTCGGGCGCAGGGGGGCACAAATTGGAAGGCAGTTTCACCCTGACCCGGCAAAAGGTCGGGATTTTGATGCAAACCAGTCCTGACTTCTTTTTTGACGGCGCAACATCACCGCAATGGTCCTTATCGAAGGGCGTTCCAACCGACATCCATGACCCGGACGTCAAAGCTACAGCGGTTGAAACGCAGTTCGGGTCTTTGCCGGGTGAGATTCAGATCGTGCGTGGCACGCACACAGCGATGATTGATCCCGAGACTGAGTTGAAGAATTACGACACCGTGTTTCTGTGGTGTTCAGCGATGCCGTACATTCTTGGAACTGGACAGATCAAACGTGTGGCACCCTGACGTGACGCAGGTCTTGCCATAGCGTTTACACCCCTAGACCGGACTGCTTGGAGAGACAGCGATCATGTGGTTGTCAAAGGCTGCGGCGTGATGTGCAACTGCGTGCAGATCGGTTTTGGTCACCGCGTGTACACGGCCATTGCCATCAGAGGCCAAAAGATCGCCGCCTGACGACGGCATTAATCCGCATACATCCAAAGCGCGATGGTGCGCGGTGACGCGCCCTGTCGCGTCGAACGTGATAACGCGTCCGCCGCGCGGTGATGAGGCGGCAAAGCTGTCAGGCCCAATTGCGCACACGCTGCCGATATAGGCATTCAGGCCACGGTGCAGGTCGTCGTCCAAAGAAACTGTGCGCAAGCCGCTGCTTGCATCATAGAGCGAAAGCAAAGGCGGCGCATCAAACGGGTCGCCCTGCCACTGGAAGCCGCAGACAATCGTCCCATCTGGCGCGACAGCAATGTGCCGAAGCGAGTTCTGATGCTCGGCGAGTGGACGCTCGGCCACTGTGCGCACGGACCCGCCGGATGACAAAATTGCAAGGTTTGGTCGCATCGTCTCAAGGTTCAGTTTTTCTCGCCCGGTGTCTGGATGGGTGCGAATGCCACCATTCGCCACCGCAAGATCACCCGAGGGAAGACGCAGAATTTCATGCGGGCCGATGCCTCCGGACGCAAAGTTGTCGATGCGCCGATAACCAAGTGACCTGTCCCAAACACCAATGCGGCCTTCCCCGGATGCCATGTGGTTTTCCGTGGTGAAAAGGTACGCCCCATCTGTGGAAAAAGCGGCGTGCCCGTAGAAGTGATGCCCTTGCGGCGTTTGCAGGTCTTGGATCACGCGACCTGATGCACAGTCGAGCACCTTTGCGAATGTGCCGGGACGACGCGCGATAACAACCGCTTCGGCATAATCCGGATGTGCGGCCCCGGCATGCGCGCGCGCGGGCAGGGGCACTTTGAAGGTCATCGCGCCGGTGCTGTCGATGCCGGCCAACACATCTGATCCGTCGGGCAGCCGCGCCCCGGACAAAGCGATTGGATTGCCGACGGCGGCCCAGCTCAGTGAGGGAGCAGTCACAAGAGCACCGACACCCGCCAGAAAACCGCGCCGGGATGTCATGTCAGTCACCGTCGAGCGCGTTAAAACCTGCCGTGATCCCCAACGGCTTGCCAATCTCGGTGTTGATTGCGTTGCGCACGTCGTTGACCGCGCGTTGCAGCACTTCGACTTTGAAGCGTTTTGCAGGGTCCGCCACGCCTTCGAGTGCGGGGTCGTTCAGTTCGTCTGCGCGGGTTCGCGCCTCAGCAAAAGCCAAGCGCGTCTCGGTCAGTGCGCCATCTGTAAGTGAAAGCGCAAGCTCTTCCAAAGCGGCCAAAGATATCTGGATATGGCGCAACGACCGTTCAGATCGCCGCGCTTCGGCACGACGTGGACGTGGTCGGTCAAATGTTCCCAAGGGTCGGCCAAGCCTTTGATCATGCATGAATTCCAGCCCTGTGGACAAAGCCGTGTAAAGCGCGCGCTGGGCCTCTTCCTCGGACTGGAACCGCGTATTGCTGTCGCCGCCTGCGCCTCGCATCAGATCCGCGAATTCAGGCCATGCTGCGTTGATCGCGCTGGCCTTGTTGGCCAGTCCCAACGCCACAGCTTGCGTCAACTTGCAGGCATAGGCAGCGTCAGGTTGCGGATCAAAAAGCAGACGCTCCATCGCAGTAAAGCCCTGCGCCGCTGCCGACACTTCACCGAATGTGCTGGGGTCATCCACAATCGCGTCCTGCGCCGATGTCAGACGTGCCAAGGCCTTGGCTGTGCTATCCTTTGGATCAGGCCAAAACGACATCGCCAGTGACAACCCTTGATCCTCAATCGGGCCAAATTGAACATGCGAGATGCGGATCCAAGCGTCATAGGCTGTGTGAAAACTTGGTTTGACAGCATCGGGTGTGCAATCGGCTTGCGCCGCATCGGCAAGCTCTTTTGTTGCGGCGACGAGGCCCGCGTGGCCCGGCAAAACATGGCTGTCAAGCGCCTTGGTCACATCAGACAGGGCAGGGGTCGCCACAAGGGCAAGAACAAGAGCTAGTCGCATAACTATAGGCTTTCCAAAAAGCGGATAAGGGCTGCGCGGTCAGGTGCGGGCATGTCGATCACAGATTGCTTGTGCGGTTCCGCTTCACCACCGTGCCACAACACCGCTTCAAGAAGGGATCGCGCGCGTCCGTCATGCAAGAAATAGGTGTGACCCGACACAGTTTCGGTCAGGCCAATTCCCCACAAGGGCGGCGTGCGCCATTCCCGCCCGTTCGCCCGAGCCTCGGGCCGGTTGTCCGCAAGACCTTCACCCATGTCGTGCAACAGCATGTCTGTGTAAGGCCAGATCAGCTGGAAGCTTTGTTCTGGCTGGTCTTCAAGCCGATGGGTGACGAATTTGGGTGTATGGCACGAGATGCACCCAGTCTGATAAAACACCTGCTTGCCACGCAGAACCTCAGGGTCATCAACATCCCTGCGCGCAGGCACCGCAAGGTTGCTGGAATAGAACGTGACCAGAGCGAGACCTTCATCGCCAATTTCGGCATTGTCGTGCACGTCTGTGTTGCCGTGCGGGGCAGCCTGGCAGGCTGTCTGCGCATCCGTGCAGTCGCCCGCACCGGATGGGAATACGGTTGTTGAAATGCCGATATCCCCGCTGAACGCAGCCGCGGACTGTTCCCAAACGGATGGTTTACCGGCTTTGAGCCCAAACCGTCCGAGCATCGGCACGCCGTATTCTGCAGACATCACAATCTGCGCACGACCAGAAATGCCATCACCGTCGAGATCATCGGGATCAGCGGCTGCCAGAATGTCGGCTGCAGGGATCGCATCCAACAAGCCGAGGCCGATCATCTGGGGCGCGACACGCGGCGAGAGCATGGCGTCGGGATGCAAATCTCCATAGCCGAGGTTGGTCAGCGCGTATGTTGGCTTGCGCAAGGTCGCCGTCTCGCCATCCGAAAGGATGATCGTCTCTTCCTCGTAAGTGATCGACATACGACCTTCGGCTGCATGCCCGGCGATGGAAAAGTCCTGAATTTGTCCACCATAGTTCGGCTCGGGTGAGGTCGCGATGTATCCTTCGATATCCTCAACTGCAGGGCCGCCGGGAATCGAGATGCCCAACAACATGGAAACAGCGGTGTCGTTCGGCCCTTCCGGAGGATGCCCGCGCCCGTCTTTGAGATGACACCGCTGGCAGGACCGCGCGTTGTAGAGGGGACCAAGCCCGTCAGATGCCAATGTCGAAGACGGCGAGGACACCCAAAGCTTTTTGAACAGCCCGTTGCCCACTTTGAAGTCCAGTTCGCGTTCGAAACTGATGTTGCCCGAGGCTTGGCTGAACGCGTTGGTGTTATTGCGCGGACGCACTGTTGCTGCGCCAGCTTGATTGACCTCAAACCGCTCTGGCGCGGTGAAGTCCGATGTCGGCTCTGTCACGCTGGCAATGCGCGCGCGCTCTTCATCCGTTCGCGGTACGACGGATAAGTGTAAATCTTCTAGTTGAGGATTGGCGTCAGCTTGGCTTGACAAAAAACCAACTAGAATGGTCAGGGATAGACTTGCAAAACGGCTCATATCTTATAAATATAATCGGGAATTGGCGAAGGCGACCGAAATAATGCTTTTGCCGCAGGAGATGCCCGCGACATGGTGCCCTTACCAATTGAAAAGCTGCGTTCAGACCACTGGGCACACGCTCCCAAACCAAACGATGTTTCGCCGCAAGCGTTCAAGTATCTCAACTTTTTGAGGTTTGTCGCGATGGGCTGCCGCGCCATGCCACGGACTGAGCTGTTCGAAGCATGCGCGCTTTTACAGGTCTCACGCACCGATACGCAGCAGGCCTATGCTGAAGCGCTCATGCGATGCCTGCAAGAAGCGCTGGGGCAGCGCGCGCAGCTGTTTGCGCCGGGTGTTGCTGAGATTAGCTTTGACGAACGGTGGTTGATGCAGCTTGGCCTCGCCAGTGCCCGTGGTGATGACCTGAGCCTGCGATTCCTTTTGAACTCTCGCGTGGCACACGAACACCGCCGCTTGGTCTCGTATCTGGTGCATCAAATAGCTGAGTGTTTTTCTCTAGATTAGAATTATTCTAAAAAGGTCTTGCGTTCTGTCTCGCGCTGTCTACTTATAGCGTTAGCGAGCCAGCGAGAATGCCAGTCAGCTAAATGAATTACGTCGGGGATTGCTTCAACGCGATCCCCTTCTTTTTTGTAAGTTTACAAAACGAAGCGGTACGCATTTGGACCGCGTGCAAACCAGGTCGGCCTAGTTTAGTGCAATCGCTGGTTTGAAAGGTGGCTCAAGCGACAGCTTTTCCACGCAAACGGATTTATCTTCAAAAGACACACCCAAACGACATGCACCGATAATTGGCTCGTAGGTTTCGACCTCTGTACACGGAGCATTCGGGGTTTCAAATGTCGCCGATGCGCTCTCGCCCGGTGCAACGTTCATGAAGGATGATCCCTTTGACCGTCCTACCAATTCATCGCCGATGTAATTCAGAAAGAACGCGTTGATCTCGGTGAGCGTTTCGGTGCCGGTATTCGTCAGCTCAACTGTGATCGTGCAGTAGTAGTCGCGTTTACCGGTATCAACGAGCGCCAGTTCGTATTCCGCCAAAGCCGGCGTCGCGAACATCAAGGCAACAAGGCTCAGGGCAGGGCGCATGGTGATCTCTTTCCTATGTTTCAGGCGGCATCCCGTACGACCGACACGGGCTTTACCTTCTTCTTGAGGCACTTGCGCAGATATTGCGCCGTCCAGTGCTTGTATTTCCCAAGCCGCGATTGTTGTCCCACCAGCATCTCGACAAAAGCTTCGCGATGCTTGTCTTTCTTCAGCTGTTTGAACATCGACTTCTGCGCTTTGGTCATCGAGCAACCAATGCAATGACCCTCCCGCTTGAACTTGCAGACGCTGATACAGGGGCTCGGGGTCTTTGCCATATGTGCCTCGCTTGAGTTGACCGGGCGCAAATTGCGCCCGGCTCTAGCTAAGTGATGGGTGTTACTGGAAAACAGCGTCCGGGTTGTCGAGGCTGTCGGAGCCTTCGAACTCGATCTGGTCGACGCCAAGGGCAGCCACAGCACGCTCGATTGAGCGTGTCTGATCAACCAGCGCATTAACCGCACCCATGATCAGCGCCTCACCTTCTGCGTTGCCGCGTTCGAGCATCATGTCATAGGCAAAACCGGCTTCAGCGGCGGTTTTCAACTCCATCATCTCGATCATTGTCGCGTTCAACTTTGCGTTCAGCTCTGCATCAACTGCGGCATCCGCTGCTGCAACAAGTGACGACAACGATTCACCAGACACCACGGTGCCGTCGATGCGCGTGTAGCTGCCGACATAGACGTTGCGAATGCCCATGGCGTCGTAGAAGTGGCTGTTATGCGTGTTGTCCGCAAAGCAATCATGCTCTTCTTCCGGATCGTTGAGCATCACGCCCAGCTTCATCCGCTCACCGGCTTGTTCACCATAAGACAGGGAACCCATGCCGGTCAGGATCGTCGAAATCCCGGCATTTTCGTCTGCGATAAGTTGGGAGCGCGCATCGCCGCCTTCCTGCCATTGGGCAACCATCCATTCGAGATCAGATACAAGCAACGCCGTTGCCGCTTGCAAGTAGTCAGCCCGGCGGTCGCAGTTCCCGCCTGTGCAGGCATCCGCTGCCGCGTAATCCGTCCAAGGACGGTTGCCTGCACCTGGGCCATGACCATTCAGGTCCTGACCCCACAAGAGAAATTCGATGGCATGATAGCCGGTCGCCACGTTGGATTCGACCTCATCGGCCTCGTGCAGCGCTTCTTCCAACAGGGCGGGCGTGATGTTGGCCGCATCAATGGTTTCGCCCGACAGCGTGAAGGACGGGTTCGCAACGACGTTCAACACTGCGTATTCGTTTTCATCCGTCGCACCGCCATAAGACGCGTCAACATAGTCGATCAGGCCTTCGTCCAGCGGCCAGGCGTTCACTTTGCCTTCCCAATCGTCGACGATTGCATTGCCAAAGCGATAGACTTCCGTTTGCTGATAGGGCACGCGCGACCGCAACCAAGCCTGCTTTGCGGCTTCAAGTGCTTCCGCAGACGGATTTGCCACCAAAGCATCAACTGCGCTTTGCAGCGCTTGGGCTGTCGTCAGGCTGTCTTCGTACTTGGCCAGCGCAATATTCGCATAGTTGTCAAGCACAGCAGCTTTGTCTGCAAGCGCCGGAGCAGCGGCCAAAAGCGCGGTTCCAAGCGCGGTTGTGAGTTTGAGTTTCATGTGTCGTTAATCCCTCGTGAAGACTGGTTATTATGAGGCGCACGATGATCTGTGCGGTCTTTGGTTAGATTTGAGTGTGCTCAACCCCCGTATGCGCCAACCTTTTCAGGCAGCTCATTTGGTCAGGATGAGTTTTCCTGCGCGGGTGATGCGCAGGTAATAGGTTTGGCCGTCCAGAACGATAATCGCACGCTCTCCGTCTTTGATGAGCGCACGCGCATCGTAGACCGGAATATGTGACGTCGCTGTTTCAACATCTTCAGCAGGCAGTTTTGTAAAAGCGTGCATCACTGTTTTCGATCCAAATGATCCAGCAGGTGTTCAACATGCTGTTCGGTCGTGTACGCACCTGACAAAGCTTCATTCAGCACGTCGGACCTGCAAAGCTGATCTGCATTTCGTTTTGCTGTTGTTTCATCGCTCTTTTCGTCATGTCGGGTTCGGTCCATTCGATCCCTCGTCCATGTTCAGGGTGCCTTGGCTAACCATCAGAATGGGTGGCTGAAGCGTTACGCAATTGTTGATAGAATTTGTCGGGTTGGTCAATCCCGATAAAAATAATCAGAAAGAATGTCGCAGGTTCTTACTGCGATCCGAAAACAGCGTTTTTGAACACATATTTGCGGTTCAAACAAAAAAGGCGCACCCCGAAGGATGCGCCAAATTTTTCGAATAAGTGGTTGGCCTTACTGCCAGCCAGCCTCGTTCAGAATTGTCTGAGCGGCACCGATGTTGTCGGCGATGTCAGACAGGTCAATTGTGTCCGGGCGGAAGATGCCAAGGGACGCAACCGATGGGGCAAGGCCGACACCGGCAACAGCTGGGTACTCGTCGTTACCAGCCGAGAAGTAGTCCTGCGCCTGATCGGAGGCGAGGTACTCAAGGAACTTGACGGCGTTGTCTTTGTTCGGAGCGTTTGCAGCAACGCCACCACCCGAGATGTTCATGTGCGCGCCGATGCTGTTCTGGTTCGGGAACACCCAGCCGATGTTCTCAAGGTCTTCGGCGGTCATGGTGCTGTCGCCTTTGCGCAGAGCGCGGGCGTAGTAGTAAGTGTTGGACATGGCGATGTCGCACTCACCCGATGCGATGCCGCGCAGCTGGTCTGTGTCGCCGCCCTGGGGGTCACGCGCAAAGTTGCCAACAACGGCCTCTGCCCATCCGCCAATCGCCTCTTCACCCAGATGTGCAACCAATGCGGCTGTGATGTTCTGTGTGTAGACGTTTGAGGACGAACGGATGCAGACTTTGCCTGCGTATTCCGGGTTGGCGAGGTCCTGATACGTCTGGGGAGGGTTTTCCACGTCTGTCTTGTCGTAGAACAGGATACGCGCGCGCTGCGAGAAGGCGAACCACTGGTTGTCATCGTCCTGCAGGTAGGCAGGGATGCGCGTTTCCAGAACGTCGCTGTCGATGGATTGAAGCAAACCCAGGTCCTTGGCGCGGGTGATGCGGACTGTGTCAACGGTCAGGAAGACGTCTACCGGCGAGTTTGCACCTTCTGCTTCCATCCGCGCGATCAACTCGTCGGCGTTGCCTTCGATCCGGTTGATGGTGATGCCGGTTGCTTCGGTGAATTCCGAATACAGGCGCTCGTCAGTGTCGTAGTGGCGTGACGAGTAAAGGTTCAGTTCGCCTTCGGCGAATGCCGGGATCGAGGTCGCACAGACGGCAAGAGCAGCTGATGCGAGCAGTGAGGATTTGAAAGTCATGGTCGTCTCCCTGGTTACAAAGTCTTATTAAAAGTGTCAGGTAACAGATCCATGGCGCTTTTCAAGATTTGTTGACAAAAAAACTCTGGGAATAATTCCAGATGTTTTTGACGGTTAGGGGTTGCGTTTTGTGGGCTTTTGCAATGTGGCCGTCTCTGCCAGCCTCAGAGACCAAGCTGACGTTTGAAGACCGCTCTAAATTGCAATTGTGCGGGGCTGTGAAGAACAGAAATACCCAGTACGTTGCGCTCACACATTCTCGCGCATTTAATCTACGCCCAAGGCTCCAGAACAATTTTTGGTGTCGCCACGGTGCCTGCGCGCAAGTCTCTGAATGCCTCCGCGCCGTCCTGCAAGGGCCGGGTTTCAATCCAGTCGAGAGGTCCAAGGCGACCGTCAAAAATCGCCTGTGCCGTATCCCTAAAGTCCTGTGCGGTGTAAGTGTAGGTGCCGATGAAAGTGATCTCTTGTAGCGTCATGCGTCGCACATCAAGACCACCAGTGTCTTCACCCAGACCGACATGTGCAATCACGCCGCCGGGCATCGCAGCGGCGGAGGCGACGGCGCGCGTGGCGGCATATCCCACCGCATCAATCACAAGTGGATACAAGTCCTGCGTTTCGGCAACGACGGTCTCTTTGCACGTGTCGACCAGAAATGCCCTTCGTGTGGGGTTCGGCTCGACTATTGTCACTTGATCCGCACCCATTGCCTTTAGGGCCAGCGACGCGGCCAGGCCGATTGCCCCGCCGCCGATCACTAAGGCCTGACGGGTCATGCTGGGATGCAACGCTTCAAGCGCAAGCCGCGCGGCGTGCCAACTCACGGCCAGGGGTTCTGCCAATGCAGCCTTGGTCAAATCAACAGCTTCCGGCACTTCAACCAGATTAGACGCTGGCATTGAGATGTACTGCGCAAACGCGCCGGGCCGTGGCATCATTGAAATGATCTGGCGGTCCGGGCACAGGTTTTCCCGACCGCTAAGGCAAGCCGGGCAATCGCCGCAGGTGACCAACGGATTTACCGTGACGCGTTTGCCGGCCAGCGGACCATCGACCACCACACCAGCGGCTTCGTGGCCAAGAATCAACGGGGCAGGGCGGCGGGCGTCATGGCCTAGGTATGCATGCATGTCAGACCCACAAATACCAACGGCATCGACACGGATCAGATGTTCGCCATCACGTGGCGTCGGGTCTGGTGCGTCGCGCACGCAAAGTGTCTCGACACCCTCATAGACCAAAGCCTTCATTTCGCCGTGTACCCCCCGTCGACCATCAAAATCTGTCCGGTCACATAAGCCGACGCATCTGAGCACAGAAACAACAACGGTCCGTCGATGTCGTCCATGCGCCCGTTGCGTCCGATGCAAGTCTGTGCGGCGTTACGCGCTGCGCGGTCGGGGTCGGAAAAAACCGCTTCGGTCAGTTCGGTTGGGAAGAAGCCCGGGCCGATTGCGTTGGCAGTGATCCCATCTTTGGACCAAGCTTCCGCCATGGCACGGGTCAATTGCCCAATCCCGGCTTTGGTCGCGCCATAGGCGATTCCACCCGGAAAGGCGCGCGTGGTTTGCAAAGAGGCGAAGTTGACAATGCGTCCCCAGCCCTTTGCTTTCATTGCGGGAACCAGCGCTTGCGACAGGAAAAACGGGGCCGACAGATTTAAGGCGAGTGTCGCGTCCCAACCCGCATCAGTGACCCCATCTGCTGTCTCGCGGGTGTTGACCCCGGCCGCATGCACAAGGATGTCCGGCGCGCCTAATGGGGCCGATACGGCGTCGCGCAAAGCGGTGATGGCAGAGCGATCCGCCACATCGGCCACGACTGAGGCTGCTGCGTTTCCGATTTCGTCCGTCAGAGTGTCCAGCGCCGCTTGCCGACGCGCTACGCCGACGACGTTCGCGCCCGCAGCAGCAAGCACAATCGCCGCTTGCCGCCCAAGACCAGAGCTTGCGCCCGTGACAACCGCAACGCGGCCCGTGAGATCGAACAGAGCAGCCGGATCAGCCATCCGCGGCGAGGTCGAAATTCACGCCCGGGAAGTACTTGGCCAAGCGCACATCGGCCGCCCGCGCGTGGCCTTCCATGCCTTCCAGCCGCGAAATCCGTGCCGTTGCCTCGGCCACGGCCTTGGAACCTTCGCGTGTGGCGCGCTGCCAGGTGACGATCTTCATGTACTTGTGCACCGAAAGCCCGCCAGTATAGCTCGCCGCGCCTGATGTGGGCAGCACGTGGTTGGTGCCTGTCGCTTTGTCACCGTACGAAACGGTCGTTTCTTCCCCGAGGAACAGCGATCCGTAGCATGTCAAACGGTTCAGCCACCAATCGAGGTCTTCAGCTTGAACGGTCAGGTGCTCTGGTGCGTATTCGTCGGAACACGCCGCCATGTCCTGGCGGTCTTCGCAAACGATGACTTCGGCATAGTCGCGCCACGCGGCAAAGGCGTTGTCGCGGTTCAAATCTGGCAGGTCTTCGATCAGACCCGGAACCATCTCCATCACCTGTTCGGCCAAGGCGCGATCATCGGTCACGAGCCAAACCGGAGAGTTGTAGCCGTGTTCTGCCTGACTGACCAAATCGGTCGCCACGATATGCGCGTCAGCCGATCCATCGGCGAGGATCAGACTGTCGGTGGGGCCTGCGATCATATCAATGCCGACGCGCCCGAATAGGATGCGCTTGGCTTCCGCAACAAACTGATTGCCGGGGCCGACAAGGATGTTGGCTTTCGGCAAACCAAACAGGCCAAAGGTCATGGCCGCGACGCCCTGCACACCGCCCATCGCCATGATCTTATCCGCACCGCAAATATGCGCGGCGTACACGATTGCCGGGTTCACGCCGATGCCGGGGCGGGGCGGAGAACAGGCCGTGATGTGATGGCATCCCGCCACCTTGGCTGTTGTTACTGTCATGATTGCTGACGCGATATGGCTGTACCGACCGCCAGGGACATAGCAACCAGCAGCATCCACCGGGATCGCCTTTTGGCCCGCGATCATGCCCGGTACGATTTCCACTTCCACATCGGTTAATGTGCTTTTCTGTGCTTCGGCGAAACGCTTCACGTTGTCATGGGCGAACGCGATATCGTTTTTGAGCTTTTCAGGAACCAACGCGATAGCAGCTTCGATTTCCTCTGGCGTCAAAAGGACATTGCCGTCGTACCGGTCGAACTTCGCCGCGTATTCCATTGCCTTCGCGTCGCCACCCGCCTCAATATCGGCGAGGATGGATTTAACAGTATCATGCACCTCGGACGCATCCGATTTCGCGGTCAATTTCGCCTTCTTGAGGTAGTCTCGGGCCATAGGAAGAACGTCCTGTATGATGTGATGTGACCTGCGCCAACGCTGCAACAGCCGATGTCATGCGCGATTCTGACGCAGAGTGTAAGCGCTTACATTGCTGTCATGCAAGCCCTTACATTCGTGTGCGAAGCGCCGTACTCTGGTAGCGAAATGCAATGCATGAACGTTGGAACACTAGAGACCCGCATGATCAAAAACCGATCAGCCCCAACGCTTGACGACGTTGCCCGCGCCGCCGGTGTCTCAACCGCAACCGTTTCGCGGTGTTTGAACGCGCCCGACCGCGTGGTAGAAGCCACCCGGACCAAGGTAATGACAGCCGTCAATGCGCTGGGCTACACGCCCAATTTCGGCGCGCGCGTCATGGCGGCGAAACGCACATTCACCATCGGTGCCATCATCCCGACGATGGACAACGCCATTTTCGCGCGCGGGATACAGGCGTTTCAGGAAGCTTTGCACGCGAAAGGCTACACACTTTTGGTGGCAAGCTCATCTTACGACCCACAGGTTGAAGCTGACCAAATCCGAGCCCTCGTCGCGCGCGGGGCAGATGGGCTTTTTCTGATCGGCTACGACCGTGACCCGGCGATCTACAGCTACCTCGAACAGCAATCCGTGCCGATGTTGGTGTCCTGGGTGTTTGACGGCGCAAGCACCGTGCCGACCGTGGGCTTTGACAATCGCAAAGGAATGCGCGTCCTCGCTGAAAAAGTGCTGTCATTGGGCCATCGCCGCATCGCGGTGATTTCAGGTCTTCTCAAAGGAAATGACAGAACATCCCAACGCGTCGAAGGCATCAAAGACGCGTTCAGGGCCAATGGCATAAATCCAAACGACGTTCCGATTATTGAAACGACGTACGAGGTTGAAAACGGTGAAGCCGCGTTTCGGTCGCTCATGGCGGGCCGCCAGCCGCGAACGGCTGTGTTGTGCGGCAACGATGTTCTGGGGGTGGGCGCTTTGCGCGCGGCGCGGGAGCTTGGCCTCGACGTACCGGGCGATGTGTCTATCACCGGATTTGACGACATTGAACTTGCCCGCATCGTGACCCCGCAATTGACCACAATCCACGTTCCGCATCGCGACATGGGCCGCAAAGCCGCTGAAGCGCTGATCGAAATGGTTGAAAAGCGCAGCGCTGGCGCCTCCATTGAGCTGCCGATTTCGCTGGAGATGCGCGGCTCTCTGGCGGCACCGCGCAGCTGATCTGACGCCATCGACAACCCGTCAGAACCGCAGTACCAAATCGGTCGCTGACCCGCCAAAGGACCTGACGCTGTGGCTTCATCCCCTCGCCAAACCCGCGCTTTGATGATCCAAGGAACGGGGTCGAATGTCGGTAAATCGATGTTGGTGGCTGGCCTGTGCAGGGCCGCCAAACGGCGCGGTATCAACGTCGCACCGTTCAAGCCCCAGAACATGTCGAACAACGCCGCCGTCACTGCAGAGGGCGGAGAGATCGGGCGCGCCCAAGCGCTTCAGGCGCTTGCATGTGGCCGTGATCTTTCTGTGCATATGAACCCGGTCTTGCTAAAGCCCGAAAGCGACCAGGGCTCGCAAGTTGTGGTGCAAGGCAAAGTGCGCGGATGGCTGGAAGCGCGCAACTTCCGCAAAGACCGCGGGGCACTGCTCGCTGTTGTCCTCGACAGCTTTCACAAGCTTGTCGCGACCGCTGATCTGATCCTAGTCGAAGGGGCGGGCAGCCCCGCTGAGGTCAACCTTCGTAAAGGTGACATCGCCAATATGGGTTTTGCATGTGCCGCAGGTGTGCCCGTTGTGCTGGCCGGTGACATTGACCGGGGCGGTGTGATTGCCCAGATCGTCGGCACCAAAGAAGTGATGACGGCAGAAGACACAGCACAGGTCACAGGGTTTCTGATCAACAAGTTCCGCGGGGACGTCTCACTGTTTGATGACGGCTACACTGCTATTGCAGATCACACCGGTTGGACGGGCTTCGGCGTCGTTCCCTGGTTTCGCAACGCTCATCTGTTGCCTGCCGAGGACGCCGTTGAATTGTCAGAAGCAAGCGGTGGCGCCGGTTACCACGTTGCTTGCCCAATGCTGTCGCGCATCGCCAATTTCGACGACCTTGATCCGTTGAAAGCCGAACCCGGCGTGAAACTTACTATGGTGCCACCGGGCAAGGCCTTGCCGGGGGATGCCGACCTAGTTGTCTTGCCCGGAACAAAATCGACCCGGGGCGACCTTGATTTCCTTCGCGCCCAAGGATGGGACATTGATCTGCAAGCGCATCTGCGGCGCGGGGGCAAGGTGCTTGGCATTTGCGGTGGGTACCAGATGCTCGGTTCATCAATTGACGACCCTCAGGGCCTGGAAGGCCCGCCCGGTTCAACCCCTGGATTGGGGTTGCTGAACGTCGAAACCGTGATGCAGCCGCGCAAGACCCTTACCCGCGTGACGGCCACACATGTTCCGTCCGATACGCCATTAGACGGCTACGAAATTCACATCGGTGAAACCTCGGGTACCGATTGCGCGACACCCTTTTCCCGTATCGGCGGCGCGCCTGATGGTGCGATCTCTCCGACCGGGCGGGTTATGGGCACATATCTTCACGGGCTTTTCGGTAGCGGCGCATTCCGCAGCGCGTTTCTTGCCGAAGACGGGCATTCCGCAACTGCTGCGGATTACGCCCTGACGGTCGAACAAGCGCTGGATGATCTGGCAGACCACTTGGAAGCGCATCTTGATATCGACGGGCTTTTGGCCGCCGCAGGTCCGGTTGAAGCCAAGCCCTAGCGCGCCAAAACGACTTCAGTTTGCCACGTGGCGCAACGCTCAAGCAGGTCTCTGGGTAGATCTGCATCCGTAAAGACCGCCTCCAGCGCTTCTAAAGAACCGATCCGCGCCGGGGCACTTCGCTGGAGCTTTGAGGCATCGGCCACCAAATACGTCCGCCGCGAATGCTGTAGGATCGCCTGACTCACGCCAACCTCTTGAATGTCGAAGTCGAGCAAGTCTCCTTCGATGTCCAACGCTGAACACCCGATTATGGCCAGATCAAACTTGAACTGCAGGATCGTATGCGTCGCCAAAGGACCGACCAGTCCGCCATCTGCGCGACGTAAATTCCCGCCTGTCACCACAATTTGGCATTCCGGGTTCCCCGCAAGAATGTTCGCCACGTTCATGTTGTTGGTCACAACAAGCAGGTTTTTGTGGTCACGCAGTTCCCGCGCAACCGCTTCTGTGCTGGTTCCTATGTTCAGGAACAGTGAAATGTCGTTGGGAATACGCGCGGCGCAGGCCTTGGCGATGGCCGTTTTTGCCGCTTGGTTCAGCTGGCGGCGTTCCTCATAGCCGATGTTCGTGGTCCCAGAGGGCAACATCGCCCCGCCATGCACCCGCTCCAACTGTCCAGCTTCGGCAAGATCGGTCAGATCTCGGCGGATCGTCTGTAGCGTGACACCAAACTTTTGCGCCAGCCGCTCGACCACGACTTTTCCGTCTCGGCGCGCAATATCCAAGATGTCGCGATGGCGCAGATTTTGTGACATGACAGTACGTTACCCGTGAAAAGCCGTTGTTTGGAAGCCTACGACAAAGACAACGCGATCGAAAGCGCGAATTTATTCGTTATTCGGGTATAGATGTCTAATGTGATCAAAAACGAACACAAATAAGTTGCGATGCGCGCGAAAGTGAAACATAAGCCAAGGCGACACATGCGGCTTGGGGGCTTTGCGATGCGTGATCAGCAAGACGGCGTAACGGACCTTTTTGTCATCGGCGGCGGCATCAACGGATGCGGCATCGCCCGTGACGCAGTTGGCCGTGGGTTGTCCGTCACTTTGGCGGAAATGAACGACCTTGCCTCCGCCACCTCGTCGTCTTCGACCAAACTGTTCCATGGCGGCTTGCGCTACCTCGAATACTTTGAGTTCCGCCTTGTCCGCGAAGCATTGATCGAACGCGAAATCCTCTTGCGTGCCATGCCGCATATCTCATGGCCGATGCGATTTATCCTGCCGTATCATAAGGATATGCGCTTTGATGCCGAAACGCCGACCTCGCGTTTGCTGAGCTTTGTGATGCCTTGGATGAAGGGCAGGCGGCCTGCATGGCTTATTCGGTTGGGGTTGTTTCTTTACGACCACCTTGGCGGTCGCGAGATCCTCCCAGGCACACGCACCCAAAGCCTAGAGGAGACGCCGGAAGGGGCCCCGTTGCAAGCGCGGTTTGCAAAGGCTTACGAGTATTCGGACTGTTGGATCGAGGACTCGCGTCTGGTCGTCTTGAACGCACGCGATGCAGAGGCGCGGGGGGCGTCCATCCTGCCGCGCACCAAGGTCGAAAGCGCTGCACGAGACGGCGACCTGTGGCGCATCGAAACGCGCAATACCGAAAATGGAGAGGTGAAAACGCATTTTGCAAAGATGCTGGTGAACGCTGGTGGCCCTTGGGTTGGCGACATCATCCAGACCAAAGTGCGGCTCAATTCGAACGAAGGCGTCCGACTTGTGCGCGGGTCACATATCGTCACGCGCAAGCTATACGATCACGACAAGTGCTATTTCTTTCAGGGCACGGACGGGCGGATCATCTTTGCCATTCCCTACGAAACGGATTTCACGCTGATCGGCACGACAGACGCCGAACACGACGACCCGTCGAATAAGCCAAGCTGCACTCCGGAAGAGCGGTCTTATCTGCTCAACTTCGCCAATCAGTATTTCGAACAAAACCTGAGCAATGATGATGTCGTTTGGACCTATTCGGGCGTGCGGCCGCTTTATGATGATGGCGCCAGCAGCGCGACGGCGGCGACGCGTGATTACACGTTGAAAGTAGATGCACAGGGCGGCGCACCCGTGTTGAACGTGTTCGGCGGGAAGATCACAACCTATCGTCGCCTTGCCGAAAGCGCGCTGGACAAGATCGCCGAACACCTGCCGCACACCAAAGGTAAATGGACTGCCGGGGTACCATTGCCCGGTGGTGACTTCCCGGTCGATGGATTTGACGCGCTGGTTGAAACGTTGAAGGATAACTTTCTGTTCCTCCATGACTTTTGGGCCCGCAGGTTGGTACGGGCCTACGGGACAGAGGCGGCAGAGGTACTGGGAGACGCGCAAAGCGCCGATGACCTGGGGCAGGATTTTGGGGCAACATTGACTGAAGCCGAAGTCACGTGGCTGATGGAAAAGGAATATGCCTTCACAGCCCAAGACATTGTCTGGCGCCGCAACAAGCTGGGCTTGCGGATGACAGCAGATGAGATCGCGGTGCTTGACGAGTGGATGCAGGCATCACGGGCAGGCCATGCCGCGGCTGCTGAATGAAATCCACATGTTAAGCAATTGATCCTGCGCAATTGTCCTGAAACATTGAACGACAAAAGACGACCAAGGGAGGCGCGTCATGACCATTATTCTTGCCATCGATCAGGGCACAACCTCAACGCGCGCAATACTGTTTGATCAATCCCTCTCTGCCGTGTCTTCCGCTCAGGAAGAATTCGAACAGCACTACCCGAACAGTGGATGGGTGGAACATGACCCAGCCGACCTTTGGGCGACCACAGCCGCAACATGCCGCGCCGCAATTGAAAAAGCAGGCGGCAGCGCTGCGAACATCGCGGCCATCGGTATTACAAACCAGCGCGAGACAACGTTGGTCTGGGACCGGGAAACGGGCAAACCGGTCTTCAACGCAATCGTGTGGCAAGACCGCCGCACGTCTGAGTTGTGCAAAGCGCTGAAAGCAGATGGGTTTGAAGAAACCGTTACCGACCGAACGGGCCTTCTTCTTGATCCATATTTCAGCGGCACAAAGCTCGCTTGGATATTGGACAATGTCGATGGCGCGCGGACACGGGCTGAGGCGGGGGAGTTGGTGTTTGGGACAGTCGACACTTGGCTTGTCTGGAACCTCACCGGCGGAAAGCGACACGTCACGGACGCGACAAACGCTGCTAGAACAATGCTTTACGATATTCGGAAGGGGCGGTGGTCGCAGACGATTTGCGACAAGCTGAACATACCGATGTCGATGCTGCCGGAGGTGAAGGACTGCGCTGCTGAATTCGGCGAAACGCGATCTGATCTGTTTGGCCGGTCGATTCCAATCCTTGGTATCGCCGGTGATCAGCAGGCGGCAACAGTTGGGCAGGCGTGCTTTAAGCCCGGTATGTTGAAATCGACATATGGTACGGGATGTTTCGCGCTTTTGAACACGGGCGATACGCCGGTGACCTCCACAAACCGTTTGCTGACAACCATTGCCTACCAGTTGGACGGCAAGCCGACCTACGCGCTGGAAGGGTCGATCTTTATCGCAGGTGCCGTGGTGCAATGGCTGCGTGACGGTTTGAAGATTATTCGAGACGCGAAAGAAACGCAGCCGCTGGCTGAAAAAGCGGATCCGACCCAAGGTGTTGTTCTTGTCCCTGCTTTCACTGGGCTGGGTGCGCCATATTGGAATGCTGAATGCCGTGGTGCGATTTACGGTCTGACACGCAATTCCGGACCGGAGGAGTTTGCGCAAGCTGCATTGGAAAGCGTTGGATACCAGACCCGTGATCTTCTTGAGGCGATGAAAGCGGATTGGGATCACGCAGGCGAGTCTGCCTTGCGGGTTGATGGCGGGATGAGCGCGTCAGATTGGACGATGCAGTTTTTGTCCGACATCATCGATGCCCCGGTCGAGCGCCCGCAGGTGCTTGAAACGACAGCGATGGGCGCGGCGTGGTTGGCTGGTTACAAGGCAGGTGTGTTGCCTGACATGGTTGCATTCGCCGCGCAGTGGAAGGTGGATGGGCGGTTCGACCCGGACATGGCCGCGAACGAGCGTGATGCGAAATACGCGGCGTGGCGGCGGGCAGTCGATGCAACAATCGGATTCGCCGGTTAGAAAGCAGGATGCGGTTGGAACGCTCTCAAGAGACTGCGAGCGTTCGTGTGATGGCTTAGAAAAGTTGTGCAGGCATCTGTAAAGGTGAAATTAAATTCACCTCAATGATTACGTTATGAAACCTTCAGCACGATCTTTCCGATGTGAGCTGAGGCCTCCATTCGAGCATGCGCTTTATCGGCGTCTGTGAGATCAAACGTGCTGTCCATCACCGGCGCGATCCGACCCGCCGCAAGGTGGGGCCACACTTCGGTTTCGAGCTCTCGCGCATAATTCGCCTTGGCTGCAACTGACTGCGGACGCAGGGTCGATCCGGTTAAGGTCAACCGACGCGTCATCATCTGCACGAAATTCAGTTCAACCTTGGGGCCTTGCAGAAAGGCGATCTGCACCAACCGACCATCGTCTGCCAATGCTTTGATGTTGCGCGGGATATACCCGCCGCCCACCATGTCGAGGATCACATTCGCACCGCCCTTGGCGCGCATGTTTTCGACAAAATCCGCGTCGCGATAATTCCAGGCCTCTTCGGCACCAAG
>ERZ1740070.144-NODE-144-length-50899-cov-6.622964_pt1 | contig 50899 bp, 58 predicted proteins | sample MGYA00581734_ERZ1740070 | MGnify/ENA primary metagenome ERZ1740070 (study PRJEB43018, sample SAMN04849744) | marine metagenome | isolation source: floating plastic debris | place: Pacific Ocean | collected 2008-09-01 | study: EMG produced TPA metagenomics assembly... | reverse complement strand
ACATTTTGATTCGACCAGCTTAGCTGGTACTTTCTTTATGGGAAATCCCCTTAGTCCAAAGTCGCAGCCCCTGTTCATCAATTTGGTTTTCAGCCAGGCCAGGCGCTTCAATGCGTTGGATACGAAACCAGCCAACACGTCGAGGGGTTGATAGAGTTTTGCCTGATTCTACCTGTTCCGCAACTTGATCAAAAGCTGGACGAGATAGGCCGTAAGCTGCTTTGAGAGGCCAGTTGAATGCAACAATTGAGACAACTGTGATCAGAGAAACCGCCGTCAATTGACGAAAACGCTTTTTAGACTCAGAAATAGGCGTTGCCATTTGTACCCATAGCAGAATGCTTAACGCAACAGAGAAAAGCAAACCCATAAGACGAAGTGAATTAATCTCTAGTGGCTTAAGTGCCAAGAGAATAAGCAACGTCGGAGGGAGTGAAACTGCAGTCCAAGCCAGTAATCGTCTCATAGTCTAATCTGCATTAATCTGCTTTCTGAGTAGTTGATGCATTTAACGCTCTACGTTTGCAGCATCCTTTGATTCCTTTTATAGTAGGCGTTTCCATCGCAGAAGCTCAAACATGTGGCGGTTTCATAATCGTCATTATCAAGCCTCTAGTCACTGCAAAAGACTGGCTCAACCGTACTACAGGCTCTGCTCACCGCCGCCTTCGGTCCATAGATGCTGGCTCCCACAGCTAAATGTAGGTAAAACAGAACAACACAGGCTACTAAGGTAGATAAGAAAAGGGACACAGCTTTCTTCATCAGAGTTTTGTATGTATAGTAACTTTCGCCAATTTCTCAAAAAAACTGCCAGCTTCGATGACCGCCCATATAGTTGAGGAGAATAAACCCACAGCCAACAACATAGTGGGAAAGAGCTGGACCAGAGATGCTTCTATATTTCCAGTAATGATTTCCCCAGAGCCAGCCTAACAGCCCAGTGCCCAGCACAATCAGCATGCTTCGAAAGTAGATGTGAGAAAATGCAAACAGGCAGGCAGACAAAAAAACAATCTTTTGTTTTTGACTTCCCAGCACTTTCTCTAAAAGTAAAAAAGCAAATCCCCGCCAGATTAGTTCCTGAAAAATAGCCATACCCAGGTACCAGCCATAGTATGCCCACTCCAGATATGGCACCCGTGGATACCCCATCAACCAAGGCAGTACTGCTAGGCTGAATCCGCCGAAGAGCAGTAAATAGGCAGTGGAGAGAATGCTGGCCCTAATCGAATGCCTATTGATTGAAAGTCCCAACCGATAGGGAGGGATTCTGTCAGTGATGGTGTAAAACACCAGTGCAAGTAGTGGAAATCCACCTAAAACCAGGAAAAAGAATGTCCTAGGCAACAGATCTAGATACAGAATAAGGGAGGGCAAAATAAAGGCTATGAACAGCAGCACAGTTTCTGACCTCAGACATTGGCTAGCAAGGACTGAAAAGGATTTCATGGACTCAACGTAGACTTTTAGAGTTGTCGCGTATGGGTGATAGTAATGCCGCTCTAATAGATGATACTCCGCCCCTATGGTGCTTTTCTACTGGATATAAGCGCTCGGCTGCAGCTGGACGCAGCTTAAGAATGGACTCTTTTTTTACTGAAACTCCCTCTATAGAATGGTTTTAGCGATCATGTGGCGACTGGTGACAGCTTTGCTAGTTTTCCCCCTTGTTGTAAGGTGCAGTTGCATTGCCTATATCTGTGCTATTTGATGTCCACGTTGAAAATATCTCAGTATATTCCGCAGTCATATGAGCGTTTTTTAGGTGAATTTAGGCTCATATAAAGATGATATGTGGGCGTTAGCAACTGTGTTTCTGATCGTGATGTTTTTGGTCACTTTTATAACAGGAATTGTATTGTAACTACTGAGAACGTTATGAAAGCATTTTTGAAAAGTTTAGTGTTTGGTGCGATCGCATCTACTAGCCTCTTGAGCGTTGGAGCTGTTGAAGCCCGTGCGGCTGATATCAAAGCAACGGTTACGGCTGACAATTTTTACGGCATGTTTTACGGCAACGAAGACGGCAGCACCTTAAACTTTGTTGGACGCAATGAAACGGGTAATGGTGGTGCTCCTGGCCGCTACAACTGGTCTGAAGCAGAAACCTGGGACTTTGAAGTTGGTACCAACGACTATCTATATTTAGTAACTTGGGATGATGGACGAGTTGCGGAATCTTGGATTGGGGAATTTGAGATCAATGGTGAAACCATCCTATCTGGAGCAGATGACTGGGAATACATTGTCGGTGGGGCTAACCCTTACTTAGCCGACAAGTCAACTAATCTGCTGCCTGGCAATGACGAACTATCATCCTTAATTGATGGCGCGTTATGGCAGGACACCATCAGCATTGGTAAGAACGGCATGAGCCCTTGGAATACGATTGCTGGGGTTGACCAAGACGCTGATTGGTTAAGAACGGCGTCCCATACTGAAGGCAGCTACACTATCTTCCGGACGCAAGTACCCGCTGAAGATGTGGCCGATGTGCCTGAGCCTGGGTCGATGGTTGGTCTACTCGCAATCGGTGCCATTTCCACTACCATGAAGCGCAGACGTAAGGCTTAAGTGCTTAGGTCAAGCGCATTCAATAGCTCGATGTCGAAAATTAAGTGTTAGGACAGCTGTGGCAAGACTAGACAAACCTTGCCACAGTTTTTTTATGTTCTGTAATTCTCACGATTAGTTTTATGTTTTGTTTGGGTTTGAATGTATCTACGGTGCCTGGTTAGGGGGTACTGTGTCATCCGATGCGAAAGCCAGCGTGAGCCGTTTGGCAGAGCGCTTAACACCTTAATTGATCGGTAAACTGTCTTCAAATCGACTGCGCACTATTTGGGTGGGTAGCCACGGAGAAAACCAGTAGTTATCTTGCAAGACAGCTACAGATTTGTTTTGGCCCATTCTAAAATGAACGAGGGCGATATTATTAACACCAACCGCTTCACTACCTTCTTGAAACCAGCGAGCGTTCCAAAATTTAAGCCACTCTAAGAGAGAATTACGGGTTGAGAACCGGGGCGGTATGAGCCAGAATAAATCGGTTTCGGTCATGACAGGCTCCGCTTTGTGTCGCTGTAACCATTGGGTTTGGCACCACCATTGGGGTGGGTTAGACAAGTCACGAGAATAATTTGATTTTTCTGTCATATTGGGAGGTGTAGACCAGCCCACCCACTGGCGTGGTTTTTCGGGCAGCAGCCACTGCTTTAAACGACTGTGTAAAACCTGGGTTAGCATCTCCTGGTTTTTGATGGCGCTAGAGACTAGCTGCACCAGAACAGATGGGTCTCCCTGGGGGAACGTATTATGAGATAGGCGAACTGCTGAGCTAAAGTGGATATCTCCAGATAACACAATGATGGCCCGACGCTGCTTGAAGAGTGTGGTTAACAGTGTTGCTAATGCCTGATCGTGTAAATTCCAGGAATCACCAGCGTCGGCGGAAAAGACTTTACCATTTTTGAGTTGCCAGGTTTGAATCCAGTCCAGCACCTGCATGCTGATAATGTTGGTAGAGGCGATTACAAAGGTTACGCAAGCTTCTTTTTTTGCGTTGGTGTAAGGATTCGATGGCTGAGATAGAGGACGAGAAATCTGGTTGTCAAATGCCTTGGGACTGAGCAACATTGGTGGTGCATCGGGCTCAGCATGGACAGGGTAGCCTCGTACCGTTCGAGTATCTAATGCTAGAACTTCGTGGCAGGGACCATATACTCTATAGTCCCAGCGAAGAGATACATCCGAACGTTTTAAGACCCAAATATCGTCTTCTTGGGTGAATTCGGGTAAATCAGTATGTGTGGATATAGGCGGTAAGCCAACGCAGGTTGCGATCGCAGCCATTGCTGTTGGGTCTTGTCCTTTAGCAGCCGACCATCGCTGTATCGCCGTCAGCAGCTTTTCACCGGGCTGTCCGGGTTCAAATTGCTGGGGTGTATTTCCCCATGCCTGAAAAATTCCATAGGCGGTGAGAGCATTTTGCACCGCCCGACGCCCCAAAGGGCGACCGAGTACCCGCAAACACCACTCCTGATTTAGATTCCAATCATCGCTGACGTCATGATCGTCAAACACTGTGTAGGTAGGGATATTGGCCAGCGCTCGTCGAACCTTCCACAGGGTATGCATAAACTGTTGCATATGATGCCGATCGCGGTCCCAACGCTGAATGGCGCGGCGACCTTGAGTCATCTCTCTGCCTGGAGGCAGGTCCACCGGCCAACAGACAGGGGAACGCGCGAGTAAATAAAGCGCGCAGTATTCGCCAAAGCTGAGAAAATGGCTGGTTATTTTTTCTCGTTTATTGTTTAAACCGGCGGTAAATCCGGCCTTATGGGTGGCGAGCTGATCGCGCTTACCCGCAGGCAGCCGTCTTGGGGTCAGGGTCTTCCCGTTTTCAATGGGTAACGGTTCTTCCCAGCCTAGCAGTGTGTCTCCTAGAGCGGTGGCTATCCACTGAAGCGGGTCGGCGACATCATCGCCATAGATTTGATCACCGGTTAAAAATAGCTGATGGGGTCGTGCTTGAGGCTGACTGGCCGTAGTCTCTAGCAGACAGTCTAATAGCGGTAGGGTATCAAAACCATTGCCGTGGGGTTTACGGCAGGACCCGTGAACAATTTTGAGTTGATCTAGCTGTGGAGGTGGGAGGGCAAATGTTGGTTTTTGATGAGAAAAATAACTCACCGTTGTTGTCGGCACCCTTTGACTGCGTAGAGCCTCGGTCAGAGAATAGGATTTATCGGCAATAACAAATTCTAAATCGTAGGCATAGATGCGATCGCACATCAGTCGCTGCCCATTAGTTGGAGGCGCCGTTACCGCCACAATATGTAAATGTTGGCCAATGGCAGCAGTGCTTTGCTGACCTGTTAACACGGGGTCACCCAATGTTTGCCCCTGGGCCTGGGTATCTAGAACCTTTAGTTTCACCGTACAGGGCTGCTTAAGGGCAACCCACACCGTTACGGCTGCTGGTTCCGTGCGTCGTAAAACTGGTCCTGCGATTAGCAGAGGTAACCCGTTTAAAAAATCATCTCCGCGTAGATAGTCCATGGCGACAGTGTTTTCAACAGCATCGCAGTCTCTATTTAAGGTATGTATCTGTCTAACGAGAGACTTCATAAAAAAATTCTATATCTATGGGTATAAATATAGAAAAGCCGTAAATTATGATGTAATGCCAGGGTCAAGCTGCGATCTCAATCTATGTCTTTAGATAGACATTTTCCCCTATCAATCATATCTAATGGAATATGGAGAGCTGTCATGGAGAAGCTATGCTATGTGTGTTTGATAGTGAAAGCTAAGCCCCTAGCAAGTTACAGTAGTGGATAAGCTGATTGATATTTTGCTTGTAGAAGATGACGCCGTCGACGTAATGACCGTTCGCCGTGCCTTCAAAAAGAGTAAAGTTTCCAATCCACTTCATGTTGCTGGTGATGGGCTAGAAGCTCTCGATTTATTACGTTCTTCTGAGAATCCGTTGATACGTTCTCGCTGTTTAATTTTGCTAGATCTCAACATGCCAAGATGAACGGCGTTGAGTTTCTTGAGGAACTGCGTCAGGACCCCAATTTTAGTAAGATCCCTATTATTGTATTCACTACGTCTGGCCAAGAGAAAGATCGTATAGAAGCCTATAATCTGCATGTTGCTGACTATGTTCTCAAGCCGGTCAAGTTTACAGAATTTGTTGAAATGGTGACTGTGCTCAACCATTATTGGACCCTGTGTGAGTTTCTCTGAATAGGATTTGGCATCATGGAACAGGCAATATGACAGCTATCTACGATCTTGAACATGTCACCACCTATCGGTACCAAAATCCGGTGACGTTGGGCCAACATCGGGGAATCTTTTTACCCGGTGCAGGGTACGGCGGTCGAATTTTGAGCTACTCCCTGAAGACTAATGTACCAGCCAAGGTGCGCTGGATGATGGATACGCTCTCTAATAGTATTGCCGTTATTGATTTTAGCGAGCCGACAACAGAACTGACGGTGCACTATCGGTTTAGGGGAGAACATTTTGGGATTAAACAGATTGCCGAATTTCCTCTAGATGAGCGGGCAAAGGAAGTGCCTGTGCAATATACATCAGAGGAATGGATTGATCTTGCCAGTTTTATGCGTCCCCACGCAGATGACTTGAATGGTCAAGTAGCTGCCTGGGCTAAGGGGTTTGTGGCCGGTGACCAAGACGATACTCTGGATGTGCTCAACCGGATGATGAACACGCTGTGGCAAGATTGGACCTATCAAGCTCGCGAGGTGGAGGGAACCCAGACACCGAGTGAAACGCTGCGCCTGCGCTCAGGCACCTGTCGTGACTATGCCTGGCTGATGATCGAGGCGTTGAGACGTTTGGGGTTTGCCTGTCGTTTTGTCAGTGGCTATCTCTATGACGAGGCGCTAGATGGCGGCGATGTTGGTATGGTCGGCTCCGGTGCTACCCATGCGTGGCTTCAGGTTTATTTACCGGGGGCTGGCTGGCGTAGCTATGACCCGACTAATCAAATTACTGCCGGATTTGATTTAATTCAGGTTGCGATCGCGCGCCATCCAGGGCAGATTATCCCCCTATCAGGTTCGTGGACTGGTGCTTCAGACGACTATCTGGGGATGGAGGTAAGCGTCGATATTAACAAGCTAGGTACGATACCTAAATTTGAGTCAGCAGCGTAGCCCATTACTTCATAGTCCTGGCTTATGTAGGTTTCAACCCCATCCTCTGGTTTTGGCGTCGCTTGCCAAAACCACATTGACAGTTCTTGACCTGACAACAACAGCTTTGAACCTATCTGATCACTGGATGTATCAGACAGACTATTTTTGTGGGCTCTAAAAGATTCCATCATCTGTCTATAAAAGTCGCTTCAACGAGTTAGAGCCGTTGCTATTGCTGCTGTCTCTGTTAGGCGCTATGGCGACATTCTACTCAGATAAAGCAAGGTCCAAAACTCCGGCAATGCAATTGCTCACTCTTTTATTAGAGCAAAATTATTGATTAAATGTCTCTAGCATCGGGGATAAACGCTATCGATCGACAGAGATTTTGAGAAGCCGCTGATAATTTTAAAAATGAACGCTTTGTTAGAAACGCTATCCGCATCATCGTGTATTGCGTCTAGCCTAAAGGCGAACACTGTTAGGTAATTTTGTCGGCTGAGAAACCAGGAACCTGGGGATAGGAAAATTCGTAGTCCTTAAATGTTTGCTTTGCGCGAATGGTTAGATCTGCCTTGTACTTAAATTCATTGCGAGCGTCAATGGGATAGCTTTTTAGCGTAAACAATGTTCCCCAAAGCTTTTCTTCAACGATTACCTCAATGGGGAGTTTAAGCTGAGTATATCGGCTCGTTTGAGCGACTCGATATAAAATTGACCGTACTTTTTGAGGCTCAACTGAATGGTCTAAATAAAAATGGGTTACAACTTGGGCTTCTAAATTGCCCATATTGGCATTAGAAATAGAGTGAGTCCATATCTTGTTGTGGGGGATGCTGACAATGTCATCAGTGGGTGTTCTGAGCCGTAATCCCCTGAGACCGTAGGCCACAACTTCCCCATAGTCTTCTTCTATTTTTACGCGATCGCCAATCTGATAGGGAGCTTCAAACAATCCTAAAACACCGGCAATGATAGAGTTAACATAGTCCTTAAAGGCAAACCCTAGCGCAACAGCAATGGTACCCGTGATGGCAAATACATTCTCTCTAGACAAATTGAGTAGCTGATTCATCAGCACCACTGCTGCAACACTTAAGATCAGCATGCGCAGAAAGGGGACAAACTGTTTGATTCTCAATCGCCACTCTTTGGCCACTCGCTCTGATAGCCAGAATAGCAGCCGGCTCAATAGCTGTATTAGCAAATATGCAATCAGAACGGTGGTAATTGCCTCGGCAATCTTAAAGGTTGTGATCTTAGTCAGGATGTCCTTAGCTTTATCAGCTGCCCCTTCAGGGGATTGGGCTAGAACATAGATCAGCTTTGATAGTAAAGTCATAGCGTAAAGTTATCTCCTGCTAGCTTGTTGCACACTGTGGGATAGTAAACAGGGGTTAGCCGCAGGCTCTGGGCTTTTTGTTCAATAACACCAGTTTTTCGTAATGTCTGAATCTGGTGTTCGATTTGCTCCACCGCCAGTCCTAGCGCCTCAGCTAATTCTTTTTTAGTCAGCGTACGGTGGAGTAAAAGTGCATAGAGCAGATAGATACTCTCTCCAGGGAGATCGGGTAGACTTGGATGCTTTGGTGATTTTGCTCGGATTTCGTACGTTTGCAAGCCGTCTGATGGTTTAGGTGTGGCAGATTGTTCTTGCTCAGAGTCTTCTGAACAATTTTCTAAGATCTGCAGTGTGTTTAGAAAAAGCTGTATGGCTACAGTATCAATGCCATCTGATTCATCAGCTAAGGTTTTGAAGTATTTTTCTCGCCAGTTAAGTTCTTTGTTAGTAAATTTAGAGCGTAGAGAAGAAGATTGAAAGCTGATATTTAGCTTGGATACGATGGGTTCAAACCAATCGCTTAGCTGCTCGTCCGATAGTTCGCTCAGATGGGTAATTTGATTACTGTAGGCATCTAATGCATAAATTGCCTGTAGATATTTCCAGCCTAATTCACCCAGTCCAAGAATCCAAAATCTTGACGGATCATTGAGTAAATGTTCCCTGAGGTAGTCAATTCCCTCAAGACCATAAACGCTACGGAGAAAGTAATTTTCTAAGCAGGGAATAATAACGACTTCTCGTTCGTCTGATAGCCTGTGACTAAATTGCTGCTGTAGGGTTTTTCGTAATGATTTAACGTCGGGACGAGCCGACAGCTGCATCAGTCGTAGTGGCAGCCCCTGGTAGGTGAGTTCTTTATCAGACTCGGAGTCTGCATCTGCAATAGATTGCAAAAAAACATCGACAACATCCGGTAGATTAGCCACCGATGGGCTAACAATAACCCAAACATTGTCATGACAGCCGGTGTCCCAACTGTTGGGGTGGGGGTAGTCCTGTTTTTTTGAACACCAGGCTTCAAACGCAGGAGAAAACTCTGTTTTTAGCTGTTCTACATAGCTCGGCTGGCTGGGTAGCGCTTGCAACTGGTCTAGGAGCTTCTGTCTTAGTGGTTGAGGCAGCTGCAGGAGTGAGTCTTCTGGCTCAGAGTCCTCTCTAGACTCCTTTAAGAATAAGAAATTTAAAGAGCGGCCAACCTGTTGCAACCACATTTGTAATGAATGAAAGAAGTTAGCCATACCGAGCATCTTGGGTTATCTTGCTGAGCTGTTGTACTTAAATTGTGACTGGCGACTCGACATAAATTGTGGGCTCTTCAACTGAGAAGCGGATATTGTGTGAATAAAGTTTTTTGGCAATCTTTTCCCTGGCAAGCTCAAGCAGCCGTTTACGTAACTGGATTGAGTCTTCATTGGAACCCAAAATAAAAAAGGTGACTCGTGCCTGGGTTTGATCTGCTTTCCCGTTTTCGTTGGAGCCGACAAAGGAAATATTGGTGCTGCCCGGATCAATACCTAAAAGCGATTCGGTGCTCTGAGTGACAACCTGTCTGACTAGGGCAAGGGCTTGCTCATTAAGAGATTTTTCAAAATCGAGATAGAGCATAACCATCACCTTTTTACCTCTGGTGACGTTTTCAATGTCTAAATTGGCCAGGGTGTTGTTGGGAATGATAACCAGGGTGCTTTTGGCTGAAGTTCTGAGTTTGGTGGACCGCAAGCCGATTGACTCAATCCGACCGTACACGTCCGCGGCGCGAGGGTTGAGGCTTACCCGTATGTAGTCGCCAGGAACAAAGGGACGGTCGAGATAAAGTACGATGGTGCTGATCAGCTGCTCTAGTATTTTTTGGGCAGCAAATGCGATCGCTAAACCACCAATTCCTAAACTTGCCATTAGACCGATCAGATTAAAGTCCTGACTTTGGGCAAAGGCTAGCACAGCAATAAAGCCAATTATGAGGTTGATGATGGTCTCCAAAACCAAGAGCAGTTCATCCACCTCGCGCCCCAGTCGTCTCAGTAGGTCGATGCCATAAATGTGCAGCACCTGACTAAATAACCGAGAGACTAGCCAGGCAATGCTGGCGATGACGCCTAAGTTTACGATTGGTCTGAGAAAGTTGTATAAAGCGGCATAATCTTCGCGTAGCCAGGCCAGCGAGAGAGCAATTAGCACAAAGGTGCCAGCCACTTTGAGAGCGCTGTGGACTGGATGAATCAGTTCCTCATAAACGGCGCTACCCTGCTGTTTTGAAAAGCGATTGACGGTTAGTCTGACTAGCCCAGGCGTGTAGCGCCCTATGATTAGTGCTGCCAAAACAGAGAACAAAAAAATAAATATTTTGGGTAGCTCTAGCAAGTTCAAAAGCTCGACCTGTAAAACCTCCAAAACGTCTGAAAAACTCATGCGGGAACTGCCTTATATCGTAATAGGAGAATCTACATAGACGGTGGGGGCTTTGATATCGAAATCAATGCCGTAGTCTAGGAGCTGATGGGTCAGGTTTTGATTTGCAATATCCAAAAGCTGACGGCGAATTCTCATTGAGTCGTCACCGGAACCCAGAATAAAAAATGTGGCTTGTGCTTGGGTATGATCTGTTTCCACATTTTGCTTAAAGGCGACATCTGTACCGCGAGTATCAATACCGGCAACATCCTGGGTGCTGTCGACGACAACCTGACGAATCAGCGCCTGCTCGTCTGCCGAAATACCTTTTCGAAAGTTGAGATACAAAAGCGCCATCACTTTCTTTGCGCCTGTGAAATTCTCAACGGTAGACTGAATAATGGCATTATTTGGAACAATGGCTAGAGTCCCCTTACCCGATGTGCGTACTTTGGTAGACCTCAGTCCTATGGATTCTACGCGTCCGTAGGTGCCATCTGGTAAACCAATGTAGTCGTCAATGTTAAAGGGTCGATCAATATAGATAACAACGCCACCGAGCAGCTGTTCGAGTACTTTTTGGGCAGCAAATGCGATCGCAATACCTCCTACTCCCAAACTAGCTACCAGACCAAAAATATTAAAGTTATGGGTCTGCCCAAAGATAATTGTTAAGACGACTATGATGCCAAAGTTCGCAAAAAACTTACCGAGTACTAGAAGCTCACTATTGGTTTTTTGCCCTTGCTTTGCGGCGGCACCTAGAATGTAGGAATCAAAATACTCTTTGAACAGGCGGGACATTAACCAGCCGAATGCGACAGTCAGACCCAAAGTAAAAAACTTTTCTAATGATGTATACCAAGGAACATCTAAAAAAACCTTAAAGAACAGCCATAGGACAATATCAAACAACCCCAGGGCAATAACAGTACCCAAAAGCGTTCGGCGGGGCTCAATTACCTGACCATAGAAATCATTGAATTGGGGAGTAGCGACGTACCTTAAAGCTCGATTGAGTAAAACCGCGCCAAACTGACCGATTAAAAAGATAACGGCTACAGTTGCAATAACTAGCGCGCTAAACTGTAATAGAAAGCTTTTGTCTACATCGGCAAGAACAGGGTTTGTTAGACCTAACACACGTAAACTTCCAGAAAGATAAACATTAAAAGCTACACTCAGCAAGTGAAGTACAGCTGATACTTCTATCTTAGGTGTTAGCTTATTTGAAATATTTATTCCAAAGGTAGCAGGTATAGTGGCTCTACGCGTCTATCTTGAGGAGTAGAGCTGCTGGTTTTTAATGCTTTAAGCTGTCTGGTGGAGTGGTTTATGTGAAATTATTTAGGTCTTGTTAAAAATTAAGCTCACAAGAGATTAGTGCGGTTATGGCCATCGCGCTTTTATGGTTTGCTTTTAGCAGGTACCCACACTGAAACGGAGCCTGCCGGGCATAAAAAGTCTCCCCAGCCGTCTTCATTGGTGGTGACTGATTCGTCGATATGCTCTGTCAGGTCGATGTAGGTTTGGTTGGGCTGCCCGGTTTTCATCCATTTATGGCCGCTGTCGCCGTTGCTCAAAACAACAGCTATTCCGCCTGGATGTTCTTTATCGCCTGAGCGAGTCCAGCCCACTGTGTTGGCATGATCAAAGTAATCGTACTGATCGCCATAGGCGTAAGTATGACGTGTATGGAGAAATTTGTCGATTAGCCAGCGATGACTGTCGAGCCAGATTTCATATTCATTGCCATCTTCGCTGCTGTCGGTGTAGTGAGCACCGTAATAATCGGCATAAAAGATACAGGGGTAGCCATCACGGCGGAGTAAGATCAGCGCATAAGCTAGCGGTTTAAACCAGGCTTCAACAACTGACTCGAGGGACTGTAGTGGTTGAGAGTCATGGTTGTCGACTAAGGTGACCGCTAACGCGGGCTGTTGCTTGACTAGCGTATTGTCAAAGATTGTTCGTAGGTCGTAGTCACTGCCGCTTTTGCTAGCCTCGCTAAAGTTGTAGTGCAGGGGGGCATCAAACAGGGTGACATCGCCACCAGTTAAAGACAAAAAGTGGTGCAGAGCTTCAATTTCGTAAGACCAATATTCTCCAACAGCAAAGAGTTGTTGCCCTGAATGCTGACGGCAGTGGTTGAGCCAGTGGGGAAAAAATCCGGCCTTTACGTGTTTAACGGCATCAAACCGGAATCCGTCAACATTGGTCGTATCGAGGTACCATTCTCCCCAATATTTAAGTTCACCGCGTACCTCTGGATGTTCCATGTCCAGGTCGCAGCCCATGAGATAGTCAAATGCGCCTTTCTCTAGGTCAACATTGTCGTCAAACTGTTTTCCTTCAAACAGATAAACGGCGTCAAAACCTTCGTCGTAAGCATTGTAGTCAACCGCATCAAAGTGCCACCAGTGCCACTCTAATGAAGAGTATTTTCCCTGGCGACCTGGAAAATTGAAGTGAGTCCAAACTTTGACTGTGCGGCTATCACCGATGGGTTCGTGACGATTGTCAGGGTTAAATGGAGTGGCGTTGACCTCTTCTGAGGCGTCGGCCCCTAGCTTATGATTAAATACCACATCGGCATAGATCTGTATCCCCGCTGCCTGGGCAGCCTGGATCGCAGCGATGTATTCCTCCTTGGTGCCATACTTTGTGCGAACTGTGCCCTTTTGGTCAAACTCGCCCAGGTCAAACAGGTCGTAAACACCGTAGCCGACATCATAACCACCACCGGTTCCCTTGTAGGCAGGGGGCAACCACATTGAGGTGATGCCGACGTTAGCTAGATCCTCTGCATTTTCTTTTAGCTCATTCCACAGACTGCCGTCGGGTGGCAGATACCAGTGAAAGTACTGCATCATAACACCGTTAAGTTTGGACATAGCTTACCCCTCCGCCACACAAGTGATGTTAACCGCACAAGTATGGCAGACCGGTTCAACGGGTAAATCTATCCAGGGAGGTAAGTGTGTTACGAAATTACCTCAATTTTGCGATAACGGGCTTGGACAGCCATGTAGATGCCATAGGCAACTAATCCGGCAGCTGTAACAATTAGAATCCACTGTCCAATGGTAGAAGATTGCTCTAATGCTTCTAATGCTCCCTCGGTTGAACGGGCCTGCTCAGCGTCTGCTGCGATCGCAGCCTTAATCAAGAAGCCACCAATAATCGAAAACACTAGCCCACGAGCCGCAATCCCAAACTGACAGAGACGCACGATGCCCCGCTGGGTAGCCTGGCTAAATCGATGCAGTCTTAGGCGCTTTCTAAACTTGGCTCGGATGGCTCTGTAAAAATAGTAAAAGCCAACCCCGATGACACAGGCTCCAGCTGTGCCCACTAGCCACTGACCCATGGGCTGTTGCAAAAGTCTCGCTGCCCAGGTTTCAGAGGAACTGCTGGATGACTGGGACTGCTGACCTAGTGCTAGACGCAGCGCCGTAAAGGCTAAGCTACCGTAGGCGATGCCACTAAACAGATAGCTCAGTCGTCGAACAACATCTGAGAAATCGCTGCTGTCGTGTTCTGGGTCTAAAAATGCCTGAACCAGTCGCCAGAGAATATAGCCCAACAGACCAAAACTGACTAAAAACAACAGCACCTGACCAAACGGTTGGGCGGCGATAGCGGCTAATGCTCCTTCAGAGCCAGTGGTTTCCCCTCCCATATTTAGAGCGGCCTGAATCGCCAAGATGCCTAAGGATAGATAAACAACCGCTTTTGCCCCGTATCCCAATCGTGCCAAGATCCTAATCCAGGAGGCTACGTCGTGCTTTGCCTGAGAATGCTGAGAAGAAGACATCGGTTCCATATCAGTAGGTCACGAACTTAATAAAAGCAGTGTTGTCCAAATTATGTCTCTAGCAAGAGAGTTAGACAAGCGGTAAAGTAACTCTATCTATAGGTATATGTGAGGTAACTTATGTAGTTATGACACAAGAATAACAGACAGAATTAGCTAATTTTGATAGGCACAGAAGATTTTATGTCTTCGGGCAGGTTCTTGTCGACTTAAAGATTGTTACGTTTGTTAAGGAATCAAAAAAGGAGAATTTGTATGATGTCCGTTGACGCATTAATTCAAGAAACTGATAAAGCATCTGCCGGTCTTAAACAGCTTTCTACCGACGAAAAACTAGGGTTGCTGTGGGTGATCTATAAGAACATGGGTAACTCAATTACTCCTGCAGCTCCTGGAGCGGCTACTCCACAGTTTACTCAGAAGCTGCTGACTCAGATCAAAGAAATGGAGCAACGACAGCAGCTAGAGTTTATGCGCGACCTGGTGGATAGAAACAGTACAGACCATACCCAGCAGTACAAACGGTTTACTAAAGATAACAAGCTTGTCTTCTGGTATCAGCTAGCTGGGTTGATGACTGAAGGAGAAGTCATTCCTGTACCAGGTGGGTATTCACTCGGCAACGATGCTGCTCAGCTCTTCAACACCATTTCCACACTAGATTTTAACTCTCAAATTACGGTTCTACGGGACGCTGTTATGGAGATGGGACCTGTAGCCTAGGCAATCGATGACTCAGCCCTGTCAAATCGATAACCCCTGTAAGACAGCCGTTAAGCGTTACTTTGAGGCGTTTAACAGCCATGAGTTTGCAACGGCCGCTGCAAAGACGTTAATTTATATCTCGGGTGGAAAGCCGGAGACACCTTGAAACTGTGCTTTAGAAAAATCACGGTCTCCTTTAGGGATAACGCTAAAAGTAGCATCGGTCTCAAGAATCACCCATTTGGCCTCCTTAACACTGATTAAGCCGTTTTCTCTAAGTGCTGCCATGACTTCAGAGTCCATTATGCGCTCCTTTTTCATTGCTTTATGAATAAACTGACCGTCGTGTACCAGTAAAGTAGGGTTAGCTTTAGCAAGCCTTGTAAGTCTGCCCGACGCGAAAAATCCCTTTGTTAAAAGATACTGTGCGCCTAGGAGTAGTGCAATGGCAACAAAGGCTTCAGAGACAGTCACACTATCAAGAATAATGCCAGAAGCCGTGAGCGAGCCGATGGCAACAGTGACAATCCAGTCAAAATTGTTCATCTGGGAGGTAGATCGCTTGCCGACAACACGGATAGCTGCAACGACAAACATATACATAACGGGAGCTGCAATGCAGATTTTAATAATTCCTGTCCAGCCATCAAACAATGCAGACAATAAATCCATTATTAGCACCCCTTAGAAACGCAATTGTTCGTAGATTTCAGCTAATGTTAAAAAAATAACAAAATTCTAAAATCTCTCTTTAGGAATAATTTTTGCAAAAATATCGTCGCTGACGCACGGTTTTGAGACTGCTTGGCAAGAGGATATTGCTGTAAAGATAAAATGGTAATTAGGCAAGTATGTAAAACATATGTCTTAAGATACTTTTTTTGATTCACAAGAGCAGCCAACATAATTAAGGCATAGTGTGCATACCCACCGTTTGACGTCATACCACAGAGGATAGGAGGCTATGAGTATTAGACAAGTTTCGTGGCTACTTAAAGAGACTGTCAAGGAATGGAATGCAGATAAAGCTTCTCGTCTAGCAGCAGCGCTTGCTTACTACACTACGTTTTCGTTGGCACCGCTGCTGGTAATTGTCATTGCGATCGCAGGGTTCTTTTTTGATAAAGCGTCTGTTCAAGAGCAGCTGACCCAGCAGATTCAGAGCTTAGTTGGTTCAGAGGGAGCATCCTTTGCCCAAACCGCTTTAGAGAATGCAAATACTCCAGGGGAAAACACTAGCTTAATCGCGTCTATTATTAGCATTGTTTTACTTATAGTGGGTGCTACCGGTGTCTTTGGTCAGCTGCAAGAATCGCTCAATGTTGTCTGGAATGTAGAGGCTAAGCCCAAAAATGCCGCTGAGGGATTTGTAAGAAAAAGGCTGCTATCGTTTGCCATGCTTTTAACCATTGGTTTTTTGCTAATGGTGTCGTTGGTACTGAGTACGGTGTTAGCGGCTTCATCTACCTATCTGAGCAGTCTGCTGCCCGGCGCTGAGGTTCTGTGGCAGCTTTTAAACACTGGGTTATCGCTAGTGATTATTACCGTTATGTTTGCGCTGCTCTTTAAGTATGTCCCAGATGTCAATATTGTCTGGAATGATGTTTGGATCGGTTCTTTTATAACGGCGGTATTGTTTACCATTGGTAAGTTTTTGTTAGGAACTTACTTGGGTAACAGCGGGTTTTCGTCAACCTACGGTGCAGCTGGCTCAGTTATCATCATTTTGGCCTGGGTTTACTATTCAGCGCAGATCTTGTTTTTTGGTGCCGAATTTACCCAGGTATACGCACGACGATATGGTTCACGCATCCGGCCCGACAAGCACGCTGTCGCTTTAACGCCCAAAGTCCGGGCACAGTAGAGCATGCCACGCCAGGAGCGGCTTTAATAAAACTGACACCCTGAATGTCCCCTTAGAGAGACGTCGTTCTGTTTTTAGTTTTAGAAGCTCGTGCCAGGGGACGTATGGTAGTGATACTGGCAATAGCACGTGCCATATACGGATTGCGATCTCACAATAATAGCGGCTGAAATCTCAGCCGCCATATCAAATACTTTTAGTAACTAGATTGGGTAGCTTAAACCCAGTCTGCATTCTAACAAAACGTTAGAATGCAGACTTTGGTGGACAGAATATTTAACTATCTATAAAACGCAGCATATTGCGCGAGTTAACATAGTCCTTGTAACTTTGCTCAGCCAGGTAAAGAGCTGCAGCGGCTCTTAGGTCAGCTGAGGCAAGACGCTCATTTCCTATCCGATAGTGCACCCAGCCACGCTGTTCTAAAAGTTCGGGTTCTCTAGCCCCCGCTAGATCAATGGCCTTATTGAGGGCAGCAAGCGCGTTGGTGTAGTCACCAATAATGACAGCATTAGTCCCCACCTGTTGCCAATATTCGGCAGGCTTTGGCTGGTCAGTCAGGCTCTCATACTCATATGTTGGTGGAGTGAATGACTGAATATTTGTTTGGTTTCCTTCACCTCTAGCGGCACCTGCATTAATGCTTAAGAAACCCAGTGTTAAAGCAGTGGCCAAAATAATCTTCTTAAATCTCATTAATATCTTCGTTGTCTTCATACCTATGATATGAAGGGAAGACTATAAAATGCATCTGCCAAGTTGGATAGATTACATCTGCCTTTAGATGGACATTTTATCTTCTAACAGATGTTTATACAAAAAAGATGGCTGCAGACATAGCAGCCATCTTTTTCATCAGTTTAAGAGACACTTGACTAGCGGTTGGCGAGCCAAAAAAGCCCCAGCTGTTGTACAAGCCCCTGCCCTGTCATTAGCTCTACAATAATTGCTGATATAAAGCCAAGCATGGCTAGTCGACCATTTAAAAGCTCAGCAAATCTAGAAAATCCCATTTTGGGTTCAGGAGATTGAGTCTGCATAAAATTTTTCCTGTTCTTTACGACAACTGTATTTATAGTAAAGAAATGTTGCCAAAAGTGATTCTGTCTAAGGTGATAATAAAACAGAATCTCGATAAAAAAGGTTTCTGTGGATTTAACAGAAACCTCTTGTGTCTAACGACCGTCTTATAAAGCTACACTGGTTTGCGAAACAGTCCCAACAGCAGTGAAACTACAAAAATAGCTAGAAAGACATAGAACAGAATCTTAGCGATTCCTGCTGCAGCCCCTGCAATACCACCAAAACCCAGGAATGCAGCAATTAAAGCAATTACTAAAAACGTCAGAGCCCATCTCAGCATCGTGTTTCTCCTGAAACGTAAGTAAAAAGAATTTCAATACAGTTATCTAATAACAAATAAAGGAATTTTATCTCGCCCCTAGGACATAGATGTTATTGGGGCGTGGTTTAAGCTAAGGGGGACTTTAGCTATTAGAGGCTATCTAACTCTCCACAACTGGGAGGATCCACCTTATTGCTAATGCTATTGAGGGACGTGTCAGTATGTATCAGATTCCTCAATTAAACTTTCTAAACTTAAAAAGCTGATAATTAACCATTTGATTTGCATTAAGGATTGTAACGCGTAATTTTTTAGCGGGTAAGTGCTAAAAAAGCTTTCTGGATGCGGTTTTCCGAACATAAAAGGGGAGGTAAAGCAATCTCCTTAGAGAAGGACTAAGAGGGCATAAATTTTCTCGGAAAGGAAAATTTATGCCCTCTTATTTGCAAGGATGATTGTGTCTAGAGCCTTAACTTATCAATGCTTTATTTAAGAAAGTGACATTTGCGTAATTTTTTCTATATACTTAGTGAGCGTTCTCTGGAAAGCTTAACCTTCCGTGCTTTGCGCGCAAGCTACGCCGACCAAGCTCTACACAAAACCTGTTAGGTGGTGTCGTCTTTGGCGGTGTCTGGCAGCTTTCGTTTTAAGAAGGTAGTCCAGGGAAGTTTTATGAAGCAATGCAGCATTTCACGTCCGCTCATCTTGGCTGTGGACGATAACATTGATAATTTGTGGCTATTATCAATGTCGCTTGAACTATTTGGCTTGTCTCATATTTGCATCGATCAGGGCAAATATGCTGTTGAAGCTGCCAAACGCTATCATCCTGAGCTTATTCTTTTAGATATCGTGATGTCTGACCTTGATGGGATTGCGGTGGCTAACTCTCTCAGGGCTGAGCCAATGACATCAGACATACCCATCATAGGTATGACGGCGATGGTGACTTGGGAATATCCTGAGTGTTTGCCAATACACATTTTTGATAAGTTTCTCACCAAGCCCTATATGCTTGACGATTTAGAAGGCATCATAACCGGGTGCTTGAGCAAAACAAATAGCTGCTTGGCCATACCTGCCTAGCTATTGAAGAACAAACGGAAATCCTGCAAAGATAATGTAAATCAGCGAGCCTGTGATGATGCCGTAGCAGCATGAGAGAAATGTGCTGATTGACTGGCTACCGTAGCGCCATGATGTTGCAGCCAGAGTAATTGAGAATAACAGCTCACCAATAGGAAAGGCCAGTCCGTACAGTGATTGGGCAAAGCCAAATAAAAATATGGTCCAAATGGTGAAGATAAAATACAGATTAAAGAGAGGAATCTGCTTACGGCGTCTGAGCAAGTTAGTAAATAACCTCAAGTACATCAAAACTGTAAACGGCAAAACCGTTGCTGCAAGACTACGCAGACCCGCAGAAAAGCTAATGTTAAAGGAGAACAAAATAAACGTCACCATATACACCAGCAGGATAAATACTGCGATCGCAATTGCCGATGCATGTATCCATTTGCGATATCCCCGCAGTTGAGTACTCCTTGGGTTGTTGCTCATGATTGCCACTATGACTAAATCGATACCCTTTACAATACCGGCTTGGTTAGAGAAAGCTCTATACCTGTGGGCAGATCTGCCATTGAGCATAGATTTTAATATTCCAAAAGATACAGTGCTACCTCGCGATTTTAATTTGTAATGTAATGGTCTTCTAACTAACGGTTATGACAGCTGTCATACTCCATCGAGCCATGAGAAAATCATCCCACAACGTCTGTCTTTGCTGTTCTGGAACATTAGTTCAACAGATCAATAGACAAAATCTAAACTGGTACTGCCTCACCTGTCGTCAGTCCATGCCAAGTTTGAATTCATCTTTACCTATTGCGGCTCAACAGAATAAACTAGCATCCTCGCTTTAGCGATACAAAAGGACAATAAACAAAGGGGACAGAGCATAAAAGTATGCTCTGTCCCTTTTGTTTATTGTTCACTATGGTTAGAACGTTTGATGGCTTTAGACGTCAAGTACCTGCTCAAAGATTTCATCCGTAAGCCACTGAGCCCCCACCTTGATGTTTCGGGCTGGCGTGGGCAACAGACTTAAATAGGTAGCATGGCGAATCATATGACCAAGGTGACCCTTAATCTCAAATCGGTCAAAAATTTCTGCTGCCCCTTCTTCCATACCAAGTTTTAGTAAGATGCCTCGCAGTTTAACCTCCGCTGCAGACGGGCTATCACCATTGAGAATGGCAGATATATTAGACGCAATGGCCGCACCCTGCTGATAGGCAACCTGAGCCGTAGCTGGCTGCGGGTCTGCAGCATTGACCGCGCAGTCACCCCCCGCAAACACATCAGGAAATTCAGGCAGCTGTAGCGTTGGAGTGACTTTAAGCCGTTTGGTGCGATCGCGTTCTGTTACAGGCAAATCTGCAATCAACGGATGGGTAGCGTTGCCCGCTGTCCAAACGATAGTATCAGCTGCTAGGCGCTTACTCTCACCATGCTGACGATATTGAATATGACTGGGCTCAACAGCTTCTACAGTAGCCTCCAGGGTTAGCTCCACCGAAACTTGACGGTCCTTTAGTGCTTGCTCTGCAGTTATTCTTAACTGCTCGCTATTGGTCCCCTTTAAGATTTCATCGCCTCTCTGCACAATAACGATGCGAATAGTGTCAGGATTAACGCTAAGGGTCTGAGACCACTCGGGTAGCAAGTCGGCTAGAGTCGCCGCGAGTTCTACACCCGAGGGGCCTGCACCAATAATAGCCACTGTTGTCAGGCTGCTGTTAGAGCGCTGCTGACTCGCCTGTTGTAAACAGGTCCGTAAGTGTTTGCCCAGAGTAAAGGCATCTTCGGCATGTCGAAATGCAAATGAGTTTTCCTTGGCTCCCGGTACCCCAAAGTACCCTGTAGTACCCCCAAGCGCCAACACCAAATATTGATAGTCGTAGGTCAATTTGTTGTCTAAACTGACCTGTCGATCAACTAAATCAATATCTTCAACGCTTCCTTCTATAAATGTGATGTCGCGATTGGCTAGCAGGTCATCGTAGCGGGGCCATGCCATATCTAACTGGACCTCGCTACTTAGAAAATCGTACAGCAGCGGCTTAAAGATAAATCTGTTTTGTTTGTCAACAAGAATAATGGGAAGCGACTTCTGATGCTGACGCAGATGAATTGCAGCGAACAGTCCTGTAAATCCACCGCCCAAAATCACAATGGGCTTCTGTTGTTGACTTGCCATATTCTTTACCCTGCTTTGCTCTATTTGTTACTGACATTAAGAAAAGTTAAATCGTTTTGGAATGGCTCTATAGGTAGATTTTGTATTTGTTTTACCTGGTTGGTTGAGGCTCTTACCTCAGATAGATGACACTCCGTAAGATATTTATCTTGATATCGACTGGGCGTAAATTCGTATCAGGTGGCCAGAGATGATTGAAAACAATTAGTTAAAGCTTATTAAAAAATCTTTCCATTGCCAGATAAACAAAAACATATATTTCCTCTACTCTGTATAGGAGTGACGGGTTATATCAGCAAATGCTCATAGGACTCGTTACTCCTATAACCCTGCTGAGTCAGGCATGAGCAATGCTCAACCCGTCTTACCAGGGTTTGTGTCTTAGGCCCAAAGGGAGAATATTGATGTCTACTCCAATGACACCGGCTGTACCTACATTGGCGCAGCTCACTGCCCAAATATTAACGCCTTGTTTACCCCATATATTTCTCTCTGAGGATAACCTGGTGCTCCACGACCCCACACTAGCCTCTTTACCCCTACCCGAAATTTCTCAAAAACGATTACAGGCTGGTCAGCTGCTCTGGCAGGAGCTCTGGCCGGATATTTCTCGGGATTATGAGACTGTAACAGCAGTTCAGAAAGTTGCGCGTACTCCCGATAGCCCGCTTTGGCAGTCAACATTTGAGCAAGGCTTAATCTCGATTTTCTCTAGAAATGAGGTACTCGCCCGTGCGGTAGCTGAAAAGCTTCGTGAAATGTAGTGTGGCTGACTGGTGTATAAAAAAAATCCAAAGCAAAAGCTCTCGAGTATTCTCGAGAGCTTTTTATATTAACTGGTCCAGCCAATATGCAGTCGTTTTGAGCTGTTAGTCAAACAGATCTTTAACTGAGTCGATAAATCCCTCAGCAGTATCTTCTGCACTATCTCTGGCGTCTTCGGTCGCTGATTGAGTACGGCCAATATCGCTCTTAACTTTACCCTTGACCTGCTTGGCCGCTCCTTCAACCTGACCGGTAACTTTGCCTACGTTGCGCTCGACCGTACCAATATCGCTCTGAACTTTGCCCTCAATTTGGTCGCTGGTGCCTTCGCCGACAACTCGGTCTAGCTCGTCTGCTGCATTAGACATGGCAATGTCGGCGGCACCATTGGGCATTGCGATCGCATCTGACACGACGATGCCATTGAGCAACACCATCGCCAGCAAACCTAGACAAATACCCTTAACAGCCTTGTTAAACAGTTGTATTAGTTGTGTAACCATTGGCCTCATAACTGCAATAAATGTACCTTATAAATAAAGCCTGTTGATGGGTCTGCTACATCAACCCTTTGACATATATAGCAGACAGATTGTAAGCAGATTAAATACAGACATCTTCTCAGCTGCAAAAATATACCTTAAGACATAGCTCAAGTGGCTCATTGCCGATTATGATTCAAATATAAATACTTGTTTAAGTTGATAACTGGTATCGATTATAGGAACCATTTGTCGGCGGAAACGCGTTCATCAAGTAAAGCAACTTAGTTAACTAGCTTGCTCTACTTAATCTGTCGTAATTTTAGAAACATTAATGAAAACTGGTGAAAGACAAACTGTTGGTCAACTTGAGAGAGAGATATCGCAACGCTTGCAAGCGCTGTATCGCGATCAGCTTGGTAAACGACCCAGCAAAGCTACGTGTCAGGTTTTTGATTCAAAACTTGCAATTGTGTTAGAAGGCTCTGTTACTCAACCTGAGAAATTATTGGCAGAGGAAGGACAAAAAGATTTGGCAGAGCAGGTTCGTTCTGATCTTGACCAAGCACTACGCCCGCAGATTAAGCAGCTGATTGAAGAAATCTTGCAGGTAGAGGTGCTTGATTTGTTGAGTGACGCTACTTTGAATACTGGACGAACTGGCATCATTGCGGTGCTCTCAAAAACACCAGATGTGCGTAATCCTGAGGCTGTTCCAAAGGTCAAGCCGAGCTAGGGATATTCTCAACTAAGTGTCTCTGTGGGAGTCTCAAGAGATATCATTCTCTCGAATGAAGATAAACTTCACCTAAAGATTTAGGTCTCTACAGAATACAGCTTGTTAACATGAATATGTAGCTTCTATTGGGAGCCTCTCGCTTTATTGTAGTTAGAGGTTCTTTTACAAAAGTATTCAACCTAATTGATGTCATAGCTACGGGATTGTTTTCTGCGATCTCTTATTCAGTTATTCAAATGTAGATGAAACAAGTAAATTCAAAGACACCGTACTCTATGGAGCAAGTCTTGGAAGTGCGGCTTAAAGAGCTAATAGGTGATTCTATTGGCCAGTATCCAACCGATGTAAGCTGTGCGTTCTTAGATAGTTCTAATCTTGCTGTTTTGATCGAAGACGTGAGAACGCCGTTAGAAAGCTTTCTCAGTCGCCACTGTCGTCCTGAAACGTTAAAAAAGTATCGCGCTGGTCTGGAGCTTGCTCTTGGGGAGAGGGTGTATAGACTTGTTGAAGAAGCGGTTGGTTGCCCGGTTGAGCAAGTCTCTATGAGTCACCAAACAGAGACAAGATGGATGGGAATATACGCGCTTCGTTAGCTAAATCAGCCGGCTGGTTTTGTTTTACTGGCGATATTTGTTTGTGTGAGTACAGCTTAGCTACACATACTGATGTATCAATGCCTGTAGCTCATCGAGCATGTAGGGTTTGGAAATGTAAGCAGTAAACCCAGCGGCGATAATTTTTGAGCGCTCTGTTGCCCTAGCAAGCGCGGTCACTGCAATAATAGGTACACGTCGCATTTTGGGCTGTTTGCGTAGATGTTTAAGCACGGTCATCCCGTTCATATCTGGAAGCAAGATGTCTAGCAAAACTAGGTCAGGAGAATGCTTTGCGGCTAGCTCAATCGCATCACTGCCGCATGCGCCTTGGACAGCAGAATAGCCTAGCTCCTCTAAGGCGTAACTGAGCAAAGTCAAGTTGTCGTCATTGTCATCGACAATCAGAATGTTAGGTCGATTTGAAGATTGGCGACTAGACTGATCCTTGACGTCATTTGAAGACAGAAATTTCATGGCGATAGCAAGTATGTTGTGCACAAACTCTGCATCCGCAGAACATTGTGAGGCTTGCTATCAAACGAGTTAAGGTTTGACGTAGCTGGCTCAGACTAGCTTGAAAACAGCAGTAGAGTAGTTCGTAGAGAAGTACAAAACAGCCGTTAGACCGGTAAGTTTAGGTGAAATATAAAACTTTACTTAAGAAGTAGACTAGCATGATTTCTGATAATTGACAGGCTAGGTTTATCAGAACGTTGGAATTACAGGGTTCTGTAGACATTAATACAAATAAACTATAGCTATTTCTTCACTACATAGTGTCTGGGGCCAAAAATTTTTTAAAGACGGTTTCATCGGGTCTGTTTGCAGATTAGATGTCTTAAAAGACCAACTTTAAGCTGTAGTGCCACAGGAGATTGCTCCAAACTATTTTGAACCAAGAAGCCCGTAGCCTCTAATTAGAGGCTACGGGCTTCTTGAATTAAGGTTTTGCTTGAACTACTTTTTAAGCGTTGCGACCTTCGACTGGGCCATTTGCATCCTTCCATGCAGACAGACCGCCTTCGATAGCTGAAATCCGCTCAAAGCCTGCTTCGTGGAGCTGTATGGCTGCTCCGATGGTAGCTTTGTCAGTGTCACCGTAAACATAGATGTCACGGTTGATTTCAAGCGTTTGGCCAATGCGAGTAATCAGTTCTTCAATGGGTATTGAGATTGCACCCATAATCCGCTCGTTGTTAAAGCTTTCGCGATCGCGAATATCGACAATGGTAAGAGCGGGTTCACCCCAGTCTAGACGAGCCTTGAGGTCTACAGCTGATGAAACACTGTCAAATGTTGCTGGAGCTGGGCTGACTTCAGCTGCAACTTCCTGTACGGCGTCTACAGCGTCAATGATACCTGACATAAAGAATTTCCCAACTGATAACTACATTAGTAAACGGCACCTTCCTTGCAAACGGCATCTTTCATTTGGTAGAGATGCGATGCAAGAGCCGACAGGGTTAACTTTGAGGATGGTTGCCTCTAGTAGAGTCTGGATCTAGTTCCCAACGCTTCTCGTCACGCTCGTCCAGAATTCGTTTGATGTTAACGGGTTCTTCGGGTGACAGTTCTACACCTGCTTTTGTGGCGACAGCATCAACCGTAACCTGCTCAGGATCGGGCTCAGCGTTGCCGGCAAAAGCACCTTGACCATCAAAGGCCTGTTGTTTAGATAAACTGTTGGTATCTTCCATTGGGTAATTTTTAAATCTAAAACTGTACTAGCTAAGAAGATAACAACTGCTTGGCATTAAGACGTCTGTATAAAGAAATAGATAGCCCGACGATAAATTTATTTATCTCTTTAGCAAGACTCGAACGTTATCAAATAGACTTTACCTTAAATAGTGATTTGGCTCTCTATCTGTCCAAGAACAGTGGGCGTAGCAAACCGAAGTTTACAGGATTCGATCCGATGACTCATAGCAAAGACATGTTTTTAAGACGATTAATGCATAATTACGGTCGGTATATTTTGTTGACCCTTGTTGGTAGCTCTACGCTGTTGCTCTCCTTTGACTGGACAGCGGAGACATCTTTAATATCGGCAGCCGCTCTGGGTGTGTTGTTGGAGTTGTTTATCAGCAATCTGAAGTCAAAACAGCAGATTGCTGAGGATGATAATTACAGTCCGCAACTGGTGCCGCTGGAGCTGCGTCGTTCTGCCCAGGCTGATGATTAGGTCTTGGATGGTCATAGGTGGGGTAACATTTGCGATCGCACTGTTTGCCTTTCTCCTTCTGAAGACAGATGAGGGTCAGCGACTTAAATTGTTAATCTAGAGATGTCAAACACGCAGAGGAATTTCTGTTATGAGTATTGAAGATAGAGCGCAAGCTACTGCTAAGAACGTAGAAGGTAAAGTCAAGGAAACTGTTGGTGATATCACTGGCGATAAGAAGACCGAAGCGGAAGGTCAAGCTCAACAGGTAGAAGCGTCCGCTGAGCATGCTAAAGAAGATATCAAAGACGAGATCAAGAAGGCCGTTGACTAATCGGTCTTGGCTCTCCGTTATTTCACACTATGTTCTTTGGGCTGCAACAGCGGCCCATTTTTTATGGGAACTTGAGGGTGCTGTTCTCAGATGATTAAATGGCTTTGATATTTTCAGGAAAGTTTGCCAACAAACATTCTGCCTAAAGAGAGATGAAATAAAGCTGCACATGCGGGACTATTGACACATCAGTTGGCAAGCAAAAATTTGCATGTCAATGTTGCTAGATAACAAGGACTTTCCTATGAATCCCCATACTGCATCATCCGATACCTTCGATCGTGCCATCGTTCCTGCTGAGACAGCTGCCCGCAAAGAGCGTGAGGGTGAGAACTATAAGCAGACCCCCGAGGCCACTGATAAAGATGCTATTGACACTACTGGTGGATACACAGTCAATAGCGAAGGACTGATTAACAATTTTCCGATTGAGCCTGAAATGTATATTGAGACTCCAGGCGATTTGCGGCAGTCTGAGAGTGATGCACCTAAGGAGTAACAGCATCGTTACAGCTTTATTCTAAAGGGCTTAGACTTAAATAGTTTGCTAAAAGAGAGGGGCTAACTGTCAGTTAGCCCCTCTCTTTTATTGGTTGCAGTTCTCCCTTCTGACTTTACAACCTAATACTTGCGGAAGATTGAACGGGCTCAATAGAGTTTTACTATTTTATCAAATGGTATTTCAGAAGGAAATACCTGTTTCCTTATTTAAGAGGTAAATGTAATGGTTGAACAGAACAAAGAGACAACGCCTGGACCGTCTAGTGGTAAGCAAACCCCGTTAGAAGAGACTGCAAGAACAACTGGCTCGGGTGGAAAGACTGATGCAAAGTCAACTGCTGAGCCTGAAGCTCCTGGTGATGGCAATAGCGACTTAGTCGGTGATCCCAATCAGGGAACAGAAGCTCGTTAAGACTGATAGGAAAGACAGTACTTTCCTATTTGATAGAAAACCCGTAGACTGCAATAGGGCAATCTGCAGGTTAGCAAAAGGCTGTCCTTTTATCCTAAAAAGCTGAAGCTTAAATGGTTTGAAAAGAGTGAGTGAGGCTAACCGTGGGTTAGTCCCTATCACTCTTTTTTTAGGTAATGACTCTTATTCTTGACTGCTCAGTCTAATATCTTTAAAAGGTTGAAGGATTTTAAGCCTTACAATTTAAGCGAATGGTGGTAGTTCTAACCAGGACAAAAATTCTTCCTCTCTAAAATAACTGTCTCAGAACTCCTGTTGCTGGGATGATTCCTTTCTCTGACGGGGCAGTGATATCTGGGATAGAACACTTTGCATTCTAGGTCTCTGCTGGAAAAAGGGCATTGTCACTTTGCGGTTGACTAATCTCATCGGGTTTTTTACAGAAAACCCGCAGATTGAAACGGAGCAATCTGCGGGTCAGTGAAATAATTGTCTTTGGAGAGAAGCAATTACTTTTCGATTTCAGGGACGATGTCGGGGCGCCCTTTGTCTTCCCAACCTGCGGGGCGCTTTGAGTTGTACCAGGCGATTGAGCCTATGGTAACGGCGGCAGCAAAACCGATAGCGATTACAAACCCCAGCGATACGGAGTAGGGAGCAGATTCGCTCACTTGAAGCAGGAGATGCATATTAACCTCGCTTTGTTAACTAGGGTGATCGTATACGTGGGTCTGGTCTGACCTCATCTATCGAGAGATAGAGTCTTGCTGTAGAATCTTGGTTAATAACCAGCAGATCAGAACCTTTGCAAGCTGTTTCTTTAGATAGAGTTGTGAGACCTGGGTTGTCGATAAAGTAAGGGGTAGTATTTGTGCGATCGCATGTCTCCATGCCCCACCGTTCTTTATCAGGATGCCGCCAGGTCAGCCAAGGTAGCTGGGCTGCGCTACGTTAGCGATAATCAACCAGGCATTCAGCGACAGCGTTGGGGGCGAGGCTTTACCTATATTGATCCAGACGGTAATCGACTTCCCACCGGGCAGCAGCGCGACTGGATTGAGTCTTTGGCCATTCCCCCCAACTGGGAAGAGGTATGGATCTGCACTGACCCCAACGGTCACCTGCTGGCAACCGGGCGAGATGCCCAGGGGCGCAAACAATATCGCTACCATCCAGACTGGATTACCCTACGCAACCAGCTTAAATTTGATCGGCTGATTCCGTTTGCTAAAAAGCTGCCAGTGCTCAGAGATAGGGTGCACCAGCAACTAGCTAAAAAGCATTTGGTGCTTGACCGAGACACCGTAACAGCTGCTATTGTTCAACTGTTGGATGACACTCTGGTGCGTATCGGCAATCTGCACTACAGCCAGACTAATGGTTCCTACGGTCTGACCACGCTGCAAAAACGCCATGTTGATGTCGAAGCAAACCGTCTCACGTTTCAGTTTCGGGGCAAAAGTGGTGTAGATCAAGAAATTAGCCTGCGTAATCGTCGTCTGGCCAAGCTTGTCAAACGCTGTCAAGAGATTCCGGGCTATACTCTCTTTCAATATATTGACGAGGACGGTGACCATCAGATAATTGATTCTGGTGATATAAATGACTACCTGCACGCGACCATGGGAAACTCCTTTACCGCGAAAGACTTTCGCACCTGGGGCGGGACAGTGGCTGCGTGTAATGCACTAGCGCAGCTGCCGCCCGACAGTAGCAACCCAATTACCCAAGCAATTAGGGCGGCCGCTCGTCAGCTGGGCAATCGACCGGCCACCTGTCGTAAATACTATGTTCATCCATCTTTGATTGACGCCTACGAAGCTGGCTGGCTGTCACAATTTTTGCATGACTGGTCCCCCAGCAGCTCATCTGCTTTAGACAACGATGAGCAGCGGACGCTAGCTGTGTTAGTTCACCATTACACCAATTCTGTTTTAGCTGCTTAACTTTAATGACACCGATAGGGTATTGAATAATAAAAAAGTCGCCTGCTTAAAATAAACAGACGACCCAGGGCGCATTTGCGAGACATATCTAATAGGCTTCACCACCGCTTTTCTCGTAGTGTTTAGCAATCGCCCAGATAGCATGAATACTGCCTGGCACAATCCCTAATAACGTTAGCAAGATGTTGATGAGTAAGGCTGTGCTGACTCCGTAGGTCAAAAATACCCCTAGAGGAGGTAGGAAAATACCAAGAATAAACTTCAAAATCTTCATCTTTAGGTAACTCGTCATGATGTGTTGTTCTTAATTATCGTAAATAGAGCAGCAAAGCGAATCTTCCAGAAGAAAGAGATCGACATAGTTTGCTTTTTGTCAACTGTCTCACCGTCTCACGACGGCTAGTTTAAGTTATTCAACCCAAGAGCTGTCGCTGTTTCATAGCCTCTTATGGCTAAATCTATCCATCAGAAATACCCAAATATCTATCTGAATAAGGAGGAAATTTATGCAGAAGTTTGGCAACATTGTGCTAACCAATATTTTGTTGAGGACTATACAACTAAAATGCTGATATCACTATTGTCTGGTCTAATAACGGCCCTAAGTTTGCTGGTGGTTGACTTGGCCGTACCCGGTGTTGCTATTGACACGTTTTTGGCTGCTCTAATTGCAGCGCTATCTATCGCCGTAGTGAATACCTTTATTCGGCCATTTATCACGCTGCTGTCGCTGCCTTTAACTGTGGTCACATTCGGACTCTTTTCGTTTGTGGTCAACGGTCTCTGTTTTTGGTTGGCCGCCGCATTTGTACCTGGGTTTAGCGTGCATGGTATCTTGGGCACCATTGTTGGCCCGATTGTACTTTCTTTTGTTAGCACCTTTTTGAGTAGCTACTTTGCTGATCGCTTTCCTGCGCTTGAAGATAAGGCGTAGATTATTGCACACAGCCAAATATTTAATAGTCAGATAGCCCCTTTGTAGTGTGCAAAGGGGCTATTGAGTTTAGCAGCAGCCAGTTGTGGGTAATGCTGCTGCGTGCGCGACTCTAGCTAGCGACCGATTTCTAACGCTCTATTACCAACGGCTTAGGCAGTAAATCACCACCAATATCTACCCTTTGATAGGCATCTTGGTTAGGTATACCTGATGACTTACATTTACATTTCTTAACGGAGTTTTTAGGGAAAAAAGATTTACCATGCTGAACAGGAAAATGCGGTAAGGTCACACAGCCACGCGCCCCCACCGCAAACAAATATATAAAAGAAAAGCCAGTACACTACACGCCAGTGGGAACCTTCAGATCGCTGGCGTTATCGCCATTACTCTTAAGAGCCTCACCATCAATAAAGGAGCGCAGCATCCATGCCATCTCTTCATGTTGTTCCATGATGGCTGTCAAGAAGTCTGCAGTACCTTCGTCTCCGTACTTGTCGGCGCACTGATCAATGTGGTCACGCAGGTTGCGGATTGTCTGCTCGTGGTCTGTGATCAGCCGAGCTACCATTTCATTAGCATTTGGCAGGTCACCTGGGTGCTCGCGCAGCGTGGCATGCTTGAGAAATCCTTCTACTGTGCCCACAGGATAACCCCCTAGCATACGTACGCGCTCAGCGTAGGCATCAATGTTCTCAGAGATTGCTTCATAGTGTTCTTCCCAGAGCTGGTGCAGTGCTCGAAACTGAGGACCCACTACATCCCAGTGATACTTCTTAGTTTTAATAACAAGCAGATAGGCGTCTGACAAATCTTGATTTAGGAGGTCTACAACACCCTGGCGCTGCTCTTCTGATAATCCAATGTTAAGCGGTCTCATATTCATTAATGCAATCTACTTTTCTATTGCACCAAATATTGACCATGGATTCATCTGTCGTAGGAGCGAGTTGTTCCAGATAAAATTCTGATAGACAACAGGCTAGAAGATCTATCTTTAGCCTGCCTGTAGCTTCTCAAGAGCATCCGGGTTGTGGGCGGCTTCAGCCCCTGTTTGCTCACTTTCAACTAAGTATTTAGGATCATCATCTGATGCCTTCACGTTGTAATTTTTAATCTGTTCAACCTTGTCACCGTGGTTAAACGTCGTTGTCATAAGTTTTTAAGCGTCTTAGGTTTTATCAGCATAGTGGCTGGCGCGGGTTTAACCATCTGTCTTACTGCAGAAATAAGAAGATTGTTCCAACAGATGAAACCTCGGCCAAGTATGTCTGTGGCTAGATAAAAAATCTCTATCTAAGAGATTAAATATATAGACACAAGATGCGCAGTATATGGCGAAAGCAACAATAGCTGGCTGCGCAAATGTTATCAAAATCAGGAGAAACGAGTTGTGATTGAACATTGGATTAGCTCAATGCCCGCGCAGGAACTGCTGGGGCAGCTGCCTGCTCAGGCTACCCCGGAAGAGGCAGCGCTTGTTTTTTCAGGTCCGCAGTTCTTTATTGCGCTGCTGTCTGGCCTCATTCTGACGTTTGGTTTTCAGCTGTTGTTGACCAATCTGTCTGTGGCAGCAGGTATTTCTTATGTTGGTCACAGTTCGTCCTCTAACTCTGATGACGATGGCATTGGGGTACGCAAAATTGGTATTGCCTTTGGTCTTTGGACACTAATTACCGTAAGTCTGGCCTTGTTTTTTGCCTGTCTCTTGGCAGTAAAACTCAGTCTCTACACCAGTGCACTGCTGGGCGCTATTACTGGGCTTGTTGTTTGGGGCACCTATTTTTGTCTCTTATTTTGGGTGAGTTCAACAACGGTTGGGTCGCTGATTGGTTCTGTCGTTAGAACAGCGACCTCTAGCTTTCAAACTTTGGTGGGTACAGCAACTGCTGCATTAGGGGCAAAGGCGGCTAGTAACCAGACAATACAAACTGCGGAAGCAGCCGCAGCGGCAATCCGTCAGGAGCTAACGGCTGCTTGGAACGGTGACGATGTGGCTGACTCCCTGCGGGACTATCTTAATAGTTTGCGCTCTCCTGAACTAGATGCGGCTCAGCTAGAGTCTGAGTTTGAGCGTCTTTTGCACACATCCGATGTTTTGACTAACACCGATCAATCTGTGCTACGTCAGATTGATCGTCAGGCATTTGTTGATCTGTTGCGCAACCGAACTGATTTGTCGCGCCAAGAAGTTAATCGAATTGCCAATCGTTTATATCGTCAATGGCAAAGTACACTATCCCAAAACAATAGTCTGGATACACTTGTCGATTATTTACGTTCGGCTAAGCCAGAGCAGCTGATGTCTGAACAGCTGGGTCAACGTCTAGATCAGCTTTTAGAAGAGTATCGTAACCAAAACCGCAGTCAGGGCAAGTCGTTGCTCTCTCAGGGCCTCAATCAGACTGTTAACATGCTCACCGGTATTCTTATGGGCCGGGTGGATCTGTCGGATGCTGATGTGGGTAAGCTGCGTAATCAGCTCAAAGATGCTCAGTCTCAACTTAGCTCTCAAGCCAATGCTTTAGCAGAGCAACTGGATGACAGTGATGCTGCTGACAGCACTATTAAGGCGGATGTTGAGAACTATTTGCTGGGTTCCTATGCGTGGCAGCTTACGCCTGAGAGTTTAGATCAAGAATTTGCTCAGGTTCTGTATGACCCTGATGCCGACAGCAGATTGCTGATGCGATCGCTACAGCGGCTCAACCTTTCTTACTTTAAGCAAGTGCTAAAATCCTCTGGGCTATTAACCCAGGCTGAGATTGAAAATACAGCTCTACGACTTGAAACTGTGCGTCAGCGAGTACTTCGGAATATCAGTGAACAGCACCGTATGGAGGCGACAAAAAGCCTCTTGTCTAAGGTAAATACGTTTTTACAGTACACTCCGCGAGAGGAACTGCTGTCAGAAAATGGTATGGGGGCCGATGCTTTTAGAGCCCTATTGGAAGATGACAGCGTAGATGCTGTTGACTTAGAGGAGCGCTTTGTTCAGTTTAGCTACGAGTATTTTTTCCTTCACCTGCAGCGGCGTACAGATTTAAACGATGCTGAAGCTGGTCAGATTGCTAGCCGTTTAGAGCAGATTATGCATAAGGTACTGGCGGATGCCCAGGGTTTGCAGTCTGCCATTAAGGTACGGGCAAGCCAGCAGTGGCAAGAGCTGCAGACCTATTTGCGCAATACCGGTAAGCCTGAGCTAAATCCCCAGGGAATTAAAAACGATATTCGCAAACTGTTGCAAGATCCTGAAGCCGGTAACCAGCGGCTCAAGCAGCGCCTGGCAAAATTTGACCGAGACACTCTGATTCAGCTATTGAGCCAGCGGCCAGAATTTTCTGAAGCTGAAGTGAAACAGGTGGTTGGTGATGTAGAAGCGACCTGGTATGAGACTCTGGATATGCCAGCTACGCTGACGGAGCAGGCCAAGGTTAAATATGAACAGGCCAACCGTGCGATCGCAAACTATCTGCGTGATACAGGTAGACCCGAACTCAACCCCGACGGCATTAAGCGTGACCTGGAGCTGTTGCTCAACAGTCCTCAGGCGGGTTTAGATGCGATGCAGTCGCGCTTAGCCCAGATGGATCGAGACACCCTGGTACAGCTGCTTAGCCAGCGTGATGACCTGTCTGAGGCAGAAGTTAATCAACTAATCGATGACCTGCTGGAGGAAATTCAGAACGTATTGCGTATGCCCCGTCGTCTGGCTCTGCGCACTCAGCAAAAGGTACTCTCCTTTAAGGCCGCTCTTGAAGCGTACCTGCGTAATACAGACAAAGCCGCGCTTAATCCCGACGGCATTAAGCGTGATCTAAAACTGTTGCTCGATGACCCTAGACTGGGGAGTGAGCGACTGCAGGAGCGTCTTGCCCTGATCGATCGCGATGCGGTTGTTGCTCTACTAGCCCAGCGAGACGACATGACCCGCGAAGATGCCCAGGTAGCGGTTGAGCAAGTGCTTTCTGTACGAGACCAGCTTATAGGACAAATCCGCCAGGTGCAGTTCCGCCTTCAGGCGACTCTGGACCGAATTTTGAACCAGATTCGTTTGTATTTAGACTCTCTTAATCGGCCCGAGCTTAATTACTACGGCATTAAGCATGATATTCAAAAGCTGTTTGACGACCCTCAGGCTGGGTTTGACGCGCTCCAGCAGCGGCTGTCTCAGTTTGATCGCAATACGCTAGTGGCTCTGATGAGTTCTCACGAAGCGGTATCTGAGGCCGATGCGAACCGGGTGATTGACCAGGTTGAAGAGGCCCGCGACAGTGCTCTGCGTAAGGCAGAACGGCTAGAATACCAGGTACAAGGTCGCATTAGTGAGCTAAAACAGCAGGCTCAAAAGCAGGTAGACGATACTCGCAAAACAGCTGAGATTGCTTCCTGGTGGTTGTTTGGTACGGCGACTGTTTCAGCCGTAAGTGCAGCTGTAGCCGGCATGATTGCTGTTGGTGGCTAAGCCGTAACGGGCCATAGCTTGAACGCTGTCGGTGATCCCGACAGCGTTTTTAGTATGAAGGCGGCTGGAGACTGTCAAACAGGAGTGACTCTGGATTGGTTAATAAATCAGAAATTGCAGATTTTTCAATATTGAACACGATATGAGCCTATATATAGTCTCCCTATTGATTATTGGTTTGGTGCTGTTGACCGTTACCCTAGGGTCCGGTTGGATTTCGAGATTGCCTATCGCCTAATACACTCCTTACAGAAGAGGTGTACTCGCTAAAAGTTATCTACAATGACAGTAACCAGACGCATTTATAAAGATAATAATGACCCGTAACTATCTAGTGGCTGTGCTATCGAATCGTTTAACAGCAGAAAAAGCCTATGATGCATTAGAAAAAGCTGAGCTACCCATGCAGGAGATTTCTGTATTGGGGCGAGGTTATCAGAGTGCCGATGAGTTTGAGTTGATTAACCCCAATGACGCGGCAGATGAACAATCTAACCAGCTGGCTTACTGGACGATTCCCTTTGGGTTTGTAGCTGGTGTAGCCTTTAGCGTCCTAACAGGATTGCAAACCTTTGCTTGGGCAGGCGAGATTGGAAATCATATCATTGGCGGTTTGTTGGGAGCAGCATCCGGTGGTCTGGGTGCCTTTATGGTAGGGCGTTTAGTTGGCTGGACCGTAGGCAGTGGTGATGCGATCGCATACCGAAATCGTCTAAATCAGGGTAAATATCTCATTGTTGCCCAGGGTACTGACGAGCTAGTGCGCCGAGCCACCCGCATTCTGCGTCAGTATGAACCTGAAAATATTCAAGGCTATTCTCTTCAGGGTTCGCTGTAGAGAAAGTTTTACAGCGACTACGGCATTTTTTGCCGCCGGTATAAGAGGCCGCCATTTCCCCTAGCGTTGGATGTAAACTGAGTTTGACGCGCGTGGAGTACTTACCCATCCAAAACGGACAGATTGATTATTTCTACGACTCTCCGGGTACTGTACCCGGTACGCTCAGTGTTTCTGACGCTAGTACAGTACCTCAGCTCAATTTAGTTGAGTATAGTGCAACAGAGGTAACGCGAATACCGCTTGCATCTCCCCGAGAGTGTATTTCCTATCTCAACAAAGAATCAGTTTCTTGGCTGAGTGTTAGAGGTTTGGGTGATATTGGCATCCTCCAGCAAATGGGGGATGTCTTTAAGCTACACCCGCTGGTGTTGGAAGATATTGTCAATGTGCCCCAACGACCTAAGGTCGAGCGTTACGGCGACCAGCTGGTGATTATCACTCAAATGGTTACCTTTTCATCGGCCTACGATCGATTTACCAGCCAACAGGTGAGTTTTGTGGTGGGCGACGGTTATTTACTAACTGTTCAAGAAAAAGCAGACAGAGACTATTTTGAACCGATCCAGGCTCGGATTCAAAGCAGCGACAGTATTGTGCGCCATAGGGGAGCGGACTATCTGGCTTACACGCTGCTCGATACTATTGTAGATGGTTTCTTTCCGGTGCTAGAAGCCTATGGCAAGCAGCTAGAGCAGCTAGAAGATGAAGCTATGTTTCGCCCCACCTCAAAAACGCTACAAAATATTTATCGTCTGAAGCGAGAACTTTCGGGTCTGCGCCATCTAGTGTGGCTGCAGCGTGATATTTTAGCCAGCTTGCTCAGGGTGCAAAATGACTTTGTTAGTAGCGATCTTGCTATTTATATACGAGACTGTTACGACCACGCGGTACAGCTGTTAGATATCGTTCAAAGCTATCGAGAAGCCTGTGCGGGACTGATGGAAATTTATCTGTCGGTGATGAGCAACCGCATGAACGAGGTCATGAAAACCCTAACGGTAATCTCCACAATCTTTATTCCACTTACGTTTATTGCCGGTATTTATGGTATGAATTTTGATACGTCGGAATCGCCATTTAATATGCCAGAGCTGGATTGGTACTGGGGATATCCGTTTATCTGGACTTTGATGATTTCAATTGCAGTGGGTTTAGTGTACTTTTTCTGGAGACGAGGCTGGTTTAAGAACTCCCTGTAGGAGGACGCAGACCATCAGAGATTAATACGGGTTTATCTGTTTTTTGGAGCCCCTTGTAAAAAGAGATTAGGAAACAAAATACTGATTATGCTTGTCGTTGTTCCATAGAATATAGCTGACAAAGTAATTTTTAGGTAGGAAACATCACTCAATAGATAAACAGGAACATTAATCACTTCAAGTAACGACCACATTACCCCAGCAAAGATTACTATCAAGGCCAATCCTCTACTAAGATATATCTCTATGCCCTTTGAAAATGTCGGTAGATGAGAACTCCCTTCGCGAAAGACTCCTACTACGATAGTTGATACAAACGAGCAGGTCCAAAATGAGAAGCCAGCAAACGCTGCCAAACGAATTAACTCAATCGAAGAATTCATAATGGTTTGTACTCCAATTGCTGCTAACTGTTATAGCAGTTTTACTTCGCTGTAAACCATAACCATAGTATTCATCCTTAGCCTCTTTAGGCTACTTTGATAAATCAGCCCCCGTTTTTCCCAAAGAAATGCCGCTGTACCCATCAGGTTTCCTATCTTTTGTAGAACGCGTACATGACAGGCTTCCTTCTTGGTTTGTTCAGCCTGGATTCCAATGACAGTTTTAATGTTTTTAATAACTTGATCCGGTAGTAGATCTGTCTCATCGCTCATGTATTCTGACCTGTTAGTAACATTAGACATAGCCTACGTGGAGATTGGTTATTAAACTTTTGACCGTGGTCAACACACGATTAGAAGTAACATAAGAGCATTCTAGAAATAATTAATTAATCTATCTAAGGAATTAGATAAATCCTCATAGGGCCAGTAAAATGGCAGCATAGCTACTGGTACCCAGGGCAAAAATCCAAAATCGACTCTGGCGCTCTTCTGGCAATTCTTCTTTGAGAACGTTGAGAATAATACTACCTGCAAGTAGCGCGAAGACAACGGCTAATGCGGCTTCCCCGATATATAGTTGAGTTCCAATGCTCCAACCAGTGATGATAGCGGCCGCCAAAACCCAGCGACCTACCTTTTGATAAGCGCCCTTATGATTGTTACGAAGACCGTAATCGTTCACTAACAAATGGGTGCCGATGGCAATTGCATATAGAAGCAGACTACCGATGCTCGAGTCTTCACGATGTAGCAACAAATAGCCAATCAAAAGATTGTACAGTGTGAACGAAACCATATGGAGAGCAAAAATGCCCGGTTCGGTGGAGTCTCCATCGCCTTCAGCGATATTCTTTTCTCGAGAGTCTTTAGCCAATCTCTCTAGACCATAAAAACTAACCATGCCCACTAAAGCCGCTATGTAGACATGGTGTTCTAAAAAGCTGATTACTATATTTGATTCAAACTCTTGCTGTGCTTCGCTCAGGTCTGGCAATATGTGGATAAATACATAGGCAACTGAAATGCCGCTGCTTAGCGATAGCCAGCTGCTGCGGGGGGTACTGTCTAAAAATTTTAAGTAGCAGCCATAGAGATGGACAAGGGCAAATGCGATCGCAATACACCCTGTTACTAAGACTTCCATGCTGTGGTCCTATGCCTCTAGTGCTTCATTTAGATTCCAGGCAGCACTGATTAAGGCCAGGTGTGTAAATGCTTGGGGATAGTTGCCCAGCGACACACCGTTAACCCCAATCTCTTCGGCATAAAGACCCAGGTGGTTGGCGTAACTCAGCATTTTCTCAAAAATCAGCCGCGTCTTATCAAGCTGAGCAGAGTCAGTGCGTCCCACCGACGCTGTGGTGCGCATGTTATCAATAATGCCGTAATTCTCAATGGGTTGATAACCCATAATATTCCTATTAGTTAATGTATTATTTATACGATATCAGTCTGCGGAATTGCTGTTATCTAACTAACGGCAGATGAAACGACCGGTTTGTTTTTGGCGTCTCTCACCTGTGACAGATATCGATAACAGAAGGATGACTTACCCTAGGGGACGAAGCCAAACTTTTGGACAGTATGAGTAATAGAAAAATTTTAATGGTGTTGACCAGCCATAAAGAATTAGGCAACACTGGTAAAACGACCGGCTTTTTTGTTAGTGAAGCCAGTCATCCTTATGATGTGTTTGTCCGTCAGGCAGGTTATTTAGTCGATTTGGCTAGCCCTCAGGGTGGCGAACCGCCTAGAGATGGTGAAGATGCGGATGACCTGATTAACCAGCAGTTTTTAGATGAAATGTCGCATCAGCTGGCGAACACAATGACGCCCGATCAGGTGAACCCAGATGACTATGACGCTATTTTCTATGCGGGTGGCCACGGCACCATGTGGGATTTTCCTGAAAATGAGACCTTAGCAAAAATAGCCGCTCAGATTTACGAGGCGGGCGGCGTTGTTGGCGCTGTCTGTCACGGTCCATCGGCACTGATTAATATCAAACTGAGTGACGGTAGCTACCTGGTCGATGGCAAAGTGGTCAATGCATTTACCAACGAAGAAGAGAAAGCGATGGAGCTTGATGGTGAAGTTCCGTTTTTGCTGGAGTCTAAGCTAGTGGAGCGGGGGGCTGAGTTTCGTAAATCGCCTAACTTTGAAGCCCATGTGGAAACCAGTGAGCGTTTGGTTACTGGTCAGAACCCAGCATCGGCCAAAGGCGTAGCGACCCAAATGTGGGCTTTGTTGGAACAGTCGAAGCGTGATATGGCGGTTGTGCCTTAGGTAATTGCCGTGTCAACAAGCTGCAGATGTGAAAATCTTGTTGCCTCTATTGGCAGGTAATTTGAAAACTCTGAGGCGCTGATGATAGTTTTAGACATTAAATATCCCCTAAATCTCTCTATATATGAGAATCTAGGGGATATTAACGTTAGCCGTCAATTTAGAGAGGCGTGCCTGTGTGAGGAACTCTTTAGTACTAACGCTTGGCAATGATCCAAATCGCATGCACGATGCCGGGAATATATCCTAGAAACGTTAGCAGTAAATTAATCCAAAACTGGGTACCGATTCCGACCTGTAAAAAGACGCCCAGAGGTGGCAGGACGATTGCGATTAAAATTCGAAGTAAGTCCATGAATTTTTTGGTGAGATAACCGAAACGAAAGTTATGCCTGCTGGTAGTCCGGATCAAGCCAACACTTAGGTAAAGGCTCCCCCGAAGGAAACATAAGCTGTGCTTTGCTAAAGGCACTGGCAGGCTGTTCCGATTGACCAGACTGCTGCCAACCCTGAATTTCAGTTTCTAGTGGGTTAAATAAAGCACCAGTGTCGACTACTTTAATCAGGGTCTTATCTCTGCTGAGTTTAACAAACATAGAAAAAATCTGTGGTTCGACTGTGTTGAGGTGCAGTAGGGTACAGCATTCTCAACAGCTATAAACATACGATCAATAGCACGATTAAACGTCTATCTAGAGAGATAGGGACTTACTGAGGAATTAATACCCATGGGCTATGTTTTTGCAAGGGCACGCCTAGCTGCTTGAGCTGTTTTGATGCTGTAATTTTTAGGCCCTGAAATATCTATCTCAGGAGAGATAGTTAGCAATGGAGTCCGTGTAATTCTTAAGGAAATCAAAAAAAATTATATGAAAGCGATTTAATTTTTCAATGATGACTTGATTTGTGTGAAAGGGCTGTGTATGGACACTGATAGTTTGAGAATACTTTGGCAGACTGTTAGCAGTTTATCGCCAGATATTTTGGAAAGCATGACCTATGAAGAACTAATCAGCAATTTGCTAGATCAGCTAGGTCAACGACGGTCTTTAAGCGCTGATGATTGGTTAAACTTGCGCTCATATTTGGCCCATAAAGAGCCATTAATTCGCGATTTGTTTTTTGGGTAAGTAATTTTGTTAGGAGTGTTTGCTGTCTTTGGGCCAGGTAAAGATAAACGTGCTTCCCTTGCCTGGTTTAGATGTCAGAGTAATCTCTCCTCCCTGATTTTCGACTAGCTTTTTGACAATGCTGAGGCCAATACCGGTACTTTCAATTGTGTCGCGGCTAACTAGGGTTTGAAAGACACCAAAAATGCGTTCGTGATACTCAGGTTCAATACCGGGGCCATCGTCGGCAACAGTAAACTCCACCATAGACTCTATATCTTTTATAGAGACTGTTACACAGCCATGGGGGCGATGGTGATATTTAATAGCATTGCTGATTAAATTTGTTAAAACCTGCTGTAGCAAAAGTTTCTCGGTGTTGAGGGTAGGCCCTGTCTCAGGGATAACAATCTGCATTGTCTCGGGTGGGGTCAGCGTATCGACGATATCTTGCAACAGCTGAGCCGGGTTGAGCGGCAGTGTCTCAATGTTTTGACGTCCTGCCCGTGAGTACTCTAACAGACCTTCAATAAAGCCTTCTAACCGTTTGACTCGGGTTTGCATCAGGTCTAACTGCTGCTTGTTTTCATCAGGAATCTCATTTTCGAGATCTTCTTTAAGCCACTGGGCAAGATTGGCGATGGCCCGTAGCGGGGCCTTAAGATCGTGGGAGGCTACGTAGGCAAACTCATCCAGCTCTTGGTTGCGGGTTTTGAGCAGCTTGCTGGTCTTTTTTAGTCGATTGTTGGCACTGACTAAATCGACAGCCCGTTTCTGTAGTTTTGAAATCAGTTTATTTTGCTGAACTGCGATCGCAAGCTGCACTGACAAATCTTCTAATAGACTCAGCTCCGTTGTTTGCCACTCTCGTGTTTCACGACAGTGATGGGCCACCAGCAGTCCCCAGAGCTTAGGTTCCTGACCGCTTTGGGCTGGCTGCAGCAAAATCGGTACGACCAGATTGGCCTTGACTTGAAACTGTTCTAACAGTTTGATGTGGCAGGGGGTAAGGTTAGCACCATAGATATTGGGTAGGACGGTCTTATGACCCTTGAGATATCGCTCGGCTCCCTGGTCTCTAAAGCAGGTATCTTCAATTTCAGCGCCTAGACCGACCCGCCAGTCTGAGAGCACAGACTCGGCAACCACAACGCCGGTCATGTCAGAGTTAAATTTATAGATTAGGGCGCGATCGCAATCCAGTAGTGCCCGAGCACCATCAACGGCAATCTCTAAGCTAGTTTCTAAATCAAGTGCCTGACTCACTCGCAGCGAAATTCTTGCCATCAGCTGTTGTTGCTGCTGCTGTCGGGCAACGGTTTTTTGCAACTCTTGCTGTGCCAGCGTCCGCCGCACCGTTTGGATAAGGCGGCTAGCATTCACACTACCCTTGACCAAATAGTCCTGCACGCCCAGTTTCATCGCTTCTACCGCTATTTGCTCATTTCCTTGGCCCGTCAGCATAATAACGGCAGGCAAGGGCTGGCGAGTTTCGGCCAGGGTTTGTAAAAACTCAATACCGTCAATATCTGGCAGCCGATAGTCCAGCAAAATTACATCGGGCTGATACTGATTACACATAGCCAGCCCTGCTTCACCACAGTCACTCAGTAAGATGGAGCAGCTAAAAATATTAGCTCTGCTTAGGTAGCGTTCATAGGTGACACGGTCAGCTTCTGAATCATCCACCACCAAAATTCTGCAGCTTTGGCTAGAACTTTGACCAGTGATGGATTCATCAGCAATCGGCGAACTGAACATACGGCTACCTTATAAAGCATAGAATCAAGTCAATTTTAAGCATTGGTTAAAATGCTTTGAAAAAGTATACATAATTTTAGGATAGCAAAGCTGTATTTAACCTGAACCAGGCATGACAACGACTTTATACCAGTAGTCAATAAATAGCTGGATAGACGTTTTTAGCTGCTCAATGTTGGTGGGTTTAAGCATGTAGCTATTCACCCCAGACCGGTAGCATTCTTCAATATCTTTGGGGTTTGACGAGGTGGTCATAACAACGACAGGAATGGTCTTAAGTTCCTCGTCCTGTTTGATCTGGCTGAGCACTTCTCGTCCGTCGGTTCCTGGCAAGTTTAGATCTAACAGAATTAAGCCTGGCGCCTCAGCCAGGGGATGATTGGTGTAGGGGCCTTCACGGTGCAAAAAATCTAACGCATCGTCCCCGTCGGTACAGCGTATCGTGGGCACTTCAAACTGGCAGTTTTTACGCATGATGCGATTGAGTGCTTCAAAATCCTCATCACTGTCTTCGATAACCAGTAGCGTTGGGTAGGCCGTCTCACTCATTGACCGAATTTTCTAATGTGAAATAAAATATGCTTCCCTCACCATAGATCGAATCTACCCAAATCTGTCCACCGTGGCGCTCTATGATTTTCTTGACGATGGTCAGACCGGCCCCGGTACCACCGCCATAGCGTCCGGGGGCGTGAAGTCGCTTAAATATTCTAAAAACAGCGTCTAGATGCTTTTCTCGAATGCCAATGCCGTTATCTTTGACATAGAGAACAGTACCGGCTAAGCCCTTGGAGACTTTAATGGGGCTGTCAGGGTCTAAAAAGCCGATCTCAATGTGCTTTTCATCCTTGTTGTTGTATTTTATGGCGTTGCTGAGCAGGTTGGTGAATAGCTCAGTGACCTGGGTGCGATCGCACATCACAGTTGGCAACGGCTGCGGTATCTCAAAGCTAACGGGCTCAGATTTACTGATCTTGAGTAAATCCATGACGCCGTTAACCAGGCCATTAAGATCCACTGTCTCGAGCCGCAGGTCCGCCCGGCCCAGCCGCGAATAGTGCAGCAGCGAGTTGATTAAATCCTCCATCCGCTGGGTCAGCCGCATTAGCGTCTGTAATTTACCGCTGCCATCTTCCCCCAGCATTTCACCGTAGTCTTCAATTAAAAAACTAGAGTAGTTATGGATGCCTCGTAGCGGCTCTTTTAAATCATGGGAAGCCACGTAGGCAAACGCGTCCAGCTCGACGTTGCTGCGTTCTAGCTCGGAGTTGACTTGGGCGAGTTCATCAGCTTTTTTAAGCACCAGTCCGATAATGGCATTGCGCAGTTCGATAGCGGCTTCCACTTCATAGGCCTGCCAGGGTAGAGCGCGCTGGTGTACGGTTTCTTTCCACAGCTTAAAAGACTGTCGAGGAGATAATATTCGGGTTTGACTCTTATCATTGCCCTCTGCGGGCTTGGTGGGGTTGCCAGCCCAGTTGACTGTGTGCACCACCTCGGGGCGAAACCAGAGGATATAGACTTGTTGGATTTTAGAAATAGCTAAGGCCAATAGACCGCTGGTGCTGTTCTCAAAATCGATAGCAGGAGTATAAACCTGGCCCAGGGAAGCTGTTTGATAGATGACATCCTGCTCAAACTGTTCTTCCAACCACTGCACCATTTTACCCACGTCGGTCTCAGCGGGTGTTTGCCCAAACAGTATAATGTCATCCTTCTCACAGTAGGCTACACCGGTCGAGCTGGTTAAGGCCAAAAGCTGTTTTGCATTTTGGCTCAGCCCCTGCTGTAATGTTTCACTGGCAGTGAGAGTTGTGACAAAATCGGCCTGGATAGCATTAAGACGAATCTTATAGTCTGCATCTTCACTGTTCTCACGGGATGTCAGCTCCATAGCAATCACCTGACCCAGAAACTCACAGATAGTGCGTATTTCATAGGACAGTTTGCGAGGGCTATTGTGATGACAGGCGATGAGACCCCAGAGTTTATGATCGCAAATGAGCGAAATTGACATGGAGGCCCGCACTCCCATGTTGGCTAGATATTCCGTATGGAGTGGCGATACGCTACGGAGGTTAGCCAGACTCATATCTAAAGGGGCAGCAGACTGATCAACAGATATCAGGGGAACCGGTGTGTAGGTGGCATCAGGAATTAGCCGCAGCAGATTTAGCAAATAGAGATACTTTGCTTGTTTAGGGATATCTGTAGCTGGATAGTGCAGCCCTAAAAACGGGTCTAACGTTTCCTGCTTGGCTTCAGCAATGACGCTGCCTGCCCCGTTTTGATCAAAACGGTAAACCATTACCCGATCAAACCCGGTAATTTGTTTAACCTCCTCTACAGCAACCTGACACAGTTCGGTTAAGGTCTGGGTCTTTTGTAGATGGCTAACCGGGCGCTTGACCAGACTGTAAAAGTCAAAAAAGTCAACAGAAGCAGAAACTTCCCCAGGCTCTAGCTCCAGGATGACAGCTCCATCAGAATGATGCACTCCCGCATCGCTTTGATGTACTCCCGCATCAGAATGATGCACTACTGCTGAGAATTGTTGAGGAGTCTCATCAACGGTAATTTCAAATCGGAGGGGATTAACGGCATCAAAGTCTTCCTGCAGACAGTTTTTTATCTGTTGAATATAGGCATCTGGCAACAACACCGATAGCGGTTGACCTAACAAGGCCTCAGCAGACTGACTAAGATAGCGGTCTGTATTTTGACTGGCCTGGGTAATGATCCAGTCGGGCTGGGAAATAACTAATAAAACTCCATGAGGCTGAATTGCCGCAGGAATATGGATGGGTTCGCGATCGCAGTTGGTTAGGTCGGCAGCAGCCAACTCAGATTCAGTCAGCGTGGCGATCTTCGCTTTGGTCTGGGCAATAAAATCTAGTACAGTCATATGTATAACGTTGACCTATCCATGCATGGGAGCATCATCAGATACAGGGTTATCCCATTGAATGATTCAAAAGGCTAAAAGGGCCGTATAAAAACCGTTATAGTCTGCTGAGTCAGCCGTTAAATTTTAACCTGTTGTGTATTCTATGGCTACCATAGAATAACAGGCAATCACTCTTTGGAAAGAGCACTTAAGTAACCCAAAGTTAGATATTTCATCAAAGTCTCAACCGTATTATGGGATGAAAAGCTAAGGACCTGAATGAGATTATAGAAGAGAGCTTTACTTTCTCTCATTGGACAATGGGTGCCAAGCTCTACACGGTTGTTATTGTTGGATACAAAATATGACTTTATTAAACTCTCGAAATAAATGGAAACTAGCTGTGGCAGCTCCTGCCATGGCGTTAATGGTGTTTGCCACCGGCTGTCGAGTGGAGCAAGAACGATCTGGTGAAATGCCTGATGTGGACGTGGATGTAGACCCCGGTCAGCTGCCTGAATATGAAGTTGAAGGCCCTGAGGTTGAGATCGGTACTGAAGAGCAAACAATTACGGTGCCTGATGTCGATGTGGACACTGAGCAAACGGACATCATCGTACCTGATGTGGATGTTGAACTGCCCACCGATGATGGTGAGTAGGCTTCTCTCTTAGGGATATTATCTCTTTCGTCTAGATTGATGACAACAAAACGAATATTTCTTTCGGTGCATGTCGGCTAATTAGACATGCACTTTTTTTGCGATTGCTGATTTGGTGGATGAATCGGACTAGAACTGTGGCCATTCAACAGCCTCTCACAGCTAAAACATCTCGAGAATCAGCAATGCCTTTCTTTATAAGACGTCTCTAAATAGATTAGCGATGGGCAAGCCATACTTTTGGGTTTGGGCCATTGGTGCTCTCATTTTACTGGCGGTCATCTAGGGCTATAACTGGGATTTATGAAGGTAGCAGTACGCTGCGTCTCCGTTTGATTGTGCTGCCATACGGGCCTTTTATGGGTCAATGAGATTGTTTCTACAGCCTGGCAAATGTTGTTTAGTAGTTTGCCCCCTAATCTTAGTGAGCCTGCTGGTACCGTCAGCCCCTGTCCAGTGGTCGACCGAATTTGTCGGTGTGCTGATTTATAGCGTAACCGTTCTAATTTGTTAGTTTTTTGGTGTTAGCAACAAGGCTGGCAGCAAACTGGTCAAAGCGTAGGGCCAGTTTTTCGTCCTTTAGCGTACCGTCTTCGTCAAAGGCCCGCCAGGCTTGACCAATGGCAATCTGCTCCGGAATTACCCAAGCATGTACCCAGCGCATAATTAGCCGAAGCTCGTTGAGGGCGTTGCTGTTGGGCTGTCCACCTAAGACGCTAATCGCACCAACAACTTTGCCGCTAAAGTGGTCAAAGCCCATTAGGTCTAAAGCATTCTTGATAACACCGCTAACGCTACCGTGGTACTCAGGCGTTGACAGAATGACAGCATCAGCCTGTTTGACAGTGTCTTGTAAGACTGCGACATCGGGATAGTCAGGATAGTCATCTCCGCCGTCACAAAACGGTAGCGTCATCTTGCGCAGATCGAGTATTTGGGTGTCAGCGCCAATGGCTTCTGTTCGTTGTGCTGCTAGATGTAGAGCCTGCATGCTGTATGAGTCGGTTCTTAGGCTACCGCCGATGCCAACGATTTTAACCATAGTTGCTTCTCCAAGTTTTTGTTGCGATGTGTTTCTCTAGTCTTATTTTATAGAATATTTTGTTTATATTAATGTTATTGAGCATACATTGTTGCCGGGCGTACATCAATAAAGCTTAGCAAGCCCTAAGATTCTTGTAGCGTAGCGTTTTGTTCTCCATGGCTGTTTTCTTTTCCAGGTTTTAAGGCTGATGGCACATCTCTAACTAGCAGTGTGTAAATCTCTGTTGGCATTTCAATGCGCTGCTCTTGTAAGGCTTCTTTGATTGTTTGGGTGACTAGGGATGTGGTTTCTAAAAAGCCTGCTCGGCGAGAGTCTACCCAGAAGCGCACTTCAAGATTGACCGTGCTGGCAGCTAGCTCTCGGACAAGAACTTCAGGAATAGGGTCGGGTTGAACATCGTTGAGGGGTGCGATCGCAGCTGCAATTACCTGACGTGTCTGAGCAATATTGGCGTCATAGTCGATGCCCACCATGACTGAACTGCGTAGATAGCTGGCCGCTGTGTTGTTGGTAATGTTGGCCTGAAAGACTTCCTGATTGGGGATATAAATCATACGGCCATCGTAGGTTTTTAAGGTGGTTGAGCGCAGCTGTACCTGAGTAATTGTCCCCTCATAATTCTCAATTACCACCTGGTCACCAATGTGAAACGGTCTGGCCGCTAACAAAATTACCCCTGAGATGTAGTTGCTGAGGACGTCTTTAAGACTAAAACCAATGGCTACACTGGTTAGACCCAACGCGCCAAGCATGGTGGCAAAGTCAATGCCCCACACCCCTAGGGCAACTACGGAACCGGCAATCCACACGCCACCGTAGCCAAGACGCCCGATCAAAACTTCAGTACCGTGGTCTCCTTCGGTTTGCTGGGCCCAGCGAAACGCACTGTAGCGCACACCTTTGGCAATTAGCCAGGTGGCGATAATAACAATCAGTACGCCAAGCAAGGCAGGAATACTGTCAACCATATCTCTACCGAGCTGACGGATAGTCCCATTGAGCCGCTGAACCACATCAATCGCTACGGGTGGTTTTTCCATAGCGCGCTCTAGACGCTCAGCCCAATCGTCTGCCAACGTATCCAAAGGGAGTCCAAAATCTTGGGCGTCCTGTTCTGTGACTGTCATCAATACCCGGTTGTTTGCCTGGATATTGACCAATCGCTGATTGCCAACAGGGGCAGTGGTCACCGCCACGCTACCGCCTGGACGCTCCAGCAGGCTGGCAATACGACGGCTAATGATGGTAGCCCGTTCGCTAGCTAACAGATTGTTGAGACTGCCTACTTGAAAAATAGACTGGCCCCGCACTATCACATCTGCAAAAAATAGACCGTCCTCAGGAGCAACGACGGAGTTGTTGGCGCTACCCTGCTCGATACCGCTAATTTCTTCTTGAGATATGGCTTCCTCTTGAGGTACTGCCGGCTGTATAGGAAGACCCCACAAAGAAACTGTCGCAAAAATAATTCCTAGCTGGCGTTTGCTCATTTTTTATCAAAATTCAAACCAAGTAAGGCTATCAGCCTTAGTCATGATATTAATGCTACAGCAATGATTGGTTCAAGACAGCTGGCTTGGTCTCGTAGCGCACATCCTCAGTTCCCAACAGCCGATCCCAGAATGTAAAGTACAGCCCGTAGTGACGGTTGTATCGTTGATGGTGAATTAAATGATGTGTTGAGCCAATCAGCCATCTTCCCCACCAGCTGCTAGTCTTTGAGACAGGTACAACCTGCAAGCCAAGGTGATTTCCCACCGTCCAGACTGCCATTGTGATCAAAATTGCCACCAGCACGCCAAGGTGAAGTGGAACAATCCAAATAATGCTGAGCAGAAATATTGCCTGGGCAATTGCCTCGGTGGGCTCTAGTGCAAAAAAGGTCCAAGGTGTGGGGGGGCGTGATTGGTGGTGTCCTTGGTGTGCCCACTTAAATAAAAGCGGCAGGTGCAACAACCGGTGTGTAAAGTAAAAATAGGTGTCTTGCAGCAGCAGAACAGCTATATAGCTAAAGGCTATATAGCCTATATCCTTTAGCTGCAGGTGAGTATATACCTTAGTGATTCCCGCTCTATAACAGAGCATAAAACAGGATGCAGCCAGTGCAAAAAAGACTACTGATACAACAGAGAGCTTAATATCATCTACGATGGTTTCCTGACGATGTTCATCGTTACTCTTTTGTGAATCCGATCGCTCTTTTCCTAGTACAGAATACAGCAGCCAATACATGCCTGAAGCGGTGGCAAAATAGCCGCCCATCATAATGCCGCAAAATACAAACCAGTAAAACCAAAAATTGGGTTGAATATTGAAAATAGCCATCCGTTTGTCTGTGATATGAACAGATGCAGCTTTGATTTGGTTAGCGCTGAAAGCTAGATTCAGGCGCTTAGGTCCGAAAAGAATAACCGCACCATAACTTTGCCACCATCCACTTTTACGGAGTGAAAAATGACAGAAAGAAACGCGATCGCTGATTTGCCGGATGAGTCGGTTTAGCGCCACTGCTATTTGGCAATAGCTCACAACTAGAACCATCCCGAGAATCAGCAATGCCAAAGGAGTTGCTCGGCAGTACTGCTTTGAAGAGATTAAGCCGTTGGCCTTAAGGCTAGAGTAATCTCTAACTAACTGCGTCTAAATATCCCATTCTAAAAAAATATTGTCTATCATTCTTTTGATAGATTTAATTTTGGATGAATATATGATTTGGACGAAAAACTCTATTGTTTTCTACTGAGGAGTGTTAAATCAGAGCACGCAATCATTTCAGCATGCAGTATCTTTACCCATCTGTTTCTCACCGCAGATAGATGCTCCAGATCAGCAAATTGTTTATCCTTCTTGCATTAGAAATATTGGAACATAATGATTGTGACTAATCCGACACCGCTCAAGGGTATTATGCTAGCTGGCTACGCTAAGGCAAACGCGGATGCTGGGGTAACCATAGCTGCTCAGAAGTGCGGATATGGAAGCGACATCAACCGGTTTGTTCAATCTTTACAGTCGGCCTGTGAAGCTTTGAATCTAGAAGCCAGGGAGTTCTCTCAGCTGATGACTGAGCAGTGTCAGATTAGAGAGATGCAGCCTGTTGTTGTACCTGTGAGTCGCGGCTAATTAAGGCGATTGCACATAACTTAGAGCTTGATGCTGTACCCTTTCCTAGCGATTCACGCAGTAACGACCTCTGGTTTCAGCATATGGCAATTGTGGTCAGCGATATGGAGCTTGCTCATCGGCATCTGCAGTTGTTTGATATGGAGCCCATTTCGCCCGTGCCGCAAACGATTCCTGCTGATAACCCCGCTGCAGGCGGTGTGCAGGCGTTTAGGTTTAGAGATGTGGACGGGCACAGCCTGGAGCTGATCTGGTTCCCTGCCGATAAGCGTAAACCCAAGTGGCAAGCACCGGGTGAGCGACTGTTTTTGGGAATTGACCACAGTGAGATCGCAATCTCACAAACAGAAAAGAGCCTAGCTTTTTATCAAGATATTTTAGGGCTGAGCGTCGCGAGCGGTAGCAATAACACTGGCACCGTGCAGGCTACCCTAGACAATCTGCCAGCTGCCGATGTCAAAATCACATCTCTGCAGCCCAGCGACCAGCCCACTAGCATGGGCATCGAACTCCTAGAGTATCTGCAGCCCCAAGACAGTCGTCCTCGACCCCAAATCTGGCAAATGAAAGATTTGCCCCATCGACATCTAGTTTTAGACGTCGATAGCCTCAATCTCCATGGTCTCAACCATCACAAAATAACAATAGTGTCCCCCGGTATAGTGCAGCTACCCGATGCCTATCGCTATTCCAGGGGAGTGCTCATTAAAGATCACGACGTGCATTCGCTCCTTTTAGTGGCTGCCCCATTGTTTTGAGAACTTGTTGTAGACAAAGCACGATGGCTAAACAAACCATACCTGTCTGGGCAAGATTTTAGTACCTGAAGTGTCTGCTTCAGACTCTTTTCC
>ERZ1740070.143-NODE-143-length-51277-cov-5.376440_pt1 | contig 51277 bp, 51 predicted proteins | sample MGYA00581734_ERZ1740070 | MGnify/ENA primary metagenome ERZ1740070 (study PRJEB43018, sample SAMN04849744) | marine metagenome | isolation source: floating plastic debris | place: Pacific Ocean | collected 2008-09-01 | study: EMG produced TPA metagenomics assembly... | reverse complement strand
TCGAACGCCTGCGCGCCTATCTCGATCAGCAGCTGGAGCCGCTCAAAGGCGCGGTCTCGCGGCTGGCCAACAAACTGCAACGCCGCCTGCAGGCGCAACAAAACCGCTCTTGGGAATTTGACCGCGAAGAAGGCATACTCGACGCAGGGCGTCTCGCCCGTGTTGTGGCCAACCCCACGACGCCGCTCAGCTTCAAGGTGGAAAAAGATACCGAGTTTCGCGACACCGTGGTGACGCTGCTCCTCGACAATTCCGGCTCCATGCGCGGACGGCCCATCTCGATTGCCGCGATCTGCGCCGATGTCCTGTCGAAAACGCTGGAACGCTGTCAGGTGAAGGTTGAGGTTCTGGGCTTCACCACCCGCGCCTGGAAAGGCGGGCAGAGCCGGGAAACCTGGCTCAATGATGGCCGTCCGCAACTGCCCGGACGTCTGAATGATTTGCGCCACATCATCTACAAATCCGCCGATGCGCCCATGCGCCGGACCCGCAACAATCTCGGATTGATGATGAAAGAGGGGCTGCTCAAGGAAAATATCGACGGCGAGGCGCTGGAATGGGCGCATAAGCGCATCACCGCCCGGCGCGAGGCGCGCAAGATCCTGATGGTGATCTCCGATGGCGCGCCTGTCGATGACAGCACGCTGTCAGTCAACCCCGCGAACTATCTGGAAAAGCACCTGCGCGATGTGATCGCCATGGTCGAAAAACGCCGTCAGGTCGAACTCCTCGCCATCGGCATCGGCCATGACGTGACGCGGTACTATGAACGCGCGGTGACGATCACCGATGCCGATCAGCTCGCCGGGGCCATGACCGAACAGCTCGCCGCGCTCTTTGACAGTGATCCCCGCGCCCGCGCCCGCGTGATGGGAATGCGCAAGGCCGGCTGACAGGTGGAAGGCGCGCTCCGCTGATGCCCTCCGCATCCCAACCGCACCGTCTCACCCGAGATGATCCGCGCCTCTCTGAGGTGCTCACGCTCATTCGCGGCAGCTTTACCTTCATGGATGGCCGCATCGATCCACCCTCCTCCATGCACCGGCTGACCCAAGCGGTGATCCAAGACCAATGCAACACTGGTGAGGTCTGGACCCTGGGCCGCCCGGTCACCGCCTGCATTTTCCTCACGCCTCAGCCGGACAGCCTCTATATCGGCAAACTGGCCGTGGCAGAGACCCACCGGGGCCAAGGCCTCGCCCGCCAGCTTGTCACCCATGCGGAAACCCGCGCCCGCGCGCGCGGGTTGACCACGCTCATGTTGGAAACCCGCATTGAACTGGTGGAAAATCACGCCGCCTTCGCGCGATTGGGCTTCTCCATCATGGCCAAAGCCGCCCATCCCGGTTACGCCCGCCCCACATTCGTGGTCATGCACAAGGCGCTTTGACCGGCCCAGACCGAAAAACACGATTGCGCCCGACCGCATTCTTTGATCACCATGGCACTGAAACCGCTCAAGAGTGTCTGAAAACGCCCGTGTTCCAATCCTTCTCAGAAACCGCCCGCCCAGATCAGGGCCCGCCGCGCCTTCGCGCCCTTCAGGCGTTGATGCGCGACGAAGGCATCGCCGCCACCTTGATCCCCCGCGCCGATATTCATCAGGGCGAATACGTGGCCGCCTGCGATGAACGTCTGGCCTGGCTCACCGGGTTCACGGGCTCTGCGGGGTTTTGCATCGCCACGCAAGGCATGGCGGGCGTCTTTGTCGATGGCCGCTACACCGAACAGGTGAGCGCCCAGGTCGACACCGCCCATTTCACCCCGGTCGACTGGCCCGCCACGAAACCGGCGGGCTGGCTCAAAGACGCTCTGCCAGAGGGTGGCACAGTGGCCTATGACCCGCGCCTGCACACCGCCAGTGAGATCGAGAAACTGCGCAACGGCCTGCCGCCGAGCTTCACCCTGACCGCGCGCACCACCCTGATTGACACGCTCTGGTCGGATCGCCCCGCCCCGCCCGTGGGCGCCATCCGCGTGCAACCTGATGGGCTCTCGGGCGAGGCCCATGCCAGCAAACGCGCCCGCCTCGCCGCTGATCTGACGGCGGCGGGCCATCACGGCGCGCTCATCACCCTGCCCGACGCCATCGCCTGGCTGCTCAATATTCGCGGCTCGGACATCCCACGCAATCCTATACCCCATGCCTTTGCCCTGCTCCATGACGACGCCCGCGTCACGCTCTTCGTGGATGAGGCCAAGCTTGATGACACGGTCCGCGCCCATCTCGGCAATGAGGTCACGCTGGCCCCTTATGACAGCGTGTTCCAAACGGTCGCGGCCTTCCCGGGCACTCTGAGACTGGATAAATCCTCCGCGCCCGTGATCTTTGCTGAGGCCCGCACCGCCAAAGGCCTCGACACGGCATGGGGTGCCGATCCCTGCCTTCTGCCCAAAGCCTGCAAAAATGAGGCGGAGATTGCCGCCACCCGCGCCGCCCACCTGCGCGATGCCGCGGCCATGTGTGAATTCCTCGCCTGGTTTGACACCGACCGGCCCGCCACCACGACCGAAATCGACATCGTCCGACAGCTTGAGGCCTATCGCGCCGCCACCGGCGATCTCATAGACATAAGCTTTGACACGATCGCAGGCTCCGGCCCGCACGGCGCGCTGCCCCATTACCGCGTGACCGAGGCCACGAACCGCCAATTGCTCGATGGTGATCTGCTGGTGCTCGACAGCGGCGGTCAGTATCCCGATGGCACCACCGATATCACCCGCACCCTGCCCGTGGGCACACCCGGACCTGATCAAATGGCCGCCTTCACCCGCGTGCTGCAAGGCATGATCGCCATCTCACGGCTGCGGTGGCCCGCGGGACTTGCCGGGCGCGATCTGGATGCGCTGGCCCGCTACCCGCTTTGGCTCGCCGATCAGGATTACGCCCATGGCACCGGCCACGGCGTGGGCGTCGCACTTTGCGTGCACGAAGGGCCACAGCGCCTGTCGAAAATCTCTGACGTGCCGTTTGAGCCGGGCATGATCGTGTCCAACGAGCCGGGCTATTACCGCCAAGGCGCCTTTGGCATCCGCATTGAAAACCTGGTCGTCGTCACCCAGGCGGACACGCTGCCAGGCGGCGATGCCACCGGCAAACTCTGCTTTGAAACACTGAATTTCGTGCCCATTGACCGCCGGCTCATCGTCACATCCATGCTCTCGCAAGGCGAAAAAACCTGGCTCAACGCCTATCATGCCACCTGTCGCAGCACGATCGCACCGCTTTTGTCTGAGACCGCATCCATGTGGCTGCACCGCGCGACAGCCCCCATTTAAACCTCGATCTTTGGGAGGAGACCACAATGGCCCATATCACAATTCGCAACGCCCCCGGCACCTGGAGCGTGCGCGCCGGCGGGGCCATCCTCGTCGAAAGCAAAGCCGCCCTTGGCCTCTCTGAAGGCAGCTACGCGGAAGTGATCTATTTCCCGCGCGCAGACATCGCCATGGCGTTTCTGGACCAAACCGACACAACCACCCATTGTCCGCACAAGGGCGACGCCAGCTATTTCTCCATCGTGACCAAAAGCAAAACCCTGGAAAATGCCGCCTGGAGCTATGAAACCCCGAAAGAAGACGTGGCCCAGATCAAGGATCACATCGCGTTTTACGCCACCGAGGATGTGACGATCGAACAGATCTAAACATCCGGTGACCCGACCGATTTGTGCGCAACAGGGTTTGCACCTACACTCGTAAGGGTAGCAATCAGGAAAACCCTCATGTCCGGCGACACCAATCTCATCCTCTGCCCCATCAACCTGCGCCACGCCAAAGTGGACACCAGCGCCTATGACGAAGCCGTCGCCATGGCCCGGCGGCGCGAGGCCAAACTCCTCGTGGCCACCGTCGCCCCTGAGATGGAGCGCAATCTCAACATTCACGATTCCAAGGAATACTGGGGCAAGGCGCTGGCGAAATGGATGGCCGCCTTTCCCGCCGATGGCGTGGAGGTCGAAACCATCGTGCCCTTGGGCGCGGTCCACCGCCAGATTGTCAAACTGGCCGAAGACCGAAATGTCGATGTCATCGTGATGGGGTCGGCCAACCCCAAGATCAAAGATTACATTCTCGGCACCACCGCCAGCCACGTGGTGGCCCATGCCAAATGTTCGGTCTATGTCGTGCGCAGCTGACGGTCGCAATTTTCGGGTCTGACCGGTGCTCAAGCCGTTGAGTCGGCTTTGTACAAATTGGGTTTTGGCCGGACAGAACTTACCCCAATTTGTACTTATTGGATGGGCCTCGGCCAAAGCTTGCACCAAGGCCACGCCCGCTCTATAGCGCATCCCATGCCAGACACCGCCCATAACCACCCCGAGCTGCCGCCCGAGATTGCCCGCCGCCGCACCTTCGCGATCATCTCGCATCCCGACGCGGGCAAGACGACCCTCACGGAGAAGTTTCTGCTCTTCGGTGGGGCCATCCAAATGGCCGGTCAGGTGCGCGCCAAGGGGGAGGCGCGGCGCACACGGTCGGACTTCATGGCGATGGAAAAAGATCGCGGGATCTCTGTCTCTGCGTCCGCAATGTCGTTTGATTTCAAAGAGTTCCGGTTCAATCTTGTGGACACGCCCGGCCACTCTGACTTCTCGGAAGACACCTATCGCACGCTCACCGCGGTGGATGCCGCAGTGATGGTGGTGGACGGGGCCAAGGGCGTGGAAAGCCAAACCCAAAAGCTCTTTGAGGTCTGCCGCCTGCGCGATCTGCCGATCCTGACCTTCTGCAACAAGATGGACCGCGAAAGCCGCGATACTTTTGAAATCATTGACGAAATTCAGGAAATGCTGGCCATTGACGTGACCCCCGCCTCTTGGCCCATTGGCGTGGGTCGGGATTTCATCGGGTGCTACGACATGCTCAATGACCGGCTCGAACTGATGGACCGCGCTGACCGCAACAAGGTTGCAGAAACGATTGAAATCAACGGCTTAGACGATCCAAAACTGGAAGAGCACGTGCCCGCCAACCTCATCGATCAGCTGCGCGAAGAGATCGAAATGGCCCGAGAGCTTCTGCCACGCCTGAACCCTCAATCGGTGCTTGAAGGGCATATGACACCGATCTGGTTTGGCTCGGCGATCAACTCTTTCGGCGTCAAGGAGTTGATGGATGGCATCGGCTCTCTGGGGCCACAGCCGCAACCGCAATCGGCTGAACCGCGTCAAATTTCTCCCGAAGAATCAAAGGTTTCCGGGTTTGTCTTCAAGGTACAGGCCAATATGGATCCCAAGCACCGCGACCGCGTGGCCTTCCTGCGCATGGCGTCCGGCCACTTCAAACGCGGCATGAAACTCACCCATGTGCGCTCCAAAAAGCCGATGACCGTCTCCGCGCCCGTGCTCTTTCTCGCCGCCGATCGCGAACTGGCGGATGAGGCTTGGGCCGGTGACATCATCGGCATCCCCAACCACGGCCAGCTGCGCATCGGCGACACCCTCACCGAAGGCGAAGCCCTGCGCGTCACCGGCATCCCCTCCTTCGCGCCCGAGCTTTTGCAAACCTGCCGCGCCGGAGATCCCTTAAAAGCCAAGCACTTAGAGAAGGCGCTGATGCAATTCGCCGAAGAAGGCGCGGCGAAGGTTTTCAAACCCGGCTTCGGTTCCGGCTTTATCGTGGGCGTCGTGGGGGCCCTGCAATTCGAAGTACTGGGCAGCCGGATCGAGCTGGAATACGGCCTTCCTGTGCGGTTTGAAGCCTCTCAATTCACTTCGGCCCGCTGGGCGACCGGCCCCAAAGACGCCATGGAAGCCTTTGAAAACGCGAATATACAGCATATCGCCCACGACCATGACGGCGATGTTGTCTACCTCACACGGCTGCAGTGGGATATCGACCGGGTGGAACGGGATCACCCCGACATCACGCTCTCGGCCACCAAGGAAATGATGGGCTGAACCAAGACACCTTCATCTTTCCCAAAATACTCCCGCGCGGCAGGCGTCCCAACCTTGCCTCTTGCACCCATGCCGCGCCCGCATCATCCTGCGCCCATGAGCAGTGAACCCACCTGGGGCGTGGTCTCGACCGTGAAGGCCCCGGCCCAAGACATCCTGAACTTTGCCGCCCACCATATCGACCTGGGCGCGCATCGGGTGTTTCTCTACCTTGATGCGCCAAATGACGCGGCCTATGCGGCGCTCAAAGCTCATCCCAAATGCCGCGTGACACTGACCGATGACGGCTATTGGCGCCGCCGCAAGGGCCGCCCGGAAAGGCATCAACCCAGGCAAACCGCCAATGCCACCCATTGCTACAACCGCTCCCCACAGGTGGATTGGCTCGCGCATATTGACGTGGACGAGTTTCTTTGGCCCTCGACATCGCTCCCCGCCCAACTGGCCGCGCTTGCGGGGGATGTCAAAAGCGCACGGGTGCGCCCGATCGAGGCGCTGGACACCGATGCGGCGGATCCTCCGCCACCCGGCCAGATTTGGTGCAAAGGGTTTGTCCGACAGCAAAAACAGCGCCGCGCGGAAACCAACGCAATCTATCCGACCTATGGCGATCACCTCAACGCCGGTTTCCTGAGCCACGTGGCCGGCAAGGTGTTTGTGCGCACCGGCCAAAAGAACGTGTCACTGCGCATTCACAACGCGTTTTTCGACAAAGAGGCCGATCCAGACCCGGCCCCCCTCGACATGACGGATTTGGTGCATTTGCACGCCCATAGCTGGTCGCATTTCAAAGCTTTTTATCAGTTTCGCCTCACCCAAGGATCCTATCGCGACAGTCTGAAGCCCGCCCCGATGCCCGATGGGGTGGCGCTCAACATGAACCAATTGTTCGCGGCCTTGGAAACCGAGGGCGGCGAGGACGCGCTGCGCGCCTTCTTTCTTGAGGTCTGCACCGCGACGCCGAAGCTGCGAAAAAGGCTGGATACCTTCGGGCACTTGCATGCCGTCACACTCAATCTTGAGGCCAAGCGGCGCGCGCATTTCCCCGATTTTGGCTGAAAAAGCCGTGTTTGACGGCAAAATCGGCAAAAATACCCTTAAAATCGGGCGGTTTAGCGCTAGGTACATTTGTGAGTTGATCCTTCCCACCAACCTCCGGTAGATGGGTCACTTGTAGGTCAAAACCGAAAAACGCGCCGGTTTAACTGACAAAATGACGAGAAGGCGGGCCAGGAGTGTGTCCGCAACCAGTGGACATATATGACAAAATTTTCTGAGCTGAACCTCAACCCGAAAGTACTCAAAGCCGTAGAAGAGGCGGGCTATGAAAGCCCCACGCCCATTCAGGAAGGGGCAATCCCCCCTGCGCTGGAAGGCCGCGACGTCCTTGGCATCGCCCAAACAGGCACCGGCAAGACCGCCAGTTTCACCCTGCCCATGCTGTCCCTTCTGGCGCGTGGACGGGCGCGGGCGCGGATGCCGCGCTCTTTGGTGCTCTGCCCCACGCGAGAGTTGGCCGCCCAGGTGGCGGAAAACTTTGATGCCTATTCCAAAAACCTCAAACTGACCAAGGCGCTTCTTATTGGCGGGGTCAGTTTCAAGGAACAAGAACAGATCATCGACAAGGGCGTGGACGTGTTGATTGCCACACCGGGCCGATTGCTGGATCACTTTGAACGCGGCAAGCTGATCCTGTCAGACGTCAAAGTGATGGTCGTGGATGAGGCCGATCGCATGCTCGATATGGGGTTCATTCCCGATATTGAGCGCATTTTTGGCCTGACCCCGTTTACCCGGCAGACACTCTTTTTCTCGGCCACCATGGCGCCAGAGATTGAGCGCATCACCAACACGTTCCTGCAAAACCCGGCCCGGATCGAAGTGGCGCGCCAGGCGACCGCGTCTGAGACCATCGAACAGGGCGTGGTGATGTTCAAGTTTTCCCGCCGAGATCGCGCGGACAGTGAAAAACGCGCGGTGCTGCGCAAGCTGATCGACAATGAGGGCGAAAAACTCACCAACGCGATCATCTTTTGCAACCGCAAGACGGATGTGGATATCTGCGCGAAATCATTGAAGAAATACGGCTATGACGCCGCCGCGATCCATGGCGACCTGGATCAATCACAGCGCACGCGCACGCTCGATGCGTTTCGCAACAACGAATTGCGCTTGCTGGTGGCCTCGGATGTGGCCGCGCGGGGCTTGGATATTCCGTCCGTCAGCCATGTGTTCAATTTCGATGTGCCCGGCCATGCCGAAGATTACGTTCACCGGATCGGGCGCACGGGCCGCGCGGGCCGGGACGGCAAGGCGATCACCATTTGCGGCCCACGCGACGACAAATCCTTTACGGCCGTAGAAGCGCTGATCCAGAAAACCATCGCGCGGATCGAAAACCCCGTGGCGACCAAGACCGAGAGCACGGATGACAAACCCAAGCGCTCGCGGTCTCGCAAGCGCGACGGAGACACGTCCGACGCGCCCAAGTCAGAGACCCCCAAGTCAGAGTCCTCCAAGTCACGGGCATCCAAGGCGGAAACGCCTAAATCTGAGGCACCCGACAGCCCAGAGAAAGAGGATGCACCGCGCAAATCTGGCCGGTCACGGCGTGGCGGCGACAAACACGGCGGTGGCGGAACAATCGGCATGGGCGATCACATGCCCAGCTTCATCGCCAAAAGCTTTGACGATCGTCGAACCGGCTAAAACGAGCCCTTTGAGACCTGCCGCTACGTCACCTTTTCTCGCTTCTCACCTGCTGCAAGCGACGGGGCCACTTTTCACTGCCGCGATCCTCACCTATAACCACTGAAAATAAAGATGTTCGAGGACGTAATGGCGAACAAGACCCATGATGACGATGTGGCCTTTATTAAGGCCCTGGCCGAGCTGCTCAATGACAACGATCTAACCGAATTGCAGGTCAAACGCGACTACGGCGAAAATGACGGGCTGAATGTGCGGGTGAGCCGCAAAGCGGAAATTGTGACCCATGTCAGCCCGCCCATGGTGGCCGGCGGTGGCGCGGCCCCGGCCCATGCCCCCGCCGCGGCACCGGCCCCTATAGCGGCACCGTCCGAGGTTGAAGACCCCGCAGAACATCCCGGAGCCGTGACATCGCCCATGGTGGGCACGGTGTATATGCAGGCCGAACCCGGCGCGCCGGCCTTTGTTCAAGTAGGCGACAGCGTGTCCGAAGGCGACACTCTGCTGATCATTGAGGCGATGAAAACGATGAACCACATCCCCGCCCCGCGTGCCGGGACCGTTAAGCGCATCGTGGTGGAAGATGGGGCCGCGGTCGAATATGGCGCGCCTCTCATGATCATCGAGTAATCAGATGTTCGACAAAATCCTCGTGGCCAACCGGGGCGAAATTGCCCTTCGCGTGATCCGTGCTGCGCGTGAGATGGGCATTCAGTCCGTCGCGGTGCATTCCACCGCAGATGCCGATGCAATGCATGTGCGCATGGCCGATGAAAGCGTCTGTATCGGCCCCCCGCCGGGCACGGAAAGCTATTTATCGATCCCTGCGATCATCGCGGCTTGTGAAGTGACAGGCGCGCAGGCCATTCACCCCGGTTACGGGTTTCTGAGCGAAAACGCGACCTTTGTGCAGATTGTCGAAGATCACGGGCTGACCTTCATCGGCCCCACCGCCGAACATATCCGCATCATGGGCGATAAGATCACCGCCAAGGACACGATGAAAGAGCTTGGTGTGCCCTGCGTGCCCGGCTCTGACGGCGGTGTGCCAGATCTTGCCGCGGCCAAGGCGTTGGGCGATGAGATCGGCTATCCGGTCATTGTCAAAGCCACCGCAGGCGGCGGCGGGCGCGGGATGAAGGTGGCCAAATCTGCCGATGAGATTGAGACCGCCTTTCGCACGGCCCGGTCCGAGGCCAAGGCGGCCTTTGGCAATGATGAGGTCTATATTGAGAAGTACCTCACCACGCCGCGCCACATTGAAATTCAGGTCTTTGGCGATGGCAAAGGCAAGGCCGTGCATCTGGGTGAACGGGATTGTTCGCTGCAACGGCGCCACCAAAAGGTGTTTGAAGAGGCCCCCAGCCCCGCGATCAGCAAGGAAGCACGCGCCAAAATCGGTAAGGTTTGCGCCGACGCCGTGGCGCGGATTGACTACACCGGGGCGGGCACGATCGAGTTTCTCTATGAAAATGGTGAGTTCTATTTCATCGAGATGAACACACGCCTGCAGGTGGAACACCCGGTGACAGAGGCCATTTTCGGCGTCGATCTGGTGCGTGAACAGATCCGTGTGGCCGAGGGGCTGCCGATGTCATTTGACCAAGACGACCTTGTGATCAACGGCCACGCCATTGAGGTGCGGATCAACGCCGAAAAGGTGCCAGAGTTTGCCCCGCGCCCTGGCAAAATCACACAGTTTCACGCGCCTGGCGGGTTGGGCGTGCGGATGGATTCAGCGCTTTATGATGGGTATTCGATCCCACCTTACTACGATTCACTGATCGCAAAGCTGATCGTCCACGGACAGGATCGCGCCTCCGCGCTCGCGCGCCTCAACCGCGCGTTGGGGGAATTAATCGTCGATGGCATCGACACCACAGTGCCACTTTTCCATGCGCTTTTGGCGGAAGAGGACATCCATTCCGGCGATTACAACATCCATTGGTTGGAAAAATGGCTGGAGACCAATTTGCAAAGTTGACGCGACGGGGTTGCGTCACACTATTGGTATAGACGACCTGCCAACGGTCCGAGGGACCACTGATGAAGGATCATGATCCGCCGCTCACACCAGAGCTTTTGTTGTCGGCCTATGCGTCTGGCATTTTTCCGATGGCGGAATCGCGCGCCGATCCGGGGTTGTTTTGGGTGGACCCACGTCTGCGTGGCGTGCTGCCTTTGGACGGGTTTCACATTTCCAAATCCCTGGCCCGCCGCATGCGCAAAGGCGGGTATCAGGTCAGTTTGAACCGGGATTTCGAAGGCGTGGTCGCGGCCTGTGCGGCGCGCGATGACACCTGGATCAGTTTTGAGATTGAGGCGCTTTATGCCGCGTTGCATGATCTGGGCCACGCCCATTCGCTGGAAATTTGGCAAGGGCGCACCCTGGCGGGCGGGGTCTACGGTGTGGCGCTTGGCGGCGCATTCTTTGGTGAGAGCATGTTTTCGGCGCGCACGGACGGGTCAAAACTGGCGCTTGCACATCTGACGGGTCATCTGCGGCGCTGCGGCTTTTCCCTGTTTGATACGCAGTTCATCACCCCACATTTGGCGCGTCTGGGCGCGATCGAAATCCCACGTCGCGAATACCGCGCGCGCTTGCGCGAGGCGTTGAAGATCGACACGTCGATCCATGCCAAGCCGCTGATTTAATTTATTATTCTGTGATGCAGCGCAGCACCCAGACGTCATAGCGCGGGTGTTCCAGTGCATTCAGTGCAGGCGATGAGGCCAGCATCCATCCGCTAAAAATGTCGCGCCCCCGTGCGGTGTCTCGCACCACAAGATAGGCATAGGCATCCGCCGCGGCATCACCTTCGGGATAGCGGCATTCCGTCATGCGCACGGACAGCGTGCCAAAAATCACTTCGCCGCCATTGGCAATGTCGAGGTCACTTACACTCGCGTTGGTTTTGTCCAGCCCGCGCAACACCGCGCCTTGGCCCACAGACACGTTTTGCGCCTGAGTGGACCCACCGATGACACAGGCGGCTGCGACGGCGGCAAGTGCGCGCCTCATTCCTCGTCATCCTCCCCACCGGCGACGAATTTCGTCAAAAGACCGATCAGGCTGACAGAGCCTTGGGTGAATTGAATTTCATCGCCTGGCTCAAACGCAAAAGGTGAGCCACCGGGCAGGATTTCGACATAGTTACCGCCCAAAAGCCCCTCAGACGATATGGCCACCGCGCTGTCGTCAGGCACCTCGATGCCATCGCGCACGGAAAAGGAAGCATTGGCGCGGAAGGTTTCAACGTCCAGATCAAGCCCGGTCACGCGCCCCACTTTGACACCGGCGAGGCGGACATCCGTGCCGACATTCACACCGTCCGCACTGCGGAAACTGGCCGTCAATTGATATTCCGAGCTATTGCCAGATACGCCCGCGACTTGGCCCGCATAGATCATGAAACCAACGGCCACGGCCAATACGGCCGTGCCCACCACCACTTCGGTTGTTTGCTGTGCTGACATATGTGCCACCCCGATGCCTGTTTACGGGCTGTCTAACGCGTTCCCCGCCAAGACCCCAGACAAAATTGGTCAGCTGGCCGTGGCGCCTTCTTTCTGCGCATCGGAATAGATCATCAGTGGGGCCGCATCAGAGGTCACAGCCTCTTCGTTGACGACCACCTCTTCGACATTCTCCATCCCCGGCAATTCGAACATGGTGTCGAGCAGGATATCCTCCAGAATGGCGCGCAGGCCCCGTGCGCCGGTTTTGCGCTCAATCGCGCGCTTGGCAATGGCTGAAAGCGCATCCTCCATGAAGGACAGTTTCGCGTCTTCAAGCTCAAACAATCGCTGATACTGTTTCACCAAAGCATTCTTGGGCTCGGTCAGGATGGTGACAAGCGCGTCCTCATCGAGATCCTCCAGCGTGGCGATCACGGGCAGACGCCCGACAAATTCCGGGATCAAGCCGAACTTCAGAAGGTCTTCGGGCTCCAGATCCGTGAAGATCTCGCCCACACCGCGAGCATCCACATCGCGCACGTCCGCGCCAAAGCCCATGGCAGAGCCTTTGCCCCGCTGTGCGATGATCTTGTCCAGGCCCGCAAAGGCCCCGCCGCAGATAAACAGGATATTGGTCGTGTCCACTTGCAGGAATTCCTGCTGCGGATGCTTGCGCCCGCCCTGAGGCGGCACAGCCGCGACCGTGCCTTCCATCAGTTTGAGCAGCGCCTGTTGCACGCCTTCCCCCGACACGTCGCGGGTGATCGACGGGTTTTCGGACTTGCGCGTGATCTTGTCGACCTCGTCGATATAGACGATGCCACGCTGGGCGCGTTCGACATTGTATTCGCTGGCCTGCAACAGTTTCAGGATGATGTTTTCAACGTCTTCGCCGACATAGCCCGCCTCGGTCAGGGTCGTGGCATCGGCCATCGTAAACGGCACATCCAGAATGCGCGCCAAAGTCTGCGCCAAAAGCGTTTTACCGCAGCCCGTCGGACCGATGAGCAGGATGTTCGATTTCTGGAGCTCAATCTCACCGGATTTCCCGGAATGGTTGAGACGCTTGTAATGGTTGTGCACGGCCACGGACAGAACGCGTTTGGCCATCGCCTGCCCGATCACGTAGTCATCGAGCACATCGCAAATTTCACGCGGGGTCGGCACACCTTCTGAGGATTTCAAACCGGCGGTTTTGGTTTCTTCCCGGATGATATCCATGCAAAGTTCGACGCATTCATCGCAAATGAACACCGTCGGGCCCGCAATCAACTTGCGCACCTCGTGTTGGGATTTACCGCAGAAACTGCAGTAAAGTGTGTTCTTGCTGTCGCCGCCTGAACTGTTCGCCATGTTTCAACCTCTGGCAGCGTATTGCGACGCAAATCCGTGCGCCACCTCGCCGCTTTTGTTCCGTCCTCGGGTAGCTTAGGGCAGGCACCCAGGCATCACAACGCCAAAATGCCATCAATCAGCTGTGTGAAATCCGGCGTGTGGATTACACGCCAGACGCCTTAATCTTCATCATCCTTTGCCCGGTTTTCCACGATATCATCGATCAAACCCCAGTCTTTGGCGTCTTTGGCATCCATGAAATTATCACGCTCCAAAGCATCTTCGACCTTCTTGAGTGTCTGGCCGGTATGCTTCACGTAAATCTCATTGAGGCGCCGTTTGAGTTTCAACGTCTCTTCGGCGTGGATCATGATATCGGTTGCCTGGCCTTGGTACCCACCAGAAGGCTGATGGACCATGATTCGGCTGTTGGGCAGAGAAAAGCGCATCCCCTTTTCGCCAGCCGTCAGCAAGAGAGATCCCATGCTGGCTGCCTGGCCCACCACGAGGGTCGACACTTTGGGCTTGATGTACTGCATGGTGTCATAGATCGACAGCCCACTCGTCGCCACACCGCCCGGGCTGTTAATATACATCGAAATCTCTTTCGACGGATTTTCTGCCTCAAGGTGCAAAAGCTGCGCCACGATCAGGCTGGACATGCCATCATGGACCGGACCGCTGAGGAAAACGATCCGCTCTTTGAGCAGCCGCGAGAAGATGTCATAGGCGCGTTCACCGCGGCTGGTCTGTTCGACCACCATGGGAACAAGGGTATTCATGTAAACGTCGTATGGGTCCTTCATGGGTGCCTGCCTGTCTTTCGTTAGCCGATATTTAGCGGATAGTTGCTAAAATTGTATTTATACCGTGCCCATGATCCAACCGGATCAGCGCTTGGTAAAGTGCAACGTAAGTCGCTCTGGGGGGAATGACCAGATGACGTCGGTGGAAATGCGGAATTTCCTTCGTGTCGTCTTATTTACAGGTGCTTGGAAACACCCTTGAATTAACGACCCGTTAATGATGCGGTCGGTGGCAGAGAATTCCCAATCACAAGGGCCGACCCGATGACGGTGCGTTTAACACGCCTTGCAGATATCACTTTGGCCCATGCGTGGGCCGTGGGCTTTGAGGGGCAGCCCATAGCGCTGTCTGAGACAGCCTGCGATGCGATCACCACGTGCCGTGATGCTTTTGAGAGGCTGCTGAGCAGCGACAATCCGCCCTACATTTATGGCTCCACCACCGCCCCGGGCGCGCGGGCCAAAAAGCCACTATCGCCCGAGGATCAAATCAGGCTGGTGCAATTGCAAAACATGTGGGCCTCCCGCGAGATCGGGTTGGGGCAAAAATGCGTGCCCGACCACGGGATGCGCCTTATCCTGTTGGCGCGCGTGGCCAGCTATATCGAAGGGCACACCGCCATCAGCCTGCCCACGGCAGAGTGGGTCACCGCGTTGAGCCAATCCCCCATGCCCAAACTCCCGCTTGAGGCCGCCACCGGACCGGGTGAAGTCATGGCGCTGAGTTGTCTTTATCCCAACGACTGGGGCATCACGCTCAAGGCAGGTGAGATCATGGCGCTCTATAATGGATCGCCCTGTGCCACGGGTTTGGCACTCGACACTGCGCTGGTGGCGAAACGTCGGTTGGGCCTTGTCCATCGGGTCATGGCCCTAATGATCGAGGCTGTGGGCGCACCTCTGGAAGCCTATGATCCTGCCATCGCTCTGGTGAGCGCAGACCCTCACATGAAATCGGCCTTAGCCTTGCTTCAGCATCACTTGCAGGGTGTTCCCAAGGACAACAGGCTTGGCCATCAGGCCCCGGTCAGCTGGCGCATCCTGCCCACGATGCTGGCCGCTCAGATGCAGGCCGTGGCCCATGCCGAAACCGCCGCGCTCAATGCGATCCGATCCGTGGCGCAAAACCCCCTCTTCGTGCCGCCGGATGCCGATCACCCGGACGGGCGCATGCTGTCAAATGGGGGCTATCACAACCAACAGGCCAGCCGGGCCATTGACGGGCTCAATGCGGCGGGGGCGGATATCTGTGTCTTGGCCGGCAAACTGACCGCGCGTCTGATGGACGGGGCGGCGTTTGGCCTGCCCAGGCTCTTGGTGGAGGACGGCTCAGGCGTGGTGGGCACGGAGTTTCTGGCCTGGGCGCAGACCGGCCTCGGCGATCGCGCGCGTCTGGCCGCCACACCGGCGACCCTGCCCACTGGGTTGGAGGATCCGGGTGGCGCGCAATCCGATGTCGCTTCACCGATCTTTCTGGCCTATGAGCGGAACTTGGACATTTCCGATGATGTGGCGGCCTCGCTCGCTGTGCTCTGCGTGGCGATGGTGCAGACCTACCGGTTGACAGGGCGAACTCCGCCAACCCGCCTGCAACCGGTCCATGACGAGATCGCGTCCCGTGTTTTGCCCTTCACGCCGGAACATTTTGTTGCCCTTGGCCAATCGATGCGCGATGTGAAAGCTCTGTTTCTTGAGGCAGTGATTGGCCAAGGGCCGCTGGCGCCCTTGATTGACGATGGTGTTGCATGACCAAAGGATGACGCGCCGATGACAGACATCGATATCACACCCACCGCCGCTGAAGATATCGAGGCGCTTCAGGCCATTGTGCATGCCACGGGGCTTTTCCCACCCAATCTGGTGCCTGATTTGCTGGCCCCGGTCTTTGCCGGGGAAACAAGCGAATTTTGGCGCACCGCGCGGATGCAAGGCACGGTTGTCGGCTTTTGCTACACAGTGCCGGAAATGTTGGCGGAGGGGGCGTGGAACATTGCGGCCATCGCGGTGGCGCAAGGCCAGCAAGGGCGCGGTATTGGCAAGGCCTTGCTCGGCGCGGTGGAGGATGAGCTGAGCGGTCGTGGACAGCGGCTTATCATTGTGGACACGTCCAGCACTGAGGATTTCACAGAGACCCGCGCCTTCTACCTCAATGCAGGCTATGAGGAAGAGGCCCGCATTCGCGATTTCTGGGCGGAGGGGGATGACAAAGTGGTGTTTCGCAAAGCACTTTGACATCAAAAAAGCGCGACAGGACGTGCCTGCCGCGCTCTTTATCAAACTAAGTCTCGGTCTTAACCCGCAGCGGCCACCGCGCGTTTCGCCATCACCTTGACCAGATGGGCGCGATAGGCATCGCTGGCGTGAATGTCGCTCAGCATACCGTCGACCTCCACGCTGACGCCATCCACAGCCGCTTCCGAGAAATCAGCGCTGAGCGCGGCCTCTAGCCCGTCGTGGCGAAACACACCGTCTGACCCGGCCCCGGTCACCGCCACGCGCGCGGACCCGCCCGTTTCAGCCACGAACACACCGACCATGGCGTAGCGTGACGCCGGGTTGGGGAATTTGGCATATGCGGCCTTGGTCGGCTTGGGGAAGCGAAGCGATGTGATGATCTCTCCTTCTTCAAGGGCGGTGGCGAACATGCCGTCGAAGAACTCTTCGGCAGCGATCTCTCGCGCATTGGTCACCACGGTGGCACCAAGCCCCAGAACCGCCGACGGGTAATCCGCCGCCGGGTCATTGTTGGCCACAGAGCCACCAATGGTGCCCATGGCGCGCACCGCCGGGTCGCCGATGCCGCCGGCCAGGGCGGCAAGGCCCGGGATATGCTCTTGCACATGGGCGTTGCTCGCCACATCCGCATGGCATGTGGCCGCACCGATCACGACCGTGTCGCCATCCATGCAAATCCCGTTCATGGTGTCGATGCTGCGCACATCCACCAGGTCCGTGGGCGCGGCGAGATGCTGTTTCATCGTGGGCAACAGCGTCTGACCACCGGACAGAACCTTGCCCTCTTCCGCCGCTGCCAAGGCCGCAACAGCATCTTCGACAGAACTCGATTTGTGATACTTCGTCTCATACATCGTGTCTCTCCTTACTCTGCTGCCATTGGCGTTTGCACGCTTTGCAGCGCGGTCCAGACGGCCTGCGGCGTGGCTGGCATTTGCAGATCATTGGTGCCGATGGCATCCGTGATCGCGTTGATCACAGCCGGTGGCGCGCCAATCGCGCCGGCCTCACCACAGCCTTTGATGCCCAGCGGGTTATTGGGGCACACGGTGGTGTTGTGCTCAATGGTGTAGAACGGCACATCATCGGCGCGCGGCATGGTGTAATCCATGTAGGAGCCGGTTATCAGCTGGCCGTCATCGTCATAAACGACCTGCTCCAGCATCGCCTGACCGATGCCTTGCGCGACGCCACCATGCACCTGACTTTCGACAATCATCTGAGTGATGATGGTGCCAAAGTCATCGGCGGCGGTGAATTGCACAATCTCGGTGACGCCGGTGTCGGGGTCCACTTCGACCTCGCAGATATAGGCCCCCGCCGGGAAGGTGAAGTTCACGGGATCATAGAACGCGCCTTCCTTGAGGCCCGGCTCCATGCCGTCGGGCAGGTTATGACCGGTGTAGGCGGCAAGCCCCACCTCGTGCCAACCCATGGCCTTATCGGTTCCGGCCACCTTCACTTCACCGCCTTCGATAACGATGTCATCCTCGGAGGCCTCAAGCGTGTGGGCCGCAATCTTTTTGACCTTGGCCTCAACCTTGTCCATAGCTTTCACAATGGCCGACATGCCGACCGCGCCGGAGCGTGAGCCATAGGTGCCCATGCCGAACTGCACCTTGTCGGTGTCGCCATGGACGATCTGAACATTGTCGATGGGGATCGAGAAACGCTCCGCCACGATCTGGGCAAACGTTGTCTCATGCCCTTGCCCGTGGCTGTGCGAGCCGGTCAGGATTTCGATGGTGCCCACCGGGTTTACGCGCACTTCCGCGCTTTCCCAAAGGCCCACACCCGCGCCCAAGGACCCTACGGCCGCGGATGGTGCGATGCCGCAAGCCTCAATGTAGCACGAATACCCAAGACCGCGCAGTTTGCCGCGGGATGCGGCCTCAGCTTTGCGTGCAGCAAAACCGGAGACGTCTGCCGCCGCCAGTGCCTTGTCGAGGTTGCCGTCAAAGTCGCCCGCGTCATAGGTCATGATCACCGGCGTCTCATGGGGGAATTCCCCGATGAAGTTGCGACGACGCAGCTCGCCCGGGTCCATGTTCAGCTCACGCGCGGCGGTCTCCATCATCCGTTCGATGGCATAGCACGCCTCGGGCCGCCCTGCCCCGCGATAGGCGTCAATCGGCACCGTGTTGGTGTAGACCGCCCGCACATTGCAGTGAATGTTGGAGATATTGTACTGGCCCGACAGCAGCGTCGCGTAGAGGTATGTCGGCACCGCACTTGAGAAGAGCGACATGTAGGCACCAAAGTTGGCAATCGTGTCGACCTTGAAGCCGACGATCTTGCCATCAGCATCAAACCCCATCTTCGCGGTGGAAACATGATCACGCCCATGGGCATCGGTCATGAACGCCTCGGAGCGATCCGAGGTCCACTTCACCGACCGGCCCGTGCGCATAGACGCCCAGAGACAGGTGATCTCTTCGGGGTAGATGTAGATCTTGGAGCCGAAGCCACCGCCGACATCGGGTGCGATGACGCGCAGCTTATGTTCGGGCGCGACGTTGTAGAACGCCGACAAGACCAGACGCGCCACATGGGGGTTCTGGCTGGTGGTGTAGAGCGTGTAGTGCTCCTCGGACTCGTCATAAGTCGCCACGGCTGAGCGCGGCTCCATCGGGTTGGGGCTCAACCGGTTGTTGGTGATCTCCATTTCGGTGACATGGGCGGCCCCAGCAAGGGCTGCATCCGTTGCCGCCTCTTCTCCGATCTCCCAATCATAGATCAGGTTGCCCGGCGCATTGTCGTGGATCTCAGGCGCGCCGCCCTCAAGCGCCTTGTCGGCGAAGGCCACGGCGGGAAGCTCATCATACTCCACCTCAACGGCCTCAGCCGCGAGCCGCGCAAGCGCCTGTGTTTCCGCAATGACAACGGCCACAGCATCGCCCACATAGCGCACTTTTTCCGTGGCCAGCGCGGACCATGCGCCCATGTTCATCGGCGAGCCGTCCTTGGACGTGATGGCCCATCCGCAGATGATGTTGCCAATCTCATCGCCAGTCAGCTGCGCGCCATTGAGGACCTCAATCACACCCTCCATCGCCTCAGCCGCACTGGCATCAATGCTTTTGACCGTGGCATGGGCGTGCGGGCTGCGCACGAAAGCCGCATAGGCTTGGTTCTCCATGCGGATATCGTCGGTGTATTTGCCTTTGCCGGTGATGAACCGCTTGTCTTCTTTCCGCGTGACGCGGGCGCCGATTCCTTCGCTCATCTCAATCTCCCTTATTCTGCTGCTTTGGCCATGCCGGACATTTCTCCGGCGGCCTCTTCAATCGCTTTGACAATGTTGTGGTACCCGGTGCAGCGGCAAATATTGCCTTCCAGCTCATCCCGGATCGCCTCGGTGGTCAGCGCTTTGCCTTCCGCCTGATAGCGGTTCACCATATCGATCCCCGACATGATCATCCCCGGCGTGCAAAAGCCGCATTGCAGCCCGTGATTGGCTTTGAACGCCGCTTGCATCGGGTGCAGGTTTTGGCCGTCTGCAATGCCTTCGATCGTTGTGACCTCGGCCCCGTCCAATGCCACAGCCAAGGCCGTGCAAGATTTGATCGCGCGGCCATTCACATGCACCACGCACGCACCACATTGGCTGGTGTCACAGCCCACATGGGTGCCGGTCAGGCGCAGATCTTCGCGCAGAAACTCGGTCAAAAGTGTCGTGTCCTCGACCTCGCGGCTCACGGATTTGCCGTTCACCGTCATCTTCACAGTACTCATGATTTCCTCCCTGTCGGCGGGCATGGGGCCCGCTCGGATTTAGTTATGTTTTCGGTTATTCGGCCGCATCTGGGGCGGCATCGTTCAAATGGGCCTGAAAATTATCAAAGAATTTCGCGGCCAGCTTTTTGGCAGTGGAATCGATCAGCCGACTGCCGAGACGGGCCAGTTTGCCGCCCACCGTCGCGCGGACCGTGTAGGTTAGAATGGTTTCATCGCCATCTACGGCCAGAACCACATCCGCGCCGCCCTTGGCAAACCCGGCCACGCCGCCGGACCCTTCGCCCTGAATGGTGTAGCTTTCGGGCGCATTGATGTTGGTCAGCTCAACATCGCCGGTAAATTTCGCCTTCACCGGGCCGATTTTCTGGACGACCACAGCGGACAGTTCGGTGTCAGATTTTTTCTGAAGCTCTTCGCAGCCGGGAATGCACTCTTTGAGCACATCACCATCATTGAGGGCGTTCCACACCACATCACGCGGTGCGGAAATCCGGTGTTCACCGGTCATATCCATTGCTGGGTTTCCTCCCCGAAACCTTGCTGTTGTCCAAGAGCTTACCCAAGGACGGTGTGAAATCAAATGATTTCAGTGTGCTTGATGACGCAGGCCCCGAACCCGCCTGTTGCGCATCTGATCGCGCCTCCCAGCCCCGCCCATCTGAGACGAGCCCAGGGTTTCCGTCAGCATCTGCAGGCTATCGAGGGAATGACAGGCATGAAAGCTATCCACATGGGCCAACAGCGTGCGCACGCCGCCGGCTTTGGGGGCAAACCCGTCATAGCGCAAAAGCGGGTTCAACCAGGCAAAGCGCCGGGCCCTTAAGGACAGCCGCGCCGCTTCACGGTCGAGACAGTCCATATCATCACGTTCAAGCCCGTCGGTGATCAGCAGGACATGCGCGCCCGTGCTCAGCACCCGCCGCGACCAAACCTTGTTAAACCGCTCGAGCGCCGGTCCGATCCGTGTGCCCCCTTCCCAATCGGTGGCTGCGCGTCCGATGACGGCCAGGGCCACATCGGCGTCGCTGGTGGCCAAAGCGCGCGTCACATTGGTCAGCGCGGTGCCGAAGGTGAACACATGGACCCGGCCCCAAGCCGGTTGTCGGGCATGGGTCACCGCGTGCAGATAGCGCATCAACATGCGTGAATAGACCGACATGGACCCGGATATGTCGCAGCTCGCCACCAGATCCGGCCGCCGTGTGCGCGGCGCTTTGCGGGCCATTTGATGGATCTCACCGCCGCCGCGCGCCGCCCTGCGCAAGGTGGCGCGCAGATCGGGGCTGCGCCCATGCGGATCAGACCCCATGCGGCGCGTCCTGAGCGGATCGACCTGAAGGGCAAGCTGGCGCACCGCCTCTTGCGCATCGCGCAGCTCTGCCGCGTTCATCTGCTCAAAGTCTTTTGTTCTAAAGACCTCATTGCGTGACCAGGTCAGCAGCGCCTCTTGAGGGCTCTCGTCCTCTGGCTTGCCTTTGGGCGCGCGCGGCGGCGCACCGCCAAGCGCATCTTCTGCCCGTCTGCGCGCAGCCTCTGGCGGCGGCGGCGGGGTGTCATCCTTGAGCCGCGGCGACAGCATATGCATCAGCCCTTCCAGAAATTCCGGGTCGCGCCAAAACATGGAAAAGACCTGATGATACACTTCCAGATGCTCGGCCCGTGTGATCAGTGTGGCGCGCAGAATGTGGTAGAAATCGACCCGGTGGGAAAACCCAACCGCCTCCACGGCCTCAATCGCGGTTTCGACCTGGGCTGTGCCGATCTTGAGCCCCGCTTTGCGCAATGCCTGCACGAAATGCACGATGTTTTCGACCAGACGACCCTCGGCGCTTTGCAATGTGGTCGTCATTCCACGCCTGCCAACATGCCCTTGGCCTCGTCCAACAGGCGCGTTGGCTCAGCGCCCGCGATGCGCTCAATGTCATCTTGGTAGTTCAGCAGGGCCCCAACGGTGTCGGTGATCAGCTCAGGTGACAACGCGACGGCATCGAGCGCCACAAGACACCTCGCCCAATCAATGCTCTCGGCGACCCCGGGGGATTTGAACAGGTCCTGCCCCCGCAAGGATTGGACAAAGGCCACAATCTCAGCCGACAGCGCTTGGGTGGCGTGCGGCACACGCTTGCGCAGAATGTCCAACTCTCGGTCAAAACCAGGATAGTCCACCCAATGATAGAGGCACCGACGTTTAAGCGCGTCATGGACTTCGCGGGTTCGGTTTGATGTGAGGATCACGATCGGCGGCTCTTGCGCGGCAATCGTGCCGATCTCGGGGATCGTCACCTGAAAGTCGGACAGCACTTCGAGCAGAAACGCCTCAAAGGGTTCATCGGTGCGGTCCACCTCATCGATCAGCAAAACCGGCGGGCCCGCAGGATTGGGCTCTAGCGCCTCAAGCAAAGGGCGGCGGATCAAAAACGCGTCTGAGAAAAGCTCGCGCTGCAACGCGCCCCGGTCTGCGGCACCGGCCGCCTCTGCCGTGCGGATGGCGATCATCTGACCGGCGAAATTCCACTCGTAAATGGCCGAGGATGCATCCAGCCCCTCGTAGCATTGCAGGCGGATCAGATCCCGGCCCAGCATCGCAGCCAAAGCTTTGGCAATCTCCGTCTTTCCGACGCCCGCCTCCCCCTCAAGAAACAGCGGCTTGCCGAGGGTCAGTGCCAAATAGGCCACCGTACCCAGATCGCGCCCGCACACATAATTCTGCGCGCCCAGTTGCGCGATCAGATCATCAATACTCTCAAGCCCGGATTGCAAAACATCCTCCCTTGCCACCCTTGAGACATAGAAGCCTGCACCAATTCTGTCCATGCGGCGCGCGCCCCTCTTGCCGAATGGCCGCGCAAAGGCCATGTTTGGCCTTGTCGCTATGTTGAAAAAAACACCCGCCACACATGACCCGCTTGAGGCACTTTTGTCGGCCCCGCAAGAGGCCGTGCTGGCCGTGATTGCCGGTGTTGAAGGGCCGTCTTATCGCCCGGTGGGCGCGATGATGACGGTGCTAAGCGCAACACAACGGGCGGGCACGCTGTCATCGGGGTGCATCGAAGCGGACATTTCTCTTCATGCCGTTGAGGCGGCCAAAACGGGCCAGCCCAAGCTTGTGCGCTATGGGCGTGGATCGCCTTTCATCGACATTCAGCTGCCATGTGGCGGCGGGCTCGACATTCTTTTGGTGCCCCGCCCGGACCGGTCCGCGCTTGCGACGGTGATGGACAACAGGGCGGCCAGACAACCATGCTCACTGGTGATCGATATGAACAGCGGCGCATTGGAGGTGGTGGACACAGGCGCGACAGGCCGAAACGGCTCGGACCTCACCGTTCGGTTTGAGCCAGACATCCGGTTTCTGATTTTCGGCAAAGGCCCGGAGGCCAGCACATTCGCGGGTTTGGTCCAGTCAGCGGGCTATCCCAACATGCTGCTCTCACCCGATCACGAAACCCTCGATCATGGGGCCGCGACAGGATGTGACACGTGCCATATCCGCGACGCTGCGTTCCCGTCCGACCTTTCGGTCGATGACCGAACGGCGGTTGTGCTGTTCTTTCATGATCATGATTGGGAACCCCCGCTTTTGGCTGCGGCCCTCAAGACCCCGGCTTTCTACATCGGCGCGCAAGGCAGCCAACGGGCGCGGGACGCGCGTTTGATGATGCTGCGGGGGATGGGCGTGTCCGAGACAGACTGCGCGCGCCTGCACGGACCCGTAGGGCTGATCCCATCGGCCCGGGATGCGGGCACTCTGGCGGTCTCTGTTTTGGCAGAGGTGCTGGCCAAAGCGATGGCCCGCGCCGCATGAGCATTGCCGGCGTGCTTTTGGCGGCGGGCGCGTCCCGTCGCTATGGGTCTGAGAACAAACTGCTGTCGATGTTGCACGGCCAACCCTTGGTGTGCCATGCCGCTCAGGCTCTGCGCGAAAGTGAGGCCAGCGTCCTGATCGCCGTGGCCCATGCGCCCGAGGTGGCCCCCCACTTGCACGGGTTCGACAGGGTTTCACCCGGCATCCCGAACCCAGAACAATCCGACAGCCTGCGCGCGGGGGTGACACGCGCGCTGGAGCTTGGGGCCACACAGCTGGTCGTGACCTTGGCCGATATGCCCTTTGTCACGGCCGACCTGATCAATCAGGTGATCGCCGCCACAACGCAAGACAGCCCCGCCGCCATGACCGATGGGCAGCGCCCGCTGCCGCCTGCCGGGTTTCCCGCCCAATTTTTCGACGCGCTCTTGGCCCTCAAAGGGGACCGGGGCGCCGGGCAGATCCTGTCCAAATCTGCACAAACCGCCCTGATCGCGGGATCCCCTGAGATGTTGCATGATGTCGATACGCCCGAGGCCATGCACTGCGCCCGCGCAATACGAGACCCGGTTTGATCATGTCATGGCACCCGTTAAAACCTGTGCATCCGTCCCCGATCGCAGTGCCCTAGCCCATGGCCAAACCCAGGTCTTTCAGACAATTCAAACGCAAATTGCGGGCAGGCTTTGGCATGCTGCGCGGGATGGTGATTTACCCTCTGGCGTGGCTGGGATGGTTCCGACCGTGCGATGAGCTGGCCGCCGCTGTGGCGGATGTTTTGCTGATCGGGTTTTACGGCGCGACAGGCGCGTCCCCATCAGCCCGCCTGCTGGCCCGCCAGGTGCGGCGGGGACAGGTCGGCTCTGTCTTTTTTGTGGAACACAATGTCGGCACGCTGGATGATGTCCAAGACCTTGTCGCAATGATGCACCGCCCGGACATGCCTGCCCTTTTGGCCATCGACCAGGAAGGCGGCGTTGTCCAACGGTTGGTCAAAGATCACGGTTTCACGCGCTTTCAAGGCGCCAAGCGGATGGTCCAGGTGAAATCCGCCGAGGACGCGCGAGAGATCTATGCCCAGGCCGGGCAAGAGATGGCGGCCCTCGGCTTTCGGGTTAATATGGGGCCGGTGCTGGATCTGGATGATCCGAACAATCCCGCCATTGGCAAATATGGGCGCGCATTCTCGGATGATCCTGACCGCATCACCGCGTATGGGCGTGCCTTCCTTGAGGGTTTTGGCCGCGCCGGCATCTTTTGCGCGGCCAAACACTTTCCCGGTCAGGGCAAAGCCACAAGCGATAGCCACGACAGGCCCGCCGACATCACCCAGACCTGGACCGAAGAGGAGCTGACCCCCTACGCCCGCTTGATCGCCGAGCGCCGCGCCCCGGACATGATCATGATGGGTCACTTGCGGGTGGACAGCATCGACGGCAGCACCCTGCCCGCCACCGTGTCGCGCGCGATTGTCACCGACCTGCTGCGCAAGCGCCTGGGCTATGACGGCATCATCATGACCGACGACATTGATATGGAGGCCGTGCGCGCAGTCATGAACCGCAAGGAGGCCTTGATCGAAGCCTTGGCCGCGGGAAATGACCTGATCATGATCAAAAACCTGTTCCGCTATGACCCGTTGTTGCCAGAACGCGCGGTGCGTTGGGTGCGGCGCGCCATCGCCGAGGGACGGTTGAACGAAGATCAGATTTTTGCGTCTGCTGAAAAGGTCCGAGCCCTGCGCCGCCGCGCGCAGCGTGATCCCAGGTGACCCCCGCAATCACCCTTTTGGCATGGTGCAATTCCATGGCCTGAACATACCTTGTGCGGCCCAAAGGAAAGGCCAGTGCCTCGCGCCTACCCATCCTGCTTGACCGGCCACAACAGTCGCAAAGAGGGCTGCACCAAGACCTGCGCCTCCGCAAACCGGGCCTGCGCACATTTCGGGAGACTTACTCAAGTAAGTTGGCAGTGCCGTCAGGCCGATAAAAGGGCATTCTTCATCATCGTGACAGAATAAGGGCGCTTTCTTAGCCGCCATTTCAAGCGGGAGGCTTGTCGTCGTCTCAGGATCGACAACAGGCCAATCTTTTCAGACCAAAGAGCCGCGGCAAAATCGGCCGTCACAAATAGCAACAGATAGGCAACGCATGCGCCCGTTGAATTCACTTTAAAACGACCCAGTGCGGCAAGTCCGTCGCAAAGAAGACCTTCTACCAAAACTTAGCAAATAAAATCAGGTACTTTGCGGATTTTATGGTGCCCAAGGAGAGACTCGAACTCTCACGCCCGTGAAGGCGGGGGATTTTGAATCCCCTGCGTCTACCATTCCGCCACTTGGGCACACCTGTTCTCTACACGGGGTGATCAGCCGGGGCAAGACGCCAACGGGCCTCGTCTGACAGAGCCTGCAGGATGCGCTGGCCCTGCCGAAATCGATTTGCTAGAGGACAGGCATCAAGGAGAGCGCAAAAATGCAGGCCCACCCCGCACAGGACGTCAATTCAGGCGATATCGCCATCTCGGACCGGCTGGATCAGCTGGCCGCCGAGGCGCAGGGACAGGACGTGACCCTGGCATGGGTCCTGGACACCCTGGGGGAGCGCGCCTTTGGGCTTTTCTTGCTGTTTCTCGCATTGCCGTGCTGCATCCCCTTTCTCTACGGCGTGCCGCAAGTCGTGGCTTTGCCCATGATGTTCGTCTCCGCGCAGATCCTGATGGGACGACGCGCACCGTGGCTGCCGGAAAAACTTGGTGCGCGGACGATCTCAGCGCAGAGTTTGACCGGCCTTGCAGACCGCGCAGGGCCATGGTTGCGCCGGATTGAGGCCATTAGCAAACCCCGTCTCACAGCCCTCACGCGCGCCCCGTTGGATCGGGTCGTGGGCGTGGCCCTCGTGCTTTTCAGCGCATCGATCCTGGTCCCCTTGCCGGGCACAAATACCGTTCCGGGCTTTGCCGTGGTGATCGTGTCCATGGGCCTGTTGCAGCGCGACGGGATCCTCGTGATCCTGGGCTCAATCATCGGCACGGTCTGGATTGGCACGCTGATCTTCGCGGGCGCGAGCCTGGCCAGCCTGATCAAAGGATGGATTGCGGGGTGAACCGTGCGGCCTCGATCACGCCCCAAGCCTGGGCGGGGCTGGCGGCACTGGGCTCAGCGCTTCTATTGGGCGGGGCATTTGTTTTTCAATCGCTGGGCTACGCGCCCTGCCCCATGTGCATCTGGCAGCGCTACCCCCATGCGGTGGCCATTGGCATCGGCGCGCTGGTGTTGCTGCGCCCTGGTCCGATCCTCCCTGCACTTGGTGCCCTTGCCGCGTTGACCACCGGCGCGATCGGGGTCTTTCATACCGGGGTCGAACGCGGCTGGTGGGAGGGGCCTTCGACCTGCAGTTCGCAGCCCATTGATGGTCTCAGCGCAGAAGAACTCCTTGATCAGATTATGGCTGCCCCCTTGGTGCGCTGCGATGAGGTGGCCTGGCAATTGGCGGGGCTCTCCATGGCCAGTTGGAACGCGATCTTGTCCTTTGGATTGGTCGCGCTTTGGATCACCGCACTGCGTCAAAGCCATCGCACGAATTGAGCGCGCAACCGGGTCAGAGGCTTCGGCCACCCGTGGCGCGTTTCGTGCTCAAAAGAAGGTTGGTCTCTGACTGAGAGACACCGTCAAATCGCCGGATCTGAGACAGAACATCATCGAGGATTTCCAGCGTCGCGGCCCCAATCTCCACGATGAGATCCCAACGCCCGTTGGTCGAATGGACCGACCGGACCTGACCGATCCCATCCAGTTGCCGCAAAATCCGCTCTTTGCCGCGCCCCTCAATGCTGATCAATGTGAGCGCGCGCACGGGATCGACCGCCGCATCGCCTTTCAACACGACCGTATAGCCCACAATGTCGCCTGCATCGCGCAACCGTTCCATGCGCGCGCGCACCGTGCTTCGCGTGACCCCCAAAATCAGCGCCAGCTCTGACAAGGAGGCCCGCGCATTGTGGCGCAGTGCCGCGATCAGCCTTTGATCAAGATCGTCCATATCGGTACTGTCACCTGTCAAATTGAACAATATATGCGCATTTAGGCCAAAATACCGGGTTCAATTCAACACGTTTCGGCAAGATACCGGCGAAAAATTGGACCAAGGAGATGCATATGGCCTCGGAGACCTGCATTTTGATCGGCGCGCCGATTGACAGCGGCAAACCCCGTCAGGGCTGTGTGATGGGCCCTGATGCGTACCGTGTCGCGGGTTTGGGCCGCGCGATTGAACGTCTTGGTCACACCGTGATCGACACTGGCAATCTGAGCCCGACAGACGCCACTGCACCGTCGCGCTTGCCAGATCATCTTTATGCGCCTGCCCAAACCATTGGGTGGACGGAAGCGTTGATCGCCGCGGGTGAAACGGCGATGCAGGAAGGTCTGCCGATCTTTCTGGGCGGCGATCACTCCATGTCGCTTGGCACGGTGGCCGGTGTGGCCCGTCACGCCGCGCATGTAGGCCGCCCGCAATTTGTGCTTTGGCTCGATGCGCATTCCGATTTTCACACGCCGCAATCGACGGCCTCGGGCAACCTTCACGGCACGCCCTTGGGCTATGTCACCGGGCGGGACGGGTTTCATGGATTTCCCGAGATCACCCATCCGATCCCCCATGACAATATCTGTATTCTGGGCCTGCGGTCGGTTGACGAACCTGAACGAGAGGTGATGCAGACCTCCGCGATCCGCTATGCCGATATGCGCGCGATTGACGAAGGCGGTATCGCCCGGCCATTGGCTGCGTTTCTGCAAGATGTCGCCGAGGCGGGGGGCGCCTTGCATGTCTCGCTCGACGTGGATTTTCTGGATCCTTCCTTTGCACCCGCCGTGGGCACGACCGTGCCGGGCGGGGCCACCATGCGGGAGGCGCATCTGGTGATGGAGATGATCTCGGACAGCGGGCTGATGACCTCGCTTGATCTGGCGGAGCTGAACCCGTTTCTCGATGATCGTGGCCGCACCGCGCAGATCATGGTGGATCTGACTGCCTCTGCGCTTGGTCGCCGTGTCTTTGATCGCCCCACGCTGGCCTTTGGATAGGGACAAGGACATGCCTCAACTGCCGCCATCCGACAAAGCGCTGGTGCCCTTCGTCTCCGTTGAGAACATGATGCGGCTTGTCCATCACATCGGCCTTGAGGAGATGCTGATTGGCCTGGCCGACTACATTGAGGCTGATTTCAAGCGGTGGGACCTCTTCGACAAAACCCCGCGTGTGGCGTCGCATTCCTCGGACGGTGTGATTGAGCTGCTGCCCACCTCGGATGGGGAGGTCTATGGCTTCAAATATGTCAACGGCCACCCCAAGAACACGGCGGAGGGGCTGCAAACGGTCACCGCTTTCGGCCTGCTTGCCGATGTGGATACCGGATACCCCGTACTGTTGAGTGAAATGACGGTCCTGACGGCGATGCGCACGGCGGCCACCTCGGCGTTGGTCGCGAAATACTTGGCTCCAAAGGGTGCCAAGACCATGGCGATGATCGGCAATGGCGCGCAGTCGGAATTTCAAAGCCTGGCGATGAAGGCGATCTGCGGCCTTACCTCGGTGCGTCTTTATGACATCGATCCCTCCGCCACCGACAAAGCGGCGGCAAACCTGGCCGGTCTCGGGCTGAGGGTCGTCAAATGCCGCTCAGCCGAGGAGGCGATGGAAGGCGCGGAGATCATCACCACCTGCACCGCAGACAAGCAATACGCCACCATTCTGACCGACAACATGATCGGCGAAGGGGTGCATATCAACGCCATCGGCGGCGATTGCCCAGGCAAGACGGAGCTCGCCGCGGATGTGTTGCACCGCTCCGACATCTTTGTCGAATACCCGCCGCAAACACGGGTCGAAGGTGAGATACAACAATTGGCCCATGACCACCCTGTGACGGAGTTGTGGCAGGTCATGACAGGGGCCGCGAAGGGGCGCAGGTCGCACAAGCAGATCACGCTCTTTGATTCCGTGGGGTTCGCCATCGAGGATTTCAGCGCGCTGCGGTATGTGCGCAACCGGATCCAGGGAACGGATCTTTACTTCGATCTCGATCTTCTGGCAGATCCTGACGATCCGCGCGATCTCTTTGGAATGCTGCAGCGGGCGGGGTGACGCGCGGCGACATTCCGGCTAATCCAAGATCATGCCGCTTTTCAGAATCAACAGCGACCTGCACTATTTTGCCCATGTGCCCAAATGCGCCGGGGCCTCGGTTGAGGTGTATCTGCGCAAACGCTTCAGCGAGATCGCATTTCAGAACTCACGCTATCTGAGCCTGTCGGAAGAGCAGCGATGGACGCGCAGTTCGCCCCAGCATGTCGATCTGGCCTCTCTTGAGCTATTGATCCCGCGCAAATGGATCGCGTCCAGTTTTGCCGTGGTGCGCCACCCTGTGTCACGTCTGCGCAGCGCGTTTGATTTTCAGCGTGTGGGGGAAAAATCGATCCCTGAGGACACGGATATCAACGATTGGCTGGCGCGTTGGGCTGAGACCCGCGCCGCCCAACCCTTTCAGTTCGACAATCACGCCCGCCCGGCCCATGACCTCATCCCCAAAGACGCAACAGTGTTTCGCATGGAAGACGGGATTGACGGCATTGTCGCGCATCTCGACCGGCTGGAGGGCAAAGAGCGTGGCCCCCGCACCCTGCCCCATGAAAACAAAAGCCGCGGGGGATCGGATTACGCAGCCGCGCAATCACCGCTGACCGATGCGTCCATGGCCTTGATCCAAGACATCTACAAAGCGGATTTTGCCCGGTTCGGATATGTGTGCGAGGATGTCTCAAAATCCAAACCCGCCTCGACGCGCCGCCCAAAACGGCCTGCGCGCAAGTCGCTGACGCAGTTGCTCGGTTTGAAGAAGTAAGCGCTCGCCAGAGGCCCCGGCTCGCAGGGCTCTACCGCCCGACATGTTTAATGTATTGCCACAAAAATGCGCGCAGATCGCCAGGCGCACGGATCAGACCTTGTTTGCGCGCCACATAAAGCACCTCTTGGCGGCATACGGACCGATCCATATTGCGCTGCACTTGGCCCGCATGAATGCGGTTGGCCACCATCGTGTCAGGCAAGATCGCAGGCTCCCCAAAAGCCAGATAGCAGCTGTAGAACATATCCGCGTCCATCAGCCAGATCAGGTTTTCGTCGAACCACACGTCATGCCCGGCTTCAAAAGCCAACACCGAGGGGCTTGAGATCGTATTGAACCCGTAGCGCGTGCGCGAGGTGTATTGGGGCACCATCGGGTTTTCGAGCGTCTTGAGATCCCGCGTCACGGCCGAGCCCATCAACGCCCATTGCACGCCGGGTTGGTCAAAGGCACGGGCCAGCTGCGTCAGCGCGGTCGGATCACACAAGAAGTCGTCCTGAAACAGCACTTTGAGGATGTCTCCACGCGCTTGCCGGAACGCATTGTTGCAATTGGCCGACCCCTGGCGCGGGCCGTCGCGAAAATAGACATGGGTGATCTGCAATCGGTCGGCATAGCTGGCACAAAGGGTTTCAATGGCGTCATTGTCCGATTGATCGGACACCACCACCTCAAAATCCACGTAGTCCTGCGCGACCAGACCATCGAGGCCGGGCGTCAGGAACGCCGCGCCATCGCCTGCCATGTCATAGGCGGGGATGCAGACTGAAATGCGCGGCGCTTTGGTCAGTGGCGGGCCTTAGCAGCATGTGCAATTTGCACGCAACCAAAATCACCGCAGGGCCCATAGGTGGCGCCAACACGCAGGTCGCTTTTTGCGCGATTTCCGTTAGGATCGCTTTGTCTTAGCGGTATTGGGGGCCTCCTTTGGCACATATCTGCATCATCCTGCCCACACGCAACGCCGCGGCGACCCTTGCACGGGCGATCGCGTGTTTTGATGCGCAAGATCATGATGACAAAAGCCTGATCCTGGTCGATAGCGCCTCCACCGATGGCACCCATGATCTGATCGCGGCCTTCGCCCAGCGTCCCGACATCACATGGGTGAACAAGCCCGAACGCGGCCTCGCACATGCCATCAACCTAGGTGTCGCGCAGATGCCAAAGGACGCAATCTTTGGTTATCTCGGGGCAGATGACTTTCTTGAGGCTGGCGTGCTCCGTACCGTCAGCGCGCATTTTGAGGCCAACCCAGATGACATAGGCCTCTTTTTTGACAGCTACACCGCGCGGGACGGGCGGGACCCTGTCTATCGCACGTGTCCGGCCAAAACCTTCTCCATGGCCAACCTGCTGCGCCATCGCACGATCGCAGGGATGCAAAACACGTTCCTGCGCGGGGACGTGATCAAGGCCAATCCCTTCGACGAAAGGGCCGCCTTTGCGATGGATTATGAGCTCTATCTGAGATTGGCGCGGCAAGGGCTGGGGGAGCGCATTGTGCATTCTGCGCAGGCGTCCACCACCAACACCGACAGTGGCACGATCTCTCGCACCCACAAACGCGCCTCCAAACGCGAGGCTTTGGCCTGGGCCCTCCACTACGCGCCGCCGGGGCGGGACAGGCGTCAGGCTTGGTGGAAGTATCTCAAGTATCGGTTTGTGTGAAACGCTGTGGCCGATAGGGGGCAAGCCACGCGCGGGTGTGATTTGTCTCACCGTGGAGCAGCTCATCACCGATCAATTCCCCCATGATGGCGGCCAGGGTGATGCCGGAATGCATGGTCGCCAGATACACGCCCTCTTGGACAACGCCCACTGCTGGCAGACCATCCCCCGGCATCGGGCGCGCGGCCAGCATCGTTTCCGCCAAGGTCAGAGGGATATCCGGCACCAAAGCCTGCAACCGTGCCAGAGCGGTTTGCGTCTCCGCCTCCAAGTCATTGACGGCACTGGCGTCATCGCTTTGATGCCCCACAACAGCCGGCATCACCAACGCCCCGCAGGGCAGTTGCCGCACCTCGCCTGCGTCGCTGACGAGGATATGCGACAAAACCTTGGGCAACGGTGCCGTTTTGATCACGAGCGCAGGACGGTGCAGCATCGGCAAATCGAAACCCAACATCGACATGAGCGGTGCGGACCCCACCCCCGCCGCGATCAGCACCTCATCGGCCTGCAACAATCCGGTGTTCGTCTCAACGCCCGTGATCCGCGCACCATCACTTTCAAATCCCGTCACGCGCAAACCACGCATCACCCGCGCGCCTGCCTCTTGCGCGGCCATAAGAATTTGCGCGGCCAAAGCGGCAGGCTCCGCAACACCCTCTTGCGGCAAAAGCAAGCTTTGCGCCGGCGGATGACCCACATTCGGCTCAAGCGTGGCAAACCGAGCGGCGTCGATCATCTCAACGCCATAGCCCAGCCGTTTCAGCGCCTCTTGCCGCGCCTCAAGCCGGCCCTCTTCCCAACACAGCGATCCGCACCATGCAATCGGCAGGTCCAACGCCTCCTCCAACCGATGCCACGCGGCAATCCCCTCGCCCCGCAACCGATAGTGATCCTCGTTCAGAAAATAGGACGCGTTGATCCAACCAAAAGAGGCCGCCGTCGCCCCCGCCTCACCGGCATCGAGCACGGTCACGCGCACCCCCGACCGCGCCGCATGATAGGCCACGGACGCCCCGATGACGCCCGCGCCCACGATGATGATCTGCTTTTGCATCACTTCTACTCTGACGCGGCGTCCGAAGGACGGCAAGCGGGACGATCACATTGACAAGATGGGCGAATCCGTCACCGTGGTGGGCGAAGGGGTATTCATGTTCAGCTTTTGCACCGATCCAGCCGCGCTCGATACATTTCGGTGGTTTGCCTGCTATCTGACAACGGGCAAACATCAGCAGCTTTACTATTCCGTGATCGTGGTGCTGACGCTTTTGGCGATCACCGCACCCACCGCGCTGCTTTTTGGCTTTGGCGGGGCGGCGGCGGCGCGATCCAATTTCTTTGCGCTGCGCTGGTTCGGCAAAGGCTACATTTCCATCGTGCGCGGCGTGCCGGACATCGCGTTCTTTTTGTTCTTTGTCATCGCACTTGACCAATTTTTCGAGTGGATCCGCCATTCCATAAAATGCCCCGATTGGACCGAGCCAATTCGCCAAGGCAATGATTTCATCGTCTGCGCCGAGGCCAAACTGCCGCTCGGCACAGCCCCGCAATGGGTGCATGAAACCTATGGGTTTTTCGTGGCAGTGCTGACTTTCGCTATCGTTTTTGGAGCCTTTGCGGCCCAAGTCATCTATGGCGCGATGAACGCGGTCCCCCGTGGCCAGATCGAAACGGCTGAGGCCTATGGGATGACACGGCGTCAATCCTTCTGGCGCATCCTTGTACCGCAAATGTGGCTATATGCGCTGCCGGGCCTGTCGAACCTGTGGATGGTGCTGATCAAGGCCACGCCCTTGCTGTTTCTCCTGGGCGTCGAGGACATCGTCTATTGGGCGCGGGAGTTGGGGGCCACGGTCAACGCACGCTTCACCGACTACCCCCATGGCGATTGGCGCATGTGGTACTTTCTCGCGCTGTTGGTGTTCTACCTCTCTTTCACACGGGTGTCCGAGATCGTTCTGGAACGCCTGATGACGCGCCTGAGCCACGGCCAAGCCACCACGGGCGGTGAAGCGCAAAGGAAAACGGCATGAGCTGTTGGCAGACGGTTCAGGACTACGCCCTGCGCAGCCTGGGCTACGGTGAACGGCTGTTGCCACGAGAAGATTTTACGCTCTGCGAGCATTTCGTGCTGATTGGGTCCGGCCTGATTTGGAACGTCTATTTCGGGATTTTGGCCCTGATCAGCGGGTTTTTCCTGGCCACAGCCGTGGCGCTTGGCAAAGGCTCAGGGAACCTGGCGATCCGCAAATCGTCAGAGTGGTTCATCTTCGTTTTCCGAGGTTCGCCGCTCTTCATCCAGTTCTTTTTTGCCTATTTCCTCTTTCTGACCCTGAAAGGCGTGCACCCGATCTTTGCGCCCTTCTCAGCCGCTTGGCTGGGCGCGTTGATCGTGCTTTTCCTGAACACCGCCGCCTATTCCGGGGAGATCTTCTTTGGCGCTTTGCGCGCGATACCAAAAGGCGATGTGGAATCGGCAGATGCCTACGGGTTTTCAGGTTGGCCGCGCTTCAAACGCATTGTTTGGCCGACGATGCTGCGGCTTGCTTGGCCTGCATACACGAACGAGGCGATCTTTCTTTTCCATGCAACCACGCTGGTCTTCTTTTCGGGCTTTCCCACATGGCAACAGCGCGGGGATGCGCTCTACTACGCGCGGTATTTTGCGGATAAAACGTTCAATCCCTTCGTGCCCTATCCGATCCTGGCCTTCTATTTCATCTTGGTGACACTCGTGCTGATTGGCGTTTTTGGGCTGATCAACCGACGCCTGAACCGTCACTTGCCACAAGAAGCGCGGCGCGGTCTAAAGCTGCGTATGAACCTGATCCGGTAGACCGGTCACTCGCCTTTTTTCTGAAACGCGGTTTCCCAGCGTAAGGGGCGAAGCTCTTTGCGAAACGCGCGTTCCAACTGCCGCACGGCATGGGCTTCAAAACACCGCCCATGGCCCGGGATCATCCCGCGTGGACCCCATTCCATGATCGTCTCAATGTCGCGACCCAGCGCGACCTTATCATCGTATTTGCGGTTCCACCGATGAGTGGGGCGCATGTGCCCGCCACTGTCATCTGTCCCGGAAAACCACACGATAGGACGCGTCCAGGTCGGCAAAAACTTGGTTTCAATCACCTCAAACAAATCGGCAAAGATCAATGTCCGCGACGGGCGATGACAAAACACTGCCTCGCGCCGCTTGGCCCCGGTGCGCGCGACAATCTGGTGCAATTGCCCGCGCCACGCCGTTTCCGCCTTGTCCGGCATCAAATTCTCCGCCGTCCAAAGCTGCGCCTTTGGGTAGGCATCCGCCCATGCCTCGGCGCGAGCCTCATACTCCGGGGTGGGCGCCACAATATGCGCGACCTCTCCTATCTCGGCCAATTCCGCGGCCAAACGGTCCGTCAGCTCTATGGGTGCATAGATCCAAAGCCCACCGTCCTGAAGCTGCACCACAACGGCGCGCATCGGCACGGGCACAAAGGCCCGCCCCACTGGCGCGCCGTCCACGAGCCAAAGCCCTTTGGACACCGGTTTTAGCGTATTGTGCGGCTCATAGCCGGTGGCGGTCATCAGGCTGTCCGCGGATCACTCAGTGACAGTGACCTTGACCATCTGGTCAGGCTCGCCTGGCACTGTTCCGCTTTGTCCGCGGCCTTTCTTGATCTTATCCACGATCTCCATGCCGGACGTCACACGCCCCACGACCGTGTATTGACCATCGAGAAATGGGGCTGCGTCGAACATGATAAAGAACTGGCTATTGGCGCTGTTGGGGTTCTCACTGCGCGCCATGCCGACGACACCCCGCTCGTAAGGGATGTCCGAAAACTCTGCCGTGAGGTCGGGCTTTTCACTGCCGCCCATACCAGCGCGGCGCAGGTTGCCACCCTCGGCCTTGGCAAACTGCCCATCGCCGGTTTGCGCCATGAACCCGCTGATCACGCGATGAAAATACACCCCGTCATAAAAGCCCTCTTCGGCCAGCGTCGTGATCTGTTCCACATGTTGGGGGGCCACATCCTCCAACAGATCGATCGCGATGGTGCCATTGGCCACGCCCGACACCTCGATCTCAATCCCGCTGGCCAGCGCGGGCCCGCTGATCAGGCCCAAGGCCAGAGCCGCCCCCAGTTTACGCATCTGCGGCCACCTTCACGCTCACCATGCGGTCGGGCGACATGGGCGGCTCCCCTCGGGCGATGGCATCCACATGCTCCATCCCGTCAATCACGCGACCATAGACCGTGTATTGGCGGTTCAGGAAATGGTTGTCAGAGAAGTTGATAAAGAACTGGCTATTGGCGCTGTCGGGGTTCTGACTGCGCGCCGCGCCCAAGGTGCCGCGATCATGGGGCACGCCGGAAAACTCCGCCTTGAGGTTGGGCAGGTCACTGCCGCCTGTGCCCGCCATGCGCAGGTTGAAATCCTGTTCCATGTTGCCATTGGCCACTTCGCCCGTCTGCGCCATGAACCCGTCAATCACCCGGTGGAAGGCCACGTTGTCATAGGCGCCAGACCGGGCAAGCTCTTTCATCCGCTCGGTATGCAACGGCGCCACATCTGGCAACAGCTCAATGGTCACAATGCCGTCCTTGAGCTCCATCAGGATGGTGTTTTCTGGATCTTTGATCTCGGCCATCGGGCCCTCCTGTCAATTCGCTTAACTGGCTAGGTAAGCCCTCTGCCTTGGAATGCCAAGCAGGGTGTTGACCTGCCCGCCCCAAGCGGCCAATAGAGGCGCGGATTTGAGCACCATTTGAGCCATGGGGAGTGCGGCACGATGGGATGGAAAACCCTCGATGAGATGGATCTTGCTGGCAAGACCGTCCTCACCCGCGTGGATATCAACGTGCCGGTGGAAGCGGGCCGCGTGACGGACACCACCCGCATTGACCGCATCGTGCCCACGATAGAGGCCATCTTACGCGAGGGTGGCAAGCCCATGCTGATTGCCCATTTCGGCCGCCCAAAGGGCAAAGTGGTCTCCGAGATGTCCTTGCGTCAGATCGTGCCCGCCTTGGAAATCGCCCTGGGCCACAGCGTGCAATTCATCGAAACCCTTGAGGGGGCCGAGGCGCTGACCGAAGAGGCCCGCGCCGCCGAGGTGCTCTTGATGGAAAACATCCGCTTTTATCCGGGCGAAGAGGCCAATGACCCCGATTTTGCCGCGCGCATTGCGGGTCTGGGCGATATCTACTGCAATGATGCGTTCTCAGCCGCCCACCGGGCCCATGCCTCGACCGAGGCGCTGGCTCGTCACCTGCCCTCTTGTGCGGGTCGCCTGATGCAGGCCGAATTGCAGGCGCTAGAGGCCGCGCTTGGCACCCCAAAACGCCCCGTGGTCGCGGTTGTCGGCGGGGCGAAAGTCTCCACGAAGCTCGATCTTCTGGGAAATCTGGTGGGCCGCGTGGACAAGCTGGTGATCGGCGGCGGCATGGCCAACACGTTCCTCGCCGCACAAGGCCTAAACGTGGGCACATCACTTTGCGAACATGAGATGGCCGACACGGCGCGCGACATCATGAGCAAGGCCGGCGCCGCCGGGTGCGAGATCATTCTGCCCTCTGACGTGGTTGTGGCGCGCGCATTCAAAGCGGGCGCGGATCACGAGACCGTCCCCGCCCATGCCTGCCCGGATGACGCCATGATCCTCGATGCCGGCCCCGGCAGCGTGGCCCGCATCACGGCCGCTTTCGACGCAAGTGCAACGCTGATCTGGAACGGCCCGCTCGGTGCGTTTGAAATCGAACCTTTTGACGCCGCCACCAATGCCGCGGCCGCCCATGCCGCGACGCTTACGCAAGACGGTCAGCTGATCTCGGTCGCGGGCGGCGGCGATACGGTGGCCGCCCTGAACCAGGCCTCCGCGGCGGACCATTTCACCTACATCTCCACCGCAGGCGGCGCGATCCAGGAAAGGATGGACGGCAAGACCAAGCCCGGTGTCGCGGCTCTCGGCGGATAACGCGCATTTCCCGCTTCTTTCTTGTCAAAAATACCTATCTGACCTCGCAACACGCTCAGCACGGCACCGTTAGCGCCACCATGTTTGCAACCCCGTGCGCCCTGCCCTAAAGCCTGCACAGCATCGCAGAATGGAGGACCCCATGTCGAAAACCGATCAGGCCGCGAAGGTGACAGCAGGCAACGGGTTCATCGCAGCCCTTGATCAATCCGGCGGGTCCACCCCCAAGGCGCTCAAGCTTTATGGCATTGAGGAAGATCAGTATTCCGGCGAGGCTGAGATGTTCGACATGATCCACGCCATGCGGTCGCGGATCATCAAATCGCCCGCCTTCACCGGCGACAAAGTGGTGGGCGCGATCCTCTTTGAAATGACGATGGAGCGGGACATCGACGGCACGCCAACCGCGCAATACCTGTGGGAAAATCGCGGCGTGGTGCCGTTTCTCAAGGTGGACAAAGGGCTGGCCGATGCTGAGGATGGTGTCAAACTGATGAAGCCCATGCCCGATCTTGACGCGCTTCTGACCCGCGCCAATGACAAGGGCATTTTCGGCACCAAGATGCGCTCGGTGATTGATGCGGCCTCGCCTTCGGGCAGCGCGGCCATTGTGGCGCAACAATTTGATGTGGGCGCGCAGATCCTGGGCCACGGCCTGGTGCCGATCATTGAGCCCGAAGTGACCATCACGATCGCGGACAAGTCCGAGGCCGAGGCCATGCTGCGCGACGCCATTGCCGCGCATCTCGACGCCCTGCCCGCTGATCAACAGGTGATGCTGAAACTGACCCTGCCGGAGACTGCGAACCACTACACACCCCTGATCGACCACCCGGGCGTGATGCGCGTCGTGGCCCTCTCTGGCGGGTATGCGCGCGATGAGGCGAATGCGCGTCTGGCGCAGAACACCGGCATGATCGCCAGCTTCTCGCGCGCCCTGACCGAAGGGCTGTCCGCGCAGCAACCCGAGGCGGAGTTTGACACCATGCTCGGGGCGACAATCGACAGCATCCATGCGGCCTCCGTCGCAGGCTAACCCGCTCCGCGCCAGACGCGCTTTCAGAAAACCCGTTTCAAGCCGTGCGAAACAGTCTAAACCCTTGGGCAAAGGGGAAAGACCATGGATTTGACCGGTTCAGACACGTTCCGCGTCGCGGCCTGTGACCTCAACGGGCAAATGCGCGGCAAACGCGTGCCGATGTCCTACATGGACAAATTGGCCGACGGTGCGCTGCGCATGCCTATCTCCATCATGAACGCCGATATCTTCGGGGCCGACATTGAGGCCTCCCCGCTGGTTTTCGCCACCGGGGACGCCGACGGCATGCTTTTGCCGACAGAGCGGGGGGCCGTGCCGATGCCCTGGCTTGCCAACCCCACCCCGCTTGTCCCGATGTGCATGCATCACGAAGACGGCACACCCTTTGCCGGCGATCCACGCCATGCGCTCAGCGCGATCCTGGAGCGTTACAAAGCGCGCGGCTGGAATGTGATGGCCGCCACGGAGCTGGAATTTACCCTTGTCGATGACAGCGGCGAGACGCTTCGACCCGCACGCGATCCGCGCACGGGGCGGACCATGTCGGGGGCGCATATCCTGTCCGTAGACCATATCGATCGACTGGATGGGTTTTTCACGGATCTTTACGAAGGCGCGGACGCGATGGGGATCCCGACCCAAACCACCACCAGCGAATCCGGTGTGGCCCAGTTTGAGATGACCCTGACTCACCAAGACGCTTTGCGCGCGGCCGATGATACCTGGCTTTTCAAAGCGCTCATTCGCGGCACGGCCCGCACCCACGGCATGGCCGCGACATTCATGGCCAAACCTTTCGACGATGACGCAGGCAACGGCATGCATGTCCATTTTTCCGTTCTGGATCAGAGCGGTCAGAACGTGTTTGACAATGGCGGCCCCGAAGGCACCGAGATTTTGCGCGCGGCCATTGCGGGGTGTCTCGACGCGCTTGTGCCGTCAACGCTCATCTTTGCGCCCCATGCCAACAGCTATGACCGCATGGTGCCTGACGCGCATGCCCCGACATCCGTGTGCTGGGCCTATGAAAACCGCACGGCTGCGATCCGCGTGCCAGGCGGGGCGCCGAGCGCGCGCCGGATCGAACACCGCGTCGCGGGTGGCGATACCAATCCCTACCTTGTCTTTGCCGCCATCCTGGGCGCTGCGATGACGGGGATTGAGGGCAATCTGACCCCGCCTGCCCCGATGACCGGTAACGCCTATGATCAGGCATTCCCGCAGCTGATCGCCGACTGGGCCACCGCCACGCAGAGCTTTGCACAAGATCCGACCATGCCCGGCATTTTCCACCCTGATCTGATCACCAACCTGGTGCTGACAAAGCAACAGGAGTTGCGCCTCATGGGAGACATCCCCAAGGATCAACACTGGAAAACCTATCTCGACGCGGTGTGAGAGACCCTTGTGGGATCAAGGCCAGTCGGGCTAAGGTAAATTTGATCAAATTACAGGTGATCCATGTTGATCGGCATCCTAGTAACCGGCCACGCGCTTGATGAACTGCGCGACACCCGAGGCGATTACGATAAGATATTCGACGACTTGCTGACGGCCTTTGGGTTTGAAACCAAAGCGTGGTTCGTGGTGGATGAAGACTATCCCACCAGCCCTGCGGATGCTGATGGTTGGCTGATCACCGGATCAAAACATGGCGCCTACGAAGATCATCCCTGGATCGCCCCGCTGGAGGATTTCATTCGCGATGTCTACGCCGATGGGCGACCGATGGTTGGGATTTGCTTTGGTCACCAGATCATCGCCCAAGCCCTTGGCGGCAAGGTGGTGAAATACGATCAGGGCTGGGCCGTGGGGCACACCGATTACCAAATTGAGGGGGATGATATGCGGCTTTTGGCCTGGCATCAGGACCAAGTCATAGAGAAGCCGGATATGGCCCAGGTCATCGGGTCCAACGCATTTTGTGAGAATGCCGCACTGCTCTATGACAATCGCATTCTCACCGTTCAGCCGCACCCGGAATTCGACGGCGAGATCCTAGAGAAACTGATCGATGTGCGCGGCAAAGGGGTGGTCGAACCGGATCGGCTAACGGCTGCAAAAGACACGCAACACGCCCCCCATGACAGCCTGCGCTTTGTTGAACGGATGAGCGCGTTTTTCCGCAGGGAGACCGCCCATGTCTGATTGGATCAAATCTCTGCCGCAGGCGGCGCAGGACTATCTGGACGGGCGCCGTCTCGACGAAGTGGAATGCGTGATCTCCGACCTGCCCGGCATCGCGCGGGGCAAGGCGGTGCCTGCGTCCAAATTCGACCGGCAGGATTACTTTCATTTGCCAGACTCGATCTTCTTTCAAACCATCACGGGCGGTTGGGGCGAAGCCGCAGGCGATGAAGGGTTCATTGAGCGTGACATGGTGCTCAAACCCGATATGGCGACGGCCACCGCCGCGCCCTGGACGGGGGATTGGACGCTGCAGGTGATCCACGATGCCTATGATCGCGAAGAGAACCTGATCGAGGCCAGCCCCCGCAACGTGCTCAAACGCGTGGTTGGGCTTTACGAAGACATCGGGCTGACCCCGGTTGTGGCACCGGAAATGGAATTCTACCTCGTGGCGCGCAATGTGGACCCGGCCAAAGAGATCGAACCGATGATGGGGCGGTCTGGCCGTCCGGCAGCGGCACGACAGGCCTATTCCCTCACCGCCGTAGATGAGTTCGGCCCGGTGATCGATGACATCTACGACTTTGCCGAAGCGCAGGGTTTTGAAATTGACGGCATCACCCAAGAAGGCGGTGCGGGCCAGTTGGAAATCAACCTGCGCCACGGTGATCCGGTGAAGCTGGCCGATGAGGTGTTTTACTTCAAACGTCTGATCCGTGAGGCCGCGCTGCGCCATGATTGTTTTGCCACGTTCATGGCCAAACCCATTGCCGATGAGCCGGGCAGCGCGATGCATCTGCATCATTCCGTTCTCGATCGTGACACCGGGCGTAATGTGTTCGTGGGCCCCCAAGGCGGTGAAACTGACGCGTTCTATCACTTCATCGGCGGGCTACAAAAACACCTGCCTGACGCGATTGCCGTGCTGGCGCCTTACGTCAATTCCTATCGCCGCTACGTGCGCGATCACTCCGCCCCGATCAACCTCGCTTGGGCCCGGGACAATCGGACGACGGGCATCCGCGTGCCACTGTCCCCGCCTGAGGCACGGCGCGTGGAAAACCGGATCGCGGGGATGGATTGCAACCCCTATCTGGGCATCGCGGCAAGCCTGGCCTGCGGTTTGTTGGGACTGAAGGGCAAGCTTGCCTGCCGGGACGAATTTGCAGGCGAAGCCTATGACGGGGAGGCGGAGATCCCCAATGAATTTGGCGCAGCCTTGGACCTTTTCGAAGAAGCGACCGATCTGCACGAGGTGCTGGGGCCTGATTTCAGCCGCGTCTACGGCATTGTCAAACGCGCCGAATATGACGAGTTCCTCCAGGTGATCAGCCCGTGGGAGCGAGAGCATCTCTTGCTCAATGTCTAGATGCCTCCGGCGGGAGTATTTTTGGAAAGATGAAGCTGAACCTGCTTTATGCCAATGACGCGCGCGGGACGTACCCGCCAAGCTGGTACGCCGCCACGGCTACGCCACCTGGACCGTATGCGCCATTACAAGGCGATGTCACGGCCGATGTCTGTGTGATTGGCGCGGGTTTTACCGGTCTGTCGGCGGCACTGCATTTGGCCGAGGCCGGGCGGCGCGTGGTGGTGCTGGAGGCGCAGCGCGTGGGCTTTGGCGCCTCAGGGCGCAATGGCGGACAGCTTGGGTCGGGCCAGCGGATGGACCAGCACTATGTGGAGAAACTGGTGGGACGCGCAGATGCCGACAAGCTTTGGGCCCTGGCCGAAGACACCAAGGCCTTGGTCAAATCGCTGGTGGCCAAGCACAAGATCGATTGCCATCTGAAACCCGGCATTGCCCATATGGGGTTTCACGCATCCGAGGTGGCAGAAGAGCATGACTACGCCGATTTTCTGGCGGAGCGTTATGGCTACAGCCATGTCGAAAAGCTCGATCACGCGGCGGCGCAGGCGATCTGCCCCTCGCCCAAATATGTTGGCGGCTCAATCGACCGAACGGCAGGGCATCTGCATCCGCTGGCCTATGCTTTTGGCCTTGCCCGCGCCGCAGCCGAGGCAGGCGCGCAGATCTGCGAGGGCACCGAGGTGACGGGCATCGAAGAGGGTACTCCCGCAACCATCAAAACCTCGGGCGGGTCCGTGACCGCCAATCATGTCATTATGGCCTGCAACGGGTATCTGGGCGGGCTCAATGGGCAGGTCGCGTCCCGGGTCATGCCCATCAACAATTTCGTCGTCGCCACCGAGCCCTTGGGCGATGACGCCGCGAAGGTGCTGACAGAGGACGTCGCCGTGGCGGATTCGCGGTTTGTCGTGAACTATTTCCGCCTCAGCCATGACAATCGGTTGCTCTTTGGCGGCGGGGAGACTTATGGCTACCGCTTTCCCCAAGATGTCTCTGCCATCGTGCGCAAACCCATGACTGAGATTTTTCCCCATTTGCGCGATGTGCGGATTGACTATGCCTGGGGTGGCACGCTGGCCATCACGATGAAACGCCTGCCCTATCTCGCGCGCCTTGCGCCCAACATGCTGTCGGCGTCTGGCTATTCCGGCCATGGCGTGGGCAATGCGACCCATGCCGGCAAGTTGATGGCGGATGCGATTTGCGGCGACGCTGATGGGTTTGACACCATGTCGCGCATTCCCACCCGGCCTTTTCCCGGTGGCACGGCCTTGCGTCATCCCATTCTTGTCCTCGCCATGACATGGTTTGCGCTGCGCGACCGGTTGGGCATCTGAAACCTTACTCGCCTACACAGCTGACCGACCGTGGCAATTCCACGCCGGTGCTGCGCTGTCGTGAAAATTTCACTTTTCCGGGTGCGATATCCCCATTACATTTCCTGAAAATCAAAATTCTACTTTCAGGAAAGCTGAAAACATGACCCAGGCCACCCCCAACGTTTACGATGCAGAACCCATTCCGGCTGAGGCCCGCACAGAAATTGATCGCATTCTGCAATCGGGCGATCTGTTTCGTTACACGGCCGCGGACAGCGCGCCTGTGACACTGCTAGAGCAGGAATTTGCGGAGCATATGGGCTGCAAATACGCCCTTGCCGTGTCGAGCTGTTCCGCCGCGCTGTTTTTGTCGCTCAAGGCGCTCGGCCTGCCCAGAGATGCGCGCGTCTTGATCCCGGCCTTCACCTTTGCGGCGGTGCCATCCTCAGTCGTACATGCCGAATGCGTGCCGGTGCTTTGTGAGGTGGGCGAAAATTACCGCATCGACATGGCGGATTTCGAGGCCAAACTGGATGACAGCATCGCGGCTGTGATCATCAGCCATATGCGCGGGCACACATCTGATATGGATGCGATCATGGCGCTGTGTGATGCGCGCGGCATCCCTGTGGTCGAAGACGCAGCGCATTCCCTTGGCACCGTCTGGGGCGGGCGCAAGATCGGCACGATTGGCCGTGTGGGCGCGTTCAGCTTTCAATCCTATAAACTGGTCAATGCCGGGGAAGGCGGGATCATGGTCACAGATGATGCCGATTTGGTGGCGCGGGCCGTGATCATGTCGGGCGCCTATGAACACAATTGGGCCAAGCATATCGCAGGTCAGGACACAGGTCTGATGGCCGCCTTTGCCCGCTGGCAGAACCAGTTGCCACTTTACAATCTGCGCATGTCAAACCTGTCGGCGGCGATTATTCGCCCTCAGATCGGCCATATCGGGCGGCGCGTGCGGGATGGTCGCGCGAACCACGATTATGTGGCCGCGGCGCTGAACGCGTCACCCTGGATGCACGTGCCGGACAAGCTGACACTGGAAGAGCGCGCACCCGACAGCATTCAGTTCAACCTCATCGGCATGACCGCTGAGGACCGCAAAGCCTTTGCCAAGGCCGCCGCCGCGCGCGGTGTGAAAGTGCAGATTTTCGGGCTCAGCACGGACAACGCGCGCGCCTTTTGGAACTGGCAGTTTCTGCCCGGTGAGACACCAGAGCTTCCGGCCACGCGCGAGATGCTGATGCGCGCCTGCGACGTGCGCCTGCCCGCCCGTTTGACGCGTGATGAGTGCGACAGGGTGATTGAGGCGCTCCTCATGGCGGCACAGGATGTGATGGGAGAGACACGCGCCTACGGCACTTGACGCGTTTGTCGTGCCCGCCTTTGATGGGCGCATGACACAAGATTTTTCCAAAGGCGCGGCGTGGATGGCGGGTGAGGTGATCCCCATCCACGCAGCCAAGATCGGTGTGACCGACTGGGGCCTCACGCATTCCGACGTCGTCTATGATGTGGTCCCGGTGCGGGAGGGGACGTTTTTTCGACTGCCCGATTATCTGACCCGGTTTGAAGCCTCTCTCGCGGAAGGGCGTATGGATGTGGGCATGGACGCAGTCCAGATTGGCGATGCCTTGCACCAGATGGTTGCGGCCTCCGGCCTGCGCGCGGCCTATGTTGCGATGGTCGCTGCGCGCGGCACACCGATCATTCCCGGCAGCCGCGACCCGCGTGACTGCGCCAATCATTTCTATGCCTGGTGCGTTCCTTATGTGCATGTCATCAAACCCGACATGGCCGAGATGGGGGCGGATGTGCTTTTGTCGGATGAGGTGCGCCGCATTCCCGATGACAGCGTCAATCCGCGGGTCAAAAACTACCAATGGGGCGATTTCACGCGCGGTCTCTTTGAGGCCAAGGAGAAGGGGTTTGAAACGGTCCTTCTAGCCGATCACGCAGGCCACGCGACCGAAGGGCCGGGCTTCAACTTGTTTGCGCTGAAAGGCAATTGCGTGATCACGCCCGAACGAGGCGTGTTGCAAGGCATCACGCGACAGACCGTGATCGAGATGGCCAAGGCGGAGGGGTTGACCGTAGAAGAACGCGCCCTGCCTGTGGCGGAATTGATGGAGGCGGATGAGGTATTTCTCAGCTCTTCCGGCGGTGGGGTCCTGCCGGTGCGTCGCATCAATGAGAGGGTGTTTTCCAATGGCAGCGCCGGGCCGGTGGCCATGCGATTGCGGGCGCGGTATTTTGAACTGACCTTGGATCCGGCCTATCGCACGGAGATTGCTTATTCGTGACCGCGTTGCCGGGCTGAAGCCCGGCCTACCCGATAATTGCAATCTGATCTTTAAGGAAAGGATAGGCGGCAATAGCCGGGTCTAGGACCGTACGTTGCAGTATGGGGCGCAGCGTATCAGCGACCTGTGCCGGCATATCCTTTAAGATCTCCTTGCGCGCTGTCAGGCTAATTGTGCGGGACAGCGGCTCTAGCGGCAGGGCCATCACGTCGATCTGATCGGCAAAGCGCTGCCCCCGCATGAGCGCCAAAGGCGTCAGGATCGACCACCCCGCCCCCTGCCCCACAAGCGCAAGGATCGCGTGATAGCTGTCCAGTTCGAACCGATGCGGCAGGCTGATCGTCTGGCGCACAAGATGCGCGGTGATCAGGCGGCCCATGTAGTGGCGCTGTGTGTACTGGACGAGCGGCAGACGTTTGAGTTGCCCCATCACATCGCGGGTTTGATCGATGACGCCTTTGGGCGCGGCGACGATAAAGCGCTCTTTGAGCAGGGGATGCACTTCAACCCAGTCATCCTCCGCCCCCAAATCAGCGGCGACAATGACATCAAGACTGCGCGCATCCAGCAAATCATAGAGGGTGTGGCTTGCCCCGGTTTCCAGCAGGAACTGACAGCCTTTCAATTCAGCAGCCATGTGGGTCAAAAGCTGCGGCGTCACATCCGCCTCAAAATCCTCGATCATGCCGAGACGGAATCGCGTGAGCGTGGACAGATCCGACATCGCCAGTTCCGCCCGGGCCTGGGCCGCCTCATTGAGGATGACCAGCGCGCGACGTTTGAGGATTTCACCCGCCGGTGTCAGGCGCACAGGCCGCGCATTGCGTTGCAACAGCGTGGCACCCACGGCCGCCTCAAGGTTGGTCAGTTGTTGCGACACCGCAGAGGGGCTGGCTCCCAAGCGCTTAGCCGCAGCGGAAATGGAGCGTTCATCGGCCGTGGCCATGAACACTTCGATACCCCAGAGCGTGATCCGTCCCGGGCTGTCGACCATGGCGCAGGCCCTTTTACTTGCTCATCTTGGAGAGCTTGTCCTGAAGATCAGAAAGCTGCTTTTTGATCTCATCGAGCTCTTCTTCGGGTTCTTCCTCGGGCTCGACGATGTCTTCGGGCGTCGAGGGTGTAGTGGACATGCCCGGCATGGCGCCCGTCATGGCCTTCAAGAACGCCTGTTGCTGCGCCTGCACCGCTTCCATCCCTGGCATTCCAGACAGCGGGTTGGCCTTGGCCATGTTTTCCATCATCTGGGATTGCCCATTGCGCAGCATTTCAAACGTGGTGGCGAGGAAATCCGGCACCATGGATTGCGCCTGAGACGTATAACTGCGCACCAGATCATTGAGCACGTTGACCGGCAGCATATTCTCACCGCGGCTTTCATGCTCCGCGATGATTTGCAGCAGATACTGTCGCGTCAGGTCATCGCCTGATTTGAGATCGATGATCTGCACGTCGCGACCGGTGCGAATGAATTCGGCAATGTCTTCGAGAGTGACGTAATCAGACGTTTCCGTATTGTAGAGCCGGCGGCTGGCATACCTTTTGATCAAAAGCGGCTTATCATTGTCTGCCAAGGTGCTTCCCCCCTAAGGCCTCGCGTGGATTACGCTGCATCACAGCATAAACACCTGTTGTGTAAAATGAAAGGGCGAGCACGCGGCTCGCCCTCTCTATCGTATCGGGCCCCGGCAGGGAGGAAGTGGGCACCCAATCGATGATGTCCCGCCTTTGGGGCAGATCTTACTTCGCCGTTGCCTTCTTGGCAGCCGCTGTCATGTCGTCCGTGGCTTTCTTGACAACTGCAGAGGCGTCTTCCTGCATGTCTTTGCCAGCCGCCATCAGCAGCTCAACCGTGTCCACCTGGACCTTCTTGGCGATCTCAGCGAAAGCAGCCATGTTTTCGGCGGCCACTTCGGCGTTGGCGGACGCGAAATCGGTCATCGCCTTGGCGTAGTCGGCAGGCTCGGTCTTGGCTTTGGTCACTTCGGTCAGCTTGGCGAGCGTTGTTTTGGCCCAGTTGCCGGACACCTCAGCGGACTTTTCAGCCGCTTCAAGTGCCACACCGGAGAGCTTTTCGCTCAGCGCGGCTTGGGTCTTGAACGCGTCTTCCATGGCTTTGGTGTCAACCGGGAATGCGCCCATCATGTCTTTCATGACGGCGTTGAAATCTTGTGCTTTAGCCATTGTTTTGCTCCTTGGGTAAGCGATGTTGGCGCTGTTTACTCTGCGTCTGGGAAATAGATACATGCTGCAGCGCAGCATTTCAAGTCTTTTTTCTGCACTGCAGCAAAAAAGGTGACCTAGCGTCAATCCGCATGAAAGAACAACGACTTACGGACGCCATTTGCCCGCCAGGATGACAAAAAGATGCGCGCTTCAGCAAAAAAGCGCTCGGTTTTCCGAACCTTTTTCGGGCTTTACTGATTGGCTTTTCGGCGCACATACGTGCCGGGCGCCGGGGCAATGGGGGGATGATTTGAACCACCCGGCGCGCGCGCAGCCACCTGTTTGCCAGACTTTTTGCGCAACCAAGTTTCCCACCTAGGCCACCAAGACCCTTCGGTATAAGTTGCCTCGGCCATCCAGTCATCCGCGCTCCCGGACACGTCTGGGTTCGTGTAGTGACCGTATTTCTTCTTACTCGGCGGATTGACGATCCCCGCGATGTGGCCCGACTCTGAGACGACAAAGGTCTTGTCCTTGGATCCTGTTTGTTGGAAGCCGCGGTAACAGTCCTTCCACGCAGCAATGTGATCCGTTTCACAGGTGATCGCCATAATCGGGACGGTCACATCTTTGATCGACAGTTTTTCGCCCAACATCTCAAAGCCATCGCCCACGAAATCATTGCCCTGACACAAGCCGCGCAGATACTCCATCGTCATCTTACCCGGTAGGTTTGCCCCATCCCCGTTCCAGTAAAGCAGATCGAACGCGGGCGGCGCTTCACCCATCATGTAGCTTTTCACAGCGGGCGTGTAGATCAGATCATTGGAGCGCAGAAATGACATGGTGCGCCCCATGATGAAGGAACGCAGCATGCCCTGTTCTGTCACCTCTTCTTCGATGCCATCGACAAAATCATCCTGCAGGAAAGGCGAGAATTCCCCCTGCTCGGAAAAGTCGGTAAGCGCGGTGATGAAGGTGGCGGAGTTGACAGATGTGTCGCTGCGCTTGGCCAAAAGCGACAAAGTCAGGTGCAGCGTCGTGCCCGCAATGCAGTAGCCCACAGCGTTCACTTGCTTTTCCCCGGTGATCGCCTTCACCTCGTCGATCGCGGTCAGAAACCCCTGGTCGATATAGTCGCCCATACCAATGTCGGCATGGCTCACATCCGGATTGATCCAGGAGACAACGAACAAAGTATAGCCCTGCTCGGTCACCCACTTGATCATGCTGTTCTGCGCCTTGAGATCGAGAATGTAGTACTTGTTGATCCAGGGCGGGAAGATGATCAGCGGGGTCTTAAAGACCTCTTCCGTGGCCGGCGCGTACTGGATCAGCTCCATCATGTCGTTGCGATAAACAACTTCGCCCGGTGTGGTGGCGATGTTCTCACCCAGTTCAAACGCGCTTTCATCCGCCAGACGGACAACCATTTCCCCGCTATTGGCCTCCAGGTCCGCAACCAGGTTTTCAAGCCCCCGCACCAGGCTTTCGCCCTCGGTTTCGACGGCCCTTTCCAAGGCATCGGGGTTTGTGCCCAAAAAATTCGTCGGGCTCATCATGTCCACGATCTGGCGCGAAAAATACTCCAACCGGCGCTTTTCTTTGACCGGCATATCGTCAATTTCAGCCACCGCTTGTTCGACGGCGTGTTTGTTCAGCGCGTATTGCTGTTTGATGTAGTGAAAATACGGGTGCGTTTCCCACAACGGATTGGCAAAGCGTTTGTCCCCCTTAAGCGGGTCCTCTTCGCCGTCCTCCGGTGCACGCCCGGTCGCGAGCGCTTGTTGCGCTTCCATGAAATGGCGCACGGACTTGCCCCAGAACTCAAGCTGTTGTTCGTACATTCGTCCGGGGTTTTCGAACATGTCCTTCCAATAAGACGTGGCCGCCTGCGCAAAATGATCTTGTCCCGGCGCGTTGAGCGTCGGATTGGCGTGGGTTCGATTCGATAAGGCCTGAACCAACCTGGTGGACAGTTCTTCCACGCGTTCCAGGTTGGCATTCAACTTGTCGAGTTCTTTACCGGTCGCGGCGTCAACCGTGGACATATTGTTCGTTACCTCTTAAGTTTCTGCTAAGCAGCATTCCGTCGCTCAGGTGGGGAGAGCAGTGCGACGACAAACCAGGGCAACAGCCCGGTCCAAGGAGACGAAGATGCGCTACATGGCGACCTACGACCTAATGGAAACCCTCCGTAATACCAATCAATGGCTGGGTGCCACGGCCCTGTCAATGTCATCATATCCCCTCTTTTCTATGGTACCTAACCCCGCTTTTCAATGGATGGCCGCTTGGGGCGAAGTGACGGAGCGTACGTTCCAGCGCATGGTGGTGAAGCCTGACTGGGGCATCGAATCCATCACCGGTGAGGATGGGCGCGACCACCTCATTCGCGTCGAAC
>ERZ1740070.142-NODE-142-length-51287-cov-14.582097_pt1 | contig 51287 bp, 36 predicted proteins | sample MGYA00581734_ERZ1740070 | MGnify/ENA primary metagenome ERZ1740070 (study PRJEB43018, sample SAMN04849744) | marine metagenome | isolation source: floating plastic debris | place: Pacific Ocean | collected 2008-09-01 | study: EMG produced TPA metagenomics... | reverse complement strand
GTTAAATTAAGGATTGAGATGCAACCTTATGTGTATTGGACATTACACTGGTGTAAATTGAATATATATTGTTTCATCCTGATTATCAGAGAAATAACTTATGCTAGCTGATAGCTCTAAATTTTAACAGAAAAGTTATCTTTTCCTGCACCACAAAGCGGGCACTGGTAGGTTTCCGGAAGCTGTTCAAAGGAGGTGTCCTTCACAATGCCATTCACCTCATCACCGTATTCAGGATTGTACTCTGATAGGCAGCTGTTGCAGGTATAACTATTACTGACTAGCTTCTGTGGCTCCGACTCAGTATTTTCCGTTTTAGGAACAGCGTCTTCCAGTTGGTCAAAATAAACGCGGCTAAGCTCAATGAGCAGTGAAGCAACTACATCTTTTGGGATGTTTTGGGCATAATAAGTGTATTCAGTAAGGTTTGGGTTGAAATCCTTTGAATAAAGGATGTTGTAGCTATCTGTTTGGTCGAGCACTTTTTCAATGACAATAGAGGTGAATAACGTGATGTCATCGGTGGTCTTTATGGAAAATGTGAGCCCATAAGTGCTTATATCCTGTTGGTCGAGTGTACGTACTAGTTGGGTCTTAAGCTCATAAGCCTCTCTATCCAAGGCGGGTAAGTGCCAGTTCATTTCCAGTGCGGAATGTCGCAGGTTCATGCCCAGTTTACCCAGCAGTTTTTCCCATCCTGTGATATACTTCTCGGAAATGCCCTTTATAATCAATGATTTCCAGGTAGTCAGACTTATCTTGCCTACTTCCGTCTGCAGGCACTTATGACAGATGGCTTTAAGTATCTCCAGGTTGAAGTTGTTGTTCCTCCAGTAGAGGCCAAGCCAATACTTAGTATCATACATTCTGTTGAAACCTTCATAGTACGGAAAGTTTGGACTGGCAAACTGTAATTCTTCTGTTACCGGCTGGGTCCTAACGTTAGCTTCTTCCAACCTCTCGGATAAATTCTGATAAGTCACCCCATTATTCGCTAGTTCCAGAGATTCTACGAATTTGGATACACGACATATGTCTTCACCATACACAAGTACCGGAAGCTGCCATGGTGTATTCTGTATATTCTGGAACCTTAGGTAGACGTACCAATAGTTCTCCTGGTTTGAGGCCAGAAAATTGATATGACCCGAGAAGAGTGGAACTAAACTTTGAGAAGGATCTACGATATTGATTCTCAGTATGGGTAAATAATCAAAACTCTCTAGAATATAATGGTAAAGATGAGAGGCCAGCCACTTTTTGCTAGGTTGTACATCCAATGCCACATAAGAACTGGCGATGTTTTGGTATCTGAAATCATTGATCTCAAAGTCGAGGTGTATAGGTTCCAATGTGGCTTTAATAAGATCAGGGTCTTTTTTTATGGCAGGTATCAATATATCCTGACGAGAACCGAAATGAATATGTCCTGCACCCAATTGCTCAGCAATCGCAGTCACTTTCAGTAGGTCTCCGGGTGAAATGATCCCACCCTTCAGGAAAACTCTAACTAAGTCTTTGAATTTTGAAGGCCTCGACACCGTTGGCGTAGATTTTTCAACTAAGTTATCGGCTTCCAACTTCATATCTCAATCAGTTCTTCATTTTTGTGCAGCATGCGTTGGATCTCGGATTTACAGCTTCCGCAACCTAATCCGGCTCCGGTAGTCTCACAAACCGATTCTAAAGACTTACAACCTGATGCTATTGCTTCTTGTATATTACCTTCGCCCACGTTGTTACAAGAGCATACCAGTTTGCCCTTAGTTGGATTTATCTTTTTATTTGAACGTAATAGTTGCAACCGTTTTTCCGAAAGCTCTACTTTGTTTTCTATCAGGTTTTTGAACTCCGCAAATTCGGATTTATCTCCCATTAATATTGCACCCACCAGTCTGTCCTGATAAATGATACATTTTTTATAGTAAAGCTGAGCTTTGTCCAGAAAGATGATCTCATCATATCCTTTACTATTTGGAGGGGCTTCTACCATGCCTATGGAGCAAAGGTCTAAATGGGAGAATTTTAGAATATTCATCAAAATGGACCCTTGGTAAATACTTGAGAGATCGCCTGCCATAAATTGAGCCATACAATCTGCTTGCTGTTCTGCCGCTGCGGTTATGCCATTTAATTTTTTGTCGAATTCGGCTATTTCACCGGCAGCAAAAATGTCCGGGTCGCTGCTCTGCAAGTATTCGTTTATAAGTATTCCTCTACCTACGTCTAATCCGGACTCTTGGCCCAATTCAATATTGGGTCTGGTGCCCACGGCATACACGATGGCATCACAGGTCATGTCCTTACCACTTTTAAAGGCGGCATGCAATCTTTTTTCTTTTTGAGATATGGATGTGACCTGATCATTGGTATGAACTGTAATACCCAGGTCTTCCACGTATTCTCTCAGTAAGGCGCTTGCTATAGGGTCAAGTTGGCGCTCCATTATGCGCGAGCTGAGCTGGATAATCGTCACGTTCAGGTCCATTTCCTTTAATGCAGCTGCCAGTTCAAGGCCTAACAAGCCACCTCCTATGACTAAAACATCTTTTCTACTTTTCAAGTGTTGTTTCAGTTCATCAGCATTTTTCCGATCCCGCATGGTGAATACACCTGGTAGCTCCATAGGTGTATTCGGTGGAATGAATGCTCGGCTTCCTGTAGCCAGCATAAGTCTGTCATAGGAGTGAGGCTCACCTTTGTCATCGATCACAACTTTTACCTTGCGGTCAATGCTAGTAATTGCGTTAGACTTATGCACATGTACATTTAACTGCTCCAGTTCACCATATTCGAATTTCAGTAGGTCCTGCCAGGTTTTAGTGTCGTTTACATAATCCGGAAGTAATACACGGTTGTAAAAAGGCCATTCTTCCTTGGAGAAGACATGTATCTCATCGGTTTGATTCAAAGAACGGTAGGTTTGCACAAATCGGTAAGCAGCAGCTCCAGCTCCAACAACAATTATCTTTTCTCTCTTCTTTTCATAGAGTCTCACTTCCACAGCTGCGTATTTAAAACCAGGTTGCTTGGACTGTGGGTCTATGTCATCATTGGTGAGATTATTCGCCCTGCTGAAGTCCTCATTTAATTTTTTCCCCCAATGCATGGGCAGAAATACCACATCCTTTTTGATGGAATCAGTTATCCGGGCAGTAACGCGCACTTCACCGCGGCCATTGGACACCAGTACAGGGTCATTTTCTTTGATACCTCTGATTAACGCATCTACCGGATGTATCTCCAGAAATGGCTTGGGTAGATGCCGGTTGAGTTTGTTCACCTTCCCTGTCTTCGTCATGGTATGCCATTGATCACGAATGCGTCCGGTGGTCAGGATTAGTGGTAATTCTGACGTCACCTGTTCGCTTTCAACAGCTGCACCAGCCGTTTTTATCTGAGCTTTACCTGAAGGCGTAAAGTACTTATGGTCTGCAAATAACCTTTCGGTGCCTTGATGGTCCACTGAGGGTACAGGCCATTGTATAGTACCTTGGCTTTTCAACCTTTCATGTGACAATCCGGATATATCGATCTTTGTACCTTTGGTTAATCTGCAATACTCATCGTAGACCGCAGCTAAGCTGTCGTGATCAAAGCCTTTGAAACCCATGGCTTTTCCGAAGCGTAGCAGGATATCAGCATCCGGAAGCGCCTCTCCGGGAGGTTCAACCCCTCTTCTGAGATAACTGATCCTTCTTTCCGAATTGGTCATGGTTCCTTCTTTTTCCAGCCAGGTGGCTGCTGGTAATACCAGATCGGCATATTTTACAGTATCACTGCGATTGGAAATGTCCTGCACCACCAAGAACTTGGCGGCAGACAGCGCCTCGTCTACCATCCTGGCGTTTGGCATGCTCACGGAAGGGTTGGTACAAATGATCCATAGTGCCTTCATTTTACCACTTTTCAGCGCATGGAACATTTCCGTGGCGGTTAGACCAGGTTTATCATTGATACTTTCTACTCCCCAGAAATCCGCTACTTCCTGGCGGTGGACAGGATTATTTAAATCTTTATGAACTGCCAGTAGATTAGCCATGCCGCCAACCTCACGCCCCCCCATGGCGTTGGGCTGGCCTGTCAACGAAAAAGGACCTGAACCGGGTTTTCCGATGTGGCCTGTGATCAGGTTAAGGTTGATCAGCGCCAGGTTTTTATTCACTCCCGATGTACTCTGGTTGAGCCCCATTGCCCACATGGTAATGAAACCGTTAGCGTTGCCTATATATTTTGAAGCCAGAATGATGTCATCCGCAGGCACCTGGCAGATAGCTGCTGCCTGGGCTATGGATGTTTTCATTACCTCTTTACGAAAAAGATCATAGCCTTCCGTATGAGTGTGGACGAAGGCGTCATCCACCTTGCCGGCTTCAATCAATAATCTGGCAATGGCATGGAGTAGCGCCTCGTCCGTTCCTGGCAATAGTTGCAGGTGCAGATCAGCTTGCCCGCAGGTATCTGTCACACGTGGGTCTATGACAATAAGCTTAGTATTTGGGTTCTGTTGCTTATGTTTTTCTATCCTTCGAAATAAAATGGGATGGCACCAGGCCGGGTTTGCACCGGCGATTAAAAAGCAGTCGGCTAATTCGATATCGGCATAGGAGATAGGCACAGCATCGTCACCCAGAGCCTGCTTGTACCCAACCACAGCAGAGCTCATGCATAGCCTGGAGTTGGTATCTATATTGTTCGTGCCAATGAATCCTTTGGTCAGTTTATTGACCAGGTAGTATTCTTCGGTAAGACATTGCCCGGATACGTAAAAACCGACTGAATCAGGCCCATGTTGGTCTATGAGTGTTTTAAAAACAGCTGCGGCACGTTGAAAGGCCTGGTCCCAGGTTACGCGCTGTCGAGGATGTGATTTTGCTCCGCGCATCTCCGGGTAGAGCAGTCGATCATACCTGTCCATACTGGTATAATGTAGGTTCATGCCCTTAGAACAGAGCATGCCTCGGTTTACAGGGTGATCTTTGTCTCCTTCAAGATTCAACTGGCCCTTTTTATCGATGGACACTTCTATGCCACAACCGACACCGCAGTAGGAGCAGGTGGTTTTTATCTTTTCTTTAGACTTTAACATGAGTTAAATCGCGGCTACTATGTTCAGGATAGTATCATCCCTCTAGAAAATCGATCAGGTACCCACGGTAATCATAGTAGTTAGGATGCTCCAATACGTCTATTCGGTTTCTTGGCCGTTCGAATGGAATGATGAGCTCGTCACCGATCTTAGCATATGGACCACTGGTCATCATGATCACTCTATCGGCGAGGAATATGGATTCATCTACATCATGTGTTACCATAACCGCTGTGATCTTCTCCCTTTGCCAAACCTCAAGCAGTACGTCCTGCAGTTCGCCCCGGGTTAAGGAATCCAGCATACCAAAAGGTTCGTCAAGCAAGAGTACTTTGGGTTTAAGCGCAAAGGCCCTGGCTATACCTACGCGCTGCTGCATTCCCTGCGAGAGTTCTGTTGCTTTTTTGTCAAAATCATTGCCTAAGCCCACCTTGTTCAAGTAGTATTTGCAGATCTCCAGTTTTTGCTTTTTTGAGGCATGAGGGAATACCTGCTTCACGCCAATCATTACATTTTGCAACGCTGTTAGCCATGGAAAAAGACTGGGTGACTGAAACACTACGGCCCGGTCTGGCCCGGCCCCGCGAATGGGTGCACCGTCAACCATGATCTGTCCACCGCTTATTCCGTTTAAGCCCGCGATCATGGTGAGCAGGGTAGACTTACCACATCCCGAATGACCAATGATAGAGATGAATTCACCCTCACGAATGTTGAGTTGTAGGTCTTCCAACACTACATAGTCCCCTTTCTTAGTAGGATAAACCTTTTTTATATCGCTACATTCCAGCATCACGGGAGCACCTTGCAGGCGGTCCTTGACCACAAGTTCTTTTAAGTCGGTATCTAGTTTTTCAGCTACATGCATGGCTTAGAAATATTTTACTTTTTCGGATTTCTTTCTTTTACCAGGCCAGATCCTGCCTGGCATAACAGGTTTTAGATCAGGTAATAAGTACTCAACGCCATCATTTTGAACCCGGGTTGAACCTACCTCAATAAGGTATTCCAATACCTCATTTCTCAGCTTTTTATAGGTGCTGTTCTTATTGATCTCTGTGATATTTCTTGGTCTTGGAATGTTAACAGAGAATTCAGGCCCTAACGTGGCGTTCGGCCCTGGTTTGAGCGGTATGATCCTATCGGCCATGATGATCCCTTCGTCCACATCATTTGTGATCAGGAGCGCTGTTTTTTGGTCTTTACTCCATATGTTGATGATCTCTTTTTGTAGTGTGCCCCTCGTTAAGGCATCTAATGCACTTAGTGGCTCATCCATCAAAAGCACTTGTGGGCTCATGGCGAGCGCCCTTGCCACGGAAACGCGCTGTCGCATTCCACCCGAAAGCTCCGCAGGTCGTTTATCGGTAGCATGAGTAAGGTTTACCATCTCTATGTACCTCCTGATGTGAGCATCCCGCTCTTTTTTAGAGAGGTCAGGTAATACTTCGTCAACAGCCAGCTTGATGTTTTGATAAACAGTCAACCAGGGTAAAATGGAGTAATTTTGAAAGATTACACCTCGATCAGGCCCAGGTCCATCCACAGGCTTGCCTTTCAGCAACACCTCGCCGGAGTCTGGCTCCAGCAGACCATTAATAAGGTTGATCAAGGTGGTTTTACCACTACCGGTAAAACCTACGATTGCCACGAACTCCCCTTCTTCAATGCCGAGGTTTATATCCGTTAACACCTGGGTAGTTATGCCCTTATTTATATAGGATTTGCAAACGTTTTTTAATTCCAGAAAAGCCATATTAAGCGATTTCAGCCTTGTTGAAAGATGCGAACTTTTGGAGCGTGATCATGATGCGATCAAGCATAAAACCAATGGCGCCTATGACAAACATGGCCACGATAATCTTGGCGTTCGAATCGTTGGCCCCGTTTTGAAATTCCTCCCATACAAATGAGCCGAGTCCCGGACTTTGTGCTAATAATTCTATCGCGATAAGTACCATCCAGGCCACAGAAAGCGTTATACGCAATCCTGTAAATATTAATGGAAACGATGCAGGTAGAATCACTTTAAAAATATTTTGCCCGATGTTGAGGCGCAGCACTTTAGCAACATTAATAAAGTCCTTATCAACCGTAGAAACACCCATGCTGGTATTCACCAGAGTGGCCCACATCGCACAAAATCCAACGCTAATAAAAGAAATGACAAAGCTTTTGTCCATATCAGGGTCCTGAATTAGAGTTTTCACGATCATGAATACGAGCAACAGCCAGACTACTGGAGATACTGGCCGGAAGATCTGAATCAGCCAGTTCATAGCTGTGCGAAGTGTGCTGCTCAACCCCATAATTATACCTACAGGAACTGCAATGATTATAGAAAGCAGAAATCCGGCAAATACGGTTTTTAAGCTTGTACCAATTTGATCGAGAAAAGAAGGACGACCCGTGTAAGTAATTTCATTAAGGCCCTGGGCAGCTCGTTGTTTGTTGGTGCCAGCCACCTTAACATAGAACTCATCTTTTTTCTGGCTGATGATCTTGTGATCTTGCAGTAGCGCCATTGCAGCGGTGTATACCTGCTTAGGTGATGGTAATGTGTTGGGCTGACAAGTGATACTACCCGATTCAATACACTTTTTCATTTCGGAGGCGGCAGTTTCTCCACCATCATTCATAGCTTTTTCAATTCTGCGATCCGCTTCAATCGAGTAGAGATAAGATGCGCCACTGTGCCACAGACTGATGAATAATAGGATGGATACTAGTGGAAATACAGCCTTTTTTAAAAATGAAACTGTATTTTTTTTAGGCTCCTCCTTAGAGAGGAGCCTGATTAGTGGTTCAAGAAAACCAAAACCTATGAACCTGACTATTCGTATCGATTTATCCTTCATCATAAAAGCTTTTTGTTGTCGTTTTACTAAATTTTATTTTGGTAAAATGTGCTTTAAACGATCCAAGAAAAGATTTTTAGATTTTACATAGCCTTCTAAAAATACCCTTTGAATTCCCTAAAGGGCGGTTCTTATGTACTCCCTTTAGGGTTGGGGTAGTTTGGTCGAAGAAAAATCTTTTATCGGATGGTAGTGACATTCTATTGTACTTCGTCCTTATTGCCTATTTTGAAGCTGTTGATGTAACCAATGGGGTTTTTCCCGTCATAGCTTGTACCATCAATAAAATCTGAAGTAGCAGCCTTGTAGCCATCAGTATCAGGAATGTCAGAAGCTTCAAGGTGACCTTCTTCAACCAATATTTCTGCCGCCTCTTTCCAAATATCAGGGCGGTAAATGTCCTTGATTGTACTATGGTACCAGTCCTCAGATTTGGTTTCAGGGATCTGTCCCCATCTTCTCATTTGTGTAAGAAACCAAATGCCATCACTGTAGAAAGGGTAAGTGGCGTTGTGACGGAAGAATACATTAAAGTCTTCCATAGTTCGCTTGTCGCCTTTTTCAAATTCAAAGGTCCCAGTCATAGAGTTGGCAATAACCACAGAATCGGCGCCAACGTATTCCGGCATAGATAAAATGCCAACAGCTTTAGGTCTGTTTCCAGGAGTATCAAGCCACTTTCCTGCCCTGATCAAAGCTTTGGTGACTGCTAATGCCGTGTTGGGATACTTCTCTACAAAGCTTTTTGTCATTACGAACACCTTTTCGGGATTGTTTTTCCAAATGTCATAGTTGGTAGTAACCGGAACACCTATACCTTTAAATACTGCTTGCTGGTTCCAAGGTTCACCTACGCAATAGCCATAAATGGTACCTGCTTCCAGGGTCGCGGGCATTTGTGGTGGAGGCGTTACGCTAAGTAGTACATCAGCGTCTACTTGTCCCTGAATATTGTCAGCAGTGTAAAATCCTGGATTAATACCGGCTGCAGCTAGCCAGTAGCGAATCTCATAATTATGCGTTGATACAGGGAACACCATCCCCATTTTAAAAGGTTTGCCACTATTTTTGTATTCAGTGATCACAGGTGCAAGAGCATCGGCAGTAATGGGATGAACGGGTTTCCCCGAATCGTCTTTAGTGACGTTAGGCTTCATTTTCGACCAAACTTCATTCGAGACAGTTATGCCATTTCCGTTCAGGTCCATGGAAAATGGGGTAACGAGTTTAGCTTGTCGGCCAAAGCCGGCGCCTGCGGCAATAGGTTGACCCGCTAGCATATGCGAACCGTCCAGTTGACCATCAATGACACGGTCCAATACATTTTTCCAGTTCGATTGAGCTTCTATGGTTACAAATAGTCCCTCATCTTCAAAATAGCCCAACTCTTTAGCTATGGCAAGAGGCGCCATATCGGTAAGTTTAATAAATCCAAAAGTCAACTGTGGCTTTTCAATTAATAGTAATTCGGATGTAGTTTCCGAAGTTTCAATTTCTTCGCTTTTGGCGCTTCCGCCGCATTGTAAGAAGAGTAGGGCAGAGGCCATCAAAAGGAGGCTGTAGACAAAAAGGGTTAAAATATTTTTTTTCATAACTATATAATTTTCTAGTAGTTTGAATTACTTTTTCGAGGAGTCAAAGAAGGCCGCTTTCAGATCAAGCTGTAGCCATACCCAGTTGTTAAAGTCATCGTCAGGGATTATACCAAACTCTTCGCTGGCAAGAAACTGAGAATAACCTAGTTTTACATTAAAGGCTTTGGAGACATTCATATTGTAGATAAGGTCAATTTCAGAGCCGATAGATTTACTTGGAGTAAGTCCTTCTACGCGAGCATAATCCTTATTAGCGGTGAAGTGGTGCAATTGTGCAATAAGTTTTGATTTTTCACCGGTTTTGATCGCTGTTTTAATGAAGTAATTATTAAGTCCTTCTTTTCTAGTTTCACCTACATAAAAGAAGTCCATCAAGCCATAAAATTTATGGTTGGTACCAAAGGGCTGTTGCCAAGTATGGTCGGTCCCATCTTCGTCAGCATCAGTACCGGAGGCCATGTCCACCCCAAAAGTGATCGGTAGGCCGCCTATTTTGTAGGTGGCGCTTAGCGCTAAAAGGTAGGCGGATATGTCGCTTCCTGAGAATTGATAATATGCTGATCCGTCAAAACTGAGAACATCGGACGCTTTGACTGTAGGCATTACGCCAAGGGTTGTGCTATTCGTATGTGAACCATCAAACTGACCGGAATCATCCAGGTCCTGATTGGTAATGTTAGTGACCATGATGGGTAGCGTTAAGCTTTCCCCAACCTTTGTTTGAAACCAGGCATATTGCAGACTTTTATTACCCGCCCTGATATTCTGAAGAGCTGTATTGGGATCATTCGTATGACGCGTTTGGTTTAAAGTGGCCCCAACATCAAGGAATGAGGACTCGCCTAAGTCAAATTTCCCAACGAAAGCATCGTGTGAGCGTCCGCTGGCAGCCCATCCCAGAGCCCCAAACCAGCGTTGATCGCCATAAGAGATTGCTTGCCTTCCAAATTTCAGTGTAAGTAGTTCTGAAACCTTGTACTGTGCGTATGCCTCGAAAATGGAGAAATTAGGTTCTGGCGCCCCTGGGGCTCCATCGCCGAGAAGATCATAAGCCTGAGGCATCTGCCCCCAGAAGGACACTACTTGAGGGGAAATCACTATTTTGACTCCTTCTGTATCGCCTGAACCAATATAGGTAAAGGTTAGGCGCGACCGTTGCTGCGTGGCAAGTCCCGGGGTGTTATCACCGGTTGTCTTGCCGTTGTTATTACCATTGTATAATTCTGTTCTGGGCCTTATCTGGCCATCAATTTTAAATTGTGATCTGGCTTGTGCTGCCAGCAAGATAAGTGAGCAGGTTACGTAAATAGTTCGTTTCATAAGCCTTTTATTTTGGTTGTAATTATTAAGTAAATATACGTATTTTAATTACGTAATTACAAAATTAATTACGTAAAAATACGTAATTAATTTTTAACTACTTAAAAACGAGTATTTGCGCGATTGTGAGCTTTGTCCTTACGAGTCATAGGGAAGTCGTCCCTATTTGACATTATATGCGTTAGTGAGATGGGGTTGGACTGTGTGCAACCGACCTGAACTGAACTGGTAAGTTAGTAACTTGCGGGAGTTTAAGGAGTTTTAAAGATTCTAACTTATGTCAGTAATGAGTCTTTAAGCGCTGGTTCCTGATCTATTTTACGGAGAAGTTCTGCAATATTATTAACTTCTAGCTTTTTCATGATATTGAACCGGTGTGTTTCAACGGTACGTATGCTCTTGTCAAGTTGGTCGGCAATGTCTTTATTAGACACACCTTCATAGATCATTCTTAGTAATTGTTTCTCACGCTTCGTGAGACCATAGTCTTTGTCCTCCAGCTCTGAGGGGCTAACTGCGGCGGGTACATTTTTAGCAGATAAATATCTCTCCACTAAAATGGAAGAAATATCCCCACTGAAATACTTTTGACCACTATGAACGGTATGTATTGCTTTTAGAAATTCTTCTTTTCCTGTATCCTTTAGCAGATAACCATCGGCGCCCGAATCTACTGACTGGGTTATGTATTCTTCATCCTCATGCATGGTAAGTACCAGAACCTTGGTTAAGGGAAACTTGGCTTTCAGTTGTTGGGTGGCTTGGATACCATTAAGTTTGGGCATGCGTATGTCTACGATGGCAACATGGGGTTTTAATTTACCTGCCAGCGCTACAGTTTCCTCACCATCGGCAGCCTCGCCGATCACCTGGATATGTTGCTCTGTTTCTAATAAAAGACGAAGTCCGTTTCTTACTAATTCGTGATCATCTGCAAGAATGATATTTATTGTTTCGCTCATGGTTTAATCTAAAGGAATACTTATACGGATCTTCGTGCCAGAGCCTGGTTTGGTCTTTAGCTTGAAAATTCCATTTATAAAAGCTGTCCGTTCTTTCATATTGAAAATCCCATGCCCTGAGCGTTGAAAATAGTCAGAATTTTTCAGTTTTTCATAGTCAAAACCGCTTCCATGGTCTTGAACGCTAATATTTAGTTCTTTAGGAGTGTGATTTATTGATACTTTGATCTCTTTGGTTTTAGCATATTTGATGGCATTATTGACTGCCTCCTGAACAATTCTATATATATTGTTTTCGATATGGCTCTCTAACCGGTTCACAAATCTGGTAGAATTTTCGAATTGCACATTGACCCCGGAAAGTGCAGTTATCTCCTGGCAAAATTTTCGTATCGCTGGTACTACACCAAAATCGCTGAGGCTTGTGGGTGTGAGGTTAAAGGCCAGCCTACGTACTTCTCTAAGCGTACTTTTAAGTAATTCTTTGGTATCAGTCAGTCTTTTTTTGGTGTGTATGGAGTTATCGGGTGTTAGAGATTCCAGACTCAATTTTAATGCGGTAAGCATCTGTCCCAGACCATCGTGAATTTCCCTGCCGAGGCGTTGCCGTTCTTCTTCCTGCCCTTCCAGGATAAGTACGGAACGATACTGCTGTTCCTTAACGCGTTGCTCTATCTTGGCGCTATTGATCTCTCTCGATCTAATCTTTGCTTCCTTGAAATCAGTAATATTACGGGCAATTATCTTATAATCTTCATTTTGATTGATTTTAGAGGGTATAATGAATAGCTCCAGCCAAATAAAGTCACCCATGGCATCAGTCAATTTCACCTCCCCGGTCCATGGAAGGCCCTTGCCAAGTATGTCCATTAAACCGTTTACAAACTCATCTCGGTAACCGTTCTGTTTTAGTAGGTTAACAAAACTTAAAGGGACATTTTTTTTTTTCCACTCCATAGCATTTCTGAAGCGGCTTGAAAGCATTAGGAAATCGCCACTAGCTTTCATAGTTGCGTACACTAGAGGTGTTTCCGGCACATAGCTAACCGATTCAAGATCCTGATAGGACTTTACCAACTCCTCGTATAAGCGGCTAAGTTCACTCGCCATTTCAATGGATTTGCCCTCGGAGTCAATCAGTTCATCAACAGTTCTTCTTACGTTCCTGGCAATGGGTCGGAAAATGAAGATTAACTCTATCAGAATAACTAATAGAGAAAAGATTAAAAGGATAATCTCCAGATTTCTAAGCTGGTCCACTTTCTCGTTGGCCTCTCGATCATATTCAAAAACAATGGCATCCATACCTTCAAGGAAGTTGGATTCATGGCTTAGAATATTGTTGATTTCTATTTTTAGCTTGAGACTGTCATGGTTGGGATCATTTATAAGCTGATCTATTTTTTGAGCGCTTGTCACGATTTGTTGGTACTCATACATTATAGACTCATACTGCTCTTTAATTTGTTCGGAAGGTTTCCCTGTAATGCCCATTGCGGTATCACCTTGCAAAAGAGCTTGGTGTGAGCTGGTCCAAAGGTTTAGCGCATCCCTAAGTTGTTTTGCATACACCCTTGCGCTGTCGATATTATTTTGTTGCCCAATTTGCAGGGCCAGCTTACTGATCTTTTGACTTAGCATCCGCTGTCGACCTGCCACATTGATAGTGCGGGAGTCATCCTGTTGACTGCCAATGTAGCGCTGGACTACAAACTGGCTGATAATAATACTCAGCGCTATGGCTGATAGCGCGAGAATGTAAAAGAGCCCTAGTTTATCAAACTTTCGATGTTTACCGGATGGCATTATTCAATTTATACTCTTAATCTATTGGCAAGAATACGTAATTGAATTCAAGCCGCAAGGTTAAGTATCCGGAGATTACTCTTTAAAGCCTACGTATACGTAGCCACTTTCTACCTTAACCGGGTACGTAGCAAGATCACACTCGTTCCCATTGAGGTTTTTACCCGACTTCAGGGAGAATGCCTTTTTGTGATACGGACAAGCCACCTTCGGCTCATTTTTTTGTGATCCTATGATGCCTCGAGCAAGGATCATCTGTTGCTTGTGCGGGCATAGGTTCTGAGTGGCATACCATTCATTTCTACGGCTGAAATTGAATATGGCTATTTGAAGACCTCTATAAACGGCACATGCACCTCCGTTTTCAGGAAAGTCTTCAATAGAGGCCACCTTGAACCATGTATTCACCTCTTCAAGTGATACCGTTTCATAATTTATAAGTTCTTCGCCGATATTCATTCTTAAATCTTTTTGAAAGTTATTACCAGGCAGCTGGTATTTTTTGTCCACGTATTTCCTCAAATTTCTGAGTAGGATCCCCGGTTTCGGAGTTGATAAAATGACTAAACTTCGATCTGAGTTTAGGGTCATTCACTACCTCTTTCCATTCGCATTTGTAGGTATCAACCATGTACTGCATATCACTTTCGAGCTCATCACAAATACCCAGAGTATCATCGATGACTACTGATTTTAGGTGATTTAATCCACCTTCCATCTTGTTGAGCCATGTAGCAGTACGATTTAAGGGCTCGGCTGTTCGTATATAATATATTAAAAAACGATCGAGGTACTTGATGCAGGTTTCGGAGTCAATATCGCCCGCAAGGAGTTGGGCATGTTGAGGATTGGCGCCTCCGTTGCCGCATACGTACAGATTCCACCCAAGCTCAGTAGCTATGATACCGAAGTCTTTGCTTTGGGCTTCGGCACATTCGCGCCTGCAGCCAGAGACCGCCCCCTTTAGCTTGTGGGGAGCTCTAAGCCCGCGGTAACGATTTTCTACTTCAACGGCAAAAGAGACCGAATCATGTAAGCCAAATCGACACCAAGTGGACCCTACGCAGCTTTTAACCGTCCTGAGCGCCTTGCCATAAGCATGTCCGCTTTCAAATCCTGCGTCAATAAGTTCCTCCCAGATCTTAGGTAAGTCTTCTAAGGCAGCTCCAAAAAGATCTATCCTTTGGCCTCCGGTTATTTTAGAGTACAGGTTATACTTCTTGGCTACTTCACCTAAAACTATCAGCTTATCAGGTGTGATCTCCCCTCCCGGAACGCGAGGTACCACCGAATAACTACCACCCTTTTGGATGTTGGCCAGGTAGCGATCATTAGTGTCTTGAATTGTATCTTGTTTCGTAACAAGATCGTTCCAGATACTGGCCATTAATGAAGCTACGGCCGGCTTGCATATCTCACAGCCGTCCCCGGAACCATAGGTATTTAGCAGGTCCTCATAGCTCTTAATATTTTTGATCTTGATCAGATCGTAAAGCTCTTGGCGGGTATAATCAAAATGTTCACAGAGTACCTTTCGAACTACCTTGCCCATTGACTTCAGGGTGTCATTTAAAATGTCTGCTACCATGGGCGAACAGGCTCCGCAGCCGGTTCCGGCTTTTGTGCAGCTCTTTACCTGGCCCACATTTTCCAGATTGCCCTCTTTAATGGCATTGACAATGTCCCCTTTGGTAATATTTTCACAGGAACATACCTGCGCGGAATCCGGAAGTGGTCCCAGCGCATCAGATCCTGCGTCGCCTCTGCTAGCTAAGATTAGTTCCTCAGGGGCCGGTGGTAGCGCCAGTTCGTTATCCATAATCTGCCAGAGCATGTTGTATTGCGAAGCGTCGCCTACTAAAATCCCTCCCAAAAGTCTTTTGCCATCGGCGCTGAGGTTGATCCTTTTATAAATCCCCTGTTGTTCATCTTCAAAAACAATCGTTTTGGCTTCGGGTGTTTCGCCCAATGCGTCCCCAAAGCTGCCCACGTCAACACCTATAAGTTTAAGTTTAGTGGACATATCGCAGCCTTTAAATTCCTTTTTGCCTCCATCTGCCAACTGGTTTACCACCACGTCTGCCATGTCATAACCTGGCGCTACCAAACCATAGATCATGTTATTGTATAAAGCCACTTCGCCAATGGCATATATGTCAGGATCATTAGTTAGCAATTGATTGTCAACAATCACACCACCTCTAGGACCAGTATTAAGGCCACAGGTTGTAGCCATCTCGTCCCTGGGTACAATGCCACACGAGATCACCAGCATATCCACTTCCAAGTTGCCCCCGTCATTGAAGGCAAGTCTCTCAAGTTTTCCATTGCCTCTGATTTCCTTAGTATTCTTATTTAAGTGGATCTGTAGGCCTAAACTTTCGAGTGTTTGCCGTAGTGTGGCAGAACCATGATCATCTAACTGCCGGGGCATCAATTTAGGGGCAAATTCTATAATATGGGTTTCCAACCCCATATCCATGAGCGCTTTTCCTGCTTCAAGTCCCAGTAACCCACCTCCCAATACAGCTGCGGACTTAACATTTTTACCATAAGAAATAATGTTATCCAAATCCTCAATAGTTCGATACACAAAGACACCTGCTTTGTCGACTCCTGTTATAGGAGGTACAAGTGCGCTTGAACCTGTAGCTAACACCAGCTTATCGTATAATTCCTCATGTCCATGATGAGTAATTACCTTCTTATTTTCTCTGTCGATGGAGGTAACTAGCTCACCAGTATGTAATGTGACGTCGTTTTCCATATACCAGTTTTTTGGCGCCATACTGAGCTTTTCCGAGGAGCGCTCACTGAAGTATTCACTTAAATGGACGCGGTCATAGGCCGGGATGGGTTCTTCACCGAACACAACCAGTTCAATCTTGTCAGAGGAGGCTTTTGATCGTAGTTTTTCACAGAATTTATAACCTACCATACCATTCCCTACCACAACTACTTTTTTCATATCTAAGTATTTATACGTAAATATACGTAAATAAATTACTTAAAAACTAAAAATATTACGTAGTTTTACTTCAATTTAAGTAACTAACCCTAAGTATATGGGCAAACTAATTTTAGTAGGCGCTGGCCCCGGTGATCCGGAACTAATTACTTTAAAAGCCATAAAGGCTTTAAAAAGTGCAGATGTAGTCTTATATGATGCTTTGGCTAATGTAGCCCTTCTGGATTATTGTAAATCCGATTGTATAAAGGTGTTCGTGGGGAAAAAGTCAGGCATTCACGCTTATCAGCAGATCATAATCAATGATATGATCGTGGATTACGCCACACAATATTCAACGGTTATTAGGCTAAAGGGGGGAGACCCCTATGTTTTTGGTCGTGGTCATGAGGAGTTGGAGCATGCGACAGAGGCAGGTTTGGAGGTGGAAGTGGTTCCCGGGATCAGCAGCGCTCTGGCCGTTCCTGCCACTGCACAAATTCCATTAACGAAACGTGGCATAAATGAAAGTTTCTGGGTAGTAACAGGCACCACCACTTCAAGGTGTTTCTCAGAAGATATGGAGTTGGCGGCCCGGTCCAGTGCGACTATTATTATTCTCATGGGAATGAAAAATCTGCCAGGGATCTTGAACGTATTTCGAGCGTTTAGATCCAGCGAAGAACCGGTTGCGATTATTCAAAACGGAACTCTTCAAGATCAAAGGCAGGTGTTTGGCAACCTCAATACTATTGAGAGCGTAGTTTCCGATGAAGAAATTATCAATCCAGCCATCATCGTCATTGGGGCTGTGGTCAATGAACGTAGTATTGATGAAAAGACCTGGTTAGCAAATGTACATGCGGAGGTGCAGACTACTAAAGTGGCTTTTTGATCCATGGAGGGAAACATACTTTTTCCGGTTTTCTTAAAGTTAGATCGGCTGCATACCCTGCTGGTTGGTGGCGGGTATGTCGGATTGGAGAAGCTAGAGGCTATTTTAAGCAATTCCCCGGAAGCTAAAGTCACTATTTGTGCTAAAGAGGTGCTACAGGAAAAGATACTAACGTTGGCAGAGAGCCATCCACATATCTCGATCATTGCAAGGCCGTATGAAAAGAAATTTTTAAAAGGTAAGGACGTAGTGATCATGGCTACGGACAGCAGGGATCTTCATGAGAAGATCAAAATCCATTGTCGTAAACGGCATATTTTGGCGAACGTGGCTGATACTCCGGACTTGTGTGACTTCTACCTTGGTTCTGTGGTGAAAAAAGGAGATTTGAAAATCGCTATTTCGAGTAATGGGAAATCACCTACTATCACAAAAAGGATCAGAGAATATTTAGAAGAGGCTATTCCCGATGATATTCAAATCCTACTGGATAAAATGAAGGAGATAAGAGATCAGCTTAAAGGCGATTTCGAGTATAAAGTAAAGGAGCTTAATCGGGTGACCAAAAGTTGGAATGGCAATAGCTAAAACGCAGATTAACTCAGCACGTTTTTTAGCGGCTAATCAAGGCATTGATGAGGTTAACGCTCAGGATCCAAATACTGAAAATGGTCTTCCTGCTGCACTATTATATAGTCAAAGGATGTCTTGTACTTTACTTGAGTTTGATCTCGAAGCCAATGAGCTCCTTCAGCTGGCAGTACGTGGTCAGCATATAAAACGTTGGAGTATTCCCAGGGACCAATATCCTATGAACCGTAAGGGGTATTTAGCGTGGCGATCTATGTTGAAACAGATGCATGCGAACCTAATGCGGGATATTTTGTCAACTCATGGGTATACACAAAAGGAGTGCGATCGGGTTTCTGATATTATTCTAAAAAAAGCTTATAAAAAGGACTCGGTTGTGCAAACCCTTGAGGATGTAGTTTGCCTGGTATTTCTAAACTACTATTTTGATGAGTTCTTGAGCAGGCACGATGATGACGAAGCGAAGATTATATCGATTCTGCGAAAAACATGGAGTAAGATGAGCCTGAAAGGACAACAGGCTGCTCTTCAACTTAAACTTTCAGATCAGGCTTCTGAGATGATCGATAAAGCCCTTTGAAGCCTGATATGCTCATTACCATTTTGATTTCAGCTCGCTGAGACCCAGGTGATACAAATCCGGTAAGATGATAAGTTGTACTCACGATTGACAAAACTTATTTTTGTTATTTATGAGCAAGAAGATCGCCTGTGAATCATGTGGACATAAGTTCTCAGGAAACTATTGTAATTTCTGCGGTGAAAAAGTGATCAAAGAGGACGATCGCAGGCTTAAACATTTATTCTCTGAGGTTTTTAACGCTTTTACCTTTGTTGATAGCAAACTATGGTATACGCTAAAAGTGATGTTGGTTTCGCCCGGTAGGTTTCCTCGTGATTATGTCGAAGGTAGACGACTGAGGTACATGCGGCCCATTGCGCTTTTTTTTATGGCCAATCTCATTTATTTTCTCTTTCCTTTGATCAATACCTTTACCACAGACTTACAAATACAGTTAAATGGGTTTTTCTACAGTGATTTGGCTACGAGTATGGTAGATGGCTTTTTGTCAACAAGTAGCTCTACCTACGAAGAGTTTGAGCTTCTTTACAATACTAAAACTGCTGGGTTTTCTAAGTTGCTACTTATCGTTTTTGTATTGATCCAGGCGATATTTTTTGCTCTGATTCATATAGGAAGTACAAAGCGGCTGATGGCAGATCATGTTGCAATTAATATGGAACTAATGAGTTTCGTTCTACTTATTGGAATTGAGTTAATGGCCATTTTCCTTTCCGTGGTTGTATTGATTACCAAATGGGGATTTTTGTTTTCGAACTTTTACCTTACAGGTGTCATAATTGTACTATTGGGGTGGTATTTTTTTCATATGGAAAAAAAATTTTACGGGTTTAAAGGAATTAGACGAATCATAAATGCTTTATTTTGTCTGGTAAGTACGGCAGTTACTCTAATGATATATAGAGGGTTGTTATTTTTTATCACTTTCTGGTCGACCACATAACCCAGGACAGCCCTGCTGTATCATAAATTATATGGGCAACAAAGCCACTCATTTAACATAAAGTTTTAAAGAGCGGCTCTGGTATCATCAGTCCTTGTTACGCTTAATGACGTTTTGGCGTCTAAGCGCTTTGTAGCAGCCAATTGATTATAGCTTGCATAAACTCCTAGCATTGATAACCCGTAACTCCTTTCCATTTGGTCATGTACAATGAAGCAATAGCATCTCCAAGAATGATTAATTTTCCACCTCCTTTCAGCGATTTGTATACGCCAAAGGGGTCATCTTCGGATTGGTTAGCTTCATTTGATTCGATTTATTCACTTAACAATTATGAATATAATTACCAGTATCTCTTATTAAGGTGGCAGATTGTCAGATTAATTATTCTGATCTCAATGTTTCTACCGGATTCACTAAAGCTGCTTTTATCGTCTGGTAGCTAATCGTTGCTACGGTTATGACAAAAGCGATTAGAATAGCGGAGCCAAAAATCCACCATGAAAGATTGGTTCTATAGCTGTAATCATCAAGCCAACTTTGCAGGTAGAAGTAGGCAATGGGAGTGGCAATAACACCCGCTACCAGAATTAATACACCAAACTGCTTCGATAATAGCATCCAGATCCTACCAACACTGGCGCCAAGTATTTTTCGTATGCTAATCTCTTTTGCTTTTCTTTCTGCGAAGAATGCGGCCATGGCGAATATGCCAAGTGCTGAAATGAGTATGGTGATAATACTAGAAATAGTGGCTAACTTACTTATGCGTTCTTCATTCCTATATTTTCTTTCCAGATCATCGCTGGCAAATTCATAATCAAAAGGACTGTCTGGGTACATCGACTTATAGGTCCTTTCTATCTCCGTTAAAGCGGTGGAAATATTGATGTTCGGATTGATTTTTATGTTTATGACGGACGACCTGCCGATGAAGTCGAAGTAATAAATCGTTTGCGGTATGGGATCATAGGCCGTTTGGTTTAATAAATTTTCGACAATACCAATTATGGTGAACTCTTCGCCAAAAGCGTCAATGTTTTTTCCAATTGGATCTTTAAAACCCAGGTAGTCGACGGCGGCTTGGTTGATGATCATAGTGAGTGAGTCTTTGGCCAAATTCTTATCAAAGTTTCTGCCTTCCAGAATTTTCCAATTCACCACCTGCCCAAAATCGTGACCCACGGCGTTAGTGATAAACTGGTCCTGCATGCCTTCTTCTTTACCCTCCCAGCTAAAACCACTGTTATTAATCCAGGTATTGGTGACTTCACTTTCTGATGTTGACACGGCAGAAGCAATGTTTCCTTCAATCAAGGCGTTTTTGAAATTCGGGAAGTTGTCATACTCTTCGCCTGACTGAAAATACATAGTAATTAAGCCATCCACATCATAGCCTAACGGTCGGTTTTTAGCATGTTGAATTTGTTGATCAACCACCATAGTTCCGATAATAAGAATGATGGAAATAGAAAACTGGAAAACGACCAATATTTTTCTGAGCAAGCCTCCGCCCGCGGAAACTTGTCTTTTCAATGACTTAATCGGCGAAAATGATGATAATAATAGAGCCGGATAGCTGCCTGCGAGTATTGAAGTGAACAAAACAAATCCTATACTGGCTAACCAAAACGTTCCACTTTGCAATGGAATGGACAGTTCGATGTCTATAATCCGGTTAAAATAGGGCATTGAAATTACCGAAAGCACAAGTGCGGCGATAAAAGAGATAATGGTAATGAAGAGGCTTTCTGAATAGTATTGGGTTCGTAGTTGGCCCTTAAGAGACCCAAGTGATTTACGAATTCCAATTTCTTTAGCTCTTTTATCCGCGCGTGCAGTATTAAGGTTCATAAAGTTTATGCAGGCCAGTAGGAGTACAAACAGACCAATAATTCCAAATAACCAGACGTATGTAATTCTTCCACCCGAGTTTATGCCGTTCGTATACTCACTATAAAGGCGCCATTTAGCCATAGGGTGTAGAAAAAGTTCGGGCTTAAATCGTTTGCCCTGATCTTCCGGCATATTGTCGTACTTCACCTGGTTAATGGCCATTGATGCGGTTTCCGAATTTGCACCGTCTTGTAACTTAACAAATACTCGAAACCAACTTGCACCCCATCCAACCCGACCTTCTAGGTCGCGCATGTCTTTATAAAATTCCCATTCACCCATGTAATCAATTTCGTTGAATTTGGTGTTTCCATGGATGTCCTCGTAGATCCCTGCAACGACCAGAGTCCTATCGTCGGCTAGCGTCACGCTTTCACCCATGGCCGGCTGATCTCCAAAAAAAGAATTTTTAAAGGATTCAGAAATAAGGATGGTATTCGGTTGTTCCAGGGCCTTACGTGAGCCTTGAATCATTTTTATTGATATGATTTCAGGTCCTTCGGGTTCGATGAAAACTCCTCTTTTACGGATAACCTTGTCGTCTGCTTTGAAGACGTAGCTGTTATTGTAAGATGATGTCACTACATGTTCAAAGAGGTTAGTATAATCCTGCCTGAGGATAGGCGCCAACTGCAGAGCCTGACCTTGCCACGTTTGAATTTCTGATTCAAAAGTCTGATTTTGATAAACCTGAGCTATTCGGTCGTAGCTCTCATGATATTTGTTAAAGCTCGTTTCGTACTCTATCCAGACGCCAATCAATAAAGCCACTGCCATCCCAAGTGCAAGGCCTGCTATATTAATAGATGAAAAAGCTTTGTGACGTAATGTATTACGCCAGTGAATTTTGAAATAATTTTTTATCATAACTAAGTTGTTTGAGTTTGACCGTTTGTTTTTAATGGCAAAAGGCCTGACATAGTTAAAGACCTGATACCAGTAGTTGAGCTTAGCTCTTATTGTTGTTTTATTACTGCGTGTATGGTGAAATTTCTCATCTAAGTCTCCAAGTACTTCTTCAGCCAGCTCATCTCTGATGAACCAACAGAGTAGTTTACCAGCATAATATGGAGGTTTTACGTCCACTTATTCTGCTCTTAAGCTTTCAACAGGATTAGTAAGCGCTGATTTTATGGCTTGATAGCTAACCGTAATTAGAGTAATAAGAAGAGCTCCCAGGCTCGCATAAATGAAAATCCAAATGGATATATCCATTCGATAGTCATGCTTGGTAATCCAGCTATTTAATGCGTAGTAGGCAATTGGCGCCGCGATAAAAGAGGATAGCATAACGAGGGCTACAAAATCCTTTGTTAACAGTTGCCAGATGTTTCTTACCGTTGCTCCCAGCACCTTGCGAATACCAATTTCCTTAGTACGTTTTTCTGTCATAAAAGCAGCTAGCCCAAACAGGCCTAAACAACTGATTAAGATGGCAAGAATGGCAAAGAATGCGGCCAATTGACCTGTTTTCTCTTCGCCTTTAAATTTATTGGCATATTCATCTTTCATCACCTTGAAATCAGTGTAAGCTCCAGGAGCCAGATCACGGTAGACAGCCTCTATTTTTGCAATAGCCTCTCCTTGGGGGTAGTCTTTACGGATTCGAATAAACTGCCAAAACTGTTCGCGCTGAGTTAAAAACATGATAGCTGGTTTGCTGGACGCAAATGGGTCGCCTTTGATCAAATCTTTGACCACGCCGATAATGGTGAACTGAGGCGAGCCCCAGTAATCATTACTACTGTATAGTGTCATGCCTACAGGATCTTCTAGTCCCATTTTTTCCTGTGCGGATTCGGTGATTACGACCGCCGTGTTGTCCGTTTTGTTATCACGTGAGAAATCCCGACCGGCGATAACTTCCCAGCCCACAGCCTTCCCATACTCGTGATTAACTCTAATGGTGTTAAATGAAATATTTACATTTGGATCGGAGCCTTCCCAACTAAAACCACCGTTGTTGCCCAGCGTATTGGTCAAGGGATAATTTGACTCCCCAACTTCTTCTACCACGCCTGTTTTAATTAATTCATTTCTTAAGGTTTCCAGTTTTCCGTCCAGTTCAGAGGACCGTTTTGGCATCATAAATAGTCCGTCACGTAAATAGCCCACTGGTCTGTTTTTCACAAACTGTATTTGCTCATAGATAATCACCGTCCCTACAATTAGAGCAATAGAAACGGTGAATTGGAAAACAACGAGTACCTTTCTAGGTAGAGCGGAATATTTACCTGTTTTGAATGTTCCCTTTAATGATTTAACCGGATGAAATCCGGATAGGAATAGCGCGGGATAACTGCCTGCAAGTACACCTGTAAGAAGTGTAAAGCCAATCCCCGATATCCAGAATACAGGTTCATTCCATGGGATACTCATGTTTTTTCCGGCAATTCCATTAAACATATCCATAAACAAGGATACTAAGATCAGAGAGACTAGAAACGCTAAAAAAGCTACTAGTACCGATTCACTCAAAAATTGGTAGATGAGTTGAATTCTGGCCGAACCCATGCTTTTACGTACGCCAATTTCTCGCGATCTGTTTTCAGATCTCGCGGTACTAAGATTCATAAAGTTGACACAGGCTAAGAGCAAAACAGCGAACCCAATAGCGATGTAAAACCAAATTATTGTTACCCTTGGGCTGGTCACCAATTGGCCGTTTTTAAACTCAGAGTTGAGATGCCATTCGCTCATAGGATGTACGAACAACTGCACTTGCCTATCCGGATCCCGGTGAGGATTATAAAGATCTTTAATTAGAGCCGAAGCCTCAGACCAGGATACTCCTTCCTTGAGTTGTAGAAAAAGGTACATGTTTTGATTGTCCCAGACATTTAAGTTCGACCAACCGTAGAGATAAACATCCAGTGGCGCCAGGTATTCCGCACCGGCAAATTTTGAGTTACTTGGAATGTCTTTATAGACACCTGTAATAGTGAGGTTTCCTTGCTCATTAAACTGTATAACCTCTCCGACAGGGTCAATTTCACCAAACATTTTATGCGCTAATGACTCTGAAAGCATAATGGTCTGTAGCTCATTAAGTCCATCAGAGGTGCCTGATACCAATTCTAGGCTTAACATCTCAATGCCTTCAGGCTGAATATGGTATCCATCTTCCAGATAGTGATCGTTTTCGTAACTGATCAGGCGTTCCTCTAAACGCCAACGTACCATAACCACATTTTCAAATTTGTTTGGGTAGTTGTCTTTGATGTAGGTGCCTAATCCGGTGGTTACCACGTCATTCGTTTCTAACTCACCGTCGTACATACCGTTAAACATCACGTGACCAATGCGATCATAGTTGTCGTGGTATTTGTTAAAGGATAGTTCATCATATACCCATATACCAATGAGCATGGCCACAGTCATTCCCACGGCCAGTCCACCGATGTTGATAAATGAGTAGCCTCTATTTTTGTTGAGGTTACGATAACCGATTTTTAAATAATGTAGTTGCATGTTGTTATTTATTAAGTTTGACCTGTATTTTTTTAAGGCAAAAGGCCTGAGATAATTCAGTACCTGATACCAGTAATTGAGTTTGGCTTTGAGTGGTGATTTATTATTTAGGGTTACATAGAATTTCTCGTCAAGATCGCCCAATACTTCTTCAGCAAGTTCATCTTTGATGAACCACTTCAGAAGACGCATGGCTGCTTTCGGTGGACCTATGATTTGAGTATTCATTTATTGATTCTGTCTGATTGATTCATTAATAAGGCCTTTCACTCGTATCGTAGTGCATCTACAGGGTTGCTGCGTGATGCCTTGACAGTATGATAGCTGATGGTTCCGAAAGCAATAGCGATGGATACCACGCCCCCAAGTAAAAAGTAGAGCAGGTTGATTTCTACCTTGAAAGCGAAGTTTTGGAGCCAATCGTCCATGACAAAATAGGTAAGGGGGGATACTACCACAAAAGCGATAAGGATGAGAAGTAGAAAACTCTTAGAAAGGAGAATTACAATTTGAGATATAGAAGCGCCAAGTGTTTTCCTGATGCCCACTTCTTTGATCTTTCTTGAGATCATGATGGAAGATAATCCAAACAAACCCATGCATGCGATCAGAATGGCTAGCACAGTAATGATACTGACCACGGAGCTCATTTGACTGTCTGACTGATACAGTGTGGCAAAATGTTGATCTAAAAAGGAGTAATCAAAGGGCCACTCTTTTACATGCTTTGCCCAGATGTTTTCAATTTGAGCCAAAGCGCCTTCTATATTGTCCCCGTGTATTTTAACTGACATTTCATCATATCCCCAATCGGAATGGACAGAAATCGCCAGAGTATTTACACGATGATGAAGGGAGTTAAAATTGAAGTCTTCCGTAACGCCGATTATAGTTCCTAAGGAGTCATCCGGAAACCAACTGTGTGCAGCTGGAGTGCCCACAGGATCTTCCAGGTTAAGTTCCTCAGCCAACTTTTTGTTGATAACATAAGCAAGCCCTTCATCAGAACTAACGTCTTTAGAAAAGCTTCTACCTTCTAATAACTCAATGCCATAAACTTCCAGGTAATCATGCTCTACAAATACATTGGAAGGTGTCATGTTATAAATGCCGGTATCTGTTTCTACCTTAAAACCCCATTGATGAAAATTATTACCTAGGCGTTGACCTGAAGCGGTAACACCGTCTATGGCAGCTAATTCCAGGAGCTCATTTTTAATACGATCAAAATTTTCATTAGCCTCCTGATTCATGTCTACCAGCACGATTTTATTGGTTGAGAAACCGATATCTTTGTTTTGCATGAAATTGAGCTGCTGAAGTACTATTAATGTGCTAACGATCATGGCCAGTGCCAGACCAAATTGCAAAACCACCAACCCGCTACGAAAGAACGATTTTTCACCTTTGGTTTTATTACCCTTCAAAATGGTCACTACTTTAAAAGCCGTCATATAAATGGCGGGATACAAGCCTGTAATGAACCCAAGTAGTAAAGCCCCCAGCATCATCCATAAGATGTCAAGTGGCTCATTTAAGAAGTAAGTAAGCGAGAGTTGCCTACCAATAAGATTATTTAGTAATGGAATACAAACCAGATTTATGACTATGGCAAAAAGAAGCGCCATGACAGAGAGCAACATGGATTCAATAATGAATTGAGTGAAAAGCTGACTCTTTAAACTTCCAACAGATTTACGCACGCCAATCTCTTTCCAACGGTTTGAGGCCCTGGCCATGGTCAGGTTCATGAAATTGATGCCTGCAATGGCTAAAATGAAAATACCTACCAAAGTAAACGTGTTGATATAGGTCCCATTAAATTTCCTATAGTTGTTATAGTCGTGCTCGATGTCCGAAGAGTTAAGGTGTACATCTGAAAGTGGTTGCAGAAAAAGTTCATAATAATTCAGAACTTCCCTGTCTTCACTATTCTCACCCATGTGCCGTACGAGAAAGTCATCAAATTTTGCTTCCAGGGAACTCTCGTCTACATCATTTGTCAGTAGAAGGTAAGTATTAACAAAATTACTCCCCCAGCGATCATTGAATTCCGGATCACTACTGGTCACCGTGGCCATAGACCATAGTGCATCAAACTGCATGTGGGAATTTTCAGGGACGTCTGCCAGTACCCCGGTAATTTTTATGGTGCGTTCACCCATGTTCAGCGTACCGCCTACGGCCTCTTCAATGGTAGGAAAGAATTTTAGTGCAGACTCTTTGGTGAGTATTATGTTGTTGGGCTCATCCAATGCGCTGGTCCTGTTTCCTGCCAGTAGCTTAAAATCGAATACGTCGAGAAAAGTCGAATCGACTAAAAACACTTTATCAATGGTAAGGCCCAACTCTCCTTGAGACATGAATTCTTTGCCTTGAATGTAGTAGCGGGTGTAGTTAACCACTTCAGGAAAATCATTGAGCATTTGTGGACCCATTCCGGGCATAGAAAGCGCGACCTTTTGTTCTTTGGTGCCGGTGAAATTTTGTACCTCGGCTAACCTGTAGATATTATCTTTTTTTGAATGAAACTGATCAAAACTGGTTTCATCTTTAATGAACAGGAAGATGGCCATACATGCTGCAATACCCACGGTTAGGCTGAAAACATTAATGAAAGAGTATCCTTTGTTTTTCTGGATATGACGAAAGGCAATTTTTAAGTTGTGCTTATACATGGTTGTGTAATTTGAGTTTGACCTGTAGTTTTTTATCGCAAAAGGTCTTAAGTAGTTAATGACCTGATACCAATAGTTAAATTTTGCTCGTGTTGATGTTTTTGATTTTAGTGTGGCATAGAATTTTTCGTCCAGATCCCCCAATACTTCTTCAATGAGCTCGTCTTTGAGCAAGCCCGTCAGAAGCTTTTCGGCCAGTTTTGGTGGGGAGGGATACATACCTTACTGATCCCTAAGGCTATTCACAGGGTTCGTTGTGGCCACTTTTATGGCTTGGTAACTCACTGTAAATAATGTAATGGCCAGTGTAAGTGCACAAGAAAGTATGAATACCCAAGCCTCGATCGAAGTATGATATTCGTATTTACTGAGCCATTGGCTTAGCAGATAGTAGGCAATAGGCGCTGCAAGAATACCAGAAATTACCACCATGAATACAAAGTCTTTGGTCAGAAGCTCCCATAGCTTACTGACGGAAGCCCCTAGTATTTTTCGAATACCTATTTCTTTGGTACGTCGTTCCGCCATAAAAGAAGCCAGACCGAAAATCCCTAAACAACAGATCAATATAGCTAGAATACTAAAGAAGCCGGCTAATTTTCCGACGCGCTCTTCGCTTCCAAATTTCCTGTTATAATCGTCGTTTACAAATTGAAATTCAAAGGGCTGCTCAGGATTGATCTCCTTAAATACGCTTTCTACAGTTTCTAATGCAACGCTTGTTCCGATTTCCGGGTTAAGCTTTAGAAAGGTCATATTTCCTCCGTACTCGTCCAGAAAGTAAACCACTTCGTTTTGTCTGGCATATGGGGATTCCATGACCATGTCTTCAATAACTCCAATCACTGTATAAGGTCGGTCCCACCAGGTAATAATTTGCCCAACAGGGTCTTCCAACCCCATAAATTGGGCGGCGGTTTGATTTAAGATCACAGCAGACGAATCCGTGGCGTATTCACGTGAGAAATCCCGGCCTTCCACAATATTCCAATCTATGGTTTTACCGTAATCGTACGATGAATGCACCATGCCAAAATCAATAGAGAGATTGGGGTCCTTTCCTTCCCAGCTAAAGCCGCTAGTGCTTCCCCATAGGGCCGTCAAGGCACTACCGGATTTTGCCATTGATGTAATTACACGACGATCCTTTAATTTCTTAGAGATGGCATCAAAATGTTCAATTACTGCGTCGTTGGTAATTGGGATACTTAGAAGGTTATCACGTGAATACCCGACAGGTCTGTTTTTTGCATATTGAATCTGCTGATCAACTACTATTGTTCCGATAATGAGTGCTATCGAGATTGTGAATTGAAAGACTACTAAAATCTTCCTGGGAAGTGCGGAATATCTACCTGAACTAAATGTTCCCTTCAATACCTGGACAGGCTTAAAAGAGGAAAGGTACAGTGCCGGGTAGCTACCGGCGATGATGGCGGTTATAACGATAAAGGATAAACTAACTAGCCAGAAGTAGACATTAGACCAAGGAACGGTGATTTCTTTATTGGCTATTTCGTTGAAAACGGGAAGGGTGACATAACTCAATAATAGAGCAACCAGGAAAGAAAACAGTACTATCAGAAAAGACTCTACAAAGAACTGTAGAACGAGTTGATTTCTAGCCGATCCAATGGTTTTCCTAATTCCTACTTCTTTAGCCCTTATCTCGTTCCGGGCGGTGCTCAGGTTCATGAAATTTATGCAAGCTAATATCAGAACGAAGATTCCGATGATACCAAACATCCACACGTATTGGATTCTGCCCCCGACATTTACGCCATTTTCAAAATTTGATCGTAAATACCAATCTTCCATTGGGTGTAGGAAGAGTTCAGGCTTCTTTTGAGCAAGGTGTTCGTTGAGATTTTTAAGTTTAGCATCCTTAATATTTTCTGAGGCTTTATCGATATGGATGTTGGGATTAAGCTCAACATATAGCGATACAAAATTGGGTCGCCATGGTTCTTCAAATGTCCGAAACCAGTCCTCATTATTGTAGAGAAAATCCCAGGTGGTAATGAAATCCAAACCTCCAAATGAAGAATTTTCCGGAATATCCTGATAGACGCCAATCACTTTAACAGGTGGCATTTCGTCAACTTGCATCACTTGGTTAATGGGATCATTATCTCCGAAATAAGCCAAAGCAGTAGACTCCGATAATAAAATGGAAGCAGGATCTTTAACGGTTTTGGTGCCCTCTAAAATCTTTAAGTCCAATATTTCAGGGGCATCATTTTCGAAATAACCACCAACTTTATTGAGAGTTTTGTCATTTAAGGTTAAAGAGTGTCCACCCCAGGATACAGCCATAGTAATGTGCTTAAAATTATCACCATAGTTGGTGCGGAGTTCTTCAGCCAGAGGAAAAGGAGTAGAGGTCCAAGTTTGTATTTCCCCATTATTAGTGACGTTTTGAATTACTCTTGCTATTCTGTTGTGATTAGTATGATAGGTATTGAATGATAGCTCGTCATGTACCCATAAGCTGATCAATAGCGTAACGGTAATTCCAAAAGCCAATCCCCCTAGATTAATAAAAGAATAGCCTTTGTTTTTACGAAGATTTCGGAAACTAACCTTGAAGTAATTTTTGAACATATCTGTGTTGTTTGAGTTTGACCTGTATTTTTTTAGGGCAAAAGGCCTGATGTAATTCAGTACCTGGTACCAGTAGTAGAGCTTAGCTCGTATTGTTGTTTTTACTTTTAGCGTTTGATAGAATTTTTCGTCTAAATCACCTAACACCTCCTCAACCAGTTCATCTTTGATAAGCCTTTCAAGTAAAGACTCAGCAAGTTTCGGAGGTACTATTTTGTCCTTAAACTTCAAATTCAAATACTACTAAATCCTGCTAATTCTGATCCCAAACCCGGGAATTGCTGCCACAGTGAGACTCTGAAGTCCCGTGCTTCAGTTAGCGTCCGCTGCCCTAATGCTGTTATTTTATAGATGCGTTTTCTACGCCCACCACGCTCAGGCGAGGAGGCGCCCATTTCTGAATTGAGAAAGCCTTTCTCCGATAATCTGTTGAGTGAAGAATGTACCGCTCCTATGGATACGGAGCGTTTTGTTTGCTCTTCAAACTCTTCGGCTACTTTAAAAGCGTAGGCCTGCTCACCTAAAATACCAACGAGTAAAAGTATAACCTCTTCAAACTCGCCTAATCGTGTTTCTTTCATAACATACTAAATTGTAGAACTAATATACGGAGCTTATTTTTATTTGTTCTACTATTTAGTAAGAAACAAAAATTATGATCTTTATCAGGATGTAACTGTTTTGGTTGCTGCAGTTTTCTTTTAGTTTTATCTTGCGCATTTGTTGGACTTTAATTATACCGTTTTTGTTTCGTTTCGTTGTCTGCACTTTAAGTTTTACGCTCCTGCTTGTTCAATTTTCATTTGCGCAAGTCCCTGATTTTAACGCCGATGTGACCAGTGGCTGTTCACCTATTGTTGTACAATTTTCTGATCTTTCAACCGGCTCTCCTTCCGCCTGGAATTGGGATTTTGGAAATGGCAATACTTCCACACTGCAGAACCCGAGTGCTATTTACTCAACGCCAGGTACATACACGGTTAGCCTGACAATAAATGGGAGTTTATCGATCACAAAGACCGAATTTATCACAGTTCATAACGATCCCATAGTTGATTTTTCGGCAGATACCCAATCAGGATGTACCCCTCTGTCGGTTTCATTCAATGATAACTCAACATCTGTTTCAGGTGCATTGACAAGTTGGGAATGGGTATTTGGTGATGGTGGTGTAAGCAATGAGCAAAATCCGGAACATACCTATGATCAGGCAGGTAATTATTCTGTGACACTTACCGCTACCAATCAATTTGGCTGCGAAAGTGTATTAACTAAAACGAATTTTATAGAAGTAGAGGAGTTTAAGGCAGAATTTCAGGCGGATAAGACTGATTTCTGTGAATTTCCAGCTGAGGTTAATTTTACTAATCTATCTGTTGGCCCGGGTACATTGTCTTACACCTGGAATTTTGGTGATGGTTCATCATCTTCTGAGCTTAACCCTAAGCATACTTATACCGGTTCAGGCTCATACACGGTGACCCTCCAGATACGTTCTTCCGTATGTTCTTTCGCAGACTCTTATGATTTAACGCTAAATGTGGGTAATAAACCAGCTCCCGATTTTAATGTTATCCCGGAAATAAGTTGTACAGGGGAAAGTGTTAGCTTTTTGGCAGGTATTAATTCTGATGTCACGAACTGGAGTTGGGATTTTGGAGATAACACTACCTCAAGCGCTCAGAATACTTCTCATGTATATACTGTCGCGGGTTCATATAATGCAAAATTAACAGCAACATTTTCAGACGGTTGTACCAGCACTTCAACGCAAGAAGTAACAGTTTTAAATCCACCGTCACCAGATTTTAAATCAAAGCAGGACTGTGATAAAGGTGTGCTCTTTGAAAATATTTCTAATTTCAGCGACTCTTATCTATGGAATTTTGGTGATGGTACTTTTTCGACCGAAAAAAACCCTTTTCATGAGTATTCCGCTCTGGGTTCCTACCGGGTAAGGTTAGTAGCGACTAATGATGGATGTAGCCGTACTTATGAAAGGTTTATTAATGTAGGAAACCCCATTATTGCTGATTTTAAACCCTTCATAACTTCTACCTGTGGTGATGATAAAACCTTAGGTGGTTGTCTGCCTAAGACCATTGAATTTGAAGACATCAGCTTCTCGCAGAATGGAATTTTGACTTGGCTTTGGGATTTTGGCGATGGTTCTACCTCTTCGGAAGCCAGTCCAACCCACACCTACACGGTAGCTGGAGATTTTACAGCAGCGCTGACCATTACCGATCAGTTTGGCTGTACAAGTACAAAAGAGCGACAGGTCAATGTTGTGCCTGCGGATAAAAAGCCGATGGCATCATTTGAGGTTGATAAGACCGAGGCATGCGTTTTGGAGGTGGTTCGGCTCACTGATACTTCAACGGGAGAGGTTGATTTATGGTGCTGGGATGTAGGGGATGGCCGTTCCTTTCAAACAACTCAGCCCGCGTTAACCTTTACTTACAATGATGTTGGGGTTTATACGATTTCCCTTTCTGTCAGTTACAAAGGTTGCCCCTCTGATAATAATTATGTGCTGACGGATGTTATTACAGTGTTAGATCCAAAGCCCGAGTTTTCAGTAAGTAAAGACTGTATTGATACGTATACCGTGTTCGTTGAAAATGATACTGAGAACGCAGATTCTTTTTTATGGGATTTTGGAGATGGACAAACCAGTACTGTAGCAGATCCGGGCACACATACCTATTCTGAAACAGGGAACTATATCATATCACTTTTGGCCACTAATAATACTACCGGTTGTACCGTACGCACGCTGAGCGCAATCAATATCTATGATGTGCAGTCAGATTTTACTGTTAGTAATACGAATGTTTGTATAAACGAAGGAATCAAATTTAACAATCTTTCTACTGACGCAGTAAGATGGGTGTGGAACTTTGGCGACGGGCGAACCTCTTCGACTATGGCTCCATCTAATGTTAAATATACCAGCCCTGGAAAATATACCATAGCGCTAACGTCTTACGATTGGGACGGGTGTTCAGATTACCTTGAAAAGACAGATTTAATAGTAGTGGCTGATATTCAAGGTGAATTTCAGAAAAAGGAGTCGTTGAATTTTTGTGATTCACTCAAGGTAGAGTTTGAGGATCTCTCACTTGCTACACCTGATATTGAAGAATGGCTTTGGGATTTTGGAGACGGTATAACTTCTACTGAACAGAATCCTGTTCATACCTATTCAGATTTTGGTGATTACAATATTTCGCTAACTATTAAAAATGCTGAAGGGCAGTGTACAGTGTTAGAAGAAGATTTGGTAAAGTACACGGAACCTCTCCCTGATTTCGAATTTTCAAAAAGTGCCTTTTGTGTAAACGAGGAGATATCTCTTCTAAATAATTCGCGAAATGCTCAAACGTATGCATGGTATATCGATGAGGATACATTGTTGTCAATTAATCCAGCTATTTCCTTTGCAACGAGGGGAGTGCGTGAAGTTACGCTTGAAGCTACCGATCAAGACGATTGTAGCAATCGGATTACAAAACAAGTGATTGTTCAGAAACCAAGTGCTGCCTTTACGGCACAGCAAATTTCTGCGGAATGTCCGCCGCTGACCAGCACTTTCCTTTCTACGGAAACCGAAAATGTTGTGCAATGGGATTGGCGCATAAATGATGAATTCTTTTCCTCTTTTGAAAACCCCGCACATACTTTCAATTTTCCCGGGAACTATGATATCAGCCTGGTGGTCACCGATAATATTGGTTGTATAGATTCAAGCCGTTTCGATGAGCTTGTGAAGCTTGGTGGCCCATTCGGGTCATATAGCGTTGATCGAGATACTGGCTGCTTAAGTCAAGAAGTTTTGTTTGAAGCTTCAGCTACCAATACCGTTAGTTATCTATGGGATTTTGGTGATGGTGTTGTCAGAGAAACCAACGTGCCGGATGTGGACTACAGCTATCAGGCTTTGGGAACTTTTAACCCGGCCCTAATTTTGGAAGATGAGTTTGGCTGTCGGGTTCCAATTTCTCAAAATACCCAGATCAATATATACGATACTACGGCAGTAAGCTTTTCAATTCCGGTGAGTTATCCTTTTACCGGAGAGATGGTTCAAATTCTTTACGACGAATTTCCGGCAGGCAGCTGGACCTGGTATATGGGTGACGGGAACATTATCACTGACGCTTCACCTGATCATACGTACAGTGAAGGGGGAATTCATAGTGTTGAACTGGTATTTACCAATGAAAATGGGTGCAGAAGTAGATTTAGTCAATCTGTTTTTATTCAGGAAGACATAAAATTTATTCCTAACGTTTTTACACCGAATGGCGACGGTAAAAATGACTACTTTGATATGTTGGAGTTGGAGAATGGTTTCTGGGATATTAAAATTTTTGATAGGCATGGTAAATCAATCTATGAAAAGAAGAGCTATGACGGTAAATGGACAGCCAGAGATGTGTCTGCTGGAATATACTATTATCATGTCGTAAATCAATTTCGCTCAGAAAAGATATATAAGGGGTATATTCAAGTTTTGAAATAAAGAGGCCATGTTCAAGTTTCTTTTTGCCAAAGCAGACGCAAGAATAGCTTATTTATTACGCTTCAGTATAGGCATATGGTTCTTTGTAGATACGGTAAGTATGCTGGTGAGCGGGTATGTTACTGAAGCTTATGTAGAGGCAAAAGTAAACCTATCACATTACGGTTTTGAATGGCTAACACCCCTACCGGGGTATGGCATGTACCTGCTTTTTATACTATTAGTAGTACTATCTGTTTTTATAATCCTCGGTCGATATACGAGATGGGCGTTAGCCCTATTTTTAATTGGATTTGGATATGTGTTCCTCTTAGATGTGGCATATACCTTGAACAAGTTCTATTTATTCTTTCTATTAGGTGCTCTTTTGCTAGCCATTCAACCTGACTATGAACGGGCAAAAAAGGACGGATCGGGCAAAGCGCCCGGCTGGAATATTATCATCTTCCAGGTCTTATTAGGAGTAATTTATTTTTACAGTGGGCTGGCTAAGCTTAACCATGACTGGATATATCATTCGGAACCCCTAAACACATTTTTCAACAATAGATCTTACTTACGGGCAGTGAGTACTAATTTTCCTCAAGTTTTAGCCCAACTGTTTTCTTTAGGCGGATTGGTTTTTGATTTATCTATTATTTGGCTACTGATAAACAAAGTTACCCGGCCTTACGCACAAATAGTCCAGTGCCTCTTTCATATTTTGAATTTCACAATTCTAGGTATAGGTAGCTTTTCAATAGCTACAGCATCGCTAACACTATTGCTATTTCCAACGGAGTGGCTTAAGAATAAATTGCGGATAGTGAACTTAATTGATGATCATTCCTTTGAAAAAAGGGTGACATCCGGTTTACTACTAGCCATTTCAATACTACTCATTCAAGTTTTTGTACCTCATCGTCATTATTTGAGTGGTCAGAACGTAAACTGGACTGAAAAAGGACATCGTTTCTCCTGGCGTTTGATGAGCAGGACAAAGTCGGGTAGCAGATCCAGTTTTGAGGTAATCAATGCGAGTACGGGTGAGAAGTGGAAAATTAACCCGAGAGATTACCTCACGCGGAGGCAATTCCGTAAAATGTCGGCCGAAACAGATTTAATTTTGTCTTTTGCACATTACTTAGAAAAGGAATGGCATGGCAGGGGATATGAAGATGTACAGGTATATGCGAGGGTGATGACGAAGCTTAACCATCGGAAACCTCAATTGTTGATAGATCCCAATTTAGACCTAACGAAAGTGAAACGCACTTTTATTGTAGATAAAATAAGTCTACCAATGAATGCATGTCCTGAGCATAGTGAATTCGCAGAAAGTAAATAGATCAGATTTTAGTAAGATGTTTTAGGTGGCACAAACTCCATAGCAATAGGTTCTACCCTGTAGCCGTCTTGCTTAAGCATTTCAATCAAACCTTCTTTCCCTACCAGGTAGGGTGCGCCGAGCGCTACAAACGCAGGTTTCGACTTCATTTGTTTCTTGATTTGTGATAACCAAGCCTTAGTTCTGTCATCGTAATATACTTTCTTAAAAGCCTGACTTTTGTTTGTTGCTTTAAATGTCTCGTTTTTAACAGCTACCAGATCTTGTTCTTTCAGGTAAGCGCTTACCATATTTTCATAGTCTTTAATATGCTGATAGAAATTATTAACTGTATACTTCAAGGCTTCCACCTGATCTTCTATTGGGAACTGTTTGAAAGCTTCGATTTCTTCATCTATATTACTGAGTCCAACGAATTTTAGATTTTCTTTTTTTGCCATTGCCTCAAGTTCTTTTTCCGGATAAGTAATGTTGCTGCCCAAATGTAATGCGGCAGTGGCCGTTACTAAAATTATAGGTTGTAACCTGCTGTAAAAATCATGATAAGTAGTCTCCTTAACCTCATAATCAAGAAGTAACAACAATCTAAGTTGGTTGAGCTCGTCGTCCGTTAGGTAATCATTGATCCACCCATTGTTAGGTATCTTTACGGCATCATTAAATTGCTTCTGCGTTTTTCTGTCCAACGCCATCTTGGTGGCAAAAACTTCACATGAAGATAACGCCTCACTCACGGGTTTGGGAATAATATATCCATCCTTAGGAAGGAAATTAATAGTTCCGAATAGATAAGATGGCTCTTTAATCCCGTTACCTGAAACCTTCCAGAGTGCGGACTGCGATTGACTAAACGCCACACTCGACACCATTATAAATAAAAAAATAAGCCTGCTCACTATATTGAATTTAGTTACTTAGCAATATATAATAAAGATAGGACGAATAGCAGTAGGATGTAATAAAAAGACCAAAAATGCTTTTTAAATAATGTTCTTTTTCCACCACGATTGGAATACAATCAATCCCCAAATTCTTGCGTGTACGTCACCTGGATTGGATGAAAATAGTTTCTTTTTAAGCTTTCTTATCTCCCGAACATCAAAAATTTCCTGTTCATTAATGAATGAATCACTTAAAAGATCATCTTGAATCATTGATTTCATTTCTCGTCTGAACCACTTTAGTAGCGGTACTTCAAAGCCTTTTTTAGGGCGATTGTAGAGCTCTTCCGGCAAAATATCTTTAAAGGTGTCCTGGACAATACGCTTTCTAATGGTTGGATTGATCTTAGATTTCACTGGAAGCCGAAATGCATACTCAACCAGCTCATGATCCAGAAAAGGCACCCTAACCTCAAGACCATTGGCCATACTCATTCTGTCTACTTTTGTAAGCATGTCATCAGCCAAAACCAATTGCATATCCATATACAACAGATCGTTTACATTTTCATTTTTTGGAATGTGACCAGTGAGTTGATTTTTAAACTGCAGGTAGCTGTCACGATCAAACTCTTTTCTGGACTTCGCTGAAAAAAGTTTGTTAATTTCATTCTCATTAGCAAAACCCGCCCATTGCCAGTACCTGTCCTTTGCATTCAGTTTCATACCCTGACTAAATCTGTGTAACTGTCTGAATTTGTTGGTGAGTGCATTGTTTCTGGACTTAGGTAGCAATGACCAAAGTGTACTTAATGCGCCTACAGTTTTCATAGCCGAACCTCCATTAATGACCCGTAAGAACGCAGCATGTTTATTATAGCCGGCAAAGAGTTCATCGGCCCCATCACCGGAAAGTGCTACAGTAGCATGCTTTCTTGTCTCCCTAGAAAGAATGTAAACAGCTATAGCAGAAGAATCGGCAAAAGGCTCATCTATGTAATTCAGAATGTTATGGACTTCATTGTACAAATCCTGGTTAGATAGGGAAAATACAGTATGCTCGGATCCTATTTTTTTAGCTACCGCTCTGGCGTAGTTTGTTTCATCGAAGAATTTTTCGTCTTTATAGCCAATAGAAAAAGTGTGCAGGTCGGGTTTATGCCTCTTAGCCAGCGCTGCAATAACTGAGGAATCAATGCCTCCACTTAGAAACGAACCTAAGGGTACATCAGCTACTAACCTCTTTTGAACAGATACCTCTAACAAGTCCTTTAACTTCATCTGCTGGTCTTCGTAACTTTCTTTAGTGTAATCACTTTTTGAAAATGGAATTTGATAATAGGATTCCACTTTCACTTCACCGGGTTTGATTACTATACAATGTCCAGGGAGTAGTTTCTTGACGGACTTAAAAATGGTGGCTGGGGCAGGAATGTAATTTAGCTGAAGGTAAGTATAAATTGCCGTGTAGTCTATGTCTTTATTGATGCCATATTGAATGATGGCTTTCATCTCGGAACCAAAAAGTACCCGGTCCTCATCGATGAGATAATAGAGAGGTTTGATGCCTATCCGATCCCTGGCGATAAAAAGACTTTTTTCCTCTAAATTATAAAAAGCCAGAGCGAAAAATCCGTTGACCTTATTGAGCGCTTCTTGTCCACCAGTAATCAAAAGTTGAAGCAGTACTTCCGTATCACTCTGAGATTTGAATGAGCTCCCAGAAGCCTCTAGGTACGTTCTGAGGTCTTTGTAATTATAAATCTCTCCATTAAAAATGAGGCAGAACTTCCCAGAGGTGTCCCACATCGGCTGATTTCCATCTGCAGAGGTGTCAATAATAGAGAGTCTTCGATGGCCCATGGCCACTACCTGATCGTTATATACATTCTGGAAATCCGGCCCTCGCTTCTCAAGCGCCATGGTCGCGTTAGTCACGTTGATCATGCTTACGCGACCAACCATATTAAAAGCATAAACTCCGGTTATTCCGCACATTGAGGCTTCCTGTTTTAAGCAGGTTCAGACAGCGCGAAAATAATAAAATAAAATTGGAGCTAACATTCAATAGAAATGTTGATATCACCCCGGATCAGGCCAGACCCGGGGTGATATCAACGTATTGGCAGCAGTGTTATTCACATTTGGCCACAGCTGCTTCCGCCTGACCTTTACCCCATTTAGGAGCTAATGGATTGTCGTTTTCATAGGTTTCAAATCTGTTTAGTGCATTTTTAATCAAATCGCAAGCTTCATTGGTGTTCGATCCAAAAAATTGAGCGGTTCCGTATTGCATTTGTCCCATCAGTAGCATTGCTCTCGGGTTTTCCGGGTTTATGGCTAGCGCTTTACCGTAGGTTTCCAAGGCTAGAGAGCTATACTGAGCTCCTCGACTAGCCGGATCTATGTTTACCCTGCTCATGTGAATAAATCCTTCAAGCGCTATGATTTCCGACTCATTGGGCGCTAGCCGTGCGGCGGAATTGATCTTCTCAAGGGCGTGATCCAAAAGCTTATCTTTTTCAGACACTTCTGAGACGCCATATGACCATATTATTATACTGTAAGCGCTATAGTAATAAGGTTCCCATTTGTCCTTTTCAACCATGGCAATGCGATCAAAGGCATTGGACAGTTCTTGAAATTTTTCAGGTGAGTTCGCCACGTAGAGCGCTGCTATATGTTTTAACATCTGCTGCTCATACTTTGTAGATAGTCCAAAACTTGTAGTTACCAGGGTTACGATTATTAAAAGAAACGTTTTCATACTATTTGTTTTTGATTTATACTTTTGAATGATTGGTTAGAGTTCGGGGAGTTTGTTGATCGTTTTATTTTTAGAGAAAGTGATAAATATTCCTACAAAAAAGAATCTGGGCGCCGGTTGCCGGACGGCTCTGCGCTGGTAAAATCCTTGATCGTCAGGTCTAGTAGCGTATTCATACCCAAAGACATTATCAAACCCAAGTACGTTAGTTACGGAACCGTGAATAATAACCTGCGGGTTTAACAAATGACTGATATTTAAACTAAGGTCGTTAAATGAACGCGTACGCCCCGAGTTAAAATAGGTAGTATTGGGATCGTTGTAAGGGCGGGGACTGCTGTAGGAATAACTCAGTCCTAGTTGACTTTGAATATCCTGTATAAAGTATTTGGTTACCAAAGAAAAGTTATGCGCAGATGCAAAGACTGGTACCGCGCTGCTAGGATAGTCAAGATAGTCTCGCTCTGAATTGAGAAAGGAGTAAGAAATCCAATAATCCAGCCCCTTAAGGCTTTTGTTATCCCGAAAGAACAAATCTAATCCGCTGGCGTAGCCTTCTCCTTCGTTCGTGTAGGAGCTTGGATCATTTAAATTTTCAACGCCAAATTTTATGAGGTTAGAATACCTTTTATCGTATGCTTCCAACCGAAAAGTCCTGCCGTTTTTAATCCATTGATAGCTTACAATATGATGACGTACTTTTTCATGATCCAGTATTTGATTTATTCGTAAGTATTCAGGACGCACGGCTTGATTGAACTCGCCATAGGCCAATGAAAACTGACCATTTTCACCAACTTGCTGCGCCAAAGAAAGTCTGGGTACAATATAGCTCAGGTTGGATAAGCGGTCTGTGGTGTATCTAAGCCCCGCCCGGAGAACCGTTTTATTGGAAAAGTAAACATCCAATTCGCTAAAACCGGCTGCAATGGATTGGCCGTAGTTCAGCTGGCCACTTTCTGTGGTCTGGTATTGATACCGGTGGTCAGTATGAATAATCTCCGCACCACTTCTCAGGTTGAATTTTTCATTAATGTAATGATCCAGTACCACCTTTCCATGGCTGGTTTGATGGTGTTCATTAATGGCGTCTTCGTTGAAATCCAATACTTCGTTTTGTCTGGTATGGGATAGGCCAGAGGTTATTTTTAGCTTATCGTTTACCTTGAATTCATTTGAGCCTTGTATATGCAGATACTGATTGTTCAGATCTATTTGATCCAGGATATCCGCTTGTGTTATTTGGGGGCGGAAAATATTGAATACTTCTCTGTTGAAATTGGTGTAGAATTTAAAGAGGCCTTTGTCGTACTTTTTTCGAAAGATTACATCCGTTTCAAAGGTTTTAGGGGCTTTATTCCATTGGATGCGTTGCTGCGCCAGTTGAAAGTAAGGCGCTAGATTCGTATACCCTAGTTTGCCTGCTACGGACCAGTCGTCGGCTTTATGAACATGGGATACCGTGCCGCCCACAGTCATTATAGAGACATCGGTCCGGTTTAGGAGCGCTTCATTTTTACTTTTTAGCACTAGTACGGAAGATAAAGCCTGGCCGTATTCCGCTGAATACCCTCCGGTACTAAAGCTTGTACCACTAAACATGAACGGGGAAAACCTGTTTCGTCCCGGGGTAGTAGGCGCAGCCGGCGAGTAGGCATTAGATACCAACATGCCGTCAATAAAGGTTCTGGTTTCGTCGCTTTCACCACCGCGTACAAATAAACGTCCGGTTTCACCTACTCTTTGTGTTCCGGGTAAGGTATTGAGCGCCCCGGCTATATCGGCGGTAGCCCCGGCAGTGGTAGCTATGTCAAGTGGCTTCAGTACTTCTCTGTTAGTCTCTTCACCGGCGGTAAAGGAACCCGCAGAGATTACCACTGCTTCGAGCCGGTTGATCGATTCAGTCATGGTGATGTTAAGGCTTACTGCCGAATCTGACAGAACTATATCATACTGTACATCCTTAAACCCAATGAAGCTGGCGATAAGCAAATGATTCCCTTTTTCTGATGTGTCGAATTCAAAACTTCCATCAATGCTACTGGAGCAACCATCATAGGTGCCTTCCAGATAGATATTAGCTCCAATGATGACTTCTCCTGATTGATCGGTTACCGTTCCGGAAATTTTAGATTGCCCCCAGCCTGCGAAAGGAATTAAAGTTGCTATCAAAAAAACTAAGGTTATTTTCATATGTCCACCTTTTAATTACATCTCAAAACTCAGTGTACTGGGATGGTATTAAAAAAGAGGTTTACTGAACTGTTGAATTCGCCAGATGGATTGTAGCGTTGCAGCGAGGGGCAGATTGGTCATGATCATTTTAATGATTAAGGTGGCATAATTGCTAATAAGGCAATGTTTTTCGTACTTTTATCGTTAGCACAGCGCAGCTATTTTTTAAACTTAAATCTGAACCAAATGCAAAGGGTTCTTTATTTTTTGATCGTTGCGGCCTTGTTAAGCTCCTGTGGTGCAGCCAAGCGAGCTCAACTTAGGCAAAAGAAAATCGATCGGTTGGTGGCCACGGCACGTAGTTACACTGGCACTCCTTACAAGTGGGGAGGTACCACCAGAAGTGGGATGGACTGCTCAGGTTTACTCTGCAACTCGTATAAAGCCTTAGATTATGACCTGCCTCGAACTTCTGTCCAACAAAGCAAAACCGGGGATAAAGTAAAGTTGGAAAAAGTCCAGCCTGGCGACTTGGTGTTTTTTGCCACCGGTAAGAAAAAACGAAAAGTAACACACGTAGGAATGGTGACTGTGGTCAAAAAGGGTAAGATTATGTTTATACACAGTTCGTCTTCGCTGGGTGTGGTGGAGAGTAATCTATATTCCAAGTACTATAAAAAACGATTTCGAGGGGCACGGAGAGTGATCTGACAGGGTACTAAAATAGTTTGGTTCGAACCTAATTCGTTTTGAATGTATCTGAATTTTAAATTTGAATTTGAATATGTGCTGATTTTGACCTTAAGTGTTTGATCTTCTAGGATCGTTTAATTTAAAACTTTTTCTTTGTTGACGCTGAATTGACATACTATTTTAATGGGTTGAAGAGTGCATATGGAATACGCTGTAGAAGAAATCAGACCAATAGATACAGGTAAGCTTATTAAAGACCTGAAGGCCGTATGTGGCGATAAACATGTTTTAACGGATAAATCGCAAAAATTACCGTACATTAAAGGCTACCGCTACGGCGCCGGCGAGGCTTTAGCCATGGCACGACCAGGTACATTGCTTGAAATTTGGGAAATTCTAAAGATCTGTGTCGAAGCTGAGTTGATTGTGATCATGCAGGCGGCTAATACCGGCCTAACCGGTGGATCTACACCCGATGGCAATGATTATGATCGTCCTATCGTTATCGTCAGCACTATGCGTATTGATGATATACATATCATTGATCAGGGCAAGCAGATTATAGGACTTCCGGGAAGTACATTATTTGGACTTGAAAATAAATTAGCTTCTTATGGCAGGGAACCACATTCTGTAATTGGTTCTACGTCAATTGGGGCATCTATCGTTGGTGGTATTTGTAATAACTCCGGAGGGTCCTTAGTTAAAAGAGGACCGGCCTACACTGAGCTATCTCTTTATGCCCAAGTTAATGAAAAGGGTGAACTTACTTTAATCAATGATTTAGGTATCGATTTAGGTAATACACCTGAAGAAATACTGACTAATTTGCAGAATGAAAACTATACTCCCGATCAAATAAAATTTCCGGATAAATTAGCCTCTGATAATGAATACGAACAGCGCGTAAGAGATATAAATGCTGACACTCCGGCACGTTTTAATGCTGATCCCAGACGTTTGCATGGTGCCTCAGGGTCTGCTGGTAAAATAGCTGTTTTTGCAGTCCGTGTAGATACCTACCCTGCAGCGAAACGCCACAAAGTATTCTATGTTGGCACCAATAATCCTGATGTATTATGGCAAATTCGACGGGATATACTTTCTACGTTTAAACATCTACCAACCACAGGTGATTATCTACATCGTGACTGTTATGACGCCACAAAAAAATACAGTAAGGACAATTTTATCGTCATTAGTAAAATGGGTACGGGCTATATTCCCAACCTATTTGCCCTCAAGAGAAAGGTGGATTTAATAGCAGGAAAGTTTAAATTCCTGCCCAGTAAATTTTCCGATAGGTTAATGCAATTCTTGAGTAATTTCTGGCCAAACCATCTTCCAAAACGTATGGAAGAGTTCCGTGACTTGTACGAACATCACTGGGTTATTGAGACTTCTGATGAAGCTATTGAAGAATCCAGAGCATACTTTACAGAATTTTTTAAGAATCATGACGGAGACTTTTTTGAATGTACTGATAAAGAAGGGGAAAAAGCCCTGTTACACAGATTTGTGGCAGGAAGTGCGATAGGTAGATATCATGCTATTCATCAAAAAAAGGTGGGCCCCATGATGTCAATAGATGTTGCTTTTCCTCGTAACGAAAAGGATTGGTTTGAAAAGTTACCCCCTGAAATTGATGATCAGTTAGAAGTTAAGCTGCACTACGGTCACCTGTTTTGCCACGTATTTCATCAAAACTATATTGTTAAAAAGGGCGCAGACGCGAAAGCGTTGAAAGAAGAACTCTTGAAAACCTATGACGCCAGAGGGGCCGAGTATCCTGCGGAACACAATGTAGGTCATGAATATTTGGCCAAACCGACATTACGTAAATTCTATGAGCAGTTAGACCCTACCAATGCGTTTAATCCAGGTATTGGTTATACGAGTAAACGCAAATATTGGAAGTAGTTCAGTTAGGGTAATTACCTTAAATTCAGAAAAGTCTATTCCAGTTTACCGTCCAGCCAATGTACAATATTGAGTAAGAGCTGATAGTTTTCCGGAGCGATTTGATTACTCATGCCCATCTTTGTTTTGTTAGGGCCGGCAAGTTGGGCGGTAAACATCGCGGCTTCACCGGATACTACGACTCTACCTTTACCGTATTTTTTATATGCCCCCTGTGACCAGCCTTCTGCACTTTGTATTCTCGTAGTCTGATCGAAGACCCAGGCTGTATCTGGAAGTAAGTTTACGTATCCTTTAGAAAAGGATAATATCGGCGTAGCGTCGCTGGGAAGTTTAATGGCCTGACCTGTAAAACTGGCGACCTGTTCTACACTTTCTTTTGAATTTCTCCCTTCGGTGATCCCACTCTTAATCAATGTTCCATCCTCAATTTTGAAAATGGCCGGCCCTCTCCGTGCTGTATCAAGAACAAAGCCGTTTGTAAACTCAAAATCAAATGCCGCACCCAGGTCTTCTGCTGCTCCCGCCATGGGCATATGATCAGCAATTAGAAAAAGGCTACCTCCTTCATGTACCCATTCTTTTATCACATTAATTTCTTTGTCCGTGAAAGCAGATGGGTTGGGCAAATACCAATTCTCTAAATTGGATTGGTGTAGAGCATTTGAAATTACAAGGATTTTGCCTTTTGAAACTTTGGCTTTTGTAAACTTTCCCTTGTAAGCCATAGCCCTATAGCCATCTCTTTCCAGCAAATCTGAGAAGGCACGATACCGACCATCTTTCGTATGAAAATTATGATGTCCTTCGTCGATAAATATTATTGGCCCTTTACCTGCTTCATAAGCGGGTGAATAGATTGGAGGGTTATAAGTGGTATCGGCAAGTTGCTGAGCTTTCAGATAAATAGGTAGTATTAAGAATAAGGTGATGAGGTAATTGTGCATAGCCTAGTGAACGACTTGGATTGAAGATGATTGGTTAAAAGGTTGAAATAGTTGTTATGAAAGGTAAAATGGCCCTTTTTAAATTAACTACTAAACACCAAAATATAAATTGAACTTTTGGCTTTAATCAATTTTCTGAACTTTTGGAGTTCATCGACTGTACGGCTCTTTCTATACCCGCAGGGGTAAGTGGGAACATAGGGATCAGTTCTTTAATAATTTGCAATGTATAAGTATGGGGCCAGTAGCGTAGTGGCTCCGGGTTAAGCCAAACGCTTTTCTTGAACTTGGCGGCAATTGATTTTAAGCTTTGAATACTTGACGTATTTAGTTCATAAGGGGCCATAGCCGCATCACCAATAAAGAAGACCCGGTAGGTCTTACTATGTTGTAGTAACTTTTTAATGGTAATTGACTTAGTTCTTCTCTCGTCGGTGAAGACCCTATCATAAATCGTATTATGAAAATAATACACCTCTAAATCGTGCGCAAAACGTGTTTTCATTTTGCGAAAGAGGTTTTGCACACTCCTAACGTAGGGAGCCATCGAATAACCACCGTTATCGATAAGTACGATAACCTTTAGCTCCTCGTTTTTTTCACTTTTTAGTTCTGGAATGAATAGTCCACCACGCTTTAATCCAGATTTAATGGTTTGGTGAACATCCAGTTTTTCTATGGCACTCTCTTCAATAACACCTTTTACAGATGCTAGTGCGGCGTCAACATTATTATCATTCAGTAAAGCATCCCGATCAATGGGAAAATAGTTTTTATCACCTAATACTTTACGCGCCATCTTACCACCTCCCTGCCCACCTACTCTAATACCATTTTTAGCCGCTCCCCCGTGTCCATATGGAGAAATACCTCCGGTACCTATCCAATGGCTTCCACCACCATGCCTGGTTTTCTGTTGTTTCCGAACCTTTTCCATTCGGTCCAATAGCTCCTCCAGACTGAGGTCGGAATAATCGGCCATTTTATCTAATGTCCTTTCCTGAGGTTCGGAAGGGTTACCGTGCTCTTCATCTTCCTGGTCGGGATCATCCTTGTCCCAAATTTCTTTTCCCGATATCACTTCTTTAATATCGTAACTAGTGAGATGTACTTCATCCAGAAAAGTATATACTAATTCTTCGTCGCCAATATCACGATCCGCTTCCTCAATAAATTCTGTCTTCCACTTTTGGAAAGTTTCAGATCGTAAAATGGCGTCTTCTAAGGTTTGCCCCGGCCTGATGGGTACATGAAGAAAATAGGCATAATAAGCCTTAACGAAGGGTCCCATATCCGACGGTTCTTTAACGATTATACCCTTTAGAACATTATGTACGTCTCCTAGTGTTCTAACCAAACCCCTTTGCATCGCTTTCCTCAACAAAAGCAATGTACTAACGTCTGCTTTTAACCCATGGTTTCTGAAATGCTCCGGGAGAGAACTTAGCATATTAATTTAGTCTTGCGCCAAAGGTGGAGTCACTAGCCCCTAACATCCGATTCACGCGCTCCATATCCGTTTGCGTTTTAATTAAAGCCCCTATGCCTTCTAAACCTTTGATTTTATCAACAGCCTCCTTAGGCGAAGTTTCACTCATATATTTCAGCCAATTCAAAATTTCACGAGTAGTAGGAGCTCTTTCCAATCCCAACCGGCGCAGATGATAAAAAACGTCTAACGCCACTTTCACCACTTGTTCGTCAATTGACGGGTGATGCTTTTCTATGATTTTGCCCATCACCTCTTTATCCGGAAAATCGATGTAATGATAAATACATCGCCCTTTAAAAGCCGTGGGTAATTCCTGTTCTCGGTTAGAGGTGATTACGATGGCTGGCATTTCTTCTTCTGATATTTCAATAACCTCTCCAGACTCCGGCATAATGAATTTTCGGTGACTTAGGGCATAAAGCAAGTCATTTGGAAATTCTCTAGGAGCTTTGTCAATTTCGTCAATGAGTAGGACGGAGTTGGGTTTGCTGTAAGCGATTGCTGCCGGTCCCTTTACCACGTAATCAGTTAGTGATTCGGGATTTCGTTCTCCGGTACTCAGTCGTGTAGTGAGTCCTTTCTCTTCCCGTTGGGCATTGAGAATTTCTATTTGCGAATCGCGAAGGTATTTGACGTGATCGAAACGAGCGACAAATTGTTCCACATTGCTTTTAGAACCTACAGGATACACTTCAAGATCCAACCCACGATCTTTTGCATAATGAATGGGAAGATCGGTTTTTCCAGTACCTGGCTCCCCTTCAATAAGTAGTGGCATGCCCAAAGTACGGGCCATATGGAAAGATTGAGCCAGTCCCGGATCACACAGATATTTATTTGAGCCGGTCCAATGTGTTGTTTCTGCCATAACTACTAAAACTACCTCCTACAATAATAGTTCATCTATGTTATCCTTAAGCAAAAAAATTGGTAAAGCGCTGCGAGTAACAACACTTTTCCGGTTTGATGCTGCTATTCTTTCGTAAAAAATGAATGTCAAAATTGAAGATTCGGTGACTTGAGAAAGACTCACAACTGGTTTTGGTAAATTATACTTCATTTTTTTCAACAAACCTTCAGAACTTTATGTTTTTCAAGTACAGTTCAATTTAATTGAAAATATGATAGCCGTTGTTTCTCCTGCCAAAACACTTGATTTTGAATCAAAATACAATTTTGAGCATACATTACCGAAATTTCAAAAGGAGGCATTGACTCTAATAGAGGTGTTAAAGGAGCAATCAGAAAATGAAGTGAGTGAATTGATGTCTATAAGTGATCAATTGGCGCACATAAACATTGAGCGATATCATAAATTCGCTAAAAAAAAGAATGCTGTGCACGCGCGCCACGCCATTTTTGCTTTTCGGGGTGATGTATATCAGGGCCTGGAAGCCGAGAACTTTAGTCCGGAAGAATTAGAGTTCAGTCAGTCACATTTCAGAATCTTATCTGGATTGTACGGTCTAATTCGTCCGCTGGATCTAATTCAGCCTTACCGACTAGAAATGGGTACTAAACTTAGGGTAAACGGAAGCAAGAATCTCTATGAATTTTGGGGCGATAAAATTGCCAACCAGCTGAATAGGGATTTAAAAAACCAAGGCGATGACCTCTTGATCAACCTGGCTTCTGTGGAGTATTTTAAATCAGTAGACCTCACAAAGCTTAAAGCTAAAGTTGTTGATGTTGACTTTAAAGACTTTAGTAATGGTGAGTACAATGTAGTATCTTTCTATGCGAAGAAGGCCAGAGGTATGATGAGTCGTTACATAATAAAGAATCAACCTACAACTGTGGAGGAACTTCGGGCTTTTGATTACAGCGGTTACCGCTTTGATGAATCAAACTCTACGAATGAGTTACTGGCCTTTAAGAGAGGATAAACTATTTATTTAGCTCTAATGGGTGAGGCGAATTACTTATCCCTGATTTACTTTTAGTGAACGCTTACAGTACGCTGCGTTCATAAAATGAGCCGAAAGGAAGTCGACAAAGCGGAAGATGAATGTCATGAGGTTAATACGCCTTTCATGGTTAATATGATCAGTGCCCCAAATAATCAATAGAACCGAGGAAACTTTAAGAAGGCTTGAATATTTTATACTAGACTACTAGTAGAATAAAAAACCACCCACTATTGTAAAAAGGCAAGCATAAGTGGTGAGAATATTCTTTTCTCTAACACTATCATTTTCCTTTTGTCAAAGATTTAACATCTAGCCACTAACATGGTTAATGCAAGCTCAGTAGCAGCCAGCGGTGTAAGAATAGGAAGAACACCTATAGCATTGGTACTATGATTCTTGTAGGGCCTAACAATTTAAGAAGGCCTATGAGTTTAAAGGCCGGACTTGAAATAGAATCTACCTAATCGTCCATCTTTGGCTTAAGTTCCTCTTTTGATCATTATTCCCGCTGTAAGGTACATAGCACCCAGAAGTCCATGAATAAGCCATAGAAAGTGTTCATATTTTTTTGCAGGGTTCTTAAAGGATCTTAAACCTTGCATTTATGTATATTAATAAATGTATTTAAGGCATTATTTTTCTGAGATCTCTCTCCTTAGAGTACTAAGAGCTTGCGGCGTAATGCCCAGGTAAGAAGCAATCATTTTTTGAGGTACTCTTTGAACAATCTCCGGGTAAGTACTAATGAAATGCTCATAACGTTCAACAGCAGGAGCGCTCAAGAGCATTATAATTCTTCCCTGAAGTACTTTAAGCCTTTTAACTAGTTTGTCGACCTCATGATTTGGGGTTATGCCTTTTTCTTTTTGGATGATAATAGAATTTTCCAGTGCATCAATAAAAAGGTCACAGGGTTCATCCCGCGACGCGTTATCTGCTATTATCCAGTCTTCGGGAGCGAACATAAAAATATGTTCTTTCCCCTTTTCGTCAACAGAATAGCTTCTTAATAACCCGGAGTTGACTACATAGACTTTACTGTTTAAGTCTCCTGTTCTTTGAATAATTTGTCCTTTCTTAACTTCAATTTTTTTCATTTCAAGTGAATTTGAACGGGGAGACTTTGAACTAACGGAGGTTCATAATGCCTTTCAGTATGTAGATATGTTTAAAATAACACTATTAAGATTTAATTTAAAATCTGAAATTATTTTGAGCGGCCATAAACTACCAGTGAATACGAATGAACAAGCAATACATCTGTCATAAGTACACGCGGAATTACAAACCATTCGGTCTAATGGGCATAGAGCTTCGATATCACATTGAAGATTTTGTGGTCTTGATAGATGATAGTTTTGATTGAGGCAGATAGTTTGAAAATGTAGACGTAACCTAAGATATAAATCATGTTTAAATATATTTTTTGCGGATGAAAGTATTTAAGATGTCTACACAAAGCGAATAAATTCAACTTCAAATTGAAATGGACCTTCTTTCTTTTCATTGGTTATAAATCCAATTCTGACGACTCTTTTGAGGTCTCTACCCTGAATCTTAGATCCTGTTGATTCACCCATTTGGTACTGGTTAAACTTGGTTAAATCAATGGACCGAACTATCCAATCTTTAGAAACAGGTAGGTTAACTTTAAAATAAGGAGAAAAAAACTGTTTGCTGGTTTCCAGTTGCATGGCCATATCCGATCCAGTACTTCGGTATTTTATTTCAACCTTCTTATATTGACTCAAATCGTATTCCTTGAAAGCGCTTTTGTAAGAGGTAAATCCGCCGAAATTCTTAAGTGATACTTCACCAAAGAAAAGTATACCACTATCGGTTGTTTTTATTGCTCCTTTTGAAAGGCCGCCCATCACTCCGTCATTTGTGATCTTCCAGTCGCTGATATCAGTAGATTTTTTAAACGACACCTTATGACCTTCTGATAGAAGACCAACACTTAGCATTAGAATTGTAAGAATAGTTTTCATGATATTTTTTTATGCATTAACTGTACAAGAAACTTTGTTGTTCGATTATTAACTTTTTTTAACAAAAAGCCTATTCTTCGATTTTGGAGCATTTTTAACTGTAGGTTGTGGGGCATTATTTTTAAGAATTATGTTTACCTCTACCATAAATTGGTCTCCTACATCTAGTCTGGTAAGGTTGCTGCCTATTCCGGTACGGCTGTTACGTAAAGTGCCTCTAAAGTAAAATAGAGCTTGATCCTTTGGTTTTAGAGCGTTAAGCCTACTTTACTTACCTCATCCAAATTTTATGATCTTGGCGTATGCCTTACAAGGGTATTTTGAACAGGCTCGTATATCTTATAATGATTTGCTGTATTTCAACAATAGTCTCCACTACTTTAACTGATATGCCTCGTTGATCAGCCTTAATAGTTAA
>ERZ1740070.140-NODE-140-length-51431-cov-5.819974_pt1 | contig 51431 bp, 24 predicted proteins | sample MGYA00581734_ERZ1740070 | MGnify/ENA primary metagenome ERZ1740070 (study PRJEB43018, sample SAMN04849744) | marine metagenome | isolation source: floating plastic debris | place: Pacific Ocean | collected 2008-09-01 | study: EMG produced TPA metagenomics assembly... | reverse complement strand
CAAACAAGTCCGTCAGAAGAGCCGTCTGCGCCGCGCCACTGGGCGCGGTGATCCCGTTCGTGCGCCCGTCATAGTTTGTGCCGCTGGCTTTGATCACACCATGAATTGGATCGCCATCTGCCAGCGCTTTGTGCAGGGGTTTCAGAACGAGAACCGCCACGGCCTCTCCGGGAACCATGCCATTGGCCCGCTTGTCAAAAGCATGACATTTGCCATCGGGAGAGAGCATGCCGGCCTGGCTCATCCCAACATATGCGTCCGGGGCGACCATCAGATTGACGCCCGCCGCAAGGGCAATGTCGCACTCATTCAGACGCAACGCCTGACAGGCCATATGCGCGGCCACCAAACCGGAGGAACAGGCCGTGTTGATCGCCTGGGCAGGTCCGTTGAAATCCAGGAAATACGCCAGACGAGACGCCAAAACACCGTTATGCGCCCCGGTCAGGCTGATCTGATCAACGCGCCTTTGATAATCGCTGCCTTCTTCGACGCCGACAAAGCTTCCGATGCGTTGGGTCTTCAATTGCTCTGGCCCGAGTGCGGCATCTTCCAACGCATGCCACGCTTCTTGCAGCAGGTGACGCTGACGCGGGTCCATCCGCTCGGCCTCCAACGGCGAAATCTCAAAGAAGAGCGGGTCAAATTCGGCCAGGCCCGGGATCTGGCCGCACCATTTGCTGACGCTTTTGCCCGGCTCATAAATCTGTCGCCAATCAAATCGATCCGGATCGATCTCTGTGACGGCGTTTTTGCCCTGCGCGAGGATGTCCCACATCTCATCCACATCGCGGGCCATCGGGAACCGGCCGCTCATCCCGATGATCGCGACAGACCGGCGATCGACGTCGATGCCTGTCGGCATGATCTTGGCGGCTCTCGTTGCGACGATCCCGGTTTCCTCAAAATGGCGTGAGAGTTTGCGCAAGGTCGCATGGCTGAAAAACACGGACGGCGGAACGGTTTGGCCCAGCTCCGCAGTGAGCAGTTTTGCGAATTCGTTCAATGTGATCGATTCAAAGCCGAGGTCAGCCAGGTTTTTATCCAAGGCAATGTCTTTGGGCGCCATTTTAAGAAGCTGACCCGCCGCGCACCGAAGCCGCCACGTTAAATCACCTGATGCGTCACCTGATGGCTGAGATTGGACCGCGACCGGCTTTTGTGCTTGCGCGTCAGGACGCCGCATATACGTCTCAACCAACACCCGCGATTGCCCTGACGCCAAGATGCCATCCAACGCCGTCATCGCATCCCGCTCTGAAAGGGCGGTTTGGCCGGTGGTCGCCAGATATAGCTGATGGGCATCTGCATCCGGCAGGGTTGAGACCTGCCATAAGGGCCACTCGATGGCACAAAACCGTGGATACTCCTGCGCAAGCGCGCTTTGGAACCGATTGGCAAAGGCATAGTCCAACGACCCCATATCGCCGTAAACCGCCGATGACGACGAATAGCAGCACAGAAAGTCCAGGTCTTGTTCGCGCAGCAAATCCAGCAACGCGACCGTTCCGGTGTGCTTTGCCGAAAGCGTCGCCTCAAAGCCTTCCAGTGTGGCGTTTTCAATGGGGGCAGCGCCAGACTGACCCGCAAGGTGAAACACACCGTCAAGGCGCCCCTGTTTTTGTAGCAGGGTTTGATAGGCCGCCTTCAGCGAGGCAACATCCGTCACCGACGCTTGAACGTGGTGGATTTCACAGGTCAACTGATCAAGCGCATCTGTGACAGATGTGTCCATCGCCCGCCGCGACGACACAAAAAGGGTGCGCGCACCTCGTGACGCCAGATACTTGCAGGTTGCGCGGCCCAACTCACCCGTCCCACCCAGGACCCAATACACGCCGTCTTTGCGAACAGGGCATAACACCGGGTCTGGCAGATCAAGCGCGGCCTGAGACAGAACCTGCCGCTCATCCATACGATAGCGTACGCTTTGTCCTGCATCGGCCAGCGTGTCGAGCGCGCTTTGGCGCAACAGATCCTTCCAAGGCAGGCCGCCACCAAAGCTTGACGCCACAAAGGTATTGGGCATCACTTTGGCCAATGACCGTGCGAACCCAATCGTTGCATCCAGGACAGCATAGCGTTTGGGATCCTCGGCCAAGCCAACAAACCGCAAGCTATGCGGCGCAACAGGCGCTGAAACGCACGCTTGGATGACCTCCAAGATGTGCGGCAAGTCGGGCAAGACATGTCCTGATGCGGGGCGCAGGCAAAAGAGGATGTCGGCCCCGGCGCCATTTTCTTGGATCTGTTGAGTGATTTTTCCGAGGTCTTTTAAAATGACGGTCTCATGCCCCGGCACCGCAGTCGATGGATCTGCGCCAAGTATCAGTGCGGGCCTCCGATCTCCCAATTTGGTCGTGACAGGTTCCCGAGCGGTCGCCACCCACTGTTCCACGGCAAAGGAGACGGTCGCGTTGACTGCAGGCTGCGCAACAGGCGGCAGTTTAGGCCGCAGGTCAACCCAGTGCCGCGTGCGCGCGAATGGATAGGTCGGCAAAGCAACGCGCCTGGCCGATGCATCGTGACCCAAGGTGGCCCAGTCTAGATCCATCCCGCGCACCCAAGCGGCCAGAGCTTTGTCCGTCTGTCCATGTGCGATCCACTCTTCGGCCTGCGCTTGATCGGCCGTGCGCGTGGCATGTGGATCGTCCGGCCTGTCTGCAACCTCTCCGACATGCAGGCGCGGTACCGTTTGGCCGCTGCCCATCGCATCAAGCAGGTCGCAAGCGTCCGGCAAATCCCGCGCGACACATGCAAAACGGTGCTCCATCACGGCGCGACCCAAGCTTAGGGTATGCGCAACATCGCGAAGCCGAAGGTTTGATGCGTTGCGCCGCAAGAAACGTGCCAGGTTCGACGCGCTTTGCCGAAGCGCCGATGCCGTTTTCGCCGACAAAAGCAAAACAGCCTCGCGATCATCGAGGGTGGCTATCGGCGCATCATCCAAGTGCTCGGTGAGCACGAGATGCGCGTTCGATCCACCAACACCAAAGCTGCTGACCGCCGCCGCACGCGGGACGGCTTGCCCCTGTTCATCGATGACCCGTGGCCAATCCCGGCTGATGGTCGCAAGAGAGAAAGGCGCGTCATCCAAGGCGAGGTAGGGGTTGGGTGTTTTCAAATGAGGGTTGCCGGGGATGCGCCCGTGCTTGAACATCTGAAGGACCTTGATCACAGCGGAGGCACCTGCGGCGGCTTCGGTATGGCCAATATTTGTTTTGAGAGAGCCAATGGGAATTTCGACATCATCGGAGAGAACGCCCAAACCCTCAAACGCGGCCTTCAATCCGTTGATCTCAACCGGATCGCCCAAAACGGTGCCCGTGCCATGGGCTTCGATATAGCCCAAAGCGCGCGGATCGATCCCTGAGCTGCGGTGAACATCCGTGATCAGCTCCGCCTGAGCGGCGGCATTGGGCGCGGTTGGCGCGGATGCGCGTCCTCCATGGTTTTCACCGCTGGCCCGGATCACCCCCAGAATGCGATCCCCGTCCCGCTGTGCGGTATCAAGGGGTTTCAGCACAAGCATGGCGGCGCCCTCACTGCGCACATACCCGTTCGCCCTGTCATCAAAGGTCATGCATCTGCCGGTTGGGCTGAGCATGCCCGCTTTCGCAGAGGCCAAGGTGATCCGGGGTGACGCCATAACATGCACCCCGCCCGCCAAAGCCAGTGTGCACGTGCCCATGCGCAGGCTTTCGATCGCCCGGTGGATGGCAATCAGTGAGGAAGAACAGGCCGTATCAATCGTCTCGCTGGGGCCGCGCAAGTTCAAAAAGTAGGACAGACGGTTTGCGATCAGGAAGGAAAACGGCTCCGCTGCGCTTGATAGCTGTTCCTGCGCCCGAGCCTCCGCCAAGAGATCCGCATAGTCACGGGTTGCGACCCCGGCAAAGACGCCTGTTTTGCTGCCTGACAAAGATGTGGGTGCAATGGCCGCGTTTTCCAAAGCCGACCAGGCGGTTTCCAATGTCAGCCGAAGCTGCGGATCAAGCACCTCTGCTTCGGCAGGTGAGATCCCGAAAAACGCGTGATCAAAGCAGTCCGCATCTGCAACAAATCCGCCCCACTTTGCGGCCTGCAACGCCGGATCGTTTTCATCCAAATGCGCGCGCCAATCCCATCGGGTGCTCGGCACCTCGCTGATCACATCAGCCATCGCATCTATGGTGTCCCACAACGCATCGACATCAGGCGCGCCGGGCAGCTTGGCCGCCATGCCGACGACCGCGATCTCACAAAGAGGCGCGGCGGTTTCGCGCGTGATCGGAGCGATGGGCGCAGTTGGCAGTGGCGTTTCTACCTCGGTGGCAGCAACGGTGGCAGCAACGTTGTGATGCGTGGTCAGGTGATCGGCCAAACTGGCCAAGTCCGGAATTTCAAAGAACAGCGTCGGCATAATCGTCAGGCCGAACTCGGTGTTCAGCGCATTGGCCAGCTCTGTAAAGCTTATGGAATCAAAGCCGTAATCCGACAGATCCTTTTCCATTTGAACCTTGTGCTCAGGGATGTGCTGAACCTTCGAGACCAATGATTTCAACCGATGTGCAAGCGTTTTGAGCACCTGCGGAGCCTTTGCCGGCGTGTTCACGGGTGCCGGCCCATCACGTGTGGGATAGCGGAACGACAAGAGCTTATCGCGCAGTTCTTTCGCGTCACCATAGGCCACCATGACATTTGCGCGATCCGTGCCGAGCGCCAGATCCAAGGCGCGAAGTCCTTCATCCGTCGGCATGGGCTGCATGCCAGTGCCCGTTCGCATCAACGCTTCTTGGGCCGCACCCATTTTCATGCCGCCGTCTTGCCAAAGCGGCCAGGCAATGGACAGGCTCAGACCCGTTCTGCGCCCAAGGCGTTCCTCCGCCCGGCGCCAATTGGCATAGCTGTCTTGATACGCGTTCGCAGCAGAATAGGCGGCTTGCCCGGCATTGCCGAGGTTGCCTGCCACGGATGAACACAGGACAAACGCCTTCAAGGGGATGTCTTGTGTGGCCAGATCCAACGCCCTCGTGCCGACGGTCTTGGGCGCTAGAACACGGTGCAGCGCCTCGGCGCTCATCGTTTTGAGATAACAATCCTCAAGAACGCCCGCGGCATGGATCACACCGTCAAGCTGACCTTCCTGCGAAAGGATGTCTTTGACCAACCGTTCGGTATGCAGGCTGTCGGTCACATCGCCTTGCATGTGGGTGATCTTGCCGCCGTTGCTTTCGATGTCTTCGATAAAGTCCCAGTCGCGCGACCGCAGGGTGCTGCGCCCTGTCACAACAACGCGAATGCCACGCTCTACTGCGTAGTGCCGTGCAACACTCTGCCCTATGCCCCCCAGCCCACCGGTAACCCATACCACATCCCCGGGTTCAAAGACCGAGGGCGCAGTGGGTGTTTCAGTGGGCGTTTCAACAGGCATCATGTCCGCGATGCGGCGCGCCCCATGTTCGTCGTAAGAGGTGACAACGTCTGCGCCCGGTGACGTGACCGCATCGACCAACCAGTGCCGCATCTGCGCCTCAGCTTGCGTGCCCTGCAAAAGGATCGCCTGCGCGTGCGAGGCGGGATGTTCCAACCTCAGGCTGCGCATGAACCCGGTCAAACCACATAACGGGGATGCGGCATCGATCAGCAAGATCAAGGGCTGATTGGGGGCGTTCTGCACCACGCTGAGGAGCGTCGCACACGCCTCTTCGAACGTGGTGGGCAGCTCAAAAACCGTGGCCTTTGGCAGGATCGTTTGAACGTGATCCAATGGCATCCCAGCAAGGGCAATCGTCACCTGATGTTCCGACACGCTTTTGGGCTGATCCAGCGGCTTTGCCGTCCAGGTTGGCGTGGACAGGGTCACTTCAGCGTTGTCCGTCGCCGGCCATTTCAGGATCAAACCCTGCAAACTTGCAATCAGATGTCCGTTGCCATCTGCAAGGTCAATGTCCAGAACAACCCCGTTGGTCACGGTCGATTGCGCCTTGGCTTTGCGCGCGTAGGCGAGTGCACGTTCAGGGGCGTCCTCTCTCCGATGCAGAACAAAGCGATCCAAGCCAAAAGGCATCGGAAGATCCGGGCTCGTGCGGTGTTGCTGAACCCAGATCACACCGGCGAGGATCGCACTGTTGATCAATGGCACGGTGTGGCGCTCTGGCGGTGTCGCGATGGTCGCCAAGGCGTGATCACCGTTTTGCGCCAAAGACGTGATGCGCATCAACGAGGGGCCATGGGTGCCCTGCAAAATGGCATGACATTGATCGCGCGATAGCGTGTCTGACAGCGGTTGGGAAAGCTCTTGCAAGTTGAGCGGTGCAGGCCGTGTGATCGACGTTTGGTCGCGATTGGCCTGACAAAAGACTGCGCGTGTTCCGTCAGCCGCATCCCCTTGCAAAAGGATCTGTTCACCTCGGGCGATTTCATCCAGCGCGGTGTCGCCATTCGGTCTGCAAAATTGCGGCCAAACCAGTTGGGTCAGGGCGGCAGGCAAAGGGGCACCAGAGGTCAAATGGTCAAGCATCATTGCGACCGGAACAATGCCGGAATGCTCTTTCAAAAACGGGTCATCCACCCGCACCGCGAGCCTGTCAGACATGCGGGCTGCGCGCGGGCGTGAATGCAGCCCCTTCATCGACATGAAAGCCTCTCCCGCCTCATCCATCACGTCGATGTCTACGAGGGCAAGCGCCCCCTGCATCCGCTTGCGCGCCCACACCCAAAATCTGTGACCCGTCAAGGGCCTGCGATACACACAGTGTTCCATCGAGAATGGCAAAAGGGGCTGGGCGTCATCAGGCGTCGATGCGGTCACCATCGACATGGCCATGGTCATCTGCCACGCGGCATCCAGAATGCAGGGATCTGCGGCCGATGCATCCTGTGTCCCTGCCTTCTCAAGCATGGCCAACGCGTCATCGCTTTGCGCCCAAAGTGCTTTTACAGAGCGTAAAGTGACGCCGTGGCGGATCCCTGCGCTTTCAAACCGGTCATAAAGTGCCTCTGGCCTGATCTCATAGGATGAAAGCCGGGCGCGGATCGCCTCTAAATCCACCTTTGCAGTGGTCGCGTTTGAGCGGGTCACTTTGGCTTGAAAATGCACCTTGGTTTCAGGCGCATGGCTCATGATTTGCAAGTTGCCATCGGTGGAATTTGGAAGGGCGATGTCCAAATCCACCGTTTCGGTCGCCACAACTGGAACGGGCCAGACCAAGTTTTCAAGCGTGCAACCACGGTCATGACCAAGCGCGGTGAGCGCTTGATCAATGTAGGCAACACCGGGCAATGTCGGGCGCCCTGATACAACGTGATCGCGCAAAATCGGATCGCTCAGGGAGAACCGACATGTTTTGGGGTAGGGGCGGCGGGGTGCCGCCAGAGGCGCATCATTCCGCCAATAGCTGTTGCGCGCAAATGGGTATCCAGGCAGGTGGCACCGGAGCCCTTCCGGACAGCTATCATAGCGATCCCAATCGATCACAGCCCCAGAAACGAAGGCCTTAGCCAGACTGTCCAAATTGGCGTCAGACGCAGGGGCCTGCGGTCTTGGGCCCGTCTGCTTTGTCCACTTGGCAGGAACGGTGTTGAAGGCGCACCAGCTCAGAGTCTCGGGGGCTTGACTGATGGATAGCGCTCGCAGCTTTTCACGCAGGTCTTGCACATCCGCAGTGATGAAGGCCGCGCGTGTCTCCAACGCGGCCCGCCCAACGCGCAAGGTGTGCGCAATATCCCGCAGGGTCAGCGCGGGCGCTTTGTCCAGCGCCGCACCCAATTCTGACGCCAGCGCGTTCAGCCCTTCGAGATCTTTGGCCGAGAGCACGATGAGGGTTTCAGCGTCTGTCGCGGGATTGGGGGCACTCGCCCTTGGTGCCGCCTCAATCACCAGATGCGCATTGGTGCCACTGTGACCAAAAGAATTGAGCGCGGCCATCAAAGGGCGATCATCCGCCCCGGACCATTCTGTCTGTTCCGCCAGGGGGAAAAACGGCGACCCCTCGAAGTCGATCAGTGGATTGAGCGTCTCAAAGTGGCGCAGCCCGGGCAGCGTTTGATGCTTCATGGACATCAGGACAGCCATCAATCCCGTGACGCCAGCCGCGGCGGCGCTGTGCCCGACATGGCTTTTCGAACTGCCGATCGCGCAGCTTTGGCGGGGCAGGTCATGCGCCTTGAAGGCTTTGACCAGGGCGTTCGCCTCAACCGGGTCGCCCAGTTTTGTGCCTGTGCCATGGGTTTCAAAATAGCTGATCTGGCTCGGGTCAATGCCAAAGCGCGCATGGACGTCACGGATCAGATCGGCCTGCGCTGTGCCGCTGGGGGCCGTGATCCCATTGCTCGCCCCGTCTTGGTTCATGCCTGAGGCGCGAATGATGCCGTGTATCGGATCGCCGTCCCGAAGCGCGGTGTCGAGGGGTTTGAGCGCAACCATACCCACGGCTTCCGACATCACCATGCCATCGGCCTCTGCATCAAAACTGCGGCAGCGCCCGGAATGGGTCAACATGTCGGTCTGTGCCAGCCCGATCAGAATGTCCTGCCCCATGACAGCAAAGGCACCGCCCGCCAACGCCATGTCGCACTGGCCATGGCGCAGCGCTTCGCAGGCCTGGTGCAACGCAACGGCGGACGAAGAACAGCCCGTGTTGATCACCAAGGCGGGGCCGCGCAGATCCAGGAAATAAGACAGCCGAGAGGCGACAATTGCATCCGAGGCCCCAACGAAATTGCCTTCGACATAGCCGCTTGGCTCGCAGCCGACAAAGATGCCCGTTTGCGTGCCTGCGCAGTCCCGCGGGTTGATCCCGGCGTTTTCTAATGCGCGCCAGGCTTCTTGCAAAATCAATCGCTGATGTGGGTTCATCGACGGCGCATCACGCGGGGCGAGGTTGAAAAACAGCGGATCGAACTCGGAGCGGCTTTGCAGGATGCCACCCCATTTGCAGTAGGATTTGCCAGGCGCCGGCGTGTCAGAAACGCTGTCCGGGGAAAGGTAGCTGCTGGGAAGCTCGCTGACCGGATCAACGCCGCTGATCATGTTTTGCCAAAACGCATCAACCGACCGCGCGCCGGGGAATTGGCCTGACATCCCAATAATCGCAATCCCTGCGGTCGGGGCGCTTGAGGTGGTTGCACTGGCCGCATTCACAGCAAGTGACCGAGCACGATGGGCCTTAGGCAGTTGAATGTCGTCTGCGTGTTCTGACCTCAGATAAGCCGCCAACTGCGCCACAGTGCTGTGATCAAACAGTAAGGTTGAGTTTAGCTTGAGACCAAGCTGTCGTTCCAGCGCCGTGATAAATCCAACGCCCAGGATCGAATCCAAACCGTAATCCGAAAAGGGCATGTCATTTGCAATATCGGTTCGGTCTATGACCAATGCATCGGCAAGAGCCTCTTCAATCACATCCTCCAACTCGCCGATCTCTAGCGCGCCCTTGGTCACGCGGTTCTGGGCATCCGCGTCTGTCGCGGCCTGCTTAGGCGGATGGCTGTTTTGCGTCTCGGGGGTGGTTCTCGGCTCTGGCACGGCCCTATCAAACACGACACCGTCGCTTTGACCCAAAAGGATCAATTGCCCGAGGTTGTGATGGTCCTTCGCTGGACGTTGGACATTGGTGAAACCTTCCATCTCCATGACCTGCTGCCATGTATCCGGGAAGAGACCGGGGCTTCCCTCGATCCTTAGATGACGGTCCTCTGCCAAGGCCCACCCATCGATCAATCCAAACAACAAAGACGCAGGAACGGATTTATCGCTGATGTCATTGACCATCAAAAGGCCGCCCGGGCGCAACAGCGATTTGGCATTGCGCAGCGTGTTGCGAATATCGCGCGTCGCGTGCAGAACATTGGTTCCAAAAACAACGTCATACCGGCCCGGCATCAGCCCCTGGGGTGCGATGCTTTGTTCAATGTCCAGAAGGCTGAACTCCAAGAACGGTACGCGACCAAATCGTGTGCGGGCATGGTCAAAAAACGATCGCGACAGATCCGTGTACCTGTATTCCGCAATCGACGTGGACACCGAGGCCAATCTGGGCAGCAGAATGGACGTTGACCCACCTGTGCCCGCGCCGATTTCAAGGATGCGCAATCGTGCATCTGGATCCTGTTCTATCCGCTGGCGCAGCACCGCATCCACGCCATCCGCCAAGACCGAGTTGAAGAAATCGCAGATCGCATTGTTGCTGTAGAGCCCTTCAATTTTGTCCATCTTGCCGTGCGGGAACAAAATATCAGTAACCAAGGTTTCGCCGCGCAGGATAGCACCCAGATGGCGCAGGCAATCGCTGGCCAGCACAGCCAAAACGCGTGTCGCCGGCTCATTGCGGAATTTCTGCTGCGCGTCTTGCCACGCTTGCCAAACATCGGAACTTGGCGCGCGCGCAACCCGTAAACTGCCATCGCCCCGGCGCGCCATCCAACCTTGCGCGCAGAGAATGTGCATCGCTTCATCCCACCACGGGCGATACTTTGACAGCATTCCGTTTTGGTCTGGCGCATCTGTTTGGGTTTGAGCGCCAATAAAACCCGCCTCAAACAGCGCGGCATGGGTCAAACGCGCCAACCATGCATCCAACTCATCCGCCAGACTGAGGACGGGCGGGGCTTTTTGACTGGGTGATATGGCGGGCAGAGGTGGTAACCGCGGCGCAGAGAGCGCTGTCCAAGTCATGTCACCGTGAAAGGCTTCAATCGCGTCGGGGCGCGTCGTGCGCGTGATCGCAACCTGAGGCATTCCAGCGCTGATCGCCCAGTCCATCGCCGCGAAGGCTTGCGCGGGCTCCATGGGAACAACACCGCGCTTGTCCACGAGCGCCTTCATCGCTTGTGTGACACGGGCCCCGCCACCAATATCCCAGTAGCCCCAATTGATCACCGTCGCCTGACAGCGCAACGCATGCCCCAAGTCAGACATCGCCGCATCTGCCGCCGCGCAGCCCGCCGCATAGGCAGGCATGCCTGCCGGTCTTGCAAAGGATGCCATGGACGAGAACGCCACGACAAAGCCGGGTCGCTTGCCCCTCAGACACTCAGAGAGGTTTTGCACCACCTGCACCCGCGTCGCCATCACGTCGTCAAAAACGCTGTCAGTCAGGTCTGCAACCGCGCAATCATACCCCGCTAAGGCGGACACGATCACCCCGTCAATGCGACCGTAATCCTGGTGAATGCGGTTCAGGGATTGCTGCATTGACGCCTTGTCGCGCGCATCGGTTTTGACATAGTCGACAGCCTGTCCAAAACGCTCCCGGGCTTGCGCCGCATCACCATTCGGGGAAGACCGGCCAAGCCAAATGATCTTTGCGTCTGTTTGCGCAAGAACGTGGCGCGTCCAAGCTTGCCCCAAGCCGCCAGCCCCGCCGATGACAACATATACCCCGCCTTCGGCATAGGTTGCCGTCTTTGGAACTTCCCATACGCCGGGGACAAGACATCGTGTGTGCCAAGCGCCTGCTTGATACAGAAAACTGACCTGCCCGGCTTGGCCCCGCACGCGCAGGGCCTTTGTCAGGTGAAGCGCGTCAGATGCCCCCAAATCTAGCGCGCGAATGTCCCAAAGAGGCACCTCTTGCGCCAGAGAGCCGGCCAAACCATGCACCGCTGCCGCGCCCATATCGGTCGCAAATGCCCCGCGCGTGATGACGGTCAGGCCAAGACTGCGCCCTTGGCAGCCGTGCCGCATCAACGACTGAGCCAGATTAAGCAGCGCCTTGGCAGGATCGTCACCATTGGCAAACCACACAAGATGAGCCGCCTCAGGTGGCGCGGATTGCATGATCGTTTGAGCCGTTTCAAACAGGGCGTTTGGATATTCAGACAGGATCAGCCGTTTCTGATCCGCGTTTGCATCAACCACGGTCAAAGGCCGATCATCCAAGTCATCAGCAGCCTCGTCACCCAACAGCCATACCGGCTTCAAAACAATGTGCGGCGCGTCGATTTGTTCGCGCATGGGCGCTGGTTCAAACCAGAAACGTTGTTTCTCGAACGGATAAAGTGGAAGCCGGATGCGGCGAGGACGTGCCTCGCCTGCCGTGTCTGCTACCGGGTCTGGCCAAGCGACATCGGCCCCCCCGGTCCATGCGCGCGCCAAGGCCTCCGCGCTCACATCTTCTTCGCCCAACACCTGCGCGGACGCAGAGATGTCTTTTGACAGCGCATCAAGCCCTCTCAGCAGCGCCTCACGCGTGCTGGCAATTACTGCGGCGCGCGACTGCAACGCCTCACGGCCCTGTTGCAGCGTAAACGCGATATCGCACAAACGATCGGATCCGTTTTGCACGTGATCGTGTAGCGCCCGCGCAACCCGTCGCAGCCCGTCCCGATTGCGTGCAGAGACCGGGAAGATCAGGATGCGGTCTTGGTCTTTAGGGGTTGCCCTCTCCGGCGGATCTGCCTCCTCGACAATCACGAACGCATTCGCGCCGCCCGCTCCGAATGAGGACACTGTCGCGCGGCGCGGCATGCCCTCTTTGCTGGGCCAGTCCAACAGACGCTGCGGCACGTGAAAAGGCGACGTGGCGAAGTCGATCCCGCCATTGGTCTGTGTGCTATGCAGCGACGGCGCAATCTGGCGCGCTTGAATTTGCAATACGGCTTTGCTCAAACCCGCTAAACCTGCCGCCGCCTCTGCATGTCCGCAGTTTGATTTGACCGAACTGAGCGCGATGCTTTGCGGGTCTGGTTGGTCGGGCTCAAAGGCTTCCTTCAACGCGGCAACCTCAATGGGATCACCCAGTGCGGTTCCCGTGCCATGGGCCTCAACCACGCCGATATCGGTTGCGGACAGACCCGCTTGCGTCAAGCCCGCCCGGATCAGGCTCGCCTGCGCTTTAGGGCTGGGAACGGTGTATCCATTCGTGCGCCCTCCATGGTTCACCTGACTGGCAAGGATGACCGCATGGATGGGATCTTCGTCGCGCTTGGCGTTGGCCAAAGGCTTTAGCAGAAACGCCCCCACGCCCTCACCCGGGACATACCCATCCGCCGCGCTGCCAAAGCTGTGGCAGCGTCCGGTGGGCGACAGCATATAGGCCGAGCTTAACCCGGTGTAGTTTGACGGGTGCAAATAGAGGTTCACGGCGGTGGCCAGGGCCAGATCACACTCCCCTGACAAAAGCGCTTGGCAGGCCTGATGGATCGCCGTCAGGCCAGACGAACACATGGTATCGATGGGCATGCTCGCTCCATGCGCGTCCAGAATGTAGGACACTCTGTTGGCGATGGACCCAAAGGACGTATGTGGGAACGCCACCTTGCCTTGATCGCGCTGAGCCTGTCCAATCAGATCAAATCCGGTTTTCGTGACACCCGCAAAGACGCCCAAACGGTGTTGATAAAGCTCCCGCAGGTGGCGTCGCGTGATGCCGGCATCTTCCATGGCATGCCAAGCAGCTTGCAGGACGAGGCGCTCCTGAGGGTCCATATCCCAGGCCTCTTTCGGCGCAATGTTGAAAAACAATGGATCAAAATCCGCAAAGCCCGTCAGGAAACCGCCCCATTTTGAGTAACTTTTACCTTGGGCGACGGCGGTAGCTTGGTCCGGCTCATAAACGTCCTCGATCGCCCAGCGGTCTTGTAGCACCTCGGTGATGCTGTCTCGGCCAGCGGCCAGGTTTTGCCAAAACTCCTGCAGGGTATCCGCATCAGGATAGCGTCCACTCATGCCATTTTGGGCAAGGCGATCATCGGTGGGCCCCTGAGTGACACGCGACCGTAGCGAGGGCGCGACCGCCGCGGTGGCTATCCGTTTTTGCGGGCTCACACCGACATCTCTGAGGTGCTGTGCCAGGTCGTTCACGGTTGGATAGCGATAGAGCAGTGTGGCGGCTTCCGGGCCGACCAGCGGGGTCAGTTTTTGCGCGATCTGTGTGATGGCGAGCGAGTCGATCCCGTAGTTTTGCAGCGGCTCACCGGGATCAAACCGATCTTGACTGCGGCCCAGCACCGGCGCGATGACCTGCGACAGATAGGTTTCCAGATCATCCGTCTCTGTCACACCCTGACTTTGCGGAGCGGGGTCTTCGGTCAGCCAAGCTTTGGCCTTTGAGCGGTCGCCATAGAGCACAGCCACCTGCTCAAGATTGTGCCGCAGCGCGTGATCCAGCGCGGCGAAGCCCAAATCACTTGGCATCGGATGCAGACCCGTTGTCGCTTGCATAGCGGCCAGTGCGCGGGAATTGGGGAACATGCCACCGTCCTGCCAAAGGGGCCAAAGCAGGCTGCAGGTCAGACCGGGTTTCTGCGCGTTGCGCCGCGCCGCGAACGCGTTCAGGAAACCATTTGCAAGGCAGTAATCCCCTTGCCCGACGCTGCCCTTGGCGCTGGCCAAAGAGGACGCAAGCACAAACATATCCAAGTCTTGGCCTGCTGCTGCTTTGTCCAAGGCCTGCGCGCCGATGACTTTGGGGCCCAAGACCCTGTCGAACGCTTCACCTGATGTGTTCGCCAGCATCGCATCCGCAGTGACCCCGGCGAAGTGTAACACACCGTGAAGCGCGCCGTGGCGTTTGATCACCTCTTCAACAACCTGCTGCGTTTGCGCAAAATCGCAAAGATCACAGGCCATGACCTCCACATCCGCGAGGTGGCGCAGGGCGGTCAAGCGATCGACGATCCCCTCCTCACGTCCACGCCGCGACAGTAAAATCAACCGCGTGCCAGTCGCAGACCGGGCAATATGTTCGGCCATCTGCAGACCGAGCGCACCGGTTCCACCGCTGATCACATAGACCCCACCCATTCGCCAGGGCGACGGGCCTTGCGCCACAAAGGGTGTTTCTTCCCAAGTATCGGTTGTGCATGTCCCGCCCGTCACGCGCCGCAGCACCGGACCCGTAAGCTTGGCCTGTTCGCGTGCCGTTTTGACGACCTTGGCCGCCTCCTCCGTCGCAACCAGAATGAATTGCGCAGACATTGAGGGGCATTCTTGCTGTGCGGTGTCCAGAAATGCGCTGAACGCCTCATACCCCTGATCGAAAGCGTCCGAGCTGTCTGCAACCACTTGCAGCTGCGTTGGTTGCCCCGACGCGATAACGCCCTGCACAAGGTCCAGGATTTGGCGCGCGATGTGGCCAAACCTCTGATGATCTGCACCGTCCGGTGTGGTCGGATAGGAGACAACATCAAGGTCAGGATCGTCTGCGAACGCCTCGGCGTGCCGCGCAGCACGCCCAAGCAAAGCGACACAGCGCTTACCGGTATGTACGCCCGTCGTTCCCGTGAAGCGGCCAGATCGTTTTTGGAAGATGGAAAGCGCCGCTGGTTTGGCTTCGCCAGCAACGGTTTCAGCAACCCCGGTTGGCTGTTTCAAACTGTCGACCCAAAAGCGCTCTTTTTTGAAAGGGTAGGTGGGCAAACTGACCCGCCGCCCGTCAGAGGATGGTAAAGACTGCCAAGCAATATCTGCGCCGGACGCCCACAGTTGCGCGATCTTATCCAAGCTCTGAGATGCGTTCCAATGGGCGAGCAAGACCGCGCTGTCTTCGCGGTCCATATGAGGCCCATCGAGCGACGCGTGGCCCCAATACCCGGCCTGTGTCTTTAGCGCCTGTGCCAAAGACGATTGCAAATCCTCAAGGGAGTGCGCAACGCAGGCAAACCGGTACGCCATCGCTTTGCGACCGACCTGCAAAGTGAAGGCAATGTCGCACAGCCTCAGGTGATCGGCATCTTCTAGGAAGGCGTGCAATTGGGTCACATGCGTGTGCAATTGCTCTGGACTGGCCGCAGATAAAACAACGATCTGCGGGCCGTTTTCGTCAGGGTCTGGCGCAATAGGGGCGTGGTTTGACACGATTGCATGGGCGTTCGTGCCGCCAATCCCAAACGCGCTGACGGACGCGTACCGTGTCCCTTTGTCAGCTGTGTCAATCTCCCGCCAATCCTGTTTGCGATCTACAATTCGCAGCTTGCTGTCTGTGAGATCAATCGCGGGATTAAGGGCGTCAAAATTGATCGACGGAGGAATGTGACCCGTTTTGAGGATCATCGCCGTCTTGATCAATCCAGCAAGCCCCGCGGCTGTATCAAGGTGACCGATATTGGGCTTCAGCGATCCCAGACCGGCCGCCGTTTCCCGCCCATAGACCTGAGACAGCGCAGCCACCTCAATCGGATCGCCAAGCGCTGTGCCGGTGCCGTGGGTCTCACAGTAAGACACTTGCGCACCCTCAATCTGCGCATGTGCCAGAGCCTCTTTGATAACACGGGCCTGCCCAATGACACTGGGGGCATAAAACCCCGCTTTGTTTGACCCGTCATTGTTGACAGCAATGCCTTGCACCACCGCGTAGATATGATCGCCATCGTGCTCTGCGTCTTCGAGACGCTTCACCAAAATCATGCCCGCCCCTTCGCCGGCCACAAGGCCGTCGGCTTTGGCGTCAAAACTGCGACAATGCCCGTCGCTCGACAGGTTTTGGCCCGGCAAGAAGTGATGCCCGAGCCCCGGAACCGCGAAGATGGAGGCCGCACCAACAAGGGCCGCACCCGCCTGTCTGTCGCTCAGCATTTGCTGCGCCAGTTGAAGGCTCACCAGCGACGAGGAACAATTGGTGTGAACGGCCAAACTGGGACCGGTCAAACCCAGCCTGTAGGAAATCTGCGTCGGGATGCTGCCGTCTTGGCCGTGGATCCAAGCGGCATAGGCATCCTCACGCGAAAGACCGCCCTGCAGATGCAGAGCTGTCTTGTAGTGCCCATTGCTCGTGGATGTGAAAACGGCCGTATCCGGCATGTCCTCTGGCAGATATCCGGCATCCTCAAACGCAAGCCACGCCTGTTGCAGCAAGTGCCGGAATTGCGGATCCATATAGGCCGCGTTCTTGGCGGAAATATTGAAAAATTCGGGATCGAATCCGTCTTTATCAGGCAAGGAGAACTGCACCGGAATGAAGTTGGGGTCGTCGATGAGGTCGGGATCGACGCCCGCAGACATCAACGCCTCGCGGCTGATATCTTCTCGGGCCTCATGGCCATTTTGCAGATTGTCCCAAAACGCGCGCAGGTTTGGTGCCCCCGGAAGTGAACACGACATCCCGACAATGGCCAAAGCCCCGCTTGGTGCCGTCTCTGAGGTCGGTATGCGCGTGGAAAAGGCCGGGGAAGAGGATGGGGCAGAGGATGCGGCAGGGGCTCGGGGTGCGGCGATGGGCGAGTGTTGCGGTGCGCCAGGTTGAATTTTGCGGGCGATGTCCGCAATGGTCGGGGTGCGAAAGAGGTCCGTCGGCGTGAAAGGCACGTCAAACTGGTCTGCGATCTGCAACGCGGCGGTCGCCGCGGTGACGGAGCATCCCCCAGCCTCAAAGAAGCCCATATCACGCGGAATTCGAGCGACATTCAGTACGCGGCACCAAATGCGATGGATGTCGTCTTCCAGATGCGAGGCAGCACTGTGCCTTTGCCCACGGTCCACAGGGGCCAAGTCGCGGTCTGACAGCGCCTTACGATCACGTTTGCCCGCCGGGGTGAGCGGCGTATCATCAATCCACACGACATGCGCGGGGTGCATGTAGTCAGGCAAGCTTTGCTGCACGGCGTTGCGCACGTCACCCGTGTTGACGGCTGCCACCTCTTTGCGCGTCACATAGGCAATGAGTTGCAAAGCTTGGTCGACCTGGCGGGCCACAACGGTGGCCTGCTCAACCCCAGAGACGGCCTCTAGAACGGCCTCAATCTCACCCGGTTCCACACGGTGGCCCCGAATTTTGATCATCTGGTCCTTGCGGCCCAAATGGATCAGCCGCCCGTCAGAAGACCACCTTGCCAGATCGCCAGTTCGATAAAGCCGCGCGCCCTTTTCAAACGGGTTGGCCACAAAGGCATCCTTGGTTTTCTCTGGCTGGTTGACATAGCCCTTTGCCAAGCCCGCACCCGCGATACAAAGCTCGCCCGGCTCCCCCGGCGGCAGAAGACGTTGTTGATCATCAAGGATGTAGACCTGCGTGTTTGCGATAGGCGTCCCGATATCAATCGCATCGCGCTCAACGGACATAGGCCCGCAGGTGGACCATATCGTGGTCTCAGTCGGCCCATACATGTTCCAGACGGTCGCCTTGGCCTTGGCAAAGCGCGCTCTGAGCGGCTCGGGCAGCGCCTCACCCCCGCACAGGAGTGTGATGTCTGCGTCCGGAACCCATCCGGCGGCCAAAAGCGACACCCAGGCAGACGGCGTGGCTTGCATCATGGTGGGTTGGTAAGCTTCAATGTCAGCCTTCAGCGCGTTGGTGTCCACACCACCGAAAACCCGCACCTCACCGCCCGCGACAATCGGCAACAGGAGCTCCAGAATGGAGATATCGAACGCAAAAGTTGTCGTTGCCAGCATCCTGACATGCGGGCCTGTGCCAAGCCGTGCCTGCAGAGACGTCAACAGGTTGATCAGCGCGCCTTGGGACACCTCTACGCCCTTCGGCTGGCCCGTGCTGCCGGATGTGTAGATGATGTAGGCAGTATCTTGCGGGGCAGGCGCCTGATGAGAAACCTTGATCGCTTGCGCTTCTGGATCAGCGATCACAACGGTCTGGCCCGGGCTGGCAAGTGACGTCGCCAGGTTTTGATGGTCTTTGGACGCCAAAATGATGTCCGCGCCGCAATCTTGCAAAATGTGTTTCAGTCGTGATTTCGGATGATCAGGATCCAACGGCACGAAGGACGCGCCAAGCCGCAATACACCTAAGATGGCTGGCACAACATCCGCGCTGCGGCTGAGGAGCATGGCGACCCGTGTCCCCTCACAAACACCAAGCTGATCCAACTGCCCGGCAATCGCGTGGCTTGCCTTCTGCAGCGCATGATAGGTGAACGACTGTCCGTCACTGGAAACCGCAATCTGATCGCCACGTGCCGTCACATGGGGCTGGATCAAATCCAGGAGTGATCCGTCCGTAGAAGACGTGTCGTTTTCGGTCGAGGACCGCGTCATCAAAACCTTGCGCTCATCCTTGAGGATGAGGTCAACGCCTGCGACATCCACTTTGGGGTTTTTGCACGCCTGTCCCAAAATGTGATCAAGCCGCTGCAGGTGTTTTTCTATGCGGTCTGTGTCGAACAAATGCGGGTTGAACTTCAGCGTTGTGGCAAAGCCGTCATCGTCGGGGCGTATCTCAAGCACAAGCTCATACTCCCCCTCTTGGACGACGGATTGCAGCAATTCCACAGACGCCCCGACCTCCGCTTGAAGCGCGGGCACGGCATCTTGCGCAAACGCATTTTGATATTCAAAACCGATCTGAAAAACCGGCGGACAGTCGGGATCAGGTGGCGTATCTTGATCCTTGACCATTTGGCCAAACGGATAGGATGCGTGATCTGTGGCTTCCGCCAAACGCAGTTGCACTGCGCGGGCGAGATCGTCAAAACATAGTTCGGTCAGGCCCTGTTGCCGTATCGGCAGCATGTTGATCAGATAGCCGACTGTGTCGGTATAGGCCTCATCCGTGCGGCCGTGAAAAGGCATGCCGACGATCACGTCATCCGAGCCTGTCAACCGGTGGATCAAAACCATAAACGCCGACAGGATGACCGCCGAAGGAGGGATCCGCGCGTCTTGCGCAAAAGCTGTGAGCGCTTTTTCGGTTTGCTTGGAAAACCGCCCAGAGACATGGGCGCCCACGAAGGGCTCAGCCGCAGACCGCGGAAAATCCGTCGCCAAGCGAAGATCAGGCAAGGGCGCTTGCAACTGGTCAAGCCAAAACGCTCTCGCCTCTGAGGACGCTGAAAGGCCCGCTGTTTCATCGAGGACAAACGCCTCAAAGCTCCGATCCGGCGCGCGATTGGCCGGCGCTTTCGCGCCGTTCTCGAACGCGTGATAGGCTTCAAAAAACGCGCTGCAAAATGGCGCGAATGAACCGCCATCGAACACGATGTGATGCACCACGATCAACAGGTAAGAGGGCGCGCCTTCGCACTCCCAAACACTCAAACGAACGGGCGGACCGATAGCCAGATCGAACGGCTGTTTTGCCTGTTTTTCGATCTCTGCTTTGGGCAGCCGTCCTTGATACTCGAACTTATCTATCTCGATCTGCACTTGCGGGTTTTCGCGCCGCATGGGCCCGTTGGGGCCCAATTCAAAGTGACTTGTCAGGATCGGAAATGTCTCAAAGCAATGCGCCAAAGCGTGGCGGAGAGCATCCAATGACAGGTGATCGGCAAACTTAAAGCACAGCGGCAGGTTCAAGGCGGACATGTCTGGTCGGGTCTGCTGCAAGGCCCACAAACCTTGTTGTCCAATGGACAATGGCAAGTCCCCTTGCGCCACCGGTACCTGCGGGGGTGCCAACGCTGTGGTCTTTTGCGATGCGGGCAAAGTCATGTAATGCGCAACCAGTGCATTCAACGTCGGGAAGTCGATCAGATCCCGACCACTTACCGACAGTCCAAAGGTCTTGGCCACGCGGCCCAAAAGGCGCATCGCGAAGAGTGAATCAAACCCAAAATCAAAGATGTGCTTGGTGCCATCCACATCTTCGCGATCACAGCCCAAGGTCTGGGCCACTTGATCGAACACGAACGTCCCGACATCGTGAGAAACAGGTGTCTTTTCTCTCAGCCAATGTCGCGTTCGATCAAATGCGTAGCCGGGCAATCTGATTTTGCGTGCCACCTGATTATCCGCATCAAGGGCGTCCGTGGCAGCCCCGTCCACCCAAGCGCGTGCGAACGCGTCTGGGCTCATCGCCTCGGCAGGGGCCGCGATATGCGTCTGCCGGGTCGTGCCAAAATAGATCTGTTGTTCAACCCCGCTGCCGTCTGATGAAAGCGCCGTCTCCAACGCGTTGATCAGACCGTTTTGTGTGGACACGACGGCCGCAAAACGATGCTCAAAATGATCACGCCCAGTGCGCAGGGTGTAGGCAAGATCGGCCAAATGGATGGGGTGCGTTTTCACGTGGTCCTGAAGATCGCGCAGCATGTTTGCGAGGCTCTGCTTGGATCGCGCAGACACCAAAATGACCTCGGTCCCGCCACTCTGCGGCAGAGCGCTGCTTTGCTTTTTTGCCGCTTCCAGCAGCACATGCGCATTCACCCCGCCCATGGAGTAGCTGTGAACCGCCGCATATTTTGGGTGGTCTGAGCTGTTCCAGCGGGTCTTGTTCTGCGCCAGCATCGCCGGTCGGTTAGCTGTGTCCAAATCCGGGTGCGGCGCCTCAAAGTTGGTGATTGGGAAAATCTGATCGCTGTTGAAGCTGTGGATCAGTTTCAGAACCGCGCCCAGCCCAGATGCAGCCTCCATATGACCAATCAAAGGCTTGAGCGTGCTCACCGCGCAGGAGGCATCTTTGAGGTCTTGCCCCTGTTCCCGAGCGAGCGTCATCAAGGCGCGGTTGATGGCTTGCCATTCGGCCAAGTCGGAGAGCGCATTGCCCATGCCCTGCGCCTCAATCGTGCCAACATGGGCCGGATTGATGGCCGCGCGCCGGTAACAGTCTTCAATCACCTCCGCATGGCGTTTCGGGTTTGGCGCGGCAATCGAGGCCCCATCGCGCCCGTTGAAATTAACGGCTGTTTCACGGATCACCGCGTGAATTGGATCCTTGTCCCGAACCGCATCGCATAGCGGTTTTAGAACAAGTGCGATGGCCCCTTCGCTTCTGATGTGGCCATTTGCATTGGCCCCAAAGCTATCGACCTTGCCCTTGGCGCTAAGCTGCCCTGTGGCCTGCAACAGCTCAAAGGGCTCTGACCGCAGCAGCAATGTCGCCCCCGCTACGATAGAACAGTCCGCCTCGCCAGATCGCAGAGATTGCACAGCCCGGTGAAGCGCCAACGCCGAACTGGCGCATTGCGCTTCGATCACCTCACTGGGCCCGTTGAAATCAAACACGTAAGACAGCTGGTTGGCCAACATGCACGACTGCGCGTAGGTTTCACCGCCCGTGTGTGCGCGCAAAGCATCGTCGTATTCGGCATCTTGGGCGGCAACAAACATAGCGGTTCTTGAGCCGGCCATCGCACCCGGGCTTAGCCCTGCGTCGTTCAACGCGTGATAGACTTCCATCAAAAGCAGCCGCAGACGGGGATCCATATCCGCTGCATCGCCTGGGTTTACGTCGAAAAAGCCGGCGTCAAACGTATCCGCGCCGGGCATGAAGCCGCCAAAAAAACCATCTCCCTCTGGCCCTTCCGGTAAGCCGAGGCGCGTTTGCATCCAATCCAGATCACAGCGTGTGATAAGCGGTTCATTGCGATCCAACGCATCCCAGAACGCCTGCACTGTCGCGCATCCCGGAAGCCGCCCCGACACGCCGATGATTGCCACTGGCTCTGCTGCATTGGTCTTGGATTGCTGCGGAGGATCATGGGTTCGGCGCGATGCCGATTTCCGCAGGGCTTCAGAAATGTCTTTCCAGGCGTCAGCGGAGTTCATGGGACGATCACATCAAGAATTTTGCAAAAGCTACGCAAAATAATGTCACAGCCTCCGAGCACGAATGAACGAGTAGCCCAAATTTTCAGACATGTATTCAAATAGATAAAGCCAGTTATCCATCGCCTTATCGGCCTCTTCGCCCATGGCAGAGCGCACAGCATCCTCATTGCGCTTTAAGGTTTCATCCAACCTATCAACCAGCATCGGCATGACGTTTTCGGTGATGTCCTCGTATTGGAGCATTTCAAACCCGGCCTCAGGCAACAGCGTGTCATAGGCTGCCGCAGGCACGAAGACAGAGTGGACATGTTCATCCACAAATTCCATGAATTCCGGCGTGGTATGGTCCAGCACCGGAAGGTCCGTCAAAAGCAGCTCACTGCCCGGTTTCAGCAAGCGCGCCGCTTCTTTCAGGGCGTCGGCATGGCCCATGTGAAAAATCGATTCAAAAAACCAACCCCCATCAAAGGACGCGTCAGGCGCAGCAACCTTGCGCGCATCACTGTGCAAAAAGGTGAGGCGGTCGGTCAAACCGGCCTCTTCGGCCTTTGCCTGCGCCGTAGACTGTTGAAAACCACTGATCGTGACGCCTGTGACGCGGCAATTTTTACTTTGCGCGAGCCGCATCGCGGGGTGGCCAATGCCGCACCCGAGATCAACAAAATGCGCACCCTCGGCAATGCTGGTTCTGGAGATCATTTCCTGGCACATGCGTTCGGCGGCTTGACCAAACGTGGCATCCTGACTGTCTTTGTCCCAATAGCCCCAATGCAAATGGTCATCAAATAAGACCGGGCCCAACCGTAAAGCAGGGGAATCATAGTGATCTTCCACAGATGCGTTGCTGTCGCCCGTCGTCTCGCTTGCAGGTCTGTTCACCCTGTATCCCCCTGATTTTATGCGGTTGATACGCCGGGGGCACAGCCTAAAGGGTGCTCCCCGATACATCTGTCATCGCTCTATGCCCAAGAGCTTGTCACAGCATTGTGGGCATGAAAACCAATCATGTTTGCGCGCAATGGTCGCGTCGCATGTCCAGGATCTACTGGCCGCCCATCCATGACGCATACCGGCGCTGCAGATCTTGCCCGATGGCAAACCATGTGACCGGAATGTCATAGACATGCAGCCACCCCGGAGCGATCTGAACAGCGGTCAACCATTCTTCTTTCGGCCGAGCGATTTTCAAAACGCCATCGGTGCAGGCGCCATCGCTTGCAACCAAAGCCGTTCCAAATTTCGGCGCATAGGCGGTATACCCGTCTGCTGTGTCCGGCCTTGGCGGATTGCAGAGGAACGGATCATGGTCATCTCGGTTCATCTTGCCATCTACGAACAATGGGATGTCTTTCATCGTCTCGCTTGGTGATGCACCGTCAAGAAACAGGTTCCACACCAGAACGCAGCCAGTCTCCCCGTCGTCCTTGCAAGGCGTAAGCGGCGTGTCCTGAGGGATAGGCATCCCAGGCAGATACCCCACCACAAAGTTCTGTTCGACCGGCTGTCCGATGACCCGTTCGAGCAGAAGGCGATATATATGCGTGGTCCCTTGGCTATGCCCGGCAATGACAAAATCCTGATCATCTCCGATACGCTCCAGGAAGCTGTCAAACGCGTCAGCGACATCGCGATATGCAAATTCGATCGCCGCATCCCCGGCGTCGGGATCGGGCCGCAGGAAAGAGTCGATTGAGGCTTCACGATAGTATGGCGCATAGAGTTTGCAGCATGGCGTAAAGGCAGACGCCAAAGACTGTATGTCTGCAAGCACTGTCGTATCTGCCTGCTCCTGCGACAGCGTTGCGTTGTTTACATGCCCCGTCACATCCGTCGTGGGATAGACAAAAAAGACAGCCACGTCCAAATCCGTTTGCCTGACCCCGTCGGGCCATGTGTATGCCGCCTCATCTTTTCGGCTTGGCAAGGAAACCCAGAGCGTATCATCGCTATAATCCAGCGTTTTCTTAGGCCCGGTAGTGTCTGTTTCTGCATAGGCTCGGTCGGCCGCGACAAACATGCAAAATGCGACTGTCAGTTTCAGCAACCGGATCCACATCCATCAAAATCCTTTTGTGCATTTGGGGGATGCAACTCATAGGATTTCCGCAAATCACACCACGCCTCACCAGGGTACCGCTACAACCTGACGCTGGAAACAGCCTTTGTCATCCGCCCGCAGTGTTTGTCTCAAAATCCAACTTCGCTCAGGGCATGTCCCCGCCTCCTTCGTGGAACCAGAATGAGGGATCCGGCTTCAAACGCAATGTGCACGCGTTCTTTCGGAAGGTTTGGAAACCAACCACAGTGATCCCGCGTATCTCACACACCCGTCCCATTTCAAACCGCTGCGAACACGGGGCGCTACTGCTGCGATATCTCACAATCTGAAGCAAATGGGGGTTTTGGCGGTGCAGCCAGTCTCGAGCTAGCTAGTCTCGGAGTTTCCCTGGGAACAGGGAATTTAACAGGGAAATTCCAAATTCCTGGGCACGCAAAAACTGCGTCAACCACGGTTGGATTCTTTTGTAGAAAGCAAGGTGTCCGTCGAAGTGAGTTTCTCTTCGGAATTCAGTAGATGGCAAACTTCGACCGGTCATGCGAGCTGCCAAATTCACGAATATAGCTGCTGATACAGTGCTCGATGCTGACTGGAAGTCAACTTCTGTTGAGGCCTAGGGTTTCGACCATTTAGTAGTTTGTCTACCGTGGTATACAATATCTTGACTATATCCAAATCTTGCCCCATAGTTGAAATGTGGCGGGGTGCCCGGCCGAGGATTTCGGTGCTTCGTTAAAATTGTGATGGATGACCTTTCGGTATTTCCCGTCTCGGCCTGGTCGACACACCATCGCGACTTTCCTGAAACCATTTTCCAGGAGGTTGTGATGACGACCACCAATAGCTCGACTGTGTCGGCACCTATGCATAAGAAAAACGACCTGCAACCTGAACTCAAGATGGAGATGCGGTCGACCAAGACTCTCAAACGTTCGAAGCATCACGTCAAAAAAACAAGCAACAGACAGAAGAAGAAATGCATTGCTTCATTTGAGAGATTCGGTGTTTGCAGACCAGTTTTGATTACTGACAAAGGCGAGATTGTTGATGGGCACTCTACTATGGAAGCAGCCATTGACCTGGGACTTCCCGAAATCGCGTGTATTTGCATAACGCATTTGTCCGATGAAGAGATCCGCGGTTTGCGCATTGCGCTCAACAAAATCCAGGAGACCGGTGAATGGGATGAAACAAACTTAAAGCTCGAATTGGCCTTCCAGCTGGAGTTCAACTTTGACCTGACCGATCTCGGATTTGAGCCGCCAGAGCTCGACACACTTTTCGAGACGTTGCCGGAAGAGAATTGCGAAACTGATCCGCTTGATCAACTGAGTGGTTTGCCGCAACCGGATGCGCCGACCGTATCGCATCTTGGCGATATCTGGGTGCTTGACCAGCATGTAATTGCTTGTGGCAACATGCGCGATACCAAGCTTCTCACGACGGTCGTCGGTGAAAAGCAATTGGACTTCGTGTTCGCGGATCCGCCGTACAACACCAAGGTCAACGGACACATCCGCGTCGGGAAGTCTGGGTTTGAGGAGTTCGCGGAAGCGTCTGGCGAAATGACACCGGTGGAGTTTATCCGATTCCTGATCGAGTTTCTGGCCAATGCCAAGGCTATTCTGAAGCCTGGTGCGATGCTATTTGTCTGCATGGACTGGCGGCACGAATGGGAGCTCTTCGAAGCCGTCCGCGTTTCTGGCCTTGAGATTCTAAACAGGTGCGTCTGGGTAAAACCAAACGGAGGCATGGGGTCGCTCTACCGATCGCGCCATGAGTCTGTTTTCGTTCTGAAGGTGCCCGGCGAATCTCACACCAATAATGTGCAGCTTGGATCCAACGGGCGTAATCGCACCAACGTGTGGGAATATTCCAGCGCGACCGGTGGAAAGTCCGACCCGGCCGATGACTTTTCGCTTCACCCAACCGTCAAACCGGTTCGCCTTGTCGAAGACGCGATCCTCGACGTGTCGGCTGTTGGCTGGACGGTGTTCGATCCGTTTCTCGGCAGTGGCACAACCTTGTTGGCGGCTGAACGCACGAAGCGAAGGTGTATCGGTTTGGAGATTTCACCAACCTATGTGGATGTCGCAATTCGGCGCTGGATGGAGATGACCGGTAAGGAGGCTGTCCTGCAGGCCACCGGACAAACCTTTTCAGAGCGTTAGAAGGAACTCGGCCCAAGTTCAGATCCGATCTTCCAACCAATATCGAGCGCCGAGAGCGAATCCGGCAATAAGGAGGGAGGTCAATGAGCGATGAAAATGGAAAAACCACTGGTGGCTATGGCAACCCACCCGACGACCACAAGTTTAAGCCCGGTCAATCCGGCAATCCAGGCGGGCGTCCCAAAGGCTCCAAGTCCTGGCGCACTGTGATCGAGGCAGAACTCGCCACATCCATCGGTCTCAAGGAGCAAGGCGTCGAGTTAAAGGTCACGAAGATGGAAACTTTTGCGAAACGTCTCGTCTCAGATGCGCTGGCTGGGAACTCAAAAGCACTGGGAGAGCTCCTGCGTCAGGTCAACAGGTACTTCGGGGATGTGACTGCGGCTGAAACCAAAGATCTTCCAGCGAGTGACGCAGATGTTCAATTGCTCTTGAAATATGCTCAGAAGGCTGTTGCTGAACAGGAAAGCGGGGCAGGGGACAATGGCTAAACCGACAGTAGCTGACGTTCATGCTCTGTTGCGCATCAGTTTCACTGCTTTCGTCGATAAGGTCTTTGAAACGCTACACAACGGAAAACCGATGGCCGACGGCTGGCATATTGAGGCCCTCTGCTACGCCTTGACCCGCGCACAGCACGGGGGCCTAAAGCGCGTGATGGTCAATGTGCCGCCGCGCTGTCTCAAGTCCATCATTGTATCTGTCGCATGGCCCGCTTTCTTGCTCGGTCATAAACCAGGGCTTGAGATCTTTGTGGTGTCCCACAACCTCGACCTCGCGATCGGCTTGTCGAACAAGTTCCGACAAGTCGTGGATACGGCTTGGTATAAAGCAGCGTTCCCAACCATGTCAGGTCAACCTCTCAAGGATAACGAAAGGATCTTTAGAACCGCGCAGGGCGGGGCACGAGAAGCGATATCGGCAAATGGAGCTGTGATCGGCAAAGGAGCAGATGTCATTATCATGGACGACTTGATCGACGCATCTGAGGTCGCGACACCAACGGGATGCGCAAAAGTCAACGACTGGATTGATGGATCTCTGGCAACACGGTTTAACGATCTTTCTGAGGGCGTGATGGTCCTCGTCATGCAGCGGTTGTCGGTGCACGATCCCGCAGCGCATCTAGCCTCTCAAGAGCCATGGCATCACTTGTCGTTGCCAGCAATCGCCGAGGAAGATCTTGATGTACCGCTTAACAAATCTGAGGCCTATAACTTCAAGAAGGGTAAGCTTCTGGATGCAAAGCGACTACCCAAGAATGTTTTGGATGTTCAGCGAGCGAAGCTTGGCGAAGCGAACTTCCTTGCCCAGTATCAGCAAAGGCCAGTTCCGGATGGCGGCGGCGAAATTGATATCACCTTGTTCCAGCGCTACCAGATTCTCCCAAAGCCGTACGACGCGCGCTTCCTGAGCATTGATGCGGCGTCAGGTTCACAGTCCGGGTCCTACTCTGTCATACAAGCATGGCAGATGACGGATGAATGCCTTTATCTGTTTCATAACGAACGAGGCTACTGGCCGTTCCACATCTTAGAGAAAAAGGTGATGGCAGCGGCAAAGCAACTTCAAGCCGACTTTGTAGTCGTCGAGAATACGCATTCTGGTCAGGCACTCATCGAAGTGCTTTGGCGGAATGAGCCGGCCCATATTCGGCGACAATTGATTCATCCCTACAATCCGAAAGTGGGCAAAGAAGAGCGTGCGGCGCAGGCGATGGTTGTGGCCTCGGATGGCAAAGCTTTTCTGCCTCATGAAGCGAGTTGGCTGCCAGACTTGTTGAGTGAACTTAGCGAGTTTCCCGCAGCTCCAAATGATGATCAGGTGGACGCTCTCTCACAGGCCGTAAACCACTTTCGGGCTTTGCTCAAAAGCAGATACAATCCGAAGTACAAGAACAGCGGTAGGGTTCTAGCCGCATGGTGAGTGCGACGATTGACTACATACGTCGCTTTCAAACCTTGCTGTGGTTCAATCCATCAGAAGATTGCGCCCCGTGTAGCCTCCTGTTTCCGGATCGGCCTTGATCTCGATGATGTATCTGGTGCGGACCGTGCCGCCGAAAGCGTTTTGAGCGTCAACAAAACCTGCTACCTTGAAGTTGCACTTCCATTCGAAGAGCACGTTCACGTCCCTGTCGCCAAACGCCGGAAACTTGGCCGATGAAGGTGACCTCAACTTTGTTTTGACGATACTTTGCGAAGCAACGTAGGCACCAATTTTAGCGCTTCGGTCATTCAGGCAGTTGTCAGCGGGGTCGTAGCAACCGGCCAAGGACAGGACCATGGTAAGTCCAAGCAAAACGCGCATGTTTATTCCTTTCTGGCACTCGGCCAAGCGTATCCGCCCCCATCCATTCTTAGAGAACTGTGCCGTGATGGCAGCCACTAGTCCAGGAAAAAGAGACTTATAGTCTGTAGTCCAGATGGTCTCTTTTGGACCAGATGCTTTAATGGACATCCGTTTGCGCGTCGGGCGAAATCTGAAGAAGTACCGCAGGGAGGCTGGGTTTTCTCAAGAAGGCCTGGCCTTGGAATGCGACATACACCGTACCTATGTCAGCGGCGTCGAGCGTGGGATCAGAAATCCAACTGTCGAAGTGCTGGAGAAACTGGCAAAGCCACTAGGTGTTCCCGCGTGGAAACTGCTTGAATAATGTCAGATTGATTTCCGGATGTGCGCAAGACGGCAATTCAAAGCGGACATATGGGCTGGCACGCAGCGAATGGCCGGAATGAGCCCATACTTCCGGATGTTTCGCCAGGTCTGAATATCCTTTCTAGCCCCCGGTTTCTGTACCAATAGTTTGGCGTTTCTCCAGTCAGGTTTGAGTAGTGGATTGCTATACAGGAACCCGATCAATGGGGTAGGATGATTGATCAGAGTAGCCGTTCGAGTGAAGCGCCTTTTCTGCGGTGCAGCTTGTCTAAAGCCGGCCTCGGATACTTGTTGCAGGACGCGGCAGCTCAGGAGCCGCGTCCACCACATCTAGTAGAGCACACCAAATACTCAGATAAAGTCAAAAGCGGTAAAGTAACCAATAACCAGAATAGGATTGCCGATCTTCACTTAACAATAGCTTTGCGCGCCCTTGCGATTCCTTCATCGAGTTGAGGGTCATCGATCAACCCATGGACCCCGCGTGAGCCTATAAGGATTGTGTTTTCCTTGCCAAGGTGAGGACCATCGAACGCAATCCTTGGCGTATAGGTTGCGCCTTTAGCTTCGATGCCGGATTGCTCCTCGAACTCTACTGCCCCTTTGAAGCAAACACTGAACAAGAGGTCTGAATTTGCCGCGTCGGGCGATGTAAGATCAAAGTCTACGTCCGGGGATTCGTGCAAACATAGCGCGATGGACCGAATGAACCGAATTGCCAGTTCGTTCGCTGCGATATTGAAAGTGTCGGTGTCGTTTACGAGTTGCATTTGATGTTCCTTAAAAACGTTGTATTGGTCCGACACCCAAGATGAATGGTACTTGGTAGCACCACAGAAAGAGGGTGTCGTATTCGCTGATGTCGAGAGAATTTGGAATGAGGCCTGATTGTTGGCCGGAGATGGGTTCTATTCTGTCCGTCAGGCGCTGAAAGTCGGTTTCGATCGCTGTCCGTTGAACAGCCGGATCGCTTGGATCGTCTGGAACCCCTTCCGACAATGCCCAACCCGGCGCTGGTGACCCGTCAAAGAAGAAATCTTGACTGGTGACCATCAGAATGCCGTTGGCTTGTTGGGTCAGGGTATAGGTGCCACGCATGTCATGGCCAGGCCCTGGGGAAAACGTTCCGCGTCCTATAAGCATAGAATTTCCTTTCTGGTTAAGTGTTGTTTGGAATCGGAGATTTGTCGCCAAGCAGCGAACGCATGATCTGGTGGATGCCGTCTGATCCGCCAGCCAAGATCAAAGATGTCAAAAGCGCGTCCACGGCTGCGAAGTAGCCTACCAACGCGATGTCGCCGTTTGTCGCTACAACAAGTATCATTTCGATAAGGCGCAGGCCTGCCACGCAAATCACAACGGAAAACAAAAGGCATACAAGTATCGAAATCATTCGGCGCCCTGACCGGGCACTTTGAGCGTTCGCAGCAGCCTTAGGTGGGACGGCGCCCGTCGACGTCAGCAGGTCCATGACCACCTCACAGGCTCTTTCGACCAAGAGAGCCAGAACGAAATAGACCAAAATGATGTTGGCTGCTCCGGCCAAGATCGTCTCGTTGGCCTCAAATGTGAGAACTTCTGTACTTTGCGCTTGATAGACGCCGACCAGAACAATCGCACCAAGCAAAGAAGCTGTAACTTTAGAGCTGACGTGCATACTGATCTCCTTTGAGAGGCTGTGTGATGTAACTTTCTGGAGTTGAACTGCGGCGGTGTGCGCCGCAGCCCCGAAGCCAAGAGTAGGCCCGGCGCAATGCGTGGTTTCCGACACTGCGCCGCAGCCATTTCCCATCGCCTGCGTTATTGTGAAGCCACAAGCGCTTGATAGAACCCCTCCACAGGGCGAAGCCACCAGTCGCCAGTGCCATGATAGTGAAGCTCTGGTTTGTCGTTGGTGTCCGGATCGTACTTGATCACGACCATCTCGCCATCGAAGTCGCGGAATGTCAGTTCCACGGGTTCATTGTAGGTCAGCATTTGCTCTTCGAGCATCCCCGCCGCGATGCGTTCCCCGAGGCGGATACTGTCGTAGTAATCCGTGTAGTAGTGCACACCTGCCCAGTTGCGACCGATTGAAATATTGGCGGCCAGCTTGTCCAACTCATCGCTGACAAGGACGTCCTCGGCTAAGACCCCCGCGGATTTCAGTTGCCCGGTAGCGGGGTCAACTTCCTTGAAGTGATCCAAGCCAAAGAGAGACTTCATGGTGAGGTCGGAACGGTAGAAGGCTTTGAGAATGGTGACGCAGGCTCCCGCCACGGTCGCATGACCAGCGCCATAGGCTGGGTGCATTGGGGACCCTTCTGCAAACGCCATGGGCAAAAGATAGTTCGCGTCAGCGTACTCATTTCCGTCTATGTCGACGGATCCCCCGTTCATGGCATTGATCCAGTGCAACAGGACACCCGGCCGTGTGTCGTCGGCGGGATTATCTGCCCCCAGTTCCGCAAGCATGGATTGGATTTTTGTCACCGCACTCGCATCCATGCCATTCGTTTGACCCGCTTGAACCTGAGTCAACCTGGCGGCTAGAACCTCAGGACGCGCGCGGCGATGGATCTGGAACTTTTGGCGCCGTACAGCGCGCAGAGCCCTTGTCGCAACTTCAGTGACAAGGCTGAGCATGTGAGGCCCGCCCCATGTTGCAAACCCTTGCGACGTCGCAGAACGCGTTTTGACAATTGGTGTGCCTTCATCGACAGCAGGCGGAAGACCCTGATCTTTCAGGCCACCACTTTGAATTTCGATCATCATGCCTGCGTTCAGATAAGCCTGATATAACTGGTCAAAATGGACATAGGTTGCCAAGTCTCTGGCTGATTTCATAAGCACTTCATCGCCAGTCCAATCTGCATCAGCGAACGATTCATTTGCTCCGTTTTGGACATCCAACCATTCGACCCAAGTTTGCATGAAATCATGACCGGCAGTGTTTTCAGCAACTCTCTGATCAATGGTCTGGGCGCCGTAAGTGATGATGCCTTTTTCAATATTGTCTGTCTCACCTTGACGGTTCCGGGTTCCAAGAAGAAGAAACTGGGACAGATAGGGACCCACTTTGGATCCTTCGGTGGACCCTCGGAACAAAGTACCAACTTCCAGTTGCCCGGTTGCCTTGTCCCAAAGTGCCGCGCGCCGACGCTTTTCGTGTGCGGTGAGCCCTGCCGATCGGAACCCGAAGGTCTTTCGCGTCGGGTCAGCCCAGGATAGTTTGCGAAGCTCGTCAACGATATCCTTTATGGTTGCCGCGTCCCCCGCCTTGGCATGGCCGGCAGGGTAGATCAGATTAGTTGCGTAATCCGGGTTGGCCAAATCGGCAAAAGGCACATCACGCAAAAGCGCCATCACGTACACGGATGCCATTTCGAAACAAAGCTCACTGCCGCCAAGTTTTGGTGCTGGCGCCATCGTGAACTGTGCAGGGTCTGGCCCCTCTATTTCGAAATAGTGTCCGGCCAGTGGGCTTTCCCATGTGCGTTCGCCAACTTTTGCAGCACTGTTCATTTGCGGGTTTGCTTCCGTAAGGTCGCCGACAAATGCAGTGTATTCAGCCCGTTCAACGAGACCCAAAGCGTTGTGCGGAAGCCCTTTTGTGAAACTGGACGGCTGCGCATTGCTATAGGTTACTTCTTCTTCATTAGAGTAGACCTTTCGCAATGGGCGATCAGCGGCAACTTCCGCCATTTTCTCTCGACGGGTGCTGGCTTCGGTAATCCTGTCCAATCCATCTGGTTTGGGGCGTATCGAGTTTCTATCAAGTGTCATTTTTGATCCATTTCTTAGGTTAAAGTTAAGTCTTGATCGGTCGTGAAGATGCGAGGCAGACTTCTATTCGGGTTCTTCGGTCACGAAAAACCAGTTTGATTGCGTCCTTGGCCGTGCACGCGGGATCATGAATTTCTGGAAGAGTGTTACCTTCGGCGGTGTTTCTGATGCTGTAAGCACGACCGGAGTCCAAACGCGCTTAGTGTGCGCGTCTCACAATTTGGACACGTGGCATTCACTCTCCTTTTGGAGATTCAGGATCAGCGTTGAATGCAGGTGCAGCGGTAGCAGTAGATCATCGTTACGCCTGTCTGGCCAACTGTGAACTCGTATTCAGCGCCGGCCGGCATTAGCATCCAATCACCTTCTCGGAGAATTTGATCTCCGTAGCGTATGCTGCCACTTACGATGAACCGAACCCCCGCGCCTTCTTCATGCGAATGACGTGGAACGACTGAACCAGGTGCCCCTGACGAAAGGTAAAACGTAGCTGCACCATCCGTAAAGAATGGCAACATTGTTTTGCTGAAACCTGAAGGAATATTGGTGACCTGAAGGTCAGAATGGCCGCCAGCTCTCGCAACATCAATGGACGTAAAAATAACGTCCTGTGAAAGGCCAAGGTCAGATTGAACGCGTTTGATAAGTTCAATCCCCTCAGCCAGTGTTTTTACTTCTTTTGGGTTGAATGTCATTTTTCTTCCTTTCGACTATTCGTCTAAGGAATGACCTTCAATCGTAAGAGCAGCGCAAAAGCCCATCGATTGCGGTTCGAAATTGGATTACCAAGCCACCGGAGTGGGAAAACCCAAAGTCCAATAACCAATTGATTAAAGCCCAACCAAAGCAAGTTTGGAACGAATATTCTCGTAGTCTCGGTCTATGCTGAAACAGTCTTTGGTGGCCCAGTTCTCTGACGTAAACGTGGGCTCCAAACTGAGAATTTCTTTGGCCACAGATTTTGCAAGGCCAAGTGCATCTCTTTCAACAAGGGCGCATATCTTTGCTATCCGCGCACGAACGTTTTGAGGGTCGCGCAGAATTGCCTTTTGAGCCGTGTCAAAGGTCAAGGGGCTGCAAATTGTAGCCTGCGCAATAGATAAGTTAGACAAGATCCAACACGGCGGGTGCGACGTCAGCAAGAGTGCCGTTTCATACTGTCGTATCTCATCGTTTATTTTTCCACAGTGCCCGTACATAGCGCCCAAGTACGCCAGCAACTCTGGGCTCCTTGGATTGTCGGCGACGACCTTCACAAGCAAACGAAGGCCTTCGTCCTGACTCGTGCTAAAAAAAACATGGTAGGCCTCCAAAGCGCGAGCGTAGAAATTGTCAGGGTCCTGCGACAAAATCGTGGAAACCGATCTTTCTATTTCTTTCAGAGCGCTGGTTTTGTCTTCAGTCCATCCCAGTCTAATTTCGTCTGACAAACAGAAACCTAACGCGATTTTTGCCGGCCAGAAGTGCTGATCAAGCTGCAAGGCTTTGCGATAGTATTTTATAGCTTCGGCTGTTTCATGTCTCTTGAATTCCCCCTCATGGTATCGCCCTCGCTGATAGCTTTCCCAAGCCAGTAAAGACGTGGATTTGTTGCGCCAAATTTTCGCCCAGGCACCGTCCGTTAGTTTTTCCTGGAAGGTTTCAAACACCGATCGAACTATTTTTTCTTGCGCATCAAAACTGGAACCCTTTGAGATGTCGAAACGATCAGTCCAAATTGTTCGCTGCGATGCTTCAGAGGAAACTCGCAATATGTAGCGAAGCAATCCCGTTGAAGCGTCTTCCCGGACAGAACCCGAAACTCTGTAGCATAGTTTGGTCACACTTTGAGGCGTGGTTGTTCTTACGCTAAGTAACCCACCCAACGAGCCCAAAGTCGCCAACAATTCGTCACGCATTCCAACTGCATGTAACTCTGTACGGTCCAATTCCGGGTCGAACATGAATGGTTCGATTATCACCGTTGGATTTTTGTCTTGCAGTTCGTCATGGGTCCTTTCAACGTTAAGAACCTTTGTGTCCGGTTTATTCGCCCAATAGCTTCTCTCAGTGGCCAACCAGTCGTTGAAATCATGAGAATCGATATCAAGACCTTCCGCCAGATCCCGGCGTTTTAAATCAGACTGGCTTTCGAAAAGGTCGATTGAGACAGCAGATTGATCAAACTTCACAGTCGTCCTGTTGATCAGCAGCGGGTTTTGTTGCTGATCACAAAGTGCGCGCCTCAATACGCTCAGCTCATTCCTAAGGTTTGCGCCGTCCTTTGCATCGGGCCAAAGTATGGAATTCAACCAAGAACGGCTGCGGCCATTTTGTTGGCCAAGGGCGATCAGTAATATCAAAGCTTTGGCTTTAGAACTGGACGGGGTCAAATCCTGCCCACAGCTGCTCTGAACAGATATAGAGCCAATCAATCCGACTTTTAGCACACCGAGGTTTTTTCCTTCACCCTATCTGCCACATCCAAATAAAACGATGTGCCCTAAGCTTTCCGCAGCAAAATCCGTGAAGTCGTATTTGGCTTTCGTTCCGGGAAGTTCGGTTTGGATCGGGAGATTTAATTTAGGAAGCCCTCCGCGTTCTATTGCAGAGGTAAGTTCGACCTCTTTATCACCAATGTCAGGAACCACGATGTGCAGAACGTAGCCTTCTTCGCTGATGCCATCGTAGTGATATTTCACCCGAACTCGGGCCTCGCGGCCACTCGGACCTTGCGCTTGAGAAATATCAAAAAATTCGCTTTTAATGTGATCTTCGACCGCTGCTATCGCGTCTTCTGCTGCGGTCACATCAGCTGGGTCTTTGGAGAGGGTTGACTTTCTCACCATGGACTTAAGGCTCGCTAACACGAGTAGCCCTATCCCTAGCATGCGATCCGATATATTTTCCTTAAGAACAAATCTAGCCATTTTACCAATCCACCCAATGTAGCAATCTCAAACATGATACAAAAAATGCTTGATCTGGCAATGCACAGAGAGCTCTTTTCACAACCGTCGTTTTTCTGGATGCCCGAGAACTCTCCAATTCATTTTGCTGTTTGCTCCGTGGCGTTGCCAGATGGATGCGAAATTGTGGATAGCCAAGTCTCGCATCGCCTCGCAACAGGCGCGGGTCAGAGTCGCGAAGCGGCGGCTTTCAAGGCGCGCATGGAAGCTGTGGAAAGATATTCCATTCAATTCCGGAAAGGCTATCCGGAATACATGTCTTCTTTTTCGTCCACTGACGCTGAAATTCAGCGCATCAATACAGAAAAGCTATTGATCGGTAAGCCTATGAACAGCCACGATGTAACCACTGTAGGATGCGCAGCAGGTGTTGATCTTGCGTCTGCCAGCCTTCGCGCTTGTGGCGAACTGCTCGAGCATAGTCTTTTTGAAGAATACAATGACGGAGCCCTAGAACTTGTTGCACTGAAAGCCATTGATTTTCGATGCATGATTGAACTCTCAGAGTGGCTGGAAAATCAATTTCGACGACTTGATATTCGGTTGGCGAAGCTTGATTGCGGTGTGAAATTTGCTTTGGTTACTTGTTCTGATCACGATTTTGGTCGGCTCACGATGGGGCGAAGTTGCGCGTTAAAAACTGAAGAGGCCGTTTTCTCAGCGGCCAGTGAAGCCGTCCTAAGCTGGCGAAACATGGTGGAACTCGAAAGAAACGGAAAAGGACGAAACGAACTTATGAAAAGCGAGGAGGTGGCGGTGTCAATGTATCGTGGGGCGAAAGGAAATGAGCGTTTGCCGGATGCACCTGAATACAGCCTATCCAAGTTTGAAAAGCGAGAGGCACCGATGAGTGTTTCAGATATCTTGAATACTACCTGCGAGCAGTTGGGAGCGGCGGTATCCCTCTTCGATCTGACAGACCCAAGGATTGGTATTCCAGTCGTACGTGCAGTCAATCACGATGGATAATGCTCGGATCGAGCGCTTTTGACGAAACATCTGGCGGCGCGGTTCAATTTTTTGGAGCGGTATCTCAGCTGGTTTTTAGAACTGTCATTCGATTGAATTAGTTCCTTCGGCCCATTCCAGCCATTCACCTAACAGTCAAGATGCTGCAGTCGCAGCCCGCATTGCGGAAATTCGCCGCAAAAGCGAACTCCTGACTATGTCAAGCGCACACATCGCGGACGAAGCCGCAGTTGACTTAGGCACAATGAATGTCCGCTTAAGCACTGAGCCGTAATGACAAAGTGTTGATGGCAATCTACGTTAAGTTCTAACACCAGAGTGCAAATTGAGGGCCAAAAATGGAACCAATTTCAAAGATTGTGGTTGCAAAAGTAACAGCCAAAGCCATTGATCTTGTCACAGATGCGATCAAGGTTTTGCCAAATTCTGAAGACGTCGTAGAAGTCGCGATCGCAACACACCTTCAAACACTTTGCAATCGAAGCAGTATCATTCAAAGCTTAGGCATGCCGTCTCCCAAATCGGTTTCCGAAGATACAACAGCACTTAAAATCGGTAAGTTACCCAGGAAATTTCGAAGGCCTGGATCCAAGGCAAAGCACATTAGTGAGATTGAGCTGGTTTCGCGTACTAAACACTTTGCTATTCTAGGCGACCCAGGCTCAGGAAAGACGACGACCGTAATGCGTCTCTGTCAACAGTTCTTTCAAGACGCAGCCGATTTTGGGAATTTTCAGTATCCAATACTGGTGAGGGCGGCCGACATAGACGATAATCTGTTCTGCACAATAGCCGACGAACTGGGCCTTTCATACACTGTTCAGGAAAACGAAACACAACACTCCAACAAGAATATTTTTGGGGATGAGATCAATGAAATTGAACAGAAAGAAGAGCAAAGCGGCGGTTACGTGTTCGCTGGTGCTCGATCTTTGAGTATCCGCAAGTACCTTCGTGGGGACCGTCCGTTACGAAACTTTCTAGTCGATATCTTCTCAAAAACATCCGCGTTTATCTTCATAGATGGTTTGGATGAGGTACACCCGGAGAAACGGAGACGGCTGAACAAGGACATCGAGTTCCTTGCGGCAAGCGCCAACGGATATGGGTTATTGGTGTCATGTAGATCCGCAGACTACCAAAACATCGATGGGTTTACTCAAGTTGAAATTGCCGCACTTGAAGAAGAAGAAATAAATTTCATCGTAGATCGATGGTGTGAAGAGCCTCGGTCTTTCAAAGAAGAACTAAACAAGACGCCATATAAGGATTTAGCCACCCGGCCCCTGTTCCTATCCCAGATTATCCTGCTCCACAATTTTTCGGGTTTCTTGCCGGAAATGCCGACGGACGTATATTCGCGAATTGTCCGTCTTGCTCTTGAAGGATGGGACAAAGATCGCGGCATCAAACGAAAGTCGAAGTACTCAGGTTTTGACCAGCAACGGAAACACGATTTTCTTTCGGCATTTGCTTTCAGACTTCAGATAAAACGCCGAGCATCAACCTTCAGTCGCAAAGAGCTGGAATCGATTTACAGTGAACTCTGCCCGCAGTTCAAACTTCCCAGAACTGAAGCAGAGGAAGTTGCTGAAGAAATACAAAGCCATACCGGTATATTTGTCGCAGATGGCTATGACACGTACGCCTTCACGCATTTCTCGCTACTTGAGTACCTTTGTGCAGAATACATTATTCGAGAGCCAGCATTGGAGAATATCTCCGACTACTTGAAAGCCCGGCCAGAGATCCTGGCGGTATGCGTCGCACTTGCTCCCGACGCTAACAGATGGATGCAAGCCTGTATGAAGGCGGCTCGGATTTTCCTGACCACGGGTGATGAACGCGCGCATTCATCAATTTCCAGCCTTCTAAGGCGCCTATCGATTGAGAGGCCAAACTTCTATGAACAAGCTGACCTTGGCTTACTGATTAACGATTTAGTTGTACTAGCAGAGAAGAGTGCTCCGAGTGCCGAGAGCAGATCAACCATTCAGCAGTCATTCGACCGCCTTATTCAGGACGCTGGTGTCCTGAACTCGCTTCGAGCTTTCTTTGAAAGATGCCGAATATCTTCATTTGAGCGTAACTCCGATGGATCGACAAATTTTCATCTTGATTGTTTGTCACCTCCGGAGACGCTTCTAATCGCGAAGGAAGGAACCCAATTAGTGTCGCCGGCCTGGGTGATGATGAAAACTAACGATGCAGTGCCTTTCTTGGTTTATGAGGCAGATTTTGCAAGCAAACTAAGTTTTGTAGATGCAATCGAATCCTGAAAGCCGTCATTCGAGCAATTTGCAGTGTTTGGTGGTTTGGGCTCTTCGCGGCTATCGGAGCGACTGCAGCATTCTGCGGCTAAGGCCGGTTCGCGTCCACAAAGACGGCCCAAACCTGCCATTTATTGCCGATTGAAAATGCTGCGTCCGCAAACACAACAGCCGACCTTCGCAACAACTCAGAGTCGCCCAAAGTGAAGATTCGGAACGAAAAAGATTACCCGCTCAAGCATTCCAGGTTTTTCCAATCATTGAGAATGTGAAACTTTGCTTATGGATTTCAGGCCGTTACCAAGAGATACGCATTTGAATGCGACCTAGTTCCATAATGGTTATTCAGCGAAACTAGTCTGGTAAGTCTGCACACGAGAGCAATCCACACCCCACGTCACCGTTCAGGTTGCGACTGCTACTTAACAGACCTACCCCCGGCAGAGATTTCACCCTAGGAATCATCCAGAAAACGTGATGGCAAAGGGAATGGCTTACGCGGATGTCAAAAGACTTTGAACGCAAAAGCCTGTTCCGGATCACCTATCCGCTGTTTCTTTACGCTATGGTCACCGTGGCTGTGACATTTGCGGATACGGCCATTCTCTCAAACTATGATGAGAACCTGACGGCCGCGGTCAGCCTCGCCAACCAAATCCTCGGGGTCGCCTATGATCTATCGGCGCTGCTCAGTGTGGGCGCGCTTGTTCTGATCTCGCAATATTTGGGCCGGGATGAGGTGGATCGCGCCCGGGATATTGCAAAAGTGGCACTGCTGGGCGGCATGGCACTGGGCCTTTTGATCACGGGCGGCCTTGTTCTGGGCGCGCGCAGTTTTGCAGGATGGGTGAATACGCCCGCGGAAATCCTGCCTGATGTGCTGATCTATATTTACATCATTGCGACTGCGCTGGTGTTTCATGGGTTCATCATGTCAGCACAGGTCACGCTGACCGGGTTTGGCAGGACGCTGCCGATCCTGACCATAGGCGTGGTCGCGAACTTTGTTTATCTGGGGCTGGAATACGCGCTGATCTACGGCGCATGGGGCATGCCAGAGATGGGGGTGTACGGCGCGGCCCTGTCCACCGTCATTGTGCGCGGTGGCACGCTTGTGCTTCTGCTTGTCGTGCTGTGGCGGGTTTGTGATCTGAGCTTGGCCGGTTGGCCGGTCAATTTCCGGTCGCAGGTGGTGCGGATCCTGAAGATTTCCTACCCCAGTGTGGCGGAAACCCTGGCCTACAACCTGTATCAACTGGCCGTGGTTTCGATGATCGCCGCGCTGGGGGTGAGTGCGGTTCTCACACGGTCTTACGCGCTTACGCTGACGCAAATTCTGATTATCATCACATTTGTCATTTCCCACGGCAATCAGGTGCTGGTGGGCTACGACAAAGGTGCAGGTGAAAACGAGGCTGCCCTTCGCCGAGGCCAGCGCACAGCGTTGATCACAGGGGCTTTCGCGATGGGGGCCACGATGCTGTTTTATCTCATCCATGAGCCGCTACTGGGGATTCTGACGCAAGATCCTGAAATCCTGTCAAGCATTGCTGCGATCCTGCTGTTGCAGGTCTTTGTGATGCCGCTTCGCACCGTGAACCTGATCCTGTTCAACTCTCTGAAGGCGTGCGGTGATGTCAATCGACCGGTGATTGCGAGCCTTCTCCTGACCTTTGGAATTGCGTAACCGGCGGCTTATGTGGCCGTTGTGGTGCTGGAGTTGGGCGTGCTGGGCCTGTGGTATGTCTACATTCTGGAAGAGGCGCTGAAAGCGGGTGTGATGTTGGCGATGTGGCGGGGGCGTCGCTGGACAAAGATCAAACTGATTGAGCACTAAACCCGGCAATAGGCCCTATGTGTCTTTGTCTGAAACTATGCCAAAGACTTCATCGGCACGTTGGAACAGTCCGTCCGGTAACGCCATGCCAAAAGCAACCCAAAGCCGGAACACGGAAGCAGGCAGAACAGAATGATTGCCAGACCAACGTGATCCAGCACAGCGAGGCTGATACCAGCGATCACCAAGTAGATGACGCCTTCAAGACCCACAAAGCGCGCCAGGTCCGTGGCTTGGCGTCCCGGCTTGCTATACCCCTTAATCTGAGACCGGCTGGCGTTTAAGGAGGCAAAGACGGAAAAGCTGGCAAAAAGAACCAGCACGATTGTGCCCATCGCGCCGAGCCCGCCCATGGCCATGACGGCGAAGGGCAGGACCACCGCGACATTCATAAATCCAAGGCCTGCGAGCACTTTCATCCCACCCAGCCGATCAATCACCGGCCGGATCGCAAGCGCGCCCAGCATGCCAAACAGATTGCCCAGCACAATGCCGTAAAGCGCGCCCTCCGACACGCTGAAGCCTGCATCAATGAACAGAACCGCTTTGGTGCCGTAGGGTATGCCGACGGAACAATTGATCAGCGCCGATATCACGAACAACCGCCGCGCGCGGGGGTCTTTGAAGATCGTGAAATGGCTCAGCATGGACACGCGCGGTTCTTCGCGGCGTCGCGGGACATCCGCAGGCGGGGCCAGCCATATCGCCACGGCGCACCCGGCCATTGAGATCACGGTGAGTGCCGCGATCACAGCCGTCCACCCGACATCCGCCAGCACATAGAGCACCGCCGCGCCCAGGATGAAGCCCGCAAGCCCGGACGACACGCCCTGAACGGATGTGACCCTTGGATAGTGTTCTGCCGGAACACTCGCCGCCATCAACCCGCCCAGCGCCGTTTGCTGCGTTCCCGCAGACACCATGAAAACAGCGACGATGGCGATAATCGCCAAAGGGGCAGAGGCGGGGTTCACCAGTCCCATCGCCGCAATGGCCAGCGCGGATGCGATCTGTGTCACGATCAACCACCGGGCGTAGCGCCCGTGCCCGCCAAGCCCGCTGCGATCCACCAACGGCGCCCAGAGAAACCGCATCGTGTAAGGAATGGCCGCCAGATAGATCAGCCCGATTGTGCCGGACGATGTCTCTTCTGCCCGCAAAAACAGCGCCACGCCTTGGGTGGCAAACTGCGCCATGATCGACGCGGCAAAGGTCATCAGGCCGACCAGAATGACGACCGGCCTGATGGTGGCATCTGGCATGTGGGTCTCCCCTTAGAACCTGCTGGTGAGTGTCATCCCAAATGTTCGCGGCGCGGTCACATCCGCAAAGGTGCCGCCGCCCACGAACCGCGTGACGCCGATTTCATCGAACACATTGGTGACATAGGCACGAAGGGTCGTGCGGTCGTTGAAATCCGCAGTCAGCCCCAGATCGACCAGCCAGAAATCGCCCACCTTGTCGCCCGGGGTGTTGTTGACATCGCTGAAGCTTTCCCCGCGATAAGTGGCGCGCGCATCTGCCGACAGAACGCGGGTCAACTGAATCTCGCCGCCCAGCGACAGCGTCACGTTGGGATCCTGCCCGAAACTGTTTCCGTTCAACTGCGGCCGCGCGGCGCTGGCTTGCGTGATCTCCGTCTCCAGAAGACCCAAGGCGGCATCGAACCGCAGCCTTTCGGTGGCTTGCCACTGACCATCCAGTTCCAGCCCGTAGCTTTCCCCTTCAAGCTGGTTGATCACCTGCAGCGTGAACCGGTTGCCCGGCACGGTTTCCGTGAAAAGCTGCGGATCGTCATGCCAGTTGTAGAACGCCGTCGCGCCATAGCTGAGCGTACCGGAGGCGTTTTCACCGCGGAATGTCACCTCTGCCGTGGTCACGGTTTCGCTGTTGAACGTGTAGACATTGCCCAGGAACGCATTCACGCCCACCCCACCGGGGTTATAGCCAGTACGGACCGAGGCGCTCAGCACATTGTTTTCCGAGAAATAGTAGGCCAATCCGATCGCAGGCAGAAACTCTTCTTCGTTCAAATTTGTCGTCGTGAAAGGCGCCGACATGATGGGAGGCGGCGCAGGTGGCGCAACCGTGCCTTGCGTGCGCGTGGCATCAAACCAAAGCATGCGCGCGCCACCGAAAATGGTCAGGTTGTCAGTAAGGCCATAGCGCAAATCCGCGTAAACGGATGTGGTTTCAGACGATGACGATGTGTCCGCCGTCAAAGGCCCGAAGGGCGTCAACGTGATGGCAAAAACCTTCTGTTCCCGATCTTCGAAATGCAGCCCGACCAGACCGGAAAGCTCTCCGCGCCGCACGCGTTGATCCTCCCCGAAACTGTAGGTCAGCTCATATGTGGCCAGCTCTTCACCCGCCGTAATGGGCGACGGGAAGGTCTGTTCCGGCACCGATTGGAAATCGTCATCAATGTAGGAGGTGAAGAACTGGAAATCCCCCACAGCCGTCGCCAGCGTTGCGTCAAAGGACACGATGTTGGTTTCCGTGTCATAGGTCCGCGCGTTGGTGGATGGGTTTTGCAGTACGCGGGCCGTGGGCGTGGCAAACCCACCGGGGGCACTCACCGTGTTGCGCGTCTGCGGGGTTTGGCCGTCCTGATATTCAGCGGCAAAGTTCACGGTCAGCTGACCCGCACTCGTCTCCCACTCCCCCAGCAGTTTGCCGCGCAGACGGATGTTGTCATACTCCGTCACCCAATTGACCGGCAGACCACCGGCACTGGTCACATCGCGCCCGTCTTCGCCGTCAGCCAGTTCAAAGGTCAATCGCCCCGCAATGTTCTGGGTGATCGGGCCGGACACCATGCCATTCACCACGATGTTTGCATCGTGAAACTCATCGAATTCCACGCCCACCTGCAGGGCGGCCTCGGGATCAAATGTCGGATCCTTGGTTTCCACAACAATCGCACCGCCAATGGCCGACCGGCCCCGCAGCAGGGATTGCGGACCACGAAACACTTCGACCTGCTGCACATCCCATAGTGACGATCCTGAGGAAAACGGAATGGTCGCCGGGCGCGTTACGCCATCAATCACGAAGGCCAATCGGGGCAGCGCGCCGGTCAACCCCGTGAGCGCCGATCCTCCCGGCCCAGGGCCTTGCACCCCGCGCAGGGTGGGCAGTTCGCTTTTGCCTTCCACGAACAGGTTCGGCGTCGTGGCCAGCAGGTCATGGATATGCGCTGTTTGTGCTTTCTCAAGCCGCGCTTCATCCAGCACGGTCACACCCACATAGGTGTCTTTCAGTTCTCGGTCTGCACGTTCCCCGGACAACACGAGTGTGCCAAGGGAAAGGGGGGCTGGCTGGTCTTGTGCTATCACAGCAGCGGGTGCGGTGGTCAGCATCAGACAGGCGAAGGCGCGTGCGATGGCGTGGTTTCTGTCCAACATCGTATACCCCGTTCCAATTGTTGATCATTTAACTAAGGTTAATGGCAAACCCTCTTCCATGCGGCTAGTGTGGCGGCCTGACAGTTCGGATACTTAATCTGACACTTTTGCCAAAACGCTCGGGTGCGTCCGCTTTTTGACCTGTGACGGCGGGTATCCAAAATGCGTTCGGAAAGCCCGAGCAAAGGCCTCCGGCGCGCTGTAGCCGAAGGTCTGGGCCACGTCTGATATGGATACGCCCTGACGCAAAAGCTGATCCGTACGCGCCATCCGCTCTTCCTTGATGAAGGCCCCAATGGACCCGCCCGTGGCGTCACTGAATGCCTTCTTCAAGGCCGACGCGCTCATCCGGAAATGTCGCGCAACGTCTTCAATTTTCAGCGCCACACCCAGGTTCTGCCGGATAAACGTTTTGGCCCGGTCCACGACCTGTTGGTCCGCGTGGGACGGATCATGCGCCTCTGGCACCTGGTGTGACATCGCCTCCAGCAGGATACCCATCGCCAGGTTCCGGGCGCGCAGAACTTCAAACGGTCGCTCGGGCGACAGGCTGAAAAGGGTCTCGGCCAGAGCGACGAGGCTGGACGGGGACGGCCCGTGCAAATGCTGTTCCTTGGCAAAGAGCATGTCGCTGGCCGCAGTGAGCCCCGCATCGCCAAGGCTGGTGATCACGTCTTCTGCAAAGGTGATGGACACGGTTTTGAACACCTCCTGCGCGGGGGCCTCAATCTCCCAATCGACGGGGGCTTTCTGGGCGAGGATAAAATACTCCCCCGGGCGCACCTCATGCTTGGGGCCGATGTAATCCACACGGCGCGCCGTCGAATGGCCCTGCAGGCGCACCTCCACCGTCAAGCCAGGCGTGCCTTGCGCCCGCGCAGCGTAGGCGGATTGCCCGCGCAGATAGCCCAGATTGATCTGGAGACCGTCCGCAATCGGCAGCCGCCGGATGATTCCGGACGCCAGCACATTGCGGTTGCCCTTGATGTCGAGCGCCTTGATCACAAGGTCATCCGCCATCGCCGAAATCGTGGCTTTCGTCACATCTTCAAGCAGGCGGTGGGGCGCTCTCATCCGTCGAACCCGGCCTCTCCGCGCCGCCAATAGGCGACCGAAAGCTGCGCCCCCTTGCCAAGGCCAAGGGTGCCCTTGAACAGTTTTCGCAGGGCTTGCGCATCGGAAAATTCGCCCAAAAACAGAGCATTATCCGTCACGCCCGGGCGCAGCACGCTGGCCACATGGGCTTGCATATCCTCTGAAAACGCGGGCCCAGGGATGGCTTTTACATCAAACGCTGTCTGCGGCAGATATCCTTGCAATGCGTCATCGCTCTCCGCCTCGCAGATCACCTGTCCGGTGGCCCCATCCGGCACATTTTCCAAAAGCCGCGCCACGGCAGGCAAACCCGTCTGATCGGCGATCATCAGATATTCAGAGGCCTCCGGCAACGCGGTTTCCCCCACCGGGCCCATGCATCCGATCTGCGCCCCGATCTCTGCACCACTGGCCCAACCGGAAATCAATCCTTCACCATGGCTGACCACATCCAGATCAAGTTCGCGCCTCTCTGGCCGCGCATGGCGAATGGTGATGGTGCGCATGTGCAGACGGTCATCCCCTTGCGGCCAGACGGGCGCCCCATTGGCGCCCATGCTGGGCCAGACCGGCGTGCGGCCTGGCATTTCGGGCAACATCATGCGCAGATGCAGGCCCTCAACCGAAAAGAGCGCGTCATCCTCAACCGTCACTGTCGCGCGGACAAGGCCGGGCATCGGTTCTGATCTTTGGCTCAGCGTCAGGATGCGGAAATTGTCTGGCAGCGCGCCCACTTGGGATGTCTCCCCCGTCCAGCGCAGGGACTTGGCCACCTCTGCATCAAACTCCGCCACATGCTGCGCAATGGCGTCTTTGAAAAACACCAGCATGTCCGGGCTTGGCCCTGTGACCCGAATGCGCAAACCCTCTGCCGCCGCCGACATGGTGATCCGGAAACCGGCGTTTTCAATGAACCGTCCGCCATCATCATCGGTGTCGACCGTGATATCGTGATCATGTTCGATATGCGACACGAAGTCATTCAGCATCACCGCCGATTCTTGGGTTGGCACACAGGTTTCCGTCGCAACGGGCGTCATGACGCGGCTCCATAAGTTATTTGATTGGATGGACCTGGGGAATGTCGGGCGGATCGGGGCGACGCCTTGGTCGGACAAAGGATAGCCTCAACGCAACCTATCGACAATCCAGGAGGCATCGCGGGGCAAAACGCAAAACTGGCGGCCTCTCTGCAAGCCGCCAGTCCAGTGCATTGCAGGCGGTACGCGCCCTTAGAACTCTGCTTGCAGATAGGCCCCGATGGTGCGGGGTTCGCCCGTGCGGACGATGGAGGGGTTCACGCCATCCTGAAAACGCGCTGTGGCATAGTCATCATCCAGCAGGTTGCGCACGTAAAAGCCCGCCGTAACACTGTCATTGATTGGATAACTGCCGTTCACATTGAGCAGCCAGCGGTCATCATCCTTATAGGTGTTGGCATTGTCCTGGAACGACGCCGCCTTGTAGGACACATCCGCCCCCAGCGTGAACCCGTTGTTGAACCGGTATTCTCCGCCAAAGGCTGCAGTCCAATCCGGGGCAAAGGGGAATTCATTTCCCGTGAAGTTGTTCGCCCCGCTGACGAAGGATTTGAATTCCGTCTGCGTGTAACCCACCGTGCCGAAGAGAGAGAGGTTCGCCGAAGGCTCCCCCTCAATGCTGAGTTCTGCGCCATAAACCTCCGATTTTGCGGCATTGGCCGTGTCATTGTTGAACAGCGCATCAAGCGGTGTACCAGACGGCGTGCCGGGCACGGAAATCTGCATGTCTTCCCACGTCGTGTAGAACACGTTTGCACCAACGCGCAGCGTGTCATCCTGGAACGATCCGCGATAGGCGAATTCATAGTTGGTGGAAAATTCCGGATCATAGTCCGAGATCGGGTTCACGCCCGGGATCAGCGTTTCCACGAGGTTTGAGCTGGACCCGCCCGCGCGATATCCGCGTTGCACCGTAAAGCTGACAGATTGCTCGTCTGCGAATTCATATGTTGCGCCCAGTTTGGGCAAAAATGCATCAAAAGATCGGCTGCCAGAGCGAGACGCGATATCTGGAATGCCGACACCGTTGATCAGAGGTCCAAAATCCAATGACTGACGGTAACTGAATTGCTCGAAATCATAGCGCGCACCCACCGTGACGAAGACCTGATCTGTGATGTCGATATCGGCCTCACCATAGATGGCAAAGTTCTGGACGTCGGTGTTAAAATCTTCGTTGAAGAAATCGGAGAACCCAGCGAAGGCCGGGTTGAGAGCACCCAAATCCGTAGTGATACGCGATGGGCGCGTGTCTTGGGTGTCGGTGTAGAATAAGCCCACAACACCCCGGACACTGTCGTAGTTGAACTTCAACTGGATGTCCTGCTCGATTGTCTGGCTCTCACTAGAAAAATCGCGGAACGACTGGCCAAAGCCAAAAGGCGGCGCATTGCCTTCAAACCGCGTGTAATCCTGATCGTAGTAGTTTGTCTGCGTCTCAAGGGACCAGGTGTCGCTGATCTCGTAATTCGTGGTCAGGCCGAAGATGGAGGTTTTTGATCCTTCAATGGCATCAGCGTTGTCCAGAGTGACGCGGGCACCGGGGAAGAAGGGGGCCAGCACGTAGTCTTCGCCACCTTGGCTATCCGTATAACTGGCCTCAAGCACGGCATCGAAGCGGTCATTGGGCTTCCAGCGCAGTTTTGCGCGGTAGGATTCGTAGCTGCGCGCGTCATAGCGGTCGTCATTCAAAGGCAGGCTGGTCACCCAGCCATCTTCGCCATAGCTTTCCGCCGAAAAGCGGAACGCAACCTGATCGCTGAAAACCTGGTTGTAAGACAACGCCACCCGGTGCGTGTTGCGCGAACCGCCTTCCACACGGAAGCGGTATTCATTTTCAAAGATCGGGTCGCGGGTGTTGATGATCACCGCGCCAGCAAGCGCGTTCCGGCCTTGTTGCGTCGATTGCGGACCGCGCAGGATCTCGATCTGGTCGACGTCCCAACTGGAATAGGGCCCAAAGAACGTCGACTGGTAGTTGTTGAGCGCCACACCATCCACCTGCACCGACACAAGCGTGCCGTTCAACTGCACGTTGCTCACCGCGCCATTGGTTTGGATCCCGCGCAGAACAAAGCCTTTGTTGCCGAAGGTCGTCGATACGTTGGGCGCACGCTCCACCACGTCATAAACATCAACGTCACCGCGTTGTTCCAGCTCTTCGCCGGTTTCCACGATGGCAGAGGTCGGGCTGTCCTGAACCGTTCGGGTTTGCAATTCGCCAAGGATCAGCGTGCCCAGGTCAAGCGCCCCTCCGGCTGTCTGCGCATGGGCTGTGATGGTCATGGCCGACAAGGCGACAGACGACGTTGCGCCAAGAAGCCGCGCGCGAGCAAAGAGCATAGGCTCACTCCGAATTCATAATTTACGGGATTAGCTGGGCACGAGTCGTCCGGGCTTAGGCGGTTGTAGCATCACGAAACCGTGTGGGGAACATATGCCAAAGTGTCAGGCAAAGTTTACGTGACATTTTTGCACAGCGCGTGATAGGCACTTATGGCTCTGTTATATTTGAATTTTTCGGGCCGGTTGCCTTTTGGGCATCATAGCGCAATGACATAGGGCGCGTCCCCTACAGGCCCCGCGACAACCTGCGACTTCAGGTTATAAACTGCCTCGATCATGGCCTCTGTCACCACCTCAATTGGCGCCCCCTGACAGATGATGGAGCCCCCGCGCAACGCCACGATGTGATCTGCAAACCGCGCGGCGAGGTTGATGTCATGCAGCACCATGACAACGGTCAGTTGCCGGTCTTGCTGCAGCGCGCGCACCAGTTTCAGGGTTTCAATCTGGTAGTGCAGATCCAGAAACGTCGTCGGCTCATCCAAGAGCAAAATGCCCGTGTCCTGCGCCAGCACCATGGCAATCCACGCCCGCTGTCTCTGCCCGCCGGACAGATCATTGACCGGGCGATCCGCCTCTTCTGACAGCCCAACCTGCGCCAGCGCGCGGGTAACCACCTCTTCGTCTTTGGTGGACCATTGCTGCAACGGTGTCTGATGCGGGGTCCGGCCCCGCGCCACCAAATCGATCACCCGCATGCCCGCTGGTGCCTCCGCGCTTTGTGGCAGCAGTGCAATACGCCGGGCCACGGCCTTGGTGTTCAGCTTGTGAATGGGCGTGCCATCCAGCAACGCCTCCCCCCGCATCGGTTTGATGAGCCGCGCCAAACAGCGCAGTAGCGTGGACTTGCCGCAAGCATTGGGCCCAACCACCGCAGTGATCTGTCCGTCCGGAATGTCCAGCGTGATGTCTTTCAGAACCGGCGCTCCACCATAGCCCAGATCCAGGTTTTTCGTGCTGAGCTGCGTCATCGGCGGCGTCTCCGGCTTTGGACAATGAGGACCCAGATCAAAACAGGCGCGCCAATCAGCGCGGTGAAAATACCTGCGGGCAGAACGAAAAACCCTGGCAAGGCTTGCGCCATGTGGTCCGCCAGAAGCGTGACCAAAGCGCCCACGAGCGCCGCCGTCAAAAGCGTGGGTCTTGGTGCGCGGCTCAGGCCATGCGCAATGGGCCCCGCCACAAACGCCACAAACGGCAGGGGCCCGGCCGCCGCCACGCCAAACCCCACCAGCACCACGGCAAGGACAATCGTGATGACCCGGCCCTGCACAAGGCTTTGCCCCAAGGTCGCGGTCACATCATCGGCCATGGTCAGGCGCGCAAGCGCAAATTGATGCCAGGCCGCCAGCGGTGCCACCACCGCCAACCCTGCCCAAACGAGGCCCGTGTCCCCCCAACTGCGCGCACTCAACGACCCCATGATCCATTTAACCAGCTCGCCCACATTATTGGCATCAAGCCGCACCATCATCAGGTCCGTCACCACGCCTAGCGTCACCGTCAGCCCGATCCCCACCAGCACAATCGCGCCCGGGTTCATACCTTTGTTCCACACCAGTGCCAGCAACAGCGCGGCCGTCAATGCGCCACCTGCCAGTGCACCGGGCAGGACCAGCCCGGTCGCCCCGGTCAGCGCCACGATGATCACCGCCCCAAGACCGGCCCCCGCGCTGAAGCCAATCACATCAGGCGAGGCCAGCGGATTGCGCAAGAGCGTCTGCACCATCTCTCCGGCCATGCCAAAGGCCAGCCCAACACCCAGCGCGGTTAAAAGCCGGGGCAGGCGATTTTCCATCACCACCATCTGCGTGACAGGATCCGCCGCGCCGGAAAGGGCGGCCATCAGCTCCGTCACTCCAATGGGATATGTGCCCCCCAAGAGGCCCGAACCGGCCACGGCCAAAAGCACCACGAACAGCGCTGCATTGACCACAACCAACCGCCGCGGCACCCGCGTCGAAAACGCCGCGAACCGCAAGGTGAGGGTGCTCATATCCGCACCTCCCTCTGCCGCTGCACCAGAACAATAAGCGCAGGCCCGCCAATCAACGCCATCATCGCACCGGCTTCAATTTCCTGCCCGGGCAGGACCAGCCGCCCGGCCACATCCGCCGTGATCGCCAGAACGCCGCCCAAAACGGCAGATCCAAACGCCAACCGCCGCACATCTCCACGCGCAAAAGGGCGCACCAAGTGGGGCACGACCAGCCCGATGAATGCGATAGGCCCGGCAAGCGAAACCGTCGTGCCGCAGAGCAGGACAATCCCAACAAGACTGGTGAAACGCGCAAGCCCCACCCGAACACCCAAAGCCCGCGCCGTATCATCGCCCAACGTCAGGGGGTTCAGCATGAAACAGGCCACCAAGGCGGCCCCAAAACCTGCCAGCAGAAGTGGCATGACGGCCCAAAGGTGGCTCGGGTCGACCTGCCCGAAACCGCCCAGCGCCCAATAGCGAGAGATATCCAGCGACTGCCGGCTCAGGCTCAGCAGCGCCCCGGGGAGC